>Ga0308164_10000373_pt1 | contig 84882 bp, 73 predicted proteins | sample PhyTR2_FD_201031 | JGI IMG/M metagenome (GOLD analysis project Ga0308164, IMG submission 201031) | Phyllosphere microbial communities from UC Gill Tract Community Farm, Albany, California, United States - DLSLT.R2 | ecosystem: Host-associated > Plants > Phyllosphere > Unclassified | place: USA... | reverse complement strand
CTGGCCTTGCTGTCTCGTCGTCAGTACTTGAGCCGGATGGATCGTTTCCAGCATGGACGTTCGGCGCGAACTTTAGGACCTGAGGGGCCGGATATCAACAAAAAATGTCGCGTTTTTGCACAGGGCTCTTGAGTTGCCTTCCCAAGGACCTGTTTAACCGACCTGCATGACAGGCAGATGTTCCCCACCTCCGTCGCCAATGCCTTTTCGCAGCACGCTGGGCATCACCTTATTCACCGGCACGCAAAGCAAATCAGCCTGTCAGTTCTGTCAGTTCTGTCAGTTCTGTCAGTAGACGGATGCAGGGGTTGCGCGCTCAATAAACAGCTCAGACCGCCTTTTCAGGTAACGATCATGGATGACCGACACCTTCACGCCGCAAGCTCCGTTGCGCCCAGTGCAGTTCAAGCCCGGTGGCAAGCCTTCGGCTTCGGATCTGCCGAAAGTCATCGCCAACGTCACGCCCGTACCAGGACACACACCGACTTTCAGCCGACTAATATTTATGTAACGAAAGGCGATCGGCTGGAAATCACAGCAACCAGTCTGTACATGAATCTGGTGTCTGCAGTGATCGGGGTGCCAGAACTGGATACCCCCACCTCGTACCCGCTGAACCGTGGCATGAACGTTCTTGTCGCTACCAACACAGGCCTGCTGGGCTTCACCAACCTGGACCCCCTTGGCCACGTGGTTCTGGACATAACAGGACAGTACAACCATGTGCCGTTTTTCAGAATGGATATGACCAATCTGGAATGGGAACAGCAAATGGCGCACTACAGCGAAGCGCCTGTCGTGCTGCTTACCAGCCCGAGGGCTATTGTCGTGGTGCGCTATCAGAGCGCACAGCTCTACCTGACCGATCCCGTAAAGCTGATGGGCAATTTCGATGGTGCCATTAGCGCGCAGGATGGTATTTCAGGCTTGATCGACTACGGCACGATGGAATGGGCGCTTGATCCCAGTAAACATTTCTACGTGGAAGCGGACCGGCTTTACATGTTTGCCACAAACGGTCATATGGGGTTTAACGGATCGGCTGCGCTGGCGCGTTTATTGTCGACCGCCCCTGAAGATGGTTGGGGCCCTTGGCACGAAAGCGGCCATCAACGACAACTCAGCCCTATGACATGGGGCACCGGCACCGGAATGACAGAGGTCACGGTCAATCTCTACTCGATGGCCGCCCAAGAGTTTTTCCTTGGCCGTGCTACAGGCGCCGACTCCAGTTACCCCCCCGTGAAAGAGTACCTGGCCAGTAGCCTGCGAGCGTACGACAACATCAAGGAGGCCGGACACAAGCTTGTCATGCTCTGGCAATTGCGTCTTAGCTTCGGTACTTCGTTCTACCCGCAATTGCACCAGCGCTATCGGCTCATGCACAACCCGCCCACCGTCAGCGACGATAAAGCGCAGCGCTTCATCGTCGAAACCTCGCTGCTGAGCCACCTCAACCTGGCGGAATTCTTTGATCGCTGGGGGTTGTACCCAACCCCTGAAACCCTCAACCAGATCGCCGACCTGCCCGCATTGACGCGGGCCATTTGGGAAAATGACGCTGAGACGACGATCCCAATCGATCTGCCGTTGCTCACTTACACCCCGCCGCTTGCCCATATCCTGTCCAGCGTGCACGCTACCTTTCAAGACCGGATAAAGTTTACCGTTGCCAAGCAATGGTACACGCCATACCGTTACGAAATAACGCTCAACGGCACGTTAGTGGCGTGGGCAGACAACGGCGAACACGTGGGTTGTGAAGCCCGTATCGAGGAAGGCATCGCCTACGTTGAAGCCAGCACTCCCCTCTCCGAAGGGGATGAGGCGTCAGTCAAGGTGTTTGCTGGAGGCAAGCCATACACTGTGGCCAGCACCGCATCACGACCCATCCTGCTGTTCAATATCAAGGCCATGTTTACCGATGACCGTTGTGCTGAACTGAGGCCCGGCATTACCCAGCCAAGGCTTGACGTTCTTTTCTTCAATCTGGAGAAAGAAAAGACCGATGAACTGCACGGCCGACTATTGAACCGTGCACAACGGTTGCTCCTGCAAAAAACCATAAGAAGCGTGATCGTCAGCGCAGGACTTGTCCAAGTGACGTTCGAGGGTGAGGCTTTCAAGAATTATGATTACACGATCGTCTTCGGAGCCCCTCCTTATGCAACGCTTGAGAAGGGCTACCCCAACGGCTCAGGACTTATTGACAACACCTGGATACGCCTCGGCGGCGTAGGCCATCAAGAGGTGACCATCACGGCAATTGCAGGCATAGGGAAACCCTATACCCTGTTCTCCGGCAATGTCGAACAGGCAAAAATCGCCCTGCCCATCCGCCAGCTCTTCACCGACTCAACGATGACCCAACTGGTAGCAGGTGTCGATCAGGCAAGCGTTGATGCCCTGTACATGACCGTCAATGGCAACCCTCTCATCAGCGTGACAAACCGGGCGTCTTACCGTTCTTATCTGGCCATTGCCCAGAGTATGTTGTTGCGACTGACAGTCGCGAAGGTCGTCAGAACAGATGACCTGCTGGAGGTCTATTTCGAGGGAGACACGTTTAAAAAGCTTAACTACAAGCTTTTGGTCAATGACCTCTATGCCTCCGAGATCACCCAAGGCAAAGCCTACTATTCAAGTGTGTCCAACCAGGTCTGGACCAGCAGCAAGAAGTTCGAGGGTAATGACCACTGTAAAGTGAACGTCGAGTATCAGGGGGTCGTGACAACGTTGTATGAGAGCGACGCTGCAGACGCAATGACTGCGTCTGCATTGCAGAAAAACAACGTTACTCAATGTGGCATGGAGAATTTCCAAGTGTGAACATTGCCGCCAGCCATGATGCTGGCGGCAATACATCCGGTCAGGAAGCCACTTGCTCGGCTGGCGAGACAATACTGGTCTTCATGCCACGCGAACGGCCGGAGCTCAGATAAGCCGCAATGGACTCTTGCGTCACTTCACCCAGGAACACGTTCTCGGCGTCCAGCACCGGCAGCCAGGCGCGGTTGAACTCGTACATGCGCGACAGCAGGATGCGCAAGTGCTCGTCGTAAGCGGCGGTGGCGTTGAATTCACGCAGGAACTGCGCGCACGTGCCCTGCTGACGGTGCAGGTCACGACGACGTACATAGCCCATCGCCTTGTTTTCGCTGTCGGTGACCACGATATAGCGACGGTCGTTTTCGTCCATCACTTCCAGCGCATCGGCCACCGGGGTTTCCGGGCTGACCGATGGCGCGTTGTCGGCGGCGTCTTCGGCCTTGACCAACAGCAGACGCTTGAGGGTGCTGTCCTGGCCGACGAAGCTGCTGACGAAGTCGTCGGCCGGATGCGCGAGCAAGGTGTCCGGGTGATCGATCTGCAGCAGTTTGCCACCACGGAAGATCGCGATCTTATCGCCCAGCTTGATGGCTTCATCAATGTCGTGGCTGACCATGATCACGGTCTTGTTCAGCGCGCGCTGCATCTCGAAGAACTCGTTCTGAATCATCTCGCGGTTGATCGGGTCGACCGCACCGAACGGTTCGTCCATCAACAGCAAGGGTGCGTCGGCTGCCAGGGCACGGATCACGCCGATACGCTGTTGCTGACCACCGGACAGTTCACGCGGGTAGCGATGCAGGTACTGTTTGGGCTCCAGCTTGATCATGCTCATCAATTCACGAGCACGGTCATGGCAACGCTGCTTGTCCCAGCCGAGCAGCTTGGGCACGACCACGATGTTTTCTTCGATGGTCATGTTCGGGAACAGACCGATCTGCTGAATCACGTAGCCGATGTTGCGACGCAGGGTCACTTCATCCAGATCAGTGGTGTCTTCGCCATTGATCAGCACTTTGCCGGAGGTCGGCATGATCAGGCGGTTGATCATTTTCAGCGTGGTGCTCTTGCCGCAGCCCGAGGGGCCGAGAAAGACACAGATTTCGCCTTCGTTGACCGTGAGGCTGACCGAATCGACAGCCTTCACTTCTTTGCCGTTGCTCTGGAAAGTCTTGGAGAGGTTCTGGAGTTCGATCATTTCAGTAATCCTTTTGGAGTCAGCGTGCGTTGCAGCCATTGCAGGAGAAGGTCGGCGATGATGGCCAGAATGCTGACCAGTACCGCGCCGACGATCAGCATCGACATATCGCTGCGGCTGATGGAAGCAAGAATGAGTACACCCAGACCACCGGCACCGATGGTCGCGGCAATGGTCATGACACCGATATTCATCACCACGGCGGTGCGCACACCGGCGAGGATCACAGGCACGGCGATGGGCAGCTCGACCATGCGCAGACGCTGGCCGAAGGTCATGCCGATGCCTTTGGCGGCCTCGCGGATACCCGGTTCTACGCCAGTCAGCGCCAGGTAGGTGTTACGCATGATCGGCAGCAGCGAATAGAGAAACACTGCGGTAATAGCCGGCATCGGGCCAAGGCCCTGGCCGAATTTGGAGTAGAACGGCAGCAACAGGCCGAACAGGGCAATCGACGGCACGGTCAGCAATACCGTGGCGCTGGCCTGCAACGGGCCCGCCAGTGCTGGAAAACGCGTCATCAGCACGCCCAGTGGCACGCCGACGAGAATCGCCAGGGTCACGGCAATGCCCACCAGCGTAATGTGCTGCCAGGTCAGTTGCAGAACCTGTGCCCAGTCCAGATGGGAGAAGGCGCTCAAGAAACTCATATCGTCTCCTTCCTTAATTCAATGGGTGCTGGCGCAGAAAATCTGCAGCCACCGTGGAGGGGCTTTCATGGCCGACGTCGACGCGCGCGTTGAGGTCGATCATGGTCTGGTTGTCCAGCAGGTCAGCCAGCGGCTTGAGCAGCGTGGCGATGTCCGGATGCTTGTCCAGATATTCCTGACGGATCACCGGCGCTGCGGTGTAGTCAGGGAAGTAGTGCTTGTCGTCTTCCAGCACTTTCAGCTTGAACGCATTCAGACGACCGTCGGTTGTGTACACCAGACCGGCGAAAACCTGACCGTTGCGTAACGCGGTGTAGACCAGCCCGGCGTCCATCTGCCGGGTGTTTTCACGACCGAGGTTCATGTCGTAGTGCTTGACCATGCCGATCAGGCCGTCGGAACGGTTGGCAAACTCGGTGTCCAGCGCTACGACATGACCCTCTTTGGCTTCGTCCTTGAGCACTTTGGTCAGGTCGGTCATGGTGTTGATCTGCGGGTACTTGTCAGCCACTTTCTGCGGCAGTGCCAACGCGTAGGTGTTGTTGAACTTCGACGGTGAAAGCCAGACCAGGCCTTTCTTCGCATCCACTTCCTTGACCCGCGCATAGGTCTGGGCGCTGTCGAGTTTTTCGTCGATGTGGTTGTAGGCCACCAGCGACACACCGGTGTATTCCCACAGCAGATCCAGCTGACCGCTCTCCTGAGCGCTGCGCGCCAGGTTGCTGCCAAGGCCGCCGGTAATCTGGACGTCGTAGTTCTTGGTCCGCAGGTATTGCGCGGTCAGTTCGGCAAGCATAGTCTGTTCGGTGAACACTCGTGCGCCGATACGTAGCAGCGGCTTTTCCGCAGCCTGGGCAAGTGCCGGAAACAGCAAGGCAAAGCCTAAAAACAAGCATATTCTTTTCATGAGAATTCCTTCGCTCAGCGAGCCAGTCCGCGTTCCAGCCAAAGACGACTGGCCAGTGTCACCAGACCATCGAGCAGCAGCGCCAGCAGAGCGGTACACGCTGCACCCAGCACCAGTTGCGGCTGGTTGTTCAACGCAATGCCCGGGAAAATCAGGCTGCCAAGGCTGTTGGCGCCGATGAGAAACGCCAGTGGCGCGGTCCCGACATTGATCGCCAGCGCGACACGCACACCGCCGACAATGATCGGCACGGCGTTGGGCAGCTCGACACGCCACAGCACCTGACGCGGAGTCATGCCAATACCGACGGCAGCTTCCTTGAGTGAACCCTGGACGTTTTTCAGGCCTTCGTAGGTATTACGCACGATAGGCAACAGAGAGGCGAGGAACAGCGCGAAGATCGCCGGCCCGCTGCCGATCCCGAGAATTCCGAGGGCAATGGCCAGAACGGCGAGAGGAGGAACGGTGTTGCCAATGTTGAAGATCTGCATGAAGCGTTCAGCGCGGCCAACCATGCTCGGTCGGCTGAGGGCAATGCCTGCAGGGATGCCGACCACCAGGGCCGCCAACATTGAAACCAGAACCAGAATCAGGTGAGCCTGAAGGTAGAACAGCAGGTCATCCTGGTATTGCTTGATAGTACTGATGCCGATCCAGTGGATCAGCAGGGCCAGGAGTGCGATCGCAACCGCACCTCCCAATAGCCCCTTGCCATAGCGATTTGCCACAGGCGGACTCCTTATTTCAGTCGGCGAACGCGTTGACCTGGACGTCCGGAAAGGACGCCGGCAATAACGTTCGCGAAGAGCAGCGGGTGGGTCGCCGGTAAGGGTTTAACCTCGGCGAAAACACAAGCCATAAGCGCAGCTTCGTCAAACCAACATGCTGATGAATCAGCCCCTTGCGTTGGCTTCGTTGCGAGCCTTGACGGGGGAGTGGACGTCTCCACGACCTGAAAGGTTCCCACACGAGACATTATCTGGCCATCGTTTATTGTCTGAACGGTTCGGTTATTGCCGCGAGTTGAGCTATAATCTGCGCCCTTTTTCAATCCCATCCCAGGCGATTTCCCATGACCCAACAGGCCGCCGAAGTCGCGAAACGCCGCACTTTCGCCATTATTTCCCACCCGGATGCGGGTAAAACCACCATCACGGAAAAACTCCTGCTGATGGGCAAGGCCATTTCCGTCGCCGGTACGGTCAAGTCGCGTAAATCCGACCGTCACGCCACCTCCGACTGGATGGAAATGGAGAAACAGCGTGGTATCTCCATTACCACGTCCGTGATGCAGTTTCCGTATCGCGACCACATGATCAACCTGCTCGACACCCCGGGCCACGAAGACTTCTCCGAAGACACCTATCGCACCCTGACGGCAGTCGACTCGGCCTTGATGGTCCTCGACGGCGGTAAAGGCGTCGAGCCACGCACCATCGCGCTGATGGATGTCTGCCGTCTGCGCGACACGCCTATCGTCAGCTTCATCAACAAGCTCGACCGCGATATCCGCGACCCGATCGAGCTGCTCGATGAAATCGAAGCGGTCCTCAAGATCAAGGCGGCACCGATCACCTGGCCGATCGGTTGCTACCGGGACTTCAAGGGTGTCTACCACCTGGCCGACGACTACATCATTGTCTACACCGCAGGTCACGGCCACGAGCGCACCGAAACCAAAATCATCGAGAAGCTCGATTCGGACGAAGCCCGCGCTCACCTGGGCGATGAATACGAGCGCTTCGTCGAGCAACTGGAGTTGGTGCAGGGTGCCTGCCACGAATTCAACCAGCAGGAATTCATCGACGGTCAGCTGACCCCGGTGTTCTTCGGCACCGCACTGGGCAACTTCGGCGTCGATCATGTACTCGATGCCGTGGTGAACTGGGCGCCCAAGCCGCTGGCACGTGTGGCCAACGAGCGCACCGTCGAGCCGGCGGAAGAGAAATTCAGCGGTTTCGTGTTCAAGATCCAGGCAAACATGGACCCCAAGCACCGCGACCGCATCGCCTTCATGCGGATCTGCTCGGGCCGTTACGACAAGGGCATGAAAATGCGCCATGTGCGTCTGGGCAAGGACGTACGGATCGGCGACGCGCTGACGTTCTTCTCGTCGGAGCGCGAACAACTGGAAGAAGCCTATGCCGGTGACATCATCGGTTTGCACAACCACGGCACCATCCAGATCGGCGACACCTTCACCGAAGGCGAAGCGCTGGGCTTCACCGGTATTCCGCACTTCGCACCGGAGCTGTTCCGTCGCGTACGCCTGAAGGACCCGCTCAAGTCCAAGCAATTGCGTCAGGGTCTGCAACAGCTGGCCGAAGAAGGCGCCACGCAGGTGTTCTTCCCGCAGCGCAGCAACGACATCATCCTCGGCGCCGTCGGTGTGCTGCAGTTCGATGTGGTCGCCAGCCGTCTGAAGGAAGAATACAAGGTTGAATGCGCCTACGAGCCGATCACTGTGTGGTCTGCCCGCTGGATCGACTGCGACGACAAGAAGAAGCTCGAAGAGTTTGAGAACAAGGCGGTGGAAAACCTGGCAATGGACGGCGGCGGTCACCTGACCTACCTCGCCCCTACCCGCGTGAACCTGGCGCTGATGGAAGAACGCTGGCCCGACGTGAAATTCCGCGCTACCCGCGAGCATCACTGACAGGCCGACGGCGTCGCTGTGTGACGCAGAGCGTCACGAACGGCATTCCCACGCTGGAGCGTGAGGAACGATAGTTCTGTAACTATCGTCCCAACGCTCCGCGTCGAGCGTGAGGAATGATAAGCGTCCGAGAGAACACCTATCGTGCCGATGCTCCGCGTCGGCATGCCGTTCTGGACGCTCCGCGTCCTCTCTCGACCGGCATTCGCTGATCTGGATCAACCATTCAGCGCAAAATGAGAATTAATCTCAATAGAGCCTTGCTATTATCCCGATAAGAATTATTCTCATCTAACTTGCACAGGAGATGAGACATGACTTATTTGATCGATGCATGGCTGGACAGACCCCACCCTTACCTGAGAATTCTCCACCGCGAGACGGGGGAAGTGTGTGCCGTACTGGAAGAGGAAGCGCTGGAAGAGTTACGCGATCAGGGCGATCTGGATGTGTGCAGTTTGAGTTCCAGCGAGCCATTGGTGCTCAAGGAACTGGTGAGAAACCTGTTTCTGTTCTGCTACGCGCGGGCGTTGCGCCCCATGAGTGAGTTGCACTGAGCATGAAGCATCAGCACAACTGCGTCGCTGAACGAATCGGCGCGATTCGTTCAGCGACTATCTGCATCGACCGGGTCGCTTACAGAACGTCCAGCAGTTCCACATCAAACACCAGCACGCTGTGCGGTGCGATGCTGCCTACGCCCTGAGCGCCGTAAGCCAGCTCGCTCGGCACGTGCAGACGCCATTTGCTGCCGGCGTTCATCAGTTGCAGCGCCTCGGTCCAGCCGGCAATCACGCCGCTGACAGGAAATTCGGCCGGCTCGCCGCGATCGTAGGAGCTGTCGAAGACGTTACCGTCGATCAACGTGCCGTGGTAGTGAACGCGTACCTGATCTTCACGGGTTGGCTTAGGGCCAGTGCCAGCGGTCACGACTTCGAATTGCAGACCCGAAGCCAGGGTGGTCACGCCTTCGCGCTTGGCGTTTTCAGCCAGGTAGGCCTTGCCGGCGCCCGCAGCCTGCTCGGCTTTGGCGGCTGCTTCAGCCTGCATGATTTCGCGGATGACCTTGAAGCTGGCGGACATTTCTTCCTGACCAACACGGCTTGGCTGACCGCCGAACGCATCGCGCAGGCCTGCCACGATGGCTTCCAGATCGACACCCGGTGGCGGGTTGTCGCGCAACTGATCGCCCAACTGACGGCCAATGCCGTAGCTGACGCGGGTTTCGTCGGTGGACAGATTGACTTCGGACATGACACTGCTCCGTAGAGGGGCACGCAGTCGGTATCGCGCAAAACCTGAACGGCAATCACGCTATACGCTGATGCGCCCCGAACCAAAAGGCCGAGCAGCCTAGCACAATTGCCGCTACAGCCCCTACCGCAGCAGCAATACGCGGCTGGCGATCAGGACCAGGAGGAATGAAACGAGATCGGCAGGCGCATTTCAGAGCGGTCATTGACCGGCATGCCGCACAGCTCGTCATGGACCACACAATGGACCAGGTAAAAAGGCACCACCGGTATGTCCTTGAGCAAATCCCGCGCATGCTCCACCGAGCGAAGATGCAGGGTCTTGCCCGCTGGGTCCTTGAGCATCACCGAAGTGCCATTCATGCGCACATCCAGCAGATAGATGCCGCCTTCGATGGAGATCAGGTTCAGCTCATCGACCCGCCCGGCCTGGGCGTGGTCGATAAATTCCTGATAATTCATGATCGAACCTCCTGCGCAAATGCCTGATGCATCGGAACGGACGTTTTACAACACACAGCGCCGACATGCCAGAAACGATAACACCCGCCCCTTTCATCGCGCGTCGCCTTAGTGCTTGGTGACCTTGTCCAGATAGCCCATCGCAAACGCCGATATCACGAACGTCATGTGAATAATCACGTACCACATCAGGTATTCGGGCTTGATGTTGGTGGCATCCATGAACACCCGCAACAGGTGGATGGAGGAAATCGCGACAATGGATGCTGCAACTTTCATCTTCAACGAAGAGGAATCCATAGTGCCCAGCCAGTTGAGCTTTTCCTTGTCCTCGTCGATGTCCAGCTGCGACACGAAATTCTCGTAGCCGGAGATCATCACCATCACCAGCAAGCCACCGACCAGCGCCATGTCGATCAACGACAACAGCACCAGAATCAGGTCAGCTTCGGCCAGCGAGAAGATGTTGGGAATGACGTGAAAGATTTCCTGGAAAAACTTCAGACACAACGCCAACAGGCCAAGGGAGAGGCCGAAATAGATCGGCGCCAGCAGCCAGCGCGATGCGTACATGGCATTTTCAAAAAAACGTTCCATTGATACTCGCAAGGTGTTTTGAAGGAGCGGGCGAGTATATCAGCGGTAATGCACCGCTCTGGCCGTGCGACAAAATATCGCACAGCGGCAGTTAGCGCACTTGAGGAACCGGATTAAAGGCTAGGCTCTGTACGAAAAGTCAGCGAGCGGAGGTCAGGCGAGCCTGTTTTTAACGAAGCATCACCGAGCGCAGCCACTTTTCGTACAGAGCCTAGAACAGCGACGAGCTTTGACAGACCGTCCTGCCGCTATCGATACGGCGCAGTTCGGCCTGAATGTGCAGCATCCAGATAGGTACGTCATCGGCACATTGATAACCATGCAACGACAGGCTTTCGAGAATGCTGGTCAGCACCGATTGCGCTGCGGGCAGGCCCTTGAAAGGCCCTTGGGTCTTGATTGCGGAAGGCTGTTCCTCGGCCATTCCGGCCGCGAAGAGCACCATCCATTGTCCGCTGTCATGAGGGAGGGGCCGGATGACGCACTCGATACGTGTCATCAGCCCCATGCATTCTCGGGTAAGGCAAAGGCTACGCTGCATGATGCGCTCCTGATCAGCAACACTATTCATCCTTCTCGTGAAACAGGATTTACGCCAATCTCTTTGGCCACTGCGATCACCTCAAGACTAGAAGAAAACCGCTCTGCGAGAAACTATCCCTGATGAACGGAGCACCGGGCGGCCCTCACCGCCCGGCTCCTGCGCTGTCAGACCTTGAGTTCAGGCTGCAACTGCGCAGGCTCCTTTTCCAGCTCTTCCTTGAGGTCTTCATCACTGAGCATCTCTGCGATATCGCGCAGACGCTCCACGACGCGTGCATTGACGCTGCCCTCAGGGAATTCGCCATGCTCGTCAGGCGCACCGGCAGGTTCGCCCACCAGCAAGCTCAGCGCCTCATCGGCCTGACGTACGGCATAGATGTGGAATTGCCCGGCACGAACAGCCTGCACCACGCGCTCGTCAAGCATCAGCGTGGTGACGTTGGCGTGCGGGATGATCGCGCCCTGCTCGCCAGTCAGCCCACGTGCTTCGCAGAGACGGAAGAAGCCCTCGATCTTTTCATTGACCCCGCCCACCGCCTGAACTTCACCAAACTGGTTGATGGAACCGGTAATCGCGAAGCACTGCTTGAGTGGCGTGCGTGACAGCGCCGAGATCAGCGTGCAGACCTCGCCAAGCGACGCACTGTCGCCATCCACGTAACCGTAGGACTGCTCGAGCGCGATACTTGCGGAAATCGCCAGCGGAAATTCCTGGGCATAACGGCTGCCAAGGTAGCCGGTGAGGATCATCACGCCCTTGGAGTGGATCGGCTGGCCAAGATTGACCTCGCGCTCGATGTCGACAATCCCGCTGCCGCCCGGGTACACCGTGGCGGAAATGCGCGCGGGCACGCCGAAGGCCGAGTCGCCGACCTCCAGCACCGTCAGGCCGTTGCATTTGCCGACGGCCGCGCCGTCAGTGTCGATCAGAATCACACCAGCCATCATGTCATCGAGAATCCGCGCCGAGACCCGCCCGGTACGGGTGGCCTTGGCCTTGAGCGCACGTTCGATATGCCCGGCGTCGGTCTTGTCGTCGTTGGCCAGCTGGCGGATGAAATCGGCCTCGCTGACCAATTGGAACAGATCACCGATACGCGCCGACAAACGCCCTTGGTGCTCGGCCAAACGGGCGCTGTAAGTCGCCAGTCGTGCCACCGCATCGGCGGTCAGCGGCGCCATGCCCTCTTCCGAGGTCCGGGTCTTGAGTAGCTGAGCGAATTGCTCGAGCGTCTCGTCGACCATCGGAATCTCTTCGTCAAAGTCGACCAGCACCCGGAACATCTCCTGGAAGTCAGGATCGAGGTCTTGCAGGGTGTAATACAGCGAGCGGGAACCGATGATGATGATTTTGACGTTCCACGGGATCACCTGCGGCGTCAGGCTCACGGTTGCAACGCGGCCGAGCTCGCCCAGCGGCGACTCCATCTTCAGCTTGCGCGATTGCAGGGTACGCTTGAGCGCATCCCAGACGAACGGCTCGCCCAGCATCTTCTCGGCTTCCAGAATCAGGAAACCGCCGTTGGCACGATGCAGCGCGCCGGGGCGCAGTTGCCGGTACGTGGTGTACAGCGCGCCCTGATCGGTGCTGTATTCGATGCGTCCGAACAGGTTGTCGTAGGTGGGGTGCTGTTCGAAAACCACCGGCGCACCGCCATCACGAGTATGCCCGACCACCAGACTCGGGCTGTATTGCTCTTCCAGCAGCTTGCGCGCCTGAGCGTCGGTCTTGGCGTCATCGACCAACTGCTCGACCAGAGTCTTGAGCAGGTAAACCTGCATGGCCTGCAGGTAGGCGCAGACCGCAGCGTTCTCGGCGTACTTTTCAGAAAGCGGTGCCAGCAAGGGCTGCAGGGTCAGGGTGATGGTCTCTTCATTCAACTGACGCAGCTGATTGTTGGACTCGCGCTTCCACTGCGGCAGGCTGGCCAGTTCTTCGTTGAGACGCTCCTCGAGCGCGGAGATATCTTCGTGGAAGCGCTCGCGATCCGCTTCGGGCAACTGGGAAAACTCGGCCTCATCCAGCGCCTTGCCATCGGCCATCGGCGTGAACGCGATGTTGGAGCTGTCGCGATACAGCGCGATGTCCTTTTCCAGCGACAGGCGCTCGATGACGTCCAGGGCGCGGTCATAGCGCTGATTGAACGCACGGTCGATCGAGCTTTTCTTCTGCTGATACGACGGGTGCTCGAAAACCGCCGGGAAGGTCACCAGCAGGTTGTCGATCAGGCCACCGATGTCGGCGGTGAACTCATGGGCAGTGCCAGGTGGCAGCTCCAGCGCCTTTGGCTCGCGGGGCTCGTCGAAGTTGTTGACGTAGACCCAGTCCGACGGCGTCTGCATCCGTTTGCCTTCGGCCTTGAGATAGCGTTTTACGAACGAAAAGCGCCCGGTGCCGGGCTCGCCCATGACAAACACGTTGTAACCGGGGCGCGGCATCGCAACGCCGAACTGCAGGGCCTCTACGGCTCTCTCCTGGCCAAGGACACCGCGAAAGGGTTCGAGCTCGTGGGTGGTCGCAAAGCTGAACTGCTCAGCGGAAAACGGACGGGTCAGCGCGTTGGGCGCCAGGCGTAGGTTGGCTGCGACAGAATCGGGCATCAGTAATCCTTACATCAGGCGGGGCAGATGTCGGCATTCTGGCGCTCGCTGTGCACGACTTGCAAGGCAGGAAAGAGCCGAAAAGCATTTGCGTGTGTAGCGTCACCCGCCGCGTTCTGAAAAAAGCCGTTTTCAAGTAATAATCTGTAATCCCTCACGGAACCCTTGGAACCTGCCTAAACTCCAAACTGCACAGGTGGCTGCTGGCTAACCATCTGTCTTGATGTGACAACTCAAGAAACTCGACCCTTGGCTGAACTAAAAAGAGAAAAAGCTATGAAACGGATTCTTCTTGGAACGCTCTTCGCCGCTGTATCGATCAACGCTATGGCTCAAGCACCAGGCGGTCCTGACTGCGGTTGGGGCAACATGCTGTTTGAAGGCCAACGCGGTACTCCAGCTCACTTCCTCGCTTCGACCACCAACGGTACATCGGGTAACGCCACCTTCGGCATGACCTCCGGCACCAACGGCTGCTCGACCAACGGCGCGCTGACTTATGGCGGTAAATCCTGGCTTGCCATGAACGGCATGATGGATGAACTCTCCAAAGACATGGCCATGGGTCAGGGCGAAGCACTGACTACCTACGCTGTGGTACTGGGCGTTGCACCAGAAGACCGCGAGCACTTTGCCGCCGTCACTCACGAGCACTTCTCGCAAATCTTCAGCAAGGCCGACGCCACTGCCGAAGACGTTCACACCAACACCGTCAATGTTCTGAAAAACGATCCGACTCTGGCCAAGTACGCTACCCAGGCTTAAAGTCGTTCGCCCGCCCTTTCTTCGCAAAGGGCGGGATCCCCTTTTCTGACTAGTTGCCCTCTATGCTCAAACGTCTTGTATCGCTGGCGCTGTTTGTCTGTGCCCCCTTGTCTGCGGCACCTCATGCCAGCGCTGACCGTTTGCAGCAATTGGCCAATGAGCCGTTCTGGATTTCCCTGGGTCACTACGAAGCCGGCAAGCTCGGTGGCTGGCGCAGCTATGTCACAGACCCGAAATTCTTTCTCGCCGCCAACGGTGCACACGACCCGCAGGCAGAGCTGAGCGCGACACTCGACGCTATTTACGCACCGGTCAGCAACGAGCAGACTCACGCCCAGTGCGTATACCCGGCACGCACCCGCTGGCTGCGTGACCAGTTGCACCTGACTGACCTGCCGACGCCGGACTGTAAGGAATTCAAGGCCTGGTACAAGGATGTGGCCCCGGACAGCACAGTGCTGATTTTCCCGGCCGCCTACCTCAACAGCCCCTCGTCGATGTTTGGCCATACGCTGCTGCGCATCGATCCGGCCAGCGCGAAAACCAATAACACCACCTTGCTGAGCTACGCGATCAACTTCGGTGCCTATATCGAAGGCATGGACAACAGCATTCTGTACGCGTGGAAAGGTCTGGCAGGCGGCTACCCGGGGTTGTTTGCGCTGGTGCCGTATCAGGAAAAACTGTCGGAATACCGCAGCCTGGAAAACCGTGACCTGTGGGAATACCGCCTGAACCTGACTGCGGAAGAAACCGGGCGCATGGTCGAGCATGTCTGGGAGCTGAAACAGATCCGTTTCAGTTATTTCTTCTTCGACGAAAACTGCTCCTACCGGCTGCTGGAATTGCTGCAGGTCGCCCGACCGGGCCTGAAGCTTACCGATCAGTTTGGCCTGACCGCGATCCCGACCGATACGGTCAAGGCGATCAAGGCCGCCGGGCTGGTGGAGAAGATCGACTATCGCCCGTCACGCGAACGCGAGTTGCTGAGCCGCGCCGAACCGCTCGATGCAGACGAGCAACAGTGGGTATTGAAGGTCAGCGCCGATCAGAAACAACTGCACAACAGCGAGTACCTCGCGCAGCCCACAGAACGCCGCGCGTTGATTCAGGACGCTGCCTATCGTCTGGAGCGCTATCGCGCCAACGGTCTTGAGCGCGATACACAACGCTCGCAACGCAGCTTCGAGCTGTTGCAGGCGATCAATCAGAACCCGCCGCCACAGCTGGACATCCCGCGCCCCGGCCTGCCGGAAGAAGGCCATGAATCACGTACCTGGCAGTTGGGTGCGGGCACACGCGGTGACAAGGCGTTCGCTGAATATGGTCTGCGCATGGCCTATCACGACCTGAACGACAATGCCTACGGTTTCCCGCTGGGTGCGCAGATCGAGATTCTTCAGCTCAAAGTGCGTCAATACGAAGGCAATGACTGGCAGGTGCAACAACTGGACCTGGCCACCATTCGCTCACTGACCCCGCGTACCGAGCTGCTGAAACCCTGGTCATGGCAAGTTACCGGGGGGCTGGAGCGGGTTCTCGGCAAGCACGGCGACGAAAACCTCGTCAGCCACGTCAACGGTGGTGGCGGCGGCACCTGGCAGCTGGCCGACGACATGCTCGGCTTTGCACTGGGCACCGTGCGAGTCGAGCACAATAACGATTTCGCCGAATTCATCTCTCCCGCCGCAGGCTTCAACACCGGCGTGCTGTGGCGCAACCCGCTGGGCAACCTGAGCCTGGAAGCCAAGGGCGACTATTTCACCAATGGCGAAGTACGCCGCAGCGTCAGCCTCAACCAGCAATGGGAGCTGTCGCGCAACCTTGGTCTGCGCCTGAGCGCCCAGCGCGAATTCAGCCAGATGAGCTCGCCGCAGAACGAAGTGATGCTCGAGGTGAAGTGGTATCACTACTGACCGGATCAGTATCAATGCCGGCAGTGTGCCTGGAAAAAACCGGCACACTGCTATTACACGTTCCCTACATCGCTTTTACGAATAACTCACAAATTACCTTCTAGACTCCTCTCATAAGCAGAGGGAATCACCATGAAGCGGTATTGGCTGTTGTTGTCGCTGGCCATCGTGCTGGCGGGTTGTCAGTCCACCCGTGACCAGATGCTGGCCGAGGGTTATCCGCCGGGTTTTGCAGACGGCTATCAGGACGGTTGCAGCAGCGGCAGGGACGCAGCAGGCGCCACTACCGGCCAATTTCGCAAAAACGTGCCCCGCTATCTGAAGGACAAGCTCTACGCCCAGGGCTGGACCGATGGCTTTCGTCAGTGCGAAACCTCGCAGGACAATCGCGACCGGCTCGACCCCGGCCAGGTCTTCAATGAGCGTGACCGTGCCTGGGAGCAGGAAAAAACCCGCAGCGCGGCCAAGGCCTATCGTCCCAACTGATCAGGCATCGGTGCAATCCGACGAAACCAATGATGTCCTGCTGGGGCCTAAAGCCTATTAGGGAGGACTCTTCATGAGCCGCGCATTCGTAAACGAAGACAACGCTGCCGCCGAGGCCGAGCAACCGGTCGAGCGGCTGGTCAGTACACAGATCAACTACGTCACGGCCGAAGGCCTGACCTTGTTGAAGAAACACGTCAATAGCCTGCAGGCGCAGCACAGCGCGCAAACCGCGTTGGGCGAAGCGGCGGACAAGCAGCGACTGGCCGACCTGGAACGCGACCTGCGTTACTTCAATCAGCGCCTGCAAAGCGCGCAGGTCGTCGCCCCGGCTGTGTCGACCGAGAAGGTGCAGATCGGCAGCTGGGTGACGTTCGCGGATGAACAGGATAACCAGCAGCGCGTGCATCTGGTCGGAGAGGATCAGGCCGATGCAGCCAACGGGCTGATCAATTGGGGATCGCCACTGGGCCGCGCCCTGATCGGCGCGCAGAAAGGCGATGAAGTGTTGTGGCAGCGCCCGGCGGGCGATCAATCGATTGAAGTGCTGCTGATCGAACCTGACGCGTGAGCCAGGCCAGCCAACGGCAGCGCCGCTCCTTGCAAGGAGCGGCGCGTGCCTGAACGCTGATCAGGCCAGCTTTTTGTGACGCACACGATGCGGCTGAGCAGCTGCTTCGCCCAGACGCTTCTTGCGATCCGCTTCATACTCGGTGTAGTTACCTTCGAAGAAGATCGCTTGCGAATCGTCTTCGTACGCCAGGATGTGCGTGGCTACACGGTCAAGGAACCATCGATCGTGAGAGATCACAATGGCAGCGCCCGGGAAGTCCAGCAGCGCTTCTTCCAGTGAACGCAGGGTTTCCACGTCGAGGTCGTTGGACGGTTCGTCGAGCAGCAGCACGTTGCCGCCCTCTTTCAGGGTCAGCGCCAGGTGCAGACGACCACGCTCACCACCGGACAGGTCCTTGACGAACTTCTGCTGATCGCCGCCCTTGAAGTTGAAGCGACCGACGTAGGTGCGCGACGGAATCTCATAGTTACCGATACGGATCACATCGGAACCGTCGGATACCGCCTGGAATACCGACTTGCTGCCGTCCAGGTCATCACGGCTCTGGTCCACGCAGGCCAGTTGTACGGTTTCACCGACTTCGATGCTGCCCGAATCCGGCTGTTCCTTGCCCATCAGCATGCGGAACAGGGTCGACTTACCGGCACCGTTACCGCCGATCACGCCAACGATGGCGCCTTTGGGCATGGAGAACGACAAGTTGTCGATCAGCACGCGGTCGCCATAGCCCTTGGTGACGTTCTTGAACTCGATAACCTTGTCGCCCAGGCGCGGACCGGCCGGGATGTAGATCTCGTTGGTCTCGCTGCGCTTCTGGAACTCCTGGGACTGCATTTCTTCGAAGCGTTGCAGGCGCGCCTTGGATTTGGACTGACGCGCCTTGGCACCCTTGCGAACCCACTCCAGCTCGTCTTTCATGGCCTTTTCGTGAGCGGTCTGCTGCTTGGATTCCTGCGCCAGACGGTCGGACTTGGCTTCAAGCCAGCCGGAATAGTTGCCTTCGTAAGGAATGCCCGCGCCGCGGTCGAGTTCCAGAATCCAGCCAGCCACGTTGTCCAGGAAGTAACGGTCGTGCGTGATCGCAACCACAGTTCCCGGGAAGTCGTGGAGGAAGTGCTCCAGCCAGGCGACAGAGTCGGCATCCAGGTGGTTGGTCGGTTCGTCGAGGAGCAGCATGTCCGGGGCGGAGAGCAGCAGGCGGCACAGCGCGACACGGCGCTTCTCACCACCGGAAAGGACCGAAACCTTCGCATCCCAGGCCGGCAGGCGCAGCGCATCGGCGGCGACTTCCAGCTGGCGCTCCAGGTTATGGCCATCGCTGGCCTGCAGGATGGCTTCGAGCTTGGCCTGCTCGGCCGCCAGCTTGTCGAAATCAGCGTCCGGCTCGGCGTACTCGGCGTAGACCTGATCGAGACGCGCCTGTGCGTCCTTGATCACGCTGACCGCCTCTTCCACGACCTCACGGACCGTCTTGTTCGGGTCAAGTTGTGGCTCCTGCGGCAGATAACCCACATTGAGCTCCGGCATCGGACGCGCTTCGCCATCAAACTCGGTGTCGACACCCGCCATGATTTTCAACAGCGTGGATTTACCCGAACCGTTGAGGCCCAGCACACCGATCTTGGCACCGGGAAAGAATGACAGAGAGATGTTTTTCAGGATTTCACGCTTCGGCGGCACAACTTTGCTCAGCCGATGCATGGTGTAGACGTATTGAGCCATGAAATGAAAACCTAGCGTCTGTAATGAGGACCGATTTGGGTAACGAGCTTAAAGCTCCGGCCGGAAAAAAGCTTTTATTTGTCCTTGAGACTTGCCGCGAGACCGTTCCGAGCCTTGAATAAACTCAGTGGTAAACCTGTCGGGGCAGTGCTGGCAAATATAAAGCCTGATCGATATTGCAAAAAGTGGAGTCACTCATGCAGGAGTCGGTGGATACCACGCGTTGCGCAAAGCTACCCGAATGCGTCGTGCAGGGCAAACGATACGGCCCAATGGGGCTGGCACTTTGCCACAACTAAAGGCATGCTAGCCGCCCTCTTTGAGCGACCCGCCTATTTTACATAAAGCACCACTGCTTCAGTCCAGCAGTCAGGAACAGCGATTTGCCCACTTTAACGCCTCTGTCGTCATCCAGTGTCGCTCCAGACAGTGCGACCAGGCCTTTGCGTGGGTCAGTGAAAGGCATGCTGGCGGGCCTGGTTCTGGTGGTGCTTGCCCTGTTGCTCTGGCAACTGATCGAGCAGTTCCACCAGACCCAGGAACGTCAGCGTCAGCGCAGTCTGGAGTACAGCGTCCAACTGTCCGACCGGATGAGTCTGAACATGGCGCTCAAGGCGCAGATCGCCATGAACCTGCTGGACGAGGCGCTATCCGCCGGGGAGCGACTGGAGCAGTCGACCACGCTGGTGAACCTGCGCACTGCCCTGCCCGCGCTGCGCAGCGTCGCTCGCCTGAACCGGGAGGGTGAAATTGTCAGTGACAGCGCCGAGGCCTCGCACGACAGTGAGTTTCTTGAACAAGCCATGAAACAGGCACGAGGTCGCCCCTACTTCTATACCGGCTCGGAAGACGGCAACCAGATTTATATACTGATTCGCCTGGGCAACGGCGTGAGCGGCGATTACTGGGCATTGCGCGTGGCCCCCGAAGCCTTGAAGGAACTTGCCAGCCAGCCGACGCAGGACTTTCAGCACCTGTGGCGTCTTGAACAGCGCAAGACGCAGCGGGTCATTCTCCATGAACCGGTGCCCGCCAACGAAGCGGAGAGTGGCCTGTCCGATACCATTCTGCTTCAACCACTGAGCAATAGTGACTGGCAACTGCGGGGGCTGTTCGACACCTACAAGGCGCGCAGCGAACTGCTCGCGCCACTGATCGGCAAGTGCCTGATCGGCCTGCTGCTGTCGATCCTGCCGCTGATCGCGCTGATGAGCCTGCGCAGGCGCCAGCGCCAGATGCTGCAGAGCCGACGCCGCTATCGGGATATCTTCGAGGGCGCGGGCGTCGCCATCTGTGTCATGGACATGTCCGGCCTTCAGGAGCAACTTGAAGCACTCGAGGTCAGCACCGGCGAGGACTTCGAGCGCCTGCTCAAAAGCCAGCCAGCCGCTCTGAAACGCCTTTTGCAGCAATTGCGCATCAGCGAACTCAATGAAGTCGCCCTGAGCCTGCTGGACATCGAGCACCGCGAACAGGCATGGCAACCGTTGATCGAGGGCGAGTCGCGCTCGCGTCCGGGCGTCGGCATTCCGATCATCCAGGCGGTGCTTTCCGGGCAGCCACGACTGGAACTGGAAATCTGCCTGACCCGTACGGGTGGTCATGACCAGCACCTGTGGCTGGTCATGCGCCTGCCCGAGACACGCAGTGACTTCGATGCGGTGATTCTCAGTATTGGCGATATCACCAGCCGCAAACAGGTCGAGCTGTCGTTGCTGGACCGCGAGAGCTTCTGGTCCGACGTGGTACGAACCGTACCGGACCATTTGTACGTTCAGGATGTGCTCAGCCAGCGGGTGATCTACAGCAACCACCACTTTGGCTATACGCTGGGTTACAGCAAGTCAGAACTGCACGCCATGGGCGAGTTCTTCTGGGAAGTCCTGCTGCACCCCGACGACGCCCGAAACTATCAGGACATGCGCCTGCGCCAGCGTCACCACGGGCACAATGAATTACTGCAACGCGTGTTGCGCTTTCGGGACCGCGAGAGCAACTGGCGGTCCTTCGACATTCGCGAGCAGGCACTGGCCTGGGACGAAGAAGACCGGGTCACGCGTATCATCGGCATTGCCAAGGACATTACCGAACAGGTCGCGTCCAGCCAGTCGCTGCGTGACAGCGAACAGCGTTACCGCATGCTGGCCGAAAGCATCAGTGATGTGATTTTCTCTACCGACGGCCGGTTGGCAGTCAACTACGTCAGCCCTTCGGTAGAACGTGCGTTGGGCTACAGCGCCGAGTGGATCCTGCAGAACGGCTGGTCCGCCGCCATTGCCAACCCCCAGCAAACAGTCGGTTTTGATGCGCTCATGGGCCGCATCGACAAGGTCCTCGACAAACCTCAGGAACTCGCCAGGCTGCGCGAAGAAGTCACCACCAGAATGTTTCTGTTCGACTGCCTGCGTGCCGACGGTCGCAAGATTCCGGTGGAGCTGCGCGTGGTCCTGGTGTGGGGCGAAAACGGCAACTTTGAAGGCATCTTCGGGGTAGGCCGCGACATCAGTCAGCAGCGTCGGGCCGAGAAAGACCTGCGCATGGCTGCCACGGTATTCGAGCATTCCACATCCGCCATCCTGATTACCGACCCCGCCGGCTATATCGTGCAGGCCAACGAGGCCTTTACCCGCGTCAGCGGCTATGAAGTGGCTCAGGTGCTCGATCAGTTGCCGGGCATGCTCACCGTGGAAGCCGAACAGGAAACCCGTCTGCGCCATATCCTCAGGCAACTGAACGGACAAGGCACGTGGGAAGGTGAAATCCGGCTCAAGCGGCGTAACGGCGAACACTATCCGGCCTGGGTCGGCATTACCGCGGTCCTCGACGATGAAGGCGATCTGGCCAGCTACGTGTGCTTCTTCAGCGATATCAGCGAGCGCAAGGCCAGCGAGGACCGTATCCACCGCCTGGCCTACTACGACGCGCTGACTCATCTGCCCAACCGCACCCTGTTCCAGGATCGTCTGCACTCGGCGCTGCAGCACGCCGAGCGCCAGCAGGCCTGGGTCGTGCTGATGTTCCTCGACCTCGACCGTTTCAAACCGATCAACGATTCCCTGGGCCATGCCGCTGGCGACCGGATGCTGCAGGAAATGGCCACGCGGCTGCTTGCCTGTGTGTCGGTGGATGACACCGTGGCCCGCATGGGCGGGGATGAATTCACCCTGCTGCTGGAACCGGATGAAACCCGTGAAGCCGCGCTGAGCCGCGCCATTCACGTTGCCGAACGCATTCTGACCAGCCTGATCACACCGTTCGTGCTGGAAGGCCGCGAGTTCTTTGTGACCGCCAGTATCGGCATCGCCCTCAGCCCGCAGGACGGCAAGGAACTGAGCCAGTTGATGAAGAACGCCGACACGGCGATGTATCACGCCAAAGAGCGTGGCAAGAACAACTTCCAGTTCTATCAGGCGGACATGAACGCCACCGCGCTGGAGCGTCTGGAGCTGGAAAGCGACTTGCGCCACGCCCTGGAGCAGAAGGAGTTCACCCTCTTCTACCAACCGCAGTTCAGCGGCGACGGCAAACGCCTGACAGGCGCGGAAGCCCTGCTGCGCTGGCGCCATCCACGCCGCGGGCTGGTGCCGCCCAACGACTTCATCCCGGTGCTCGAAGAGCTCGGGCTGGTCGTAGAGGTCGGCGATTGGGTCCTGGCCGAAGCCTGCCGCCAACTCAAACACTGGCATCAGGCAAGGGTTCGCGTGCCCAAGGTGTCGGTCAACATCTCGGCGCGGCAGTTCTCGGACGGCCAGCTCGGCAAGCGCATCGCCCACATACTAGAACAGACCGGCCTGTCACCCGCCTGCCTGGAGCTGGAACTGACCGAAAGCATCCTGATGCGTGAGGTCAACGAGGCCATGCAGATACTCGACGGCCTCAAGAACCTCGGCCTGAGCATCGCTGTCGATGACTTCGGCACCGGCTACTCGTCGCTGAACTACCTCAAACAGTTCCCGATCGACGTGCTGAAGATCGACCGCACCTTTGTCGATGGCCTGCCATCCGGCGAGCAGGACGCCCAGATCGCCCGCGCCATCATCGCCATGGCGCACAGCCTGAACCTCTCGGTGATCGCTGAAGGCGTGGAGACCCATGAGCAACTGGAGTTTCTTCGCGAACACGACTGCGACGAAGTCCAGGGCTACCTGTTCGGCCGCCCGATGCCCCCCGCCCAGTTCGAAGCGCAATTCAGCAATGATGCGCTGTTCATGCTGGATTGAGGGCGAGCCTTGCGACCCGGCCATCGTCCATTTGAACGATAGCCGAACCCTTGAATATGAGTAGACTTGAGCCAATGCCTCGCACAGCGTCAATGACAGCGAGCGCTCTACCCATAACAAAGAACACAAGGGGGTAGCATGATCAGCGATACAACGTCCCTGGACAGTGTTTCCTGTCAGGTCGTCGAAGCCTTGAACAAGGTGATTCTCGAGCTTCAGACCGAGGTCAGCAGCGCGTCGATCTCTACATTCCATCAACAGGCGCTTGAACGGGTGCGCGCACTGGTGCAGTTCGACAAGGCCTGGTGGGGAAGATCTACCTGGCGTGACAACTGGCCCGTCGAGCACAGTTCCTTTTTGCTGGGCCTGCCCAACGGTTACGCCGCCGAGTGGGAGCAACTCAAGACCTCGGACGCCAGCGTCGGCAAAATGCATCAGACTCAGGGCGTCTGTCAGGTCATTCACTGCACGGCAGCGGATGCACCTCCTGCGCTTGCCGACCTCGGTCGCCAATACGATCTTTGCTTCGCGCTGGGCATTGTCCTGACCGACCCTCACACCCAGCAGGGCGTGCATCTGACACTGTTTCGCTCGGCTGGCCACACGCCCTTCTCGCCCCTGGACAAACGCCTGATCGAGTGGCTGATGCCGCATCTGATCGCCGCTGAACAGGCCAGTTATCTGCGTACGCTCACGACTCTGCGGGAAACTCAGGGCGCCTACGATGAGACCGCCATGGCGGTGAGCGACCGTTACGGCGTGCTGCTTTCCATGGAGCCTGCGTTCTCGTCGATGCTGGGCTCGGAATGGCCCGACAGACCGTCCAATCGTCTACCCCGACAGTGCAACCCTCAAGAGGGCTATTCGAGTCATAACCTGCACATCACGTCGCAGCCGGTGGGCGACCTCGTTCTATTGACGGCGCGGCGACGCAGCAGTCTGGAACTGTTGAGCACGCGCGAGCTTCAGGTTGCCCGAGGCTTTGCGGTCGGACAGACGTACAAGGAAGTCGCGCGCAACATCGGTGTATCCCCCTGCACCGTCCGGCACCACTTGAGAAAGATCTACAACAAGCTCGGTGTCACCCGTAAAGCGCAGATCGCCCAGTTACTGCATTTGACTGACGGCTGACGCCAACGCGCTCTACCCCATTTCCGGTTTTTCCAATAACTGCCACCCCGCAAGGGAGGGCTGTGCTCGCCCATAAAAATAACAAGGCACTTACCGATGTCATTAAAAAACCATTTCCTTAGCGCTTCAGGACTCGCCATGGCGATCCTGTGGTTATCGTCCACGGCCTGTGCCACCGAAAATGCTGCGCCCACGACAGCTGCTGGCGTTTTCGACTTTGGCGCAGGCTTCATGCCGCCCACCACCCCCAATGGCACCGTCGGCCTGCGCATCAGCAACTACCACGCGGATGTCATCAAGGACAGCCACGGCAATGACAGCCCCAACGACTTCCAGATCAACGTCCTGGCGATCGGCCTCGCCTACTTGCGAATGACCGAGCAGGAGTTTTTGGGTGCCCGCTATGGTTTCGCGGTGGTGCCGGTCTTTTTCAAGATGGATGCCGACCTGGGCGTGAACGTCGGGGGGCAGCGGGTATTCAGCGACAGTGCATCGCTGTTTCGTCAGGCGGACCTGCAAGTGGTGCCGATCATCCTGGACTGGAAGCTCGCGCCGGGGCTGGGCATCAATACCCAACTGATGATTCAGGCGCCCACGGGGGACTACGATAAAAACCGTCTGGTCAGCCCTGGCACCCATCACTGGACGGTTTCTCCGCTGTTGAATGCGACCTACATTTCACCCGGCGGCTTCGAGGTTTCCTCGAGTTTCCAGATCGATATAAATGCGCGTAACCCCGACACCGATTACCGCAGTGGCGTTGAGTACCGACATGAGTTTGCAGTGGGCCAGCATGTCGGCGACTGGACCGTCGGCGTGGGCGGCTACTACTACCGGCAGCTGTCGGACGACGACGCGCCGGGGCTGACCCGCGGCAATCGCGCCCGGGTAATCGCCGCAGGCCCTGCAGTAAGTTACTTCAAACCCGGCGCCGGGCTGCCCCCCATCTGGTTGCACGCCTACAAGGAGTTCGACGCCCGCAACCGTGCCGAGGGCTACACCGTGGCGCTGCGTACCGGAATCAGCTTTTAAGTGGCGCGCGTAACGCGACGACACGCTTTCAATCCTGGAGACCATCGATGAAAGACCTGCACGAATTATTCAATACGCTGGACGGCCGTGGCCTGGCAACACTGGTACGCAATGGCGAGGTGAGCCCCGGCGAGCTGCTGGAAACCGCCATCGCACGGGTCGAGCAGGTCGAGCCTGGCCTGAACGCCGTCAGCGAAAGGCTTTACGATCAGGCGCGCAGCCAGGCGAGCGGGAGTAGCGTCAGACAGGGCGTCATGGCAGGCGTACCGACCCTGGTGAAAGACATGTTCACCCCGATGACCGGGGCACGGATGACCAGTGGCTCGCATGCGCTGGGCGAGTTTCGCTCAGACATCGACTGCGAAATCGTCAGTCGGCTGCGTCATGCAGGCTGCCAACTGATCGGCACGACCACCGCTCCAGAATTCGGCGTGTCCTACAGCACCGAATCGCAACGCTTCGGCGCGACCCGCAACCCCTGGAATCCGCAACACAGCGCAGGCGGTTCCAGTGGTGGCGCAGCCGCTCTGGTTGCGGCACGCGCCATCCCTTTCGCACATGGCAACGATGGCGGCGGCTCGCTTCGCGTACCGGCCTCCTGCTGTGGCGTATTCGGCTTCAAGCCATCACGCGGCCTGCTGCCTTCAGGCCCGATGGTCGGCGAGGGCTGGGCAGGCCTGAGCACCGCTCACGCGATTACCCTGTCGGTAGGCGACAGCGCCGCCCTGATCGACGCCACTGCCGGGAGTGACCTGGGGGCTCCCTACGCCGCGCCCATGCCAGCGACGCCCTTTGCACACGCCGCAGGACGCGATCCCAGGCGTCTGAAAATCGCCCTGATCTCGGCAATATCGCCGTGGCCGGCAGAACCGGAGGCCCTGGCTGCACTGCAACACACTGCGGCCTTGCTGGAGGCGCTCGGGCATTACGTGGTCCCGGCGACGTTGCCGGTCCGGCTGCCTGAATTCCTCGACGCGACGTTCGACATCATCGGTTCACACACCCAGGGCTACCTCGATCTGCTGGGCAAAATGCGCGGCTTCCCGGTCGCCATGGACGAACTGGAGCCGCGCACCCGTGTCATTCTGCGCGAACGCGGGCAACTGCCTGCGACACGCTACATTTCCGCGGTCGAGTCGATGCATGCACTGGGCCGGGCGATGGCCGGTTTCTTCGAAGAGTACGATATTGTTCTCACCCCGACTCTCAACCGCGCGCCACCCCGCCTGGGAGAACTGGCCTTCGATGACGACAGCCGGTCCCTGCAGGACTTCATCGCGCTTTCGCACAGCTACTCGCCCTACACGGCGATCTTCAACGCGACTGGCCAGCCAGCCATGTCCGTGCCCCTCTATTGGACAGCCGATTCGCTGCCGCTGGGTTCTCACTTTGCCGCGCGGTTTGGCGACGAACTGACCTTGCTGAGCCTTGCCGGGCAACTGGAGCGCGCCCAGCCGTGGGCCGCACGCAGGCCGCCGTTAAACGCTTGCGCGGGTTGATGCGAAGGGATTATTGGCGGTGATGGTGGTAAGCCAGGCAAGACCACCGCCTGCGTTGCTGGCGGCGGTCTACCGGCTACAGGCTTATGGCTCGCCAGCCGCTTGCGGTGCAGGCGCCGGGTGCGACCAGGTCAGGTACCGGAAGCGGTCGTAGAGACCCGCCACGACCTGCCCGCCTGCAATCCTGCCCGGAATTGCCGTTTGCAGGGTGCCGACCGCGCTCCCCAAACGCGAGGTGCTGACGTAATCTCCGGCCCAGGACGCTGCCGCCCTGCCGGCCTGATGCGCCGCCTTGCCTTTGTCAGTCAGGTAGCTCAACCCCTTGCCGGCTGCTGCGCCAGCCACTTCTCCAACCATACCGGGAAGCGTGAGGTTGGCTGCGGTCAGGACCGCAGCACCGGAGGCGTAGCCTTTGATCCCCTTGTCGAGAAAATTCCAGACTTTGTTGACGCCCAGAAACCCCGTCATCACCAGATTCAGACCGACGATTTCCTTGAAGACCTGAACCGCCTTTTGCATATCGACTTCAGGGTTCATGGCCAGTTTGAGCATCTCCGATACGCACCAGACGCCATCCGCCGCGTAATCGGCTTTGCCGACCATGCTTTTCATCAACATCACCAGCGCCGCACCGATACTCGCCGTCAAGGCCACCAGGCCCAGCTTGGTGTAGAAGTCAGGGTCCGCCTTGCGCTCCCCCTCGGCCAGTTGCAGCCCTGCGCGCAGGGCATCGGCGACTTCGAACCTGGCCTGGAACTCGCTGCTTTGGGTGCCCAGGTATGTCAGGCTCGAGTTCATGATGTCGGTGATGCTTTTGTCTTGCTTGTACAATTCGGTCGCCACTTTCATCTGCTGGGCAAAATGCTCGCTGACGTCGAAATGCTTGACCACGGCCAGATGGTCTTCCTCCGGGATGCGGGCGTTCCCGGTGTCTTGCCTGGAAAGCTTGCTCTTGGCGAGCTTGAAGGCAGCGACGATCGATTCACGGTTGAATACGCCCAGCGTGGCTGCGCCCGATGCCACGGCCGTTGCGATACCGAAGCCGACCTGCTCCAGCAGGTGTTCGTTCCTGGCAAAGGTGGGCTGCGCCACGATGGCGTTGGCCAGCACGGTGACGAAGTAGCGGTTCAGGCCATGATCGACATTGGTCCGCGCGTTGGTCAGCTCGTTCATCATCAGGCCAGCCATGAACACCGCGTTCTTGGTGAAGTGGGCAACCAGCGATGAGCTGTAGGAGTTGTCCTTGCTGACGAACGCCACGGCCAGTGGCAAGGGTGCCAGCGCGAGCAGCATCGCCGGGCTTGCAAGGACGCGACTCTTGAGCGAGGCGCCGTTCTTGAGCGTGCCCAGTTCGGCATTCATGCTTTTGTTGAGGCTGAGCAACTCGTCTTTCACATCAGAGGGCAGCCCCGAGCGGCTCAAGACTGCAGGCAACTGTTCGTTGTGAGCGCGCCAGGCGTCGAGTTGCCCCTGAGCATTGGCGTGAACGATTGCGCCCAACATGTCACGCTCGGCTTCGCTCAGCGCAGACGATGGCTTTTCCAGCAGCGTCTTCACAACGTCGGACGTCGTGGTAGCGGCACTTGGCAAATCACCAAGACGGGCCAGTTGCTCCTCGCTCAACACCAGCGAACCGTTGGTCAGCGCCAATCGCAGTTTTTCATCGAAACCCATGCCGCACCTGGCCTCGATGTCTTCTTCAGGGGCGAAGGGCAGCGGGGTATTGCTGACGATATCGCGTTGTTCTTGCGTGAGATGCAGCACATGCTTGTTCAGGAAGGCATGCATCTGATCGGGCGACAGGTGTGGCGCCGGGGTGCGCATCAAAGCCAGCAACGCCTTGTCATCCATCGGCGCGAGCGCCCCGTAGGCATCAAACTTGCGCACCAGATTGCCGCCGGCCTTGAGCAATGCCTGGCGTGTGGTCAGCCTGGGCTCGGCAGGCTCGTGGCCAGGTGCAGGTGCCTCGCCTGGCTCAATGGAGATTTCTTCCAGCCTCGGCAAAAGATCGTGTTCGCGCAATAGCTGCAGCAGCGCCCCCGCCACTTCCGCCAGCTCGCGCAATTCATTGCAGGCTGGCGCGTCCTGGCAATTTTCGGTCAATGCCTGCAATGCGCCCGGCAACATCTCCAGATCATTGAGCGTGTCGGCATGTGAGCGCAGCAGACTGACGACCGCGTCGGGTTGACGCTGGAGGCTGTCATTCAAATCCGCCGTACGCTGCTTGGCCGTGCGAACGAAATGACTGAAGAGCGTGTAAGACGAAACAACGGGGGGCTCTGCGCCAAGCGTCTCGGGATCCAGATGAGTCAACGTCAGCAGATCCGGAACCGCACGGGCCAGGGCGGACGGTCGGGCGGTCAAACGAGCGACGGATTGGTGCAGCCGTGCCGTCCTGAGCCCTTCACAGGCCAGCGACAGCGAGTCGTGAGATGCGTGAGAGGCCGGCATATCGGCCAGCCGGTGAGTACAACGGTCAAGCAGTTCTCTCAGCGCCGGCACCTGATCCTCGCTTGCCAGTTGATGCCAGCCCTGCTCCGTCGTGCCGACCTCGGCGAGGCTCTGACAGAGTTGAGCAACGGTGTGCCAGGACGGATGCTGTTTATCCAGCTCACGCTGAAGAGCAGACAACAGACGCACAGAGTCCTGCGCTGGCGCAGCAGAGGTGCGACCAAATGCCACGGCCAGCTCGCCGGAGGCAAAAAACGCTACGGTACGAGCCTGCTGCGGAGTTTGCTCACTAACGCCGGTTGCATCGCCGGACGCAGGAGCAACCTCCGGCAATGAGGAATGAGAGGAGCGCGTGATCTGAGAGGGCATCATGGCGTTTTTACCTACTGTCGGTGGGTATGGGCAACAGACCGACTGAGTGTCGTCCGGCCCGGAACGGTTCCGGCAGTTGAAGGTAAATAGATGCGTGATCGCTGAAAATTCGAGTGGATGTGCCCGGTTCACGCCGCCGATGACTAAATCGATCTCGACCCTCTCATGTGGGCGAGTCCCCTACAGAACGAGCCTTGCGCCTGCGGCACGTCCATGATTTCAGGCCTTGTCGAAACCCGCGTGAACGGCGTCACTGGTCAAGATGACTGCCTTTCATATGCCAGATAAAACCCGATGGGGTAGAATAGCCGCCTTTTCCGCCATGCCCCCTTGAGGACTGCCATGTTCAGCCGTGATTTGACTATCGCCAAGTACGACGCCGATCTGTTTGCCGCCATGGAGCAAGAAGCTCTGCGTCAGGAAGAACACATCGAGCTGATTGCCTCGGAAAACTACACCAGTCCGGCCGTCATGGAAGCTCAGGGCTCGGCCCTGACCAACAAGTACGCCGAAGGCTATCCAGGCAAGCGCTACTACGGTGGTTGCGAGTACGTCGACGTTATCGAACAACTGGCCATCGACCGCGCCAAGGAGCTGTTCGGCGCTGATTATGCCAACGTCCAGCCACACGCGGGTTCGCAAGCCAACTCGGCGGTCTACCTGGCCCTGCTGCAAGGCGGCGACACCATTCTGGGCATGAGCCTGGCTCACGGTGGTCACCTGACCCACGGCGCCAGCGTTTCGTCCTCGGGCAAGCTGTACAACGCCGTTCAGTACGGTATCGATGCCAACGGCATGATCGACTACGACGAAGTCGAGCGCCTGGCTGTCGAGCACAAGCCAAAAATGATCGTCGCCGGTTTCTCTGCCTACTCGCAGATCCTCGACTTCCCGCGCTTCCGTGCAATCGCTGACAAGGTCGGTGCCTACCTGTTCGTCGACATGGCTCACGTAGCCGGTCTGGTCGCCGCAGGCGTCTACCCGAACCCGGTGCCATTCGCTGACGTCGTGACCACCACCACGCACAAGACCCTGCGCGGTCCACGTGGCGGCCTGATCCTGGCGCGCGCCAACGCCGAAATCGAGAAGAAGCTGAACTCCGCGGTATTCCCTGGCTCCCAGGGCGGCCCGCTGGAGCACGTCATCGCAGCCAAGGCCGTGTGCTTCAAGGAAGCGCTGCAGCCTGAGTTCAAGATCTACCAGCAGCAAGTGGTCAAGAACGCCAAGGCCATGGCCGGTGTGTTCATCGAACGTGGCTTCGACGTGGTCTCCGGCGGTACCGAAAACCACCTGTTCCTGCTGTCGCTGATCAAGCAGGACATCTCCGGTAAAGACGCCGACGCCGCTCTGGGTCGCGCCTTCATCACCGTCAACAAGAACTCCGTTCCAAACGACCCACGCTCGCCGTTCGTCACCTCCGGCCTGCGCTTCGGCACCCCGGCAGTGACCACTCGCGGCTTCAAGGAAGCTGAGTGCAAGGAACTGGCGGGCTGGATCTGCGACATCCTGGCTGACCTGACCAACGAAGCCGTGATCGACGCTGTTCGCGAGAAGGTCAAGGCCATCTGCGCGAAGCTGCCGGTTTACGGCGCTTGATAAGCCTGGTTTAAACGCAGTACCAAAAAGCCCCGGCTCGTGAGAGTCGGGGCTTTTTGTTGGGCAGATCACTCTATGGGCAGAAGCTCAGCCACTGCCTGACCTCTCAGCCGCATACCCTCTCGAACCCCGCCCGGATCTTCTCCTCCGGCAATTCATCGGCAATGAACACGATCACGCTCTCGCGTTTTTCGCCTTCGGCCCACTCGGTGTCCCAGTCAAAGCCGTACAGCTTGAGCACGCCCTGAAACACCATCTTGCGCGGTTCGTATTCGATGTTGAGCACGCCCTTGTAACGCAGCAGTTGCTTGCCATGGTCTTCCAGCAGTTCGTTCATGAACTCGCTGAGGCGGTCCAGGTTCAGCGGTTTTTCACTGCGCAGGACCAGGCTGCTGATGCGGTCAGCGGAATTGCCGGTCGGGGCCAGTGGGCGCAGGATCATGCCGCCGCCGAGGTCGGCGTTGAGGTTGAAGCCGCGTACGTCGAGCAGTTCGGCGAGGTCGATCCTGCCGTGCTCGACGATACGGATCGGCGCGCGGCGGTTGATGCGGGTCAGGCGCGCGCTCAGGGCATCGAAGGCTGCATCGTCGACCAGATCACGCTTGCTGACCAGCAACCGGTCGGCAAAGCCGATCTGCGCCTGGGCGATGGTTTGCGCCAGGTGAGTATCGGCGTGCGCGGCGTCGACCAGGGTGATGATGCCGTCGAGGATGTAACGCTCGCGCAGCTCTTCATCGATGAAAAAGGTCTGCGCGACCGGCGCGGGATCGGCCAGCCCGGTGCATTCGATCACCAGCCGGTCGAACACGATCTCGCCGCTGTCCAGACGCTCCAGCAGCAGGTAGAGCGCCTTGGTCAGGTCAGTGTGGATGGTGCAGCACACGCAACCGTTGGACAGGGTCATGATCTGCACGGGATCCGTGCCGAGCAACTGGCTGTCGATGCCTGCATCGCTGAATTCGTTTTCGATCACGGCGATTTTCAGGCCGTGTTCGGCCTTGAGCAGGTGGCGCAGCAAGGTGGTCTTGCCGGCGCCCAGAAAGCCGGTCAGCACGGTCACGGGGATGGGTTGCAACTCAGTCATAAGGCTCCTGGCGTGAGGCATTCAGCTGAAATGAAAACGCGCCACAGGTGATGGCCTGCGGCGCGTCGGATCAAACAATAACGCAGATCAGCGGATCAACAGCATTTCGGACCGGCCTTGCCGCCGTAACGGGCCTCTTGCCGCTCCCGAAAGAACTGCTCATAGGTCATCACCGGCTTGTCCGGGTGGGTGTTCTGCATGTGCTCTACGTAAGTGTCGTAGTCCGGCATGCCCACCATCAGGCGCGCGGCCTGACCGAGGTATTTGCCGAGGCGACTCAGGTCATTGAACATGGGCAAATCCTCTATGGGTAAGCATGGTCACACCTGCGACGCTGGCGGCATGGCCTGAAACGGAGCTTCCTTGTCGGTGCGCTCCTTGGTGCTCCAGGCCGCTCGGCCGACTTTAATGGCGTAGAACAGGATACTGAACACCACGAACAGGAACAGCACGGTCAGCCCGGCGTTGGTGTAAGCGTTGAAGATCACATGCTGCATCTGATCCATGGTCTTGGCCGGGGCCAGAATCTGACCGGCATCGGCCGCCGCGCTGTATTTCTTGGCCAGGGCCAGGAAACCTACCGCAGGGTTGGCATCGAACAGCTTGATCAAGCCAGCCGTCACGGTGCAGATCAGCAGCCAGGTGGCAGGCAGCATGGTCACCCAGACATAGCGCTGGCGCTTCATCTTGATCAGCACCACGCTGGCGAGCATCAGGGCGATACCGGCGAGCATCTGGTTGGAGATACCGAACAGTGGCCACAGGGTATTGATGCCACCCAGCGGATCGATTACACCCTGATACAGCAGATAGCCCCATAGCGCCACGCAACCGCCGGTGCCGATGGCGTTGGCCGTCCACGACTCGGTGCGCTTCAAGGCCGGGACGAAGCTGCCCAGCAGGTCCTGCAGCATGAAGCGTCCGGCACGTGTACCGGCGTCGACTGCGGTCAGAATGAACAGCGCCTCGAACAGAATCGCAAAGTGGTACCAGAACGCCATGGTGTTTTCACCCGGCAGCACCTGATGGAGGATCTGCGCGATACCGACGGCCAGCGTCGGAGCACCGCCGGCACGGGCCAGCACGGTGTTTTCACCGATGTCTTTCGCCACAGCGGTCAGTTGCTCCGGCGTGATGGCAAAGCCCCAGCTGGACACGGTCTGCGCCACTGTTACCACGTCACTGCCGACCACCGCAGCAGGGCTGTTCATGGCGAAGTACACACCCGGCTCGATCACCGAAGCGGCAACCATTGCCATGATGGCCACGAAGGATTCCATCAGCATGCCGCCGTAACCGATGTAGCGGGCGTTCTTTTCGTTATCCAGCAGCTTGGGCGTCGTGCCCGACGAGATCAGTGCGTGGAAACCCGATACCGCACCGCAGGCAATGGTGATGAACAGGAACGGGAACAATGCGCCCTTCCAGACCGGGCCTGTGCCGTTGGTGAACTGGGTCAGGGCCGGCATTTTCAGCTCGGGCGCCAGAATCAGGATGCCGATTGCCAGTGCCAGAATGGTGCCGATTTTCAGGAAGGTCGACAGGTAGTCACGTGGCGCAAGCAGCAGCCAGACCGGCAGCATGGCCGCGACAAAACCGTAGCCGACCAGCATCCAGGTGATCTGCACACCGGTGAACGTGAACATCGGACCCCAGGTCGGATCCGCCGCGACCATGCCGCCGACCCAGATCGAACCGAGCAACAGAATGACGCCGACAATGGAGATCTCACCAATGCGCCCCGGACGGATGTAGCGCATATAAATGCCCATGAACATCGCGATCGGGATCGTCGCCATGACCGTGAACATGCCCCACGGGCTCTCGGCCAGGGCCTTGACCACGATCAGCGCCAGCACCGCAAGGATGATGATCATGATCAGGAAACAGCCGAACAGCGCGATGGTGCCGGGAATACGGCCCATTTCCTCGCGCACCATGTCGCCCAGAGAGCGACCGTTACGGCGCGTGGAAAGGAACAGGATCATGAAGTCCTGCACCGCACCGGCCAGCACCACGCCGGCAATCAGCCAGAGCGTACCGGGCAGATAGCCCATTTGCGCTGCCAGTACCGGGCCGACCAGCGGGCCTGCGCCGGCGATGGCTGCAAAGTGGTGACCGAAGAGGATGTGTTTGTTGGTCGGCACATAGTCCAGACCGTCGTTGTTGACCACTGCCGGTGTCGCACGCAGCGGATCGAGCTGCATGACGTGAGTGGCGATGAAAAGACTGTAGTAACGATAGGCAACCAGGTAGATAGCTACCGCAGCGACCACTATCCACAAGGCGTTGATCGCCTCTCCGCGACGCAAGGCCACGACCCCAAGGGCACATGCCCCGACAATGGCGATGATGAGCCAGGGAACATGGCGCATCAGACTATTATTATTTTTCATTTTTTTTATTCCAGCAGAGTTGACTAGAAGGCAAGCCATGCGAGTTTAGCGCCGGATCAGCGAAAGACCACCCCCAACCAAGGTCTAGGTCGAAATTTGATCAATTGCGGCAGATACCCGGCATAGAGGGCTGGAATGGCCTCGACAGATGGCGTCCCGATCACAAAACCGTGATGCGGAACTGTTCTGCAATTGCTTTACGGTCTATCGTGCATGGACAACAGAATCGATCAGATAACGACCTGCACGCTGACTCCGGCGGCGGTCAACAAGAGAGTTCATTCGATGACCGACTCACCTGCAGATCGCCGTCGTTTCAAACGCATTGCCTTTGATGCCAAGACCGATCTGAAGCAAGGCGACAAAAGCTGGAAAGTGCAACTGGTCGACCTATCCCTCAAAGGGCTGCTGATCGAACGGCCTGATCCGTGGAACGGTGATCAGACGCAGCCCTTTGAAGTTGACATCATTCTAAGCAACGATGCCCATGTGAAAATGGATGTCGAAATCACTCATGACAACAAACGGCAACTGGGATGCGTTTGCCGGCACATAGGGCTGGACTCGATCAGCCACCTGAGGCGGCTGGTCGAATTGAACCTCGGAGACCCCGAGGAACTGGATCGGGAACTGGCAGCCTTGATCGAACTGCAGGAATAATCCTCAGGGCGAGGTTACTCGAACAGCGCATCCAGGGCCTGTTCCAGTCGCGTAACGGCAATGATCTGCAAACCGGGCGGCGCCTCCTTTGGCGCGTTGCCCTTGGGCACGATGGCGCGTTTGAAGCCGTGCTTGGCGGCCTCCTTGAGGCGCTCCTGCCCACTGGGCACCGGCCTGACTTCACCCGACAGCCCCACCTCACCGAACACCAGCAAGTCATGCGGCAGCGGACGATTGCGCAGGCTGGACATTACGGCTGCCATCAAGGCCAGGTCGGATGCGGTTTCCAGCACCTTCACCCCACCTACCACGTTGAGAAACACGTCCTGGTCGTGAGTGGGAATGCCGCCGTGGCGGTGCAGAACAGCCAGCAGCATGGCCAGACGATTCTGATCCAGACCCAGCGTCACGCGGCGCGGGTTGGACATGTGACTGTCGTCCACCAGCGCCTGCACCTCCACCAGCATCGGCCGCGTGCCTTCCCAGGTCGCCATGACCACACTGCCCGGCACTTCTTCCTGCGCGCGGGTAAGAAAGATCGCAGACGGATTGGAGACTTCTTTCAGGCCCTTGTCGGTCATGCCGAACACGCCCAGCTCGTTGACCGCGCCAAAGCGGTTCTTCACCGCCCGCAGCAGGCGCAGGCGCCCGTCCGACTCGCCCTCGAAATACAACACGGTGTCGACCATGTGCTCAAGCACGCGCGGACCGGCCAAGGCGCCTTCCTTGGTGACGTGACCGACCAGGAAGATCGCCGTGCCGCTCTGCTTGGCGTAACGCACCAGCAAGGCAGCGCTTTCGCGAACCTGCGACACGCCGCCGGGGGCCGACTGCAACTGTTCGGTGAAAATCGTCTGGATCGAATCGATCACCATCACCTTGGGCTTCTCGACCTTGGCGGTGGCAATGATGGTCTCGATGCAGGTTTCGGTCATGACCCGCAGCTTGTCCTGCGGCAGTCCCAGACGACGGGCACGCATGGCGACCTGCTGCTGGGATTCCTCACCCGTGACGTACAACGCGGGCATGCGCTGGGCAATGTTGCACAGCGTCTGCAAGAGGATCGTGGACTTGCCGATGCCGGGGTCACCGCCGATCAGCACCACCGAACCATCAACCAGACCGCCGCCGAGCACCCTGTCCAGCTCGGTGGAGTTGGTGGAGAAGCGCGGAATCTCTTCAACACTGACCTCCGCCAGGGTCCTGATCTGCGCCTGGGAACCGGTCCAGCCGGTACGCCCGGTAGGCGGCGCGGCGGCACCGCTTTCAATCATGGTTTCGACCAGTGTGTTCCAGGCACCGCATTCGCTGCACTGGCCCGCCCACTTGGGAAATGTCGCGCCGCACTCGGTGCAGCCGTACAAGCGTTTGGCCTTGGCCATGACAACCCCAGTCGTTAGAAAACGCCCATGATAACGCAGGTTGCAACACCTGCCAGTCGCAGGGCGACGACTGCTTTTGAAAACCGGATAAAACTTACGCGGACGACTCCGGTCGATTGAACGTGGCACGGGCGGCAGCAGTACGTCTGGGCTACACTCATTCGGATCAAATTTATCTGCTACAAGGAATTACCCCATGAGCGTGCTTAAGGAATTCAAGGCATTCGCGGTCAAAGGCAACGTAGTTGATATGGCCGTCGGTATTATCATCGGCGCGGCATTCGGCAAGATCGTTTCTTCGTTCGTCGGCGATGTCATCATGCCGCCGCTGGGCCTGTTGATTGGCGGCGTCGACTTCAGTGACCTGGCGGTCACCCTGCGCCCCGCGCAAGGGACCGCACCTGCGGTACTGCTGGCTTACGGCAAGTTCATCCAGACCGTTATCGACTTCATCATCGTCGCGTTCGCGATCTTCATGGGCGTCAAGGCCATCAACCGCCTGAAACGCGAAGAAGCCAAAGCGCCTACCCTGCCGCCAACGCCCACCAAGCAGGAAATCCTGCTGAGCGAAATCCGCGACCTGCTCAAGGAGCAGAGCAAACCGGCAGCGCCCATTACCGTGGATCCTGCGCGTACGCCTTGATTGAGTAAGGCCTGCACCTGCAGGCCATTGCCCCCACGCAGCGCTTTTCAACCGCGATGTCACTGATGACGCAAATTGCGACGTAAGTGACGGCTGCGTCCTGGCGCTGATCCGCCTGACAAAGAAAAGCCGCGGTGTGACGCGGGGCATCATGAACTGCATTCCCACGCGGAGCGTGAGGAACGATAGTTATGTGACTATCTTGCCAATGCTCGGCACGATAGCCGTAGCCAGCTGCCAGCCATCACCAATACGTTTCCACCGCCACTTGCCCCGGCTTGCGTGACAGGCTCAAGCGCATCTCGCGCTGCTTGAGAATTGCCCGAGTGTCATCGATCATCTGCGGATTGCCACACAGCATCACCCGCGAATGCTCCGGCGTGAGGGCAATACCGGCAGCGCGCTCCAGCTCTCCGTTTTCGATCAACTGCGTGATACGCCCATTCAATGCACCCGGATGCTGCTCGCGGGTCACCGTAGGCAAAAACAGAAACTTGTCCGCGTATTCAGCCAGGTACTCACGCTGCATCAATTCGGCAATCAATTGCTGATAGGCCAGCTCGCGCGATTCACGCACGCTGTACACCAGAATCACCCGCTCGAATTTCTCCCAGACCTCGAAATCCTGGAGGATCGACAGAAACGGTGCGACCCCAGTGCCTGTGGATAACAGCCAGAGATCGCGACCGTCAATGAAACGATCCAGAGTCAGATAACCAAACGCCTGCTTTTCCACCAACAGACTGTCGCCCTCACGCAAGCGGCTCAACTCGCTGGTGAATTCGCCATCCGGCACCACGATGGAAAAAAACTCCAGAAATTCATCGTGCGGAGAAGAAACCATCGAATAGGCACGCCATACCACCGTGCCGTCGGCCTTGGTCACCCCGAGACGCGCAAACTGTCCGGCACGAAAGCGAAAACCGGGATCACGCGTGGTACGCAGGGTGAACAGGTTCGCGGTCAGCGGCGTGACACGCTGCAGTGTCTGTCGGGTGAATTTGTCGTCACTGACGGTCATGGTGCGCTTTGAACTCCTGAATATGGAAAGCAGCGCCCAGTGTCCCGCAAAGCAGGCTCGATAAACACCGGCTGTTTGTGATGGATTACCCGGCAACGGGCTCTGCAGCTTAGAGTATTTGGTTCTTGGATCAGCCCTTGCAGGGTCGAACATCCACAGAGCCGATTACCCCGACCCTTCTCGCGCGGGGGTTTCAGCCGACAGCCCCAGAACACGCTGCCAAGTGCCATCAGCCCATCCGTCCGGCTGATCCGCGCCACCACGGACTGCCACGTATTTGTCCCTAAACTGGATAAACACCCAGCAAGGTCTGTACACGTACTGCAAGGAGGCTACATGAACACGATGGACATAAATTTCTCACAGCCCTCGCCAGCAAAAAACCTGACTCAGAGAGAAATCGAAGTCCTCAAATGGTCCGCTGAAGGCAAAACAGCTGGCGACATCGCAATGATCCTCTGCCTGAAAGAGCGCACCATTCACTTCCACATTGCCAGCGCCATTCAAAAAATGGGCGTTTGCAACAAGACGGCTGCCGCCGTACAAGCCGCGCTCAGCGGGATGTTCTGACAAAACGGGCAATCACCGCGTAATCAGACAGGTATCGGAACGAAAAAATACGTAAAATCGTCTGTCTCAGCGAGCCCACCTGTCATCGGGCTCACTGACATACCTTCGATTGCACAGAGTTCTCCCGCCAATGCCCCTGCTCATCAGTCCCTTCGCTGAACTTGATCTCATTCGCCAACCCGAGCAACAGGATGAGCCCCTGCAGGCCTTCGATGCCGCTGACGAATACCTGCTCAATCATGTTGCAGAAGCAGGGCTGAGCCTGCAAAGCCGGGTTCTGGTGCTCAATGACAGTTTCGGCGCGTTGGCGGCAAGTCTCGCGCCACATGCCACGGTGATCAGCAGCACCGACTCGTTTCTGGCGGCGCAGGGGCTGGAAAAAAATCTGGCACGCAACGGCATGAGCTACGACGCAGTACCGCACATACCGGCCAGCGAAGCGTTGCAGGGTCCATTCGACTGGGTGCTGATCCGGGTGCCCAAGACCCTGGCGCTGCTCGAAGAGCAACTGATACGCCTGCAAGGTCAACTGGCCCCCGGCGCTCGGGTCATCGCTGCGGCAATGGTCAAGCATTTGCCGCGCTCGGCGGGCGACTTGCTGGAGGAATATGTCGGACCGGTACAGGCCTCGCTGGCAGTAAAAAAAGCCAGATTGCTGTTCGCCACGCCACAGCCCATGGAAGTGCGCACCTCGCCCTACCCGACGCGCTACCGGCTGGATGATCCGGCCATCGAACTGCTCAACCATGCCAATGTGTTCTGCCGCGACGGGCTGGACATCGGCACCCGCGCCTTCCTGCCGCATCTGCCGAAAAACCTTGGTACGGCAAGGGTCGCAGACCTGGGTTGCGGTAACGGCGTGCTGGCCATTGCCAGCGCGCTGGACAACCCGCAGGCGCACTACACGCTGGTCGACGAGTCGTTCATGGCCGTGCAATCGGCAGCCGAGAACTGGCAAGCGACGCTGGGGGATCGCGACGTACAGCTTCGCGCAGGCGACGGTCTGGAGATGCAGGAGCCTGACTCGCTGGATGTGGTGCTGTGCAACCCGCCCTTCCACCAGCAGCAAGTGGTTGGCGACTTTCTTGCCTGGCGGATGTTTCTTCAGGCCCGGGCCGCACTGGTGACTGGCGGGGCGCTGTACATCGTCGGCAATCGCCACCTGGGTTATCACACCAAGCTGTCGCGCCTGTTCCGCGGCGTGGAGCAAGTCGCCGCCACGCCGAAATTCGTGATTCTGAAAGCCCGCAAGTAACCCAGGCCCACGGCACAAAAAAAGACCCCCTTGCCACGCGAGTGGCAAGAGGGTCGCAAAACGTGTCCGGAGGACACGAACGGGAATTCAGTATCAGTGTGTCGTCAGGCCCGCTGCGCTCATGAACATGCGCATCAGGCTGGCCACGATGAACAGCGCAAATACGCTGCCCGCCCAGATTCCGACCAGCCAGGCCAGTCGTTGCCAGAGCGGCTTGCTCAGCGCCGGATCAGGATCGTGCATGGAATGCTTACCAGACATCGTCATTCTCCTCGGTTCGGACTAGTGATAACCGTCTGCAGCCGTCACCTTGCCGCGGAACACGTAGTAGCTCCAGAAGGTGTAGCCCAGGATGAACGGAATGATGAACAGTGTGCCCACCAGCATGAAGCCTTGGCTCTGCGGCGGTGCGGCGGCTGCCCAGATCGATACCGAAGGCGGAATGATGTTCGGCCACAGGCTGATCCCCAGACCGCTGTAGCCCAGAAAAATCAGCAACAGGGTCAGCAGAAACGGCGTGTAGTGAGCATTGCGGGCCACCGCCTTGAACAGACCGTACATGGTCACCAGCACCAGAATCGGTACTGGCATGAACCAGAACAGGTTGGGCGTGCTGAACCAGCGATGCGCGATATCAGCATGGGCCAGCGGCGTCCACAGGCTGACCACGGCCATGACCGCAAGCACTGCAAGGGCCAGCGGACGTGCCAGATCATGCATCGCCTTCTGCAGCGAGCCTTCGGTTTTCATGATCAGCCAGGTGCAGCCCAGCAGCGCATAGGCAACGATCAAGGCCAGCCCGCAGAACATCGGGAACGGCGAGAGCCAGTCCAGCGAGCCTCCGGCAAACTGGCGATCGACCACCGGAATGCCTTCAATGTAGGCGCCCAGTGCCACGCCTTGGAAGAAGGTCGCAGCCAGCGAGCCGCCAATGAACGCTTTGTCCCACCAGTGGCGCTTCAGCTCGGTCGCCTTGAAGCGGAACTCGAATGCCACGCCACGGAAGATCAGGCCCATGAGCATGAACATCAGCGGCAGGTACAGCGCAGACAGGACCACCGAGTAGGCCAGCGGGAAAGCACCGAACAATGCCGCACCGCCCAGCACCAGCCAGGTTTCGTTGCCGTCCCAGACCGGCGCGACGGTGTTCATCATCACGTCGCGGTCGGAGCTGTCCTTCATGAACGGGAAGAGAATCCCGATACCCAGATCGAAGCCGTCCATCACCACGTACATCATGATGCCGAAGACGATGATGACGGCCCAGATCAGCGGAAGATCGATACCCATGGCTTAAATCCCCTTGCCGAGCGGGTCAAGATTGCCGCCATCTTCTTCGCCTTCAACAGCGGCGGAGAGCGGACGGGCCGGTGTGCGTTGCTGGCCGGGACCACCGTGAGGCACATGTTCGACGTAGGCTTTCGGCCCTTTGCGAACCAGACGCATCATGTAGCCAAGACCTGTACCGAAGAGCACGAAGTAAACGACCACGAACAACACCAGGGTGATGCTCATCTGCGCCACGCTGTGCCCGGACGACGCATCCGCGGTACGCATCAGGCCGTACACGACCCAAGGCTGACGACCGATTTCGGTGGTGAACCAGCCTGCGAGAATCGCGATCAGGCCAGACGGCCCCATCCACAATGCCAGGTACAGGAAAGGACGCGAGTTATACAGCGTGCCGCGCTTGCGCAGCCACAGGCTCCACAGGCCGGTGAAGATCATCAGCATGCCGAGGGCGACCATGACCCGGAACGACCAGAACACGATTGTCGAGTTAGGGCGATCCTCAGGCTTGAACTCCTTGAGCGCCGGCACCTGCTTGTCGAGACTGTGAGTCAGGATCAGGCTGCCCAAGTACGGAATTTCCACCGCGAACTTGGTCCGCTCTTCCTTCATGTCGGGAATGCCGAACAGGATCAGCGGGGTCGGTTCGTCACCGACGTTCTCCCAGTGACCTTCGATGGCCGCGATCTTCGCGGGCTGATGCTTGAGCGTATTCAGACCGTGGAAGTCACCGACGACAGCCTGGACAGGCGCCACCAGCAGGGCCATCCACATGGCCATCGAGAGCATCTTGCGTACCGCAGGAGTGTCACGGCCCCGCAACAGGTGCCAGGCAGCCGACGAACCGACGAAGAACGCCGTCGCCACGAATGCGGCAATCGCCATGTGCGTCAGGCGATAAGGGAACGACGGGTTGAAGACCACGGCGAACCAGTCAGTGGGAATGACCCGACCGTCAATGATCTCGAACCCTTGCGGCGTCTGCATCCAGCTGTTGGACGACAGAATCCAGAAGGTGGAGATCAGCGTGCCGATGGCGACCATTACCGTGGAGAAGAAGTGCAGGTTGCGGCCGACACGATTCCAGCCGAACAGCATGACACCGAGGAAGCCCGCCTCGAGGAAGAACGCGGTCAGCACTTCGTAGGTCAGCAACGGCCCGGTCACAGCACCTGCGAAGTCGGAGAAGCGGCTCCAGTTGGTGCCGAACTGGTAGGCCATGACGAGCCCGGAAACCACGCCCATGCCGAAGTTGACTGCAAAAATCTTCGACCAGAAGTGGTACAGGTCACGGTAGACGTCATCGCGGGTCTTCAGCCACAGGCCTTCGAGCACAGCCAGGTAACTTGCCAGACCAATAGTGATGGCAGGAAACAGGATGTGAAACGAAATCGTGAATGCGAACTGGATCCGGGCGAGATCTATAGCCTCTAAACCGAACATAGGATGTTCCTCTCTCAGATGAAACCTGCTGCCGGCCGCAAGCCAACAGCGATTGCCCCCACGGTAATGAGTGCTTATGTTTCTTTATTCTGGCGTTTCCAATGGCGAAAACGCTGGTCGATGCACCGATCATTGCCTGAACGCAATGATGCAGATCAATCGACCATCAAAGAGTAGTCCTGTTCAGCCATTAAAGTCGTGTGGTCTATTGTCGCGTGGCGGGTTGTCTCACCTGCACAGCGCTTACAGATGCGGAGTCCTTCCGGGCACCTATCGTTCCTCACGCTCCGCGTGGGAATGCCGTTCGTGACGCTCCGCGTCACACCTGCGCCGCACTGCCTGCGCAGGAGGATGTAGAGCGTCACGCACTGCATGCCAATGCAGAGCATTGGCATGATAGGACTTTGGATTTGCGGTCGCTGTTACAACAGCTTATCCAGCGTGATCGGAAACTCGCGGATCCGCTTGCCGGTGGCGTGATAGATCGCGTTGGCGATCGCTGCCGGGACGCCTACGATGCCGATTTCACCGACGCCCTTGGAGCCCAGCGCGTTGACGATATCGTCGTGTTCTTCGACAAACAGCACGTCGATGTCGCCGATGTCAGCGTTCACCGGGATGTGGTACTCGGCCAGGCTGTGGTTCATCGGACGGCCCAGGTCGTGGTCAAGCATCGCCTCTTCCTGAAGCGCCATGCCCATGCCCCAGACAACGCCACCCAGAATCTGGCTGCGCGCCATTTTCGGGTTCACGACCCTGCCCGCTGCCACGGCACTGACCACACGATTGACCTTGATAGTGCCCAGATCCTCGTCAACCAACACTTCGACGAACACCGCCGAGTGCGTCGCTGCCGCATAGGCTTCGCGCTTCTTGTCCGGCTCGGCGTCGACTTGCACCTCGATGACACCGTGAGCCTGAGACGCTGCCAGTTCAGCCATCGATAGCGCCTGATCGCCTATGTGCAGCTTGCCCGCTTCGAAGCGAACCTGATCCGGCGTCACGGAAGCGAATTGTGGATGCTGCCCCTTGGCAACTTCCAGTACCTGACGCTGCAAAGCCTGACAGGCCTGTTGCACCGCAGTACCGACTGAAGAAACCGTGAACGAGCCACCCTGCAACGGCGCAGTCGGCAATGAAGAATCACCCAGCAGGAAGCTGACGTTATCCACTTCGATACCCGACGATTCTGCAGCGATCTGCGTCATGACGGTATAAGTGCCGGTACCGATGTCGGTGGTAGCACTACTGACCAACAGCTTGCCGTCACCTTGCAGACGCGCCTTGGCGCTGGCCTTCATCTGCATGGCCTCCCAGACACCGCCGGCCATGCCCCAGCCGACCAGTTGACGGCCTTGGCGCATGCTGCGTGGCTCAGGGTTACGGCTGGACCAGCCAAAGCGTTCGGCACCCTGGGCGTAGCATTCGCGCAATTCCTTGCTCGAATACGGCTTGTCTTCGTTACCGTTGCGCTCTGCGTAGTTGGTCAGACGCAGGCGCACCGGGTCGATGGCCAAGGCGTAAGCCAGCTCGTCCATGGCGCATTCCAGGCCGATCATGCCCAGGGCAGCACCTGGCGCACGCATGTCGAGCGGCGTGAACACATCCAGCGGCACCAGCTTATAGGTCAACTTCACGTTGTCGCAGTGATAGAGCATGCCGCTCCATTCCACCACGTGTTCGCTGAAATCTTCGAAACGCGAAGTCTGCCCGATGGCCTCATGACCGACCGCCAGCAAACGGCCGTTGGCAGCCGCACCCAGACGCAGACGCTGAATGGTGCGCGGGCGATAACCGAAGGTGAACATCTGCTGCCGGGTCAGCGTCAGGCGCACAGAGCGCTTGAGGTGCAATGCAGCCATCACCGCCAGCGGCAACTGATATTGCGGGCGCAGGCCGGAGCCGAAGGCACCACCGACAAAGGCGGCCAGCACACGGATCTTGTCCTTTTCCAGGCCAAAGACCTTGTGCAGGTAGTCCTGACAGTTTTGCGTACCCTGCGTCTTGTCGTGAATCTGCAAGCTGCCGTCGGCCTGATACAGGACGGTCGACGCGTGCGGCTCCATTGGGTTGTGGTATTCGCAGGGCGTGCTGTACGTCACGTCCACACTCAGCGCGGAGCTGGCCAGTTCACCCTCAAAGTTGCCACGCGGCGGCGGCAATTCGGCAGGCGCGTCATAAGCGGTGTCGAGCATGGCCTGCAGATCGGTCTGGTGCTCCTGCTGCTCGTATTCGATACGCACCAGCGAGCCCGCATGCCGCGCCAGCTCCAGCGTATCGGCAACGACCAGCGCAAGCGGTTGGCCGCTGTACATCACGTTGTCGTTGTAGAAAGGACGAAACGGCGACCCGTCAGCCGAATCGGCGTCTTCATAGTTTTCGTCGTAGCTGGCCAGCGAAGGACGATTGGTGTGGTCGATGACCGCGACCACACCCGGCACCTTCATTGCCTCGCTTGTATCGATGCTGGCGACGCGACCGTTGGCGATGGTGCTGGAGACCACGCTGCCGTACAACAACCCTTCTTCAGGGTATTCACCGGCGTAACGTGCGCCACCGGTCACTTTCAATCGGCCGTCGACGCGGTCCACAGGCTTGCCCATTGGCGAAAATGGCTGGTTCATTGGGCGCTCCCTCCTGTTGCGGCATCGCTCAAGGCACGAATGATCGCGCGGCGGGCCAGTCTCACTTTGAAACCGTTGTGCTCCAGAGGCTGGGCATCTTCAAGCATGGCGTCTGCGGCAGCGGCGAAGTTCTCGCGGGTGACCGGCTTGCCGATCAGCAGCGCTTCGACCGCCTTGTCGCGCCATGGCTTGTGCGCGACACCGCCCAATGCCAGACGCACGTCGCGAATCACCTCGCCGTCCAGATCAATGGCGGCAGCCACCGATATCAGGGCAAACGCGTAGGACGCACGGTCGCGGATTTTCAGATAAGCGTTGTGGCTGACAAAGCCGTTTGCAGGCAGCTCGACGGCAATGATCAACTCATCGTCGGCCAACTGATTGTCACGCTGCGGCGCATCACCCGGCAGGCGGTGGAAATCCGCGAACTCGATGGTGCGACGACCGGCACGTCCCTGGACATGCACCACCGCTTCCAGCGCAGCCAGGGCCACGCACATGTCGGAAGGGTGAGTCGCGACGCAATCTTCGCTGGCACCGAGAATCGCGTGAATGCGATTCACGCCGGTGCGCGCCGGGCAGCCGCTGCCCGGTTCGCGCTTGTTGCACGGCACGCCGGTGTCATAGAAGTAATAGCAGCGGGTGCGTTGCAGCAGGTTGCCGCCAGTGCTGGCCATGTTGCGCAACTGCGGCGACGCACCGGCCAGCACCGCTTTGCTCAGCAGCGGGTAACGCGCTTCGATCAAAGGGTGATAGGCCAGGTCGGCGTTGCTGACCAACGCACCGATCATCAGACCGCCCGAGGCGGTTTCAGTGACATCCCTTAAAGGCAGGCCGGTGATGTCGATCAGGTGCTCGGGCGTGGCGACGTTTTCTTTCATCAGGTCGAGCAGGTTGGTGCCGCCCGCAATGAAACGCGTGGCCGGGCCGCTCAGGTTGACCGCTGCGGTGATGTCGGTCGGCTTGCTGTAGGTAAACGGATTCATGCGTTCACCTCCGGCTTCGGCGCCGCATTGTGGAACTGTGGCAACGCCTCTTCGACGGCGGCGAGAATATTGCTGTAGGCACCGCAGCGGCACAGGTTACCGCTCATCAGTTCCTGAATCTCGGCACGCGTGCTGGCGCGACCTTCATTGGCCAGCCCGACAGCCGAGCAGATCTGCCCGGGCGTGCAGTAGCCGCACTGGAACGCATCGTTCTTGATGAACGCCTGCTGCATGGGGTGCAACTGGTCGCCATCGGCCAGGCCTTCAATGGTGGTCAGCTCGGCGCCGTCACACATGATCGCCAGCGTCAGGCAGGCATTGATGCGCGTGCCGTCGCGCAGTACGGTACATGCACCGCACTGGCCGTGGTCGCAGCCTTTCTTGGTGCCGACCAGATCGAGCTGATCGCGCAGCAGGTCAAGCAAGGTGGTCCAGGGCAGCACATCCAGTTGGCGGAGCTGTCCGTTCAGGGTCAGAGAAATCGCGTGGGTGGCGAAGTCCTGGGGGGTCGGGGTCGTTGCACTCATGGAAACCTCACGGTAGGCGGTCGCTTAGCGCACTTTTTATGCGTCTTAAGGGGTGGGACTTCGCGAGGTTTGCAACGTTCAGGCTTTCTTGATGAGCGTACTTGTCATCGAAAGGCCGTCATCCACAGGCAGCCATCCCGCCAAGCTGCTGGTATGATGCGCGGCTTTTTCCGAGCCGCAAAAATCAAACGGGCTGCCCTGCAGTCTGTGCTTTGCTGCTGGAGTCGATCATTCACGACGCGCGCCGCGTCACGGAGAGCCAGACATGCTGGAAAGGCTGTTTCAACTCAAGGCACACAACACCAACGTGCGGACCGAGATTCTTGCGGGCGTCACGACTTTCCTGGCGATGGCTTACATCCTGTTCGTCAACCCGAGCATCCTCGGCGAAACCGGCATGGACAAGGGCGCCGTGTTCGTCGCCACCTGCCTGGCAGCGGCCATCGGCTCGACGGTCATGGGCCTGATCGCCAACTACCCGATCGCCCTGGCACCGGGCATGGGTTTGAACGCCTTCTTTACCTACACCGTGGTCCTGCACATGGGTCACAGCTGGCAGGTGGCGCTGGGCGCGGTGTTCATTTCAGCGGTGATGTTCTTCATCCTGTCGATATTCCGGATCCGTGAATGGATCATCAACAGCATTCCCCTGCCCCTGCGCTCGGCGATTGCAGCTGGTATCGGCCTGTTTCTGGCGCTGATCGCCCTGCGTAACGCCGGTATCGTGGTCAGCAACCCGGCGACCATGGTCGGCATGGGCGATCTCAAACAGCCAGCCCCGGTACTGGCGACGCTGGGCTTCTTTTTGATCGTGGCCCTGGATTACCTCAAAGTGCGCGGCGCCGTGCTGATCGGCATCCTCGCGGTCACCCTGGTGTCCATCGCCCTGGGCTTCTCGCCGTTTGGCGGTGTGGTGTCGATGCCGCCTTCGCTGGCACCCACGTTCATGCAACTGGACATCATGGGTGCGCTGGACGTCGGTCTGGTCAGCATCATCTTTGCCTTCCTGTTCGTCGATATCTTCGACAACTCCGGCACCCTCATCGGCGTGGCCAAACGCGCCGGGCTGATGGGCAAGGACGGGCACATGCCGAAGATGGGCCGTGCGCTGATCGCCGACAGTACTGCCGCAATGGCCGGTTCCCTGCTGGGCACCTCGACCACCACCAGCTACATCGAGTCGGCTGCAGGCGTGAGTGCGGGTGGCCGCACAGGTCTGACCGCCGTAGTGGTCGCCGTGCTGTTCCTGCTGGCGCTGTTCTTCGCCCCGCTGGCCGGCAGCGTGCCGGCCTTCGCGACCGCACCCGCGCTGCTGTTCGTCGCCGTATTGATGGCGTCCGGCATGGCGGAAATCGACTGGGATGACATCACAGTCGCAGCGCCAGTAGTCATCACTGCCCTGGCCATGCCATTCACCTACTCCATTGCCAACGGCATCGCCTTTGGCTTCATTTCCTGGACCGCGATCAAACTGCTGTCGGGACGCTGGCGCGAGCTGAATTCCGCGCTGGTGATCCTGTCGATCCTGTTCGTGATCAAGCTGGGGTGGTTCAACGCATGAGTGTTCCCTTCGACCCTGCGAGCTACGACCGTCAGCTCGAAGAAAAAACCGTCCGCCTGCGCGAGTTGCTGGCGCCGTTCGATGCACCCGAGCCACAGGTGTTCGACTCGCCACGCGAACACTATCGGCTGCGCGCCGAGTTCCGCCTGTGGCGCGAAGACCAGAAGCGCTACTACGCGATGTTCGCGCCGGGCGACAACAGGACGCCGATCCTGCTCGAAGGCCTGCCGATCGCCAGCGAGCGTATCAACGCGCTGATGCCGGTGCTGCGCGAACGCTGGGAAGCCAGCCCGACGTTGAACCACAAGCTGTTTCAGGTGGACTTTCTGACCACGCTGGCAGGCGACGCGATGATTACCCTGTGTTATCACCGCCCGCTGGACGCCGAATGGCAGGCCGCAGCCGAGCAATTGGCTGCCGAACTGGACGTCAGCCTGATTGGCCGCTCCAAGGGTCAGAAGCTGGTCATCGGTCATGATTACGTGACCGAGAAGCTCGACGTGGCTGGCCGTACGTTCAGCTACCGGCAACCGGAAGGCGCTTTCACTCAGCCCAACGGCACGGTGAACGGCAAGATGCTCAACTGGGCCTTCGACGCGCTGGGCGAGCGGCAGGACGACCTGCTGGAGCTGTATTGCGGCAATGGCAACTTCACCCTGCCGCTGGCCACTCGCGTGCGCAAGGTGCTGGCGACCGAAATCAGCAAGACCTCGGTCAACGCGGCGCTGAGCAACCTGGATGACAACGGCGTGGACAACGTCACGCTGGTGCGCCTGTCAGCCGAAGAACTGACCGAAGCCCTGAATGAAGTGCGCCCGTTCCGTCGTCTGCACGGCGTGGACTTGAAGAGCTACGATTTCGGCAGCGTGTTCGTCGACCCGCCCCGCGCCGGCATGGACCCGGACACCTGCGAACTGACCCGGCGCTTCGAACGCATTCTGTACATTTCCTGCAACCCGGAAACCCTGGCCGCCAACATCGCCCAACTGCACGACACCCACCGGGTCGAGCGTTGCGCGCTGTTCGATCAGTTTCCGTACACCCACCACATGGAATCGGGCGTGCTGCTGGTTCGCCGTTGAAGCTCCCCGGACGCCACTATCGTGCGACGCTCCGCGTCTTCTTGCGACGCAGAGCGTCGTGAACTGCATTCCCACGCAGGAGCGTGAGGAACGATAATCTCACTATCGTGCGGCGCTCTGCGTCGCATGCCGTTCCGGACGCTCCGCGTCCTATCCTGTACATGCGACGCGGCGCAGATTCTTTCATACCCGTCACGGCGAAACTGTCAGAATATTTATTAGCTTCCTATCGATACGCTGGGGTATAAACCAAAAACCTGAATCAGCTGCTTCGATGGGATCCTTTTTCTTGAGCTCCGAGTCTTCCGCGCCTTCTGCCCCGGTCAAGTTGTCCAGCCAGCCCGGTTTCGTCAGTTTTATCCTCTCGCGTCTGATGGCGGTGTTTGCCATGCAGATTCAGGCGGTGGTCGTTGCCTGGCAGGTGTATGACATGACCCGCGAGCCGATGGCGCTGGCGTATGTGGGCCTTGCTCAGTTCATTCCCATGTTGCTGCTGTTGATGCCTGCCGGGGATCTGATCGACCGCTACAACCGCAAGATCATCCTGATGCTCAGCTGGGGGGTGCAGGCGATCTGTGGCGTCATTCTGCTGGTGTTCTCGGCGCTGAAGCTACAAGACCTGCGGCTGATCTACGGCGCGCTGATGCTGTATGGCTGCGCCCGCGCCTTTACCGGTCCGGCGCTGCAAAGCCTGTTGCCGCAGATTGTCCCGCGCGACCAGCTGCCCTCGGCCATCGCCACCAACAGCGTGATCATGCGCTGCTCGACCGTCGGTGGCCCGCTGATCGGTGGCTATCTGTACTGGCTGGGCGGCGCAGAGCTGACGTATTCGGTCTGCGTCGCAGCCTTCATTGCCGGCATCCTGTTTCTGTCCCCCGTGGCAACGCCCTTTGCCGGTAAACCGGTGGAACTGGGCTCCAGCGCCTGGGGCCGGTTCACCGCAGGTATTGCCTTCATTCGCTCGCGGCCAATCATCCTTGGCACCATTTCGCTGGACCTGTTCGCCGTGCTGCTCGGCGGCGTGGTGGCGCTGCTGCCGATCTACGCCCATGAAGTGCTGCACCTCGGACCGCAAGGGCTGGGCATGCTGCGGGCGTCGATGAGCCTGGGAGAACTGGGCGTGGGCATTTACCTGAGCATGCGCCCGCTGCAGCGCAACGTCGGCATGACCATGTTTCTCGCCGTCGGCCTGTTCGGCGTAGCGAATCTGGTGTTTGCACTGTCGACACTGTTCTGGCTGTCATGCCTGGCCCTGCTGATCGCGGGCGCGGCGGACATGGTCAGCGTGTTCATTCGTTCGGCGCTGGTGCAGTTCTCGACGCCGGACAACATGCGCGGCCGGGTCAATGCCGTGAACATGCTGTTTATTGGCTCCTCCAACGAGCTGGGCGAGTTCCGCGCAGGCACCAGTGCCTCGCTGGTCGGCGCCATCCCTGCCGCAATCATGGGTGGCGTCTGCACGCTGGGCGTGGTCGGTGCCTGGATGACGGGCTTCAAATCGTTGCGCCAGGTCGACCGTTTTGCCGACGCCTCGCCGCCGGACATGCTCAACGCACAGACCGTCAAACAAGCCTGACAGCGGCGGATTTCAGCAAAACACAGCCACGGTACAGCTTGCGCGAACCAATCAGCCCCGGCGCACCTCTATACCCTCGCATTCTGCACACGACGCTGGCCGGAACACGCCGGACTGGCGTATTCGCGTATCAGCAGCGACACTCATTGCACGAAAAGAAGAGGGATCCGACATGCTCTGGAAAAAAGGCCGACGCAGCGACAACGTAGTCGATGCGCGCGATGGCGGCAGCAGTGGTGGCGGCGGCGGTGGCATGCGCATCGGCGGCAAGGGCCTGGGGCTGGGCGGCATCGTCATCATCGTCGCCATCGGCCTGCTCACCGGTCAGGACCCGATGCAGATTCTCGGGCAACTGACCGGGCAAGTAACCGAGCAAAGCGCTCCACCCAGCGCGCAGACGCGTGAAGCGCCGCCGGCCAACGACCAGCAGGCCGAATTCGTGCGCAGCATCCTTGGCGATACCGAGGACACCTGGCGTGCCGTGTTCGCCCAGAATGGTCGCGAATACAAGGACCCTACGCTGGTGCTGTTCAGCGGCCAGGTGAACTCGGCCTGCGGTCGCGCGACCTCGGCAACCGGTCCGTTCTATTGCCCGGCTGACCAGCAGGTCTATCTGGACATGGACTTCTTCCGTGAAATGGCCCAGCGCTTTTCCGCCGCTGGCGACTTCGCTCAGGCTTACGTGATCGCTCACGAAGTCGGGCACCATGTGCAGACCCTGCTGGGCATTTCCGCCAAGGTCGACAAGGCTCGCCAAGCCGGGCAGAAAATGGAAGGTGCCAACGGTTTACTGGTCCGCCAAGAGCTGCAGGCGGACTGCTTTGCCGGTGTTTGGGCGTACAACGCACAAAATCGTTTGAACTGGCTCGAGCCGGGTGATATTGAAGAAGCATTGAACGCGGCCAACGCTATCGGCGATGATCGCTTGCAACAGCAAAGCAGTGGTCGAGTCGCTCCGGACTCCTTCACTCACGGCACGTCTGCACAGCGTGTACGCTGGTTCAAGGCAGGCTTTGCCCAAGGTCAAATCAATCAATGCGATACGTTCGCCGCCAAGAGTCTCTGAGCACATGATTAAACCGCTTCTGGTCCTGTTGTTGAGCACTGCCTTCGTGAGCCTCGGGGCGCATGCCGAGGATCAAGCGGTCAATTCCATCAGCCCGGATCGCCTCGCCATCAATGGCGCCGAGGCAACCCTCGGGTTGAGCCAGGAGTGGGTACACCCCAAACCGAAGATCGAGCGCGTGGTGATCGTCCTGCACGGTCGCCTGCGCAATGCGCAAACCTACCTGCGCAGCATCGAACGTGCGGCCAACCAGTCCAGAGAGCGCAGCAAGACCCTGCTGATCGCCCCGCAATTTCTGGATGAAAAGGATATCGTCGCGCACCACCTGCCGGACTCTATCCTGCGCTGGCGCCAGAACAGCTGGATGGAAGGTGCAACCTCCACCGATCCCAAGCCGGTCAGCTCGTTTCTGGTGCTGGACCACATCCTCAAGCGCCTGAGCGACAGCAAGCTGTTCCCCAACCTGAAGGAAATCGTCATTGCCGGGCACTCCGGTGGTGCCCAGGTGGTCCAGCGCTACGCGATGATCGGCGGCAAGGAAGATGCCTTGCTGCAACGTGAAGGCGTGAAGCTGCGCTACGTGATCGCCAATCCGTCGTCCTACGCTTATTTCGACGCGGAACGACCTGAGCCGGTAACCGCGCAGAGCTGCCCGAACTTCAACGACTGGAAATACGGCCTCAACAAGATGCCGTTCTACTCGGGCAAGGAAAAGCCGGCTGACATCGAGAAGAATTACGTGAAGCGCGACATCACTTACCTGATGGGCGAGCTGGACACCGACCGCAACCACCCGGCGCTGGACAAGACCTGTGCCGCCGAAGCGCAAGGTCCCTACCGCCTGATTCGCGGACAGAACTACTTCAACTATCTGCAGAAGCGTCACCCGGAAGGGCTGAACCAGCGTCTGGTGATCGTGCCGAAAGTCGGCCACAACGGCGACGGGATCTTCACTTCACCGGAAGGCCAGGCGGTGCTGTTCAAGCCGTTTTGAGTGATAGGGATATAACTATCGTCCCCACGCTCCGCGTTCAACGCCACATACAAGTCCGCTTTTGATTCTGGCCGGAGGCCGTGGGGGCGAACTTGTTCGCGAAAGGGTCAACATAATCGTCGAAAATGCATCGACTGAAATACCGTCTTCGCGAGCAATGCGGATCGCCGCCCCGGTCGCTCCCACAAAGACTTGTGGATAACGGTGAGCGCTCCGCATTGGCACGGTAGGCAGCTCAGATCACCTCAGCATCCCGCGCAGCACTGTGCAATCCTCCGCATGCCAGTCAGTCAGCTCCGGCCAGGGGTTGTCCTTCAGGTTGACCAGAACAGTCTTGGCGCCCGCCGCACGGCCGCAGTTCAGGTCATGCATGTAGTCGCCGATCATGACCATCTGCTTCGGCTCGACACTCCAGCGAGTGGCCAGTTTCAGCAAACCTGCCGGGTCCGGTTTGGGGGTTGCCTCGTCGCGGCCCAGGACATCCTCGACGGCAAAGCAGTCATCCAGGCCGATAGCCTTCAAGGTGATATACGCCAGCTCCTGAGCGTTACGGGTGAGTATGCCCAGTCGATAACCGCGCGCCGATAACTCGCGAACCAGCTCGACCGCGCCCTCGGCAGGCTGCGAAGCCAGCGCCAGCTCGCGTTCATGCTCCAGCAGCCAGGCGTGCTTGGCCGCCGATTCCTCAGCAGGCAACGCAGCAAGATGCCCGAGAATGTCATCGTCCTGAGGGATGCCCAATTCACGTTTGATGGCCGGGAAGTCGTGGATAGGGACGGTCAAGGTACCGTCCATGTCGAACACCCAGTGCCGTATACCTTCGAGTGTCATGCCCAATCCTTACGATGGCGGATCAGCCCTTCCTGACTGACCGATGCGACCAGTTGCCCGGCGCGGTTGAAGATACTGCCGCGCGAGAAGCCGCGCGAGTTGCCTGCCCAGGGGCTGTCCATCGCGTAGAGCAACCAGTCATCGGTGCGCAGGTCGTTGTGAAACCACAGCGAATGGTCAAGGCTGGCAACCTGCATATCGCGCTGCCAGACCGTCTTGCCATGTGGCAGCAGCGACGTAGTCAGCAAGTTGAAGTCGGAGGCATAGGCGAGCATGTAACGATGCAGTGCCTGCACGTCCGGGAGGCTGCCATCGGCGCGAAACCACACGTACTTCACGGGCTCGCCGGGCTTGGGATCGTACGGATCCTCGGAGGTCACCGGACGGAACTGGATCGGTTTGGGACGCAGAAACTTGTCGTGCATCGCTTCAGGGATCAGGTGTGCGCGGCGAGTCAGCAACTCGAGCTCGGACGGCAGGTTTTCCGGACCGACAATCTGCGGCATCGGTGCCTGATGCTCGAAGCCCTCTTCATCGTACTGAAACGACGCGCTGCAAGTGAAGATCGGCTTGCCCTTCTGGATGGCAGTGACGCGGCGCGTGCTGAAACTGCCGCCGTCACGTACGCGATCCACCTGATAGACCACCGGCAAACCGGCATCGCCGGGACGCAGAAAGTAGCCGTGCAGCGAGTGAACATGACGGTCCTCTTCAACCGTCTGACTGGCGGCAGACAGCGACTGACCCAGCACCTGACCACCAAACAACTGGCGAAAGCCCAGATCCTGGCTATGCCCGCGGAACAGGTTTTCTTCAATGGCTTCCAGCGTCAGCAGCTCAACCAGATCATCCAGCACTTGGCTCATTCTCATTCCTCTCATACATCGACTTTGCACTGGTACGGCAACGGCAGTCGCTGCATTTTCCGACAGGCCTCAAGCCCATCCCACTGGAATGGAATGATACAGATTTAAAATGGTTGGCTTAATTCAATCTACACCCTGATCAAGGCTTCAGCGTCTTGAGCCACTGCTCATGACTGATCCGGTACAGCACGTGCGGCTTGAGCGGGTGGCCGTCCTCCAGATTGGGGTGATCGAAGTTGCCGGACTCATCCTGCTGCATGCCGATTGCCTGCATGACCTTTTGCGACGGCTGATTATTGACCGCGGTAAACGACACGATCTCCTTCAGCTCCAGGCGTTCGAAACCACAGCCCAGCGCGGTCCAGGCCGCCTCGCTGGCAAAGCCCAGGCCCCAGTGGTCATAAGCCAGCCGCCAACCGATTTCCACAGCGGGCGTAAAAGGTGCCTTGAAACCCACGACATGCAGCCCGGTAAAACCGATGAATTCGCCGGTATCCTTGCGCTCCAGCGCCCAGAACCCGAAGCCCAGCTCGGCAAAATGACCACGCAACCGTCCGATCATGGCAGCACTTTCAAGACGGCTAAGGGGTTGCGGAAAATAGCGCATGACACGAAGGTCCGCACACATGTCGGCGAACGCTGGCAAGTCATCGTCACGCCACTGCCGCATCAGCAGTCGGGCGCTATCAAGCTTGAGTATCGGTTCCATCGATTCCCCCGTGTAACGAGACATGAGTGGGCGTCAGTGCGGGTATCCAGTGCGCCACACAACTGGGCGTGCGGATACTTTACTGGCACTATCGGGTTTCGGCCCTTCAACGGACGCAAAATGTCCCTACCGCTTATCTACCACGAAGACTACAGCCCGGATTTCCCGGCGGATCATCGCTTCCCGATGGACAAGTTTCGTTTGTTGCGCGATTACTTGATCGACAGCGGCCTGACCAGTGACGTTCAATTAATGCGTCCCGAGTTGTGCCCGGCGGACATTCTGGCGCTGGCTCACGATCCTTCCTACATTAACCGCTACCTTGACGGCGATCTGTCGCGCGAAGACCAGCGACGTCTCGGGCTGCCATGGAGCGAGGCTCTGGCACGCCGAACCATCCGTGCGGTGGGCGGCTCACTGCTGACTGCCGAGCAGGCTCTCAAGCATGGTCTGGCCTGCCATCTGGCGGGCGGCACCCACCATGCGCACTATGACTACCCGGCGGGTTTCTGCATTTTCAATGACCTGGCGGTGATCAGTCAGTTCCTGCTGCAAAGCGGCCGCGTGGACAAGGTGCTGATCTTCGACTGCGATGTGCATCAGGGTGACGGCACGGCGCGCATTCTGGCTGATACCGAGGACGCCATTACCGTCTCGCTGCACTGCGAAAAGAACTTTCCGGCACGCAAGGCGCAGAGCGACTGGGACATCCCGCTGCCGATGGGCATGGGCGACGCCGATTACCTCAACTTGGTCGACGACCTGCTCAACTACCTGCTGCCGTTCTACAAGCCGGACCTGGTGCTGTATGACGCAGGGGTCGATGTCCACAAGGATGATGCGCTGGGTTATCTGCAGCTCACCGACCAGGGGCTGGCCAATCGCGACGAAGCGGTGCTGCGTCATTGTCTGGGCCGCGACATTCCGGTCATGGGCGTGATTGGCGGTGGCTACAGCAAGGACCGCCGGGCACTGGCAAGACGCCACGGGATTCTCCACCACAGTGCACAACGGGTCTGGAACGACATGGGCTTGTGACCCCGCTCGGTACTTCGCTTGAGTCGCAGGCCATGACGTGCGCCACACCTTGAAAGAGCGCTCGGGTAGAATGCCCCACCCCTCTGCTATCGATATTTCGCTGACCATGACCGACCTCGCCCCCTCCGCTGCCCGAACCGTCGCCATCATCGGAGGCGGCCCTGCCGGGTTGATGGCAGCAGAAGTATTGAGCCAGGCCGGGCTGAAGGTCGATCTGTACGACGCCATGCCGTCGGTTGGGCGCAAGTTTCTGCTCGCCGGGGTGGGCGGTATGAATATCACCCACTCCGAGCCCTACCCGGCGTTTCTGGCGCGCTATGCCGAACGTTCGCCGATGATCGCACCGCTGTTGCGCGGCTTTGACGCTGATGCCCTGTGCCAGTGGATTCATGCGCTGGGTATCGAGACCTTTGTCGGCAGCTCGGGGCGCGTGTTTCCCACAGACATGAAAGCCGCCCCCCTGCTACGCGCCTGGCTCAAGCGGCTGCGTGATGCGGGTGTCACGATTCACACGCGGCATCGCTGGTTAGGCTGGAAGGCTGATGGCAGCCTGCGCATCACGCATGCTGACGATGAACTGGCAATCAAACCTGCAGCCACGTTGCTGGCGCTGGGCGGTGCCAGTTGGGCGCGGCTGGGGTCTGACGGGGCCTGGCTGCCATGGCTGCAAGCACAGCAGGTCGAGGTTGCGCCTTTGCAGGCCGCCAACTGTGGTTTCGAGGTGAGCGCTTGGAGCGACCTGCTGCGCGACAAGTTTGCCGGTGCGCCGCTGAAGAATATTGCGATGGGCCTGCATGGCCACGCTCTGCGCCTGGGCGAATGCGTGCTGACTGCGACGGGTGTCGAAGGCAGCCTGGTGTATGCGCTGTCGGCGCAGATTCGTGAACAAATCAACCTGCACGGCTCAGCGGTTGTGGATATCGATCTGCTGCCCGGCAAAACGCTGTCGGACATTCACAAAGCCCTGAACAAACCGCGCGGCTCGCGCTCGATGTCCAAGCATTTGCACAGCCAATTGGGGCTGGACGGCGCGAAGGCAGCGCTGCTGCGCGAGCTTGCGCCTCGTGAAGCGTTTGCCGATCCGCTGTTGTTGAGCGAGGCGATCAAGGCGTTGCCACTGCCCCTGATCAAACCACGCCCCATCGATGAGGCCATCAGCACCGCAGGGGGCGTCACCTTCGAGGCCATGGACGAACGTCTGATGCTCAGGCAATTACCAGGCGTATTCTGCGCCGGTGAAATGCTCGACTGGGAAGCGCCAACCGGCGGCTACCTGCTGACCGCCTGCTTCGCCAGCGGCCGCGCTGCGGGGTTGGGGATGGTGGAGTGGCTGAACTCACAGTGATTCCTGTGCGTATGCTCTGCGCTCAGCGTTACACATAAATCCTTCTGTGGGAGTGAGCTTGCTCACGAAGACGATGGTCCTGCCGCCCTACTTCCAAAGTCTGTCATGGCCTCTTAGGGAGCAAGCGAAGCGTCGCCCGGCTCGCTCTCACATGTGTATATCAAGGCTTCTTCTTGCGCGGGCCGGTGTTGAAAACCGGGACCTTGCGTACCGGTTTGACCACCGGCGCAGGCTCGGACTCGCCGCTGTCGACCCATTTGCCCAGGTTGCGCTTGCTGCCCGACACTTTGGGTTTTTTCGGTTTCTTGGGCTTTTTCAGGATCTGGCCGCTGGCATCCGTACTCGGCACGCGATGCTCCGGTTCGAAGTCCTGCTCTTCCTTGCGCTCCAGGGTCTGGCGGGTCAGCACTTCGATGGCTGACAGCAACTCGACCTCATCGGCACACACCAGCGAAATCGCCTCGCCCGTTAGCCCCGCACGGCCGGTGCGGCCAATACGGTGAATGTAATCCTCGGCCACGATCGGCAGGTCCAGGTTGACCACAGTCGGCAGGTCATCGATGTCCAGACCGCGCGCCGCCACGTCGGTGGCCACCAGAATCTTCACTTCGTTGCTCTTGAAGCGGTCCAGCGCACGCTGGCGGGTGGCCTGCGGCTTGTCGCCGTGAATACCGTCGGCGTTCATGCCCAGCGCCTGCAAGCGATCCACCAGTTGATCGACGCCAACCCGGGTCTTGGCGAACACCAGCACCTGACCCCAGCGATGTTTCTTCATCAGATGGATGAACAGATCCGCCTTGCGTTTCTTGTCGACGGTCACGACCCATTGCTTGACCGAAGACGCCGCGACGTTGCGCGGGCTGACTTCGATGGTCAGCGGGTCATTGAGCATCTGCGCGGCCAGCAGACGAATCTCGTCGGAGAACGTCGCAGAGAACAGCAGGGTCTGGCGCTGCTTGGGCAGCACGGCATAGATACCGCGCAATTCCTCGGCAAAGCCCAGGTCGAGCATACGGTCAGCTTCATCGAGGATCAGCGTCTGCAACTGGGAGAACTTGACCGCGTTCTGACGATGCAGATCGAGCAAGCGACCGGGGGTCGCGACCAGCACGTCCACGCCCCTGCGCAGCTTCATCATCTGCGGGTTGATGCTCACGCCGCCGTAAGCCGCGTAGGTGGTCAGCGGCAGGTGCTCGGCGTACTGACGAATACTTTCGTGAACCTGATCGGCCAGCTCGCGGGTCGGCGCCAGCACCAGCGCGCGAATTGAGTTGGGAGCGACTTTCGGGCCTTCCATGGTCAGCCGTTGCAGCAGCGGCAGGGCAAAACCTGCGGTCTTGCCGGTGCCGGTCTGCGCAGCTGCCATCAGATCGCGGCCCGCCAGTACCGGAGGAATTGCCTGGGTCTGTACAGGCGTCGGAGTCTGGTAACCGAGCGCTTCGAGGGCGCGCAGCAAGGGTTCGATCAGGCCGAGAGAGGCGAATGTCATGGTAATACCGTAGGAAAGATTCAACGCAAGGCGCGCAGTTTAACCTGTCCGGCGCGCCTCGGTTAGCTTGTGCGTGTCGATACAACCTCTTGCGGCGGCGACCTGCGCCATTGCGGCAGGCCAATCAGCACGACGGCGCTGATGATCACCACCATGGCCATGCACTCTTCGACACCGATCGTTTCGCCAGCGAACACCACGCCGAGCATCACTGCCACGGCCGGGTTGACGTAGGCGTAGCTGGTCGCCGCAGCCGGGCGCACGTTCTTGAGCAAGTACATATAAGCGCTGAACGCGACGATAGAGCCGAACACCACCAGATACAGCAGCGCACCCCAGCCCGCCGCCGTCGGCATATGCGCCAGACGCTCGCCACTCAAGGCACTGCCGATCAGCAGCGTCGCTCCCGCCGTGATCATTTCCGCCGCACTGGCCATCGGGCCTTTCGGCAACGGCAGGTGCTTGCTCAGCACCGAACCGAACGCCCAGGCTGCGGCGGCAAAGATCACCACGGCGGCGCCATAAGGGCTGGCCTGCAAATTGGAGCCGAGGTTCAGCAGGCCGATGCCGATCAGGCCCAGCACGATGCCCGCCCATTCAAGGTTAGTGGTGCGATTGCCCCAGAACAGGCCGAACAGCAGGGTAAACAGCGGCATGGTCGCCACCGCCAGTGCTGCAACGCCAGATGCAACGCCTGCGTGTTCAGCCAGGGTCACACCGCCGTTACCGCAGGCCAGCAGCAGGAAGCCGATCACGAACGTGGCTTTCCACTCGCGCCAGGTCGGCGCAGGCACGCCGCGAAACCGCAGAAAGCCATACATCAGGCAGCCGGCAATCAGAAAGCGCACACCCGCCATCATCAACGGTGGCCATGACTCCACACCAATGCGGATCACCAGATAGGTAGAACCCCAGATCAGGTACAAGGCCAGAAAGGCACCGATGAGCAAAGGTGAAACACGAACGGACTGAGGCATGGCAAGGCCCTGGGATCATTGTTATGGTTGACCTATTGTATGAAGGCCCAAGGCAGATATTAAGCAGACAAACCTGTTTAAACCGCGCTGAAACTTACGATTCAATGCTTGTAAGTCCTGTTTTCCTTTTATTTTAAAATTGCCCACCGCACGGTACGAGGCACGCCATGACCCTGGATAAATACGATCGGATTCTGCTCGATGAGCTGCTGAAAAATGGCCGGGCGTCTTTTGCGCAGCTGGCGAAACTGGTCAATCTGTCCGCGCCCGCCGTGGCCGAGCGGGTCGCCAAGCTGGAGGCCAGTGGTGTGATTACCGGCTACGAAGCGAAGGTTGACCTGTCGAAAGTCGGCTTGCCGATTCAGTGCCTGATCGAGTTGCGCATGGGCAGTCACGGCAATCAGCAGGCGTACAAGGAACTGTGGAAAGTCCCCGAACTGATCCAGTGCTACCGGGTGACGGGCGACCCATGTGTGATCATGCGCGCGGCGGTCGATTCGATGCCGCACCTGGAAGACCTGATCAACCGGATCGCCAAGTTTGGCTTCAGCAAGACGTCAATCGTGCTGTCAACGGCAGTGGAACGCAGCCTGCCGGCTGATTACTTGATCAGCAACGGCAAGCAAGAGCACTGACCGGTCAGACGCCGCGCTGACGCTTCAGCGTTTCGCTGATCTTCGCGGCCGGGACTTTCTGCAGGGAACACAGCATCTGGTGGGAGATGGCTGAGATACCGTGGGTCTGGCGCAATTCGTTGGTCAGGTGCACGGTCAGGTTGGCCGCCATTTCCGCATCGGCCATCGCCCGGTGAGCCTTACCGGTGTCGGGCAGGCGCGCATAGCGGGTCAACGTGCCGAGCTTGTGGTTCGGTGCGCCCGGCATCAGACGTCGGGCCAGCAGCAGTGAACAGGCAAAGCTCTGTTCGCGCGTGCGCTGGATACGTGACAGCTCGTAATCCCAGAACTTCTGGTCGAACGAGGCGTTGTGCGCCACCAGCGGAGTCGAGCCGACGAAATCCGCCACATCGCCCATCACCCGCTCGGTGCTGGGGGCGGTACGAATCATGTTGTTGCTGATGCCGGTCAACCCTTCGATGAACGCAGGAATACGCACGCCAGCATTCATCAAGCTCTGAAAACGCTCGACGATACGCCCCTGCTCCATGATCACCACCGCAATCTCGGTCGCCCGGCAGCTATGGCCTGGGGAGATACCGGTGGTTTCAAAGTCGATGACTGCAATACGTTCCAACACTGGCCTGGCCCTGTAAATTCATTTCAACAACAACGCGCCTTCGATCGGCACGTAACGGCTGGCGGCGCGGATCAACGAATTCGCGGTCAGCCCCGGTACGCCGTAGGCGACCGCCTCGACCCCATGCTTGCTGATCACGCGTTCGAGCAACATGTCGAAATCGCCATCACCCGACGCCAGCACGATTTCGTCCACTTGCGGCGCGAAATCCATGATATCGATGGTGATGCCGACATCCCAGTCCCCTTTGGCCGAACCGTCGCTGCGCTGGATGTACGGCTTGAGCCTGACGGTGAACCCCAGATTGCGCAGGATCTGCTGGAACTGCTGTTGCTTGCTGTCGCCACGATCAATGGCATACGCAAACGCGTGAACGATCTCGCCGCGCTTGCTGATATCCGCCCACAAGGCGGCGTAATTGAAATGACAGCCATGCGCCTGGCGCACGGTGTAATACAGGTTCTGCACGTCGGCGAACACCGCGATCTTCTTCACCGCAATTCCTCATGGCGGGCAACATGCCCACGGGTTACAGCGATCCGGAACGTGAATCGGCGCCCAGTATGCCAGTTTGAGGAAGGAATTGAGGGATGGATCGGTATCGGCCGCTGCGAGGCCCGCGCGGCATGGCACAGATTATCGTTCCCACGCTCCAGCGCTCATCGTTATACACAAGTCTGCTCTTGATTCTGGCCGCAGGCCGTGGGAGCGAGCTTGCTCGCGAAGAGGCCGGTAACCCCTGAAAATGGAGCATCTGTACCATCGTATTCGTGAGCAACGCGGATCGCCGCCCCCGACCTGCGGGCAGAAGCCCGAAAGTCACGCTTTTCGGGCTCTTGGAGATTTGTGCATAACGATGAGCGCTGGAACGTGAAGAACGACCGTCACGTCCTTAAACGAACGAATCATCGTCCGAGAACATGTCACCACCATCGTCGAAACTGTCGTCAGCCGTGTACTGCTGATCCGGCTGTCCCCAACCGCCCTGATCATTGAACGAGCCGGTGTCCTGAGCCTGTGGCGCGTCGTGAATGACTTCGACGATCTCCTGCGGCTGGCTGTGGTGGCTGAACATGCTGCTGATGCCCTCTGCCAGCAGCACACCGCCCGCTACACCGGCCGCGGTCTTCAGCGCCCCGCCAAGAAAGCCGCTGCCGGCAGCCGGAGCAGGCGCGGCATAACCGCCCTGTGGCGCTGCGGGCGCAGGTGCAGGATTGAAACCACCACCATCACGCCAGCCGCCACTGGAAGGCTGGCTCGGTTGCGGCTGCGAGGCGCGCGGTGCGCTGCTGCCAAAGATACTCGACAAAAACCCGCCACTCGCTGGCGCGGATGAGGCTTGCCCCCTAGCCTGCTGAAGCTCGGCCTGCAACTGCTGAATCTGCTCATCACGCTGTTTTACCTGCTGATTGAGCTGATTGACGGCTGCTTCCTGAACCAGAATCGCCTGCGTCATGTAGTACGGCGCAGCGGGCTGGCGGGTCAGATGCTCCTTGATACGCGCCTCGGCCGCAGCATCTCGCGGGGCGGATGCCGTTTCAGCGTCTTTCAGTTTCGAGAAAAGACCGTCAATCAGGGTTTGCTCTTCGCTGTTCATGACCACCTCACTGAGTTGCCACTGGAATTCTTCCCTGCCGCAATGGCAGGACCATGAGCAGAAAATGGGGCCTCATCGACGCGCTTCAATGACATGAAGAAAAAGATAACAAGCCGTGCGCCGAAAACCACTGCGCTTGGTTAGACAGGGGCCATGGGCTAAAGTGTGCGCCTGCTTTTAGCCTGCGATCTATCTCCATGAACCCGTTGAACATCATCCAGGATTCGCTTTATTTCTTTCGGCGTAATCTGGGCAGCATCGCGCTGCTGTGCCTGCCTGTCGTGATCCTTGAAGTGCTGGCCAAACAAGCGCTGGGCAGCGCCATGTCTGCCGACACTTCGCCTGCCTATGCATTGGTGATCGGACTGTTCTTCTACCCTGTTTATACAGCCGCGCTGATCCTGTTTCTCGACGCACGCAGCCGTGGCGAGGACGTACACACCCGCGATGTACTGGCCATGGCCGTGCGCCTGTGGCCGACCTTCGCCGTGCTGTCGGCCATGAGCACCCTGCTGATCATGTTCGGCCTCTCACTGTTTGTGGTACCCGGCATCTGGGTGATGATCAAACTGGCGTTCAGCGAATACCTGCTGGTTCTGCGCAAACTCACGCCGTTCATGGCCATGCGCGAAAGCATGCAGATGACCACCGGACACTTCACGCGCATTCTGGTCTGCGTGCTGAGCGTCTACATTCCCCTGTGGCTGCTCGAGGGCGCCAGCCTGTACCTGTTTCCGGAACCGCAAAGCGCAGCGGTTTCCGTGATCACCGACAGCATCGGCAGCTTCCTGCAACTGTTCACCACCATCGTGACGTTCCGCCTGTTCATGCTGATCAGCGAGCCCGCACACCGCGCCTGAAGCAAAGGCTGACGTCAGGCGCGTCGATTCGGTATGCTCAATGCCGAATCCCTCACTGAGCGCCAGGCGCTCCAAGTCGAGCCGATGCCCCGTTTACTGCTACGTCTGACCCTGTACGGCTTGCTGCTGGTCGCCGTATTGCTGTTACTGGTTTTCCAACTGACCTGGCGCCCTCCAGCCCGTGAATTACTCACGGCCAGCTGCAACCCGGCGGTCGAAGCACCGAAACTGGTGCCGGGGCAAGCGCTGAAAGTCATGACCTGGAACATCCAGTACCTGGCGGGTAAACGCTATGTGTTCTGGTACGACATGGCCGACGGCAGCGGCCCGGACGAACGCCCGACCCATGAAGACCTTGCCTACAATCTGGATGAAGTGGCGCGGGTCATCCGTGACGAACAACCCGACATCGTGCTGCTGCAAGGCGTCGACGATGGTGCCAAGAACTCCGACTATCAGGATCAGCTGGCGCTGATCAAGGAGCGTGTCGCGGACCTCTACCCGTGCAGCACGCAGGCGTTCTACTGGAAGGCAGAGTTCGTACCCAACCCGCATATCTGGGGCAGCGTCGGCAGAAAACTCGCGACCCTCAGCCGCTTCCACATCGACAGCGCCGAACGTATACAACTGCCGGTGCCCGACGCCAACATCATCAGCCGTCAGTTCCAGCCAAAAGATGCCTTGCTGGTCAGCTACCTGCCCTTGCGTGACGGCGGCAAACTGGCCGTCATCAACACCAGCCTGACCACCGCCAGACACGCCGGCGACACCGCACCAAAACAGGTCGCGGCCACTGAAACGCAGCTGGACAAGCTGGAAAGCGGCGGCACGCCCTGGCTGATCGGCGGCGACTTCAACCTGCTGCCGCTGGGCCAATACCAGCGCCTCCCCGAGGAGCAACGCCTCGGCTACGCCGCCGACAGCGAACTGCACGCGCTGTGGGAGAAATACCCGATGATCCCCGACAACGCCGAATCCAGCGGCATCGACCGCAGCAAATGGCTGACGCACTTCCCCAACGACAGCCGCATCAACGGGCCGGACCGGACGGTGGATTACCTGTTTTACAGCCCGAGTTTGAAGCGAGTGAGTGCGAGGGTGCGCAGGGATGACACGTTGTTGATCTCTGATCACTTGCCGGTGATCGGGCGGTTTTTGTTGCCGGTTTTGCCTTGAGGGAGCGAGCAGCATTCAGGTTTCAATACTCTGGCTGGTCACCAAACTTTCGAATAGCGCCCTCACAGCCGACAGTGTCAAAACAGTTTGAACCGTTTCTCAGCGCGTTCGCCTAATGATTAGCCCATGGATACTTCCATGGACGTCGTGCCAATACCGGCATACACCAAAGGGTGATCAACATGGCTAAAGACGACAAGAAAAGCAAAGGCGAAGCCTCAAAAGCCAGCAAGGACCTGAAAGACAAGAAAGCATCACCGGCAAAGAAATCTGAAGCGGCCTCGACGCTTTCCAAGTCTTCCGAAAAGAAAGACAAGAAAAAAGACGCCGAGCCAAAGAAAGCTGCCAAAAAAGCGGATAGCAAGCCGGAAAAGGCCAAGAAATCAGAAAAGGCTGAAAAGCCGGCTAAAAAGAAAAAGTGACATCTGCTACCTGCCAGGGCTTTGCGCCCTGGCGCTCTGTGGTTCTTTGGATATCCAACATCTGATCAGGTGTTCCAAGCCAGATACATTGCACAGCAAGTTTGCGCAGCTATAGCGCAGAATTCTCATATTGGTCTCAAAATCAGTGCATTGGTTTACAGACCTCAAGTGCCCCTCGGCTTGACCCGAGCCGTAGCCTCCGCCACCAATGGATCATCCGGCCAGTAATGCTTGGGATAACGCCCCTTCAAGTCCTTCTTCACATCTATATAGGTCGATCGCCAAAAGTTAGCCAGGTCCTGCGTCACCTGCACCGGGCGGCGTGCCGGGGACAGCAAGTGCAGTTTCAGCACCTGCCGCCCATTGGCGATACGCGGCGTATCGGACAAGCCAAACAGCTCTTGCAGCCGCACCGACAGAATCGGCGGATGTTCGCTGTAGTCGATACGGATATTCGAGCCAGACGGCACTTGGATGGTCTGCGGGGCCTGCGCTTCCAGTTGTTGCGGCATTGGCCATGGCAGGAGGTTGCGCAGGATGGAGGACAGGTCGAGCTGGCTGAAATGGCTGAGCCGGGTGACTTTGCCCAGGTAGGGCATCAGCCAGTTTTCGAGTGTCGCCAGCAGTTGTGCGTCGCTCAGATCAGGCCACTCGCTCGCTGAGCTTTTCTCTATATCCAGGCTGCGCAACAGCGCGACACGCGCCTGCCACTGACGCAGTTCCGGCGTCCAAGGCAGCAGTTCCAGGCCTTTGCGACGCACCAGCGCCAGCAACGCATGGCTGCGGGTTGCGTCGTCGAGGCCGGTCAGTGGTTCGCGACTGATGATCAGTTCACCGACTTTGCGCTGTCGTTCGGCGCGGAATGCACCTTCGCGTTCGTCCCAGTCGATCTGGTCCACGCTGATGACCTGCTCGGCCAACACCGAGTCGAACAGTGCCGGATCGAACTCGGCGGCGAGGTAAATGCGTTCTTCACGCTGGCCCTGGCGGCTGCCCAAATCCGCGATGACCAGCCATGGCTGTTTCATCAGCGCATCCGCCTCGGCGAACAGTGCCGCGCGGCCGTTGGCCAATCGGTATTCCGCTCCGCCCGCTCGGCGTTGCTGTGCGACGCGATCCGGATAGGCCAGCGCCAGCAAGGCGCCCAGCCAGCGGGAGTGGTCCGGATCGCTGACCGGGCTGCTCGCCGCGCCGCGCAGATACCCGCGATATTGCCGCGACAGTTGTCTGGCCCGTTGTACCCCGCCTTGTGCGCCGCGCGCCGCGCGTTCGGTGCCGGCCAGCAGGGTCAGGCGGCTGTGCAGGTCCGCGCCAGCGCCGCGCAAGATATCGCGCTCGCCCAGCAAAGCCGCCACGTCGCACGCCAGTTCGCCCAGCCCCAGCGCATGGCCGCGCAACAGCAGATGGGCGATGCGCGGATGAGCAGGCAGCTCAGCCATCGCCTGACCGTGTGGGGTCAGGGCTGGCGGCTGACCCGGCTGATTGTTCAACGCCTCCAGACGCACCAACAAATCCTGCGCCTGTGCATAAGCCGCGGCTGGCGGTATATCCAGCCAGACCAGTTGCGCAGGCGTAACGCCCCAGCGAGCCAGTTGCAGCGCGAGCCCGGCGAGGTCCGCCTGAAGAATTTCTGCCGCCCCGTAGGCGGCCAGTTGATCGTGCTGCGCTTCGGACCACAGCCGATAACACACGCCCGGCTCCAGCCGCCCTGCCCGGCCAGCGCGCTGGGTGGCGCTGGCACGGGAGATACGCTGTGTTTCCAGACGCGTCATACCGCTGCCCGGATCGAAACGCGGCACCCGCGCCAAGCCGGCATCGATCACCACGCGCACGCCGTCGATGGTCAGACTGGTTTCCGCAATGTTGGTCGCCAGCACCACCTTGCGCGTGCCCTTGGGAGCCGGTTCGATAGCCGCGCGTTGCGCATTCAGATCAAGCTCGCCATGCAAAGGGCACAGCAGAATGTCGGCGCGCTCACCCAGTGCTTCCGCCAGTTGCTGGTTGACCCGACGAATCTCGGCCTGCCCCGGCAGAAACACAAGCAGGCTGCCGGACTCGCTGCCCAGCGCATCCAGCACCGTCTGCACGACACGCGGCTCGACAAACTCACCGGGCTGAAAAGGACGCCCCCACTGCAGGCTCACCGGAAACATGCGCCCATCGCTGCGCACCACCGGCGCGTCGTCCAGCAACGCCGCCAACCGCTCGCCTTCCAGCGTGGCCGACATGAGCAGAATCTTCAGCGGTTGATCGTCCCGAAACAGTTCCCGACCATTGAGGCTCAGGGCCAAGGCCAGATCGGCATCCAGACTGCGTTCGTGAAACTCATCGAAAATCAGCAGCCCCACACCTTCCAGCGCCGGATCGTCCTGCAAACGACGCGTGAGGATCCCCTCGGTGACCACTTCGATACGCGTCTTCGGGCCGACCCGGCTTTCCAGACGAATCCGATAGCCCACCGTCTCGCCGACCTTCTCGCCCAGCTCACTGGCCAACCGCTCGGCAGCCGCTCTCGCAGCCAGGCGCCGAGGCTCCAGCATCAGAATGGTCTGCCCGGCCAGCCAGGTTTCCTCAAGCAGCGCGAGCGGCACGCGCGTGGTCTTACCCGCACCGGGAGGGGCTTCGAGTACGGCTTCATGGCGCGTGATCAGGGCCTGGCGCAGGGCTGGCAGGACGGCATCGATGGGTAACGAGGTCATGGGGGCTCCCAGGTAAGCTGGCTATTGTAACGGGTAACCATCCCAACTTCGCCTGACGCCTTTCACTCCAAGCGCGCTAACGCATAACTTGTCGGTGCCATGAAAACCCCGTGAGATGTTCGCACAGAGTCCGCCCCGCCCAAAGCTTCGCATCTGCATCAAATAGGTCACGAGAGACAGTGCGAGACTTGATCTCATCGATATCCTGTATATCCGTTGCAAATACGTAGCGGTTGGCACCATTGAGGATCATCGTCCAAATAAATGCTGCTTCGGTAAGACTCAGCGTGGTGCCTCGTTGAGGGAGTCGATAGCCAACACAAGCGAATAGAAGATGCCTGGGGCTCAAAGGAAGGAAAAGTTTTGTGTCTGGCACACCCCTGCCACCTTCAAGGCTCAGTTTGCCGTTCGCTCCAACGCCGAGCCTCGTGAACGGGTTATCGGTGGTTGGCCAAGTAATTCCAAGTGGAACCTACAGGAGGGTCCATCGATAAGTTGGCATACGATGGATTGTGCCCTTGAGGATGTGTTCGAGCTGTAAGCGTACGGGCATCCCCCCTTTTCTGAACACACTGAGTCAGGCTGAATATTGAGACTAATCGTGTGCGCTTTGCCAATTCAGTCATTTGGGACGTTTAATGCCGGGAACAACCATTACGCTTGAGGCAATCCCGATTTATCGGAATTGCCGCGTAATCAGAAAACCTGAGCATTTCGGGCACGTTGCTTTCAGTGCCTGGCTAGTCCGAGGTTAGCCCTCAGCTTCCCTGAAGCCTTTGTCATACCACAAATCGGTTAACCAACTGATTCAGGTTAACAGCCAGTTTTGACATTTCACCGCATGCACTTGCTGTCTGGCTGGCACCCGCAGCGTTTTGCGCTGCTAACTCGCGGATACTGACCAGATTGCGATCAACCTCGCGGGCTACATGCGATTGTTCTTCAGAGGCCGTCGCGATCATGAGGTTACGTTCATTGATCTGAACAATGGCCGTGGCTATCTGATCCAGCGAGGTACTGGCTTCCTGGGCGACGCCAAGCGATTCGGTCGCCAGGTCTCGGCTCGTGTTCATTGCCTTCACGGCCAGATCAGAATCGTTCTGGATGGCAGCGATCATCTGCTCGATTTCCTGGGTCGACACTTGAGTGCGATGGGCCAAAGCTCTTACTTCGTCCGCAACCACCGCAAACCCACGACCTTGCTCGCCTGCGCGTGCTGCCTCAATGGCTGCGTTCAAAGCCAACAGGTTGGTTTGTTCGGCAATTGCCCGAATCACCTCGACCACTTTAGTGATGCTCTGGGCACGATCTGACAACCCTTGAATCTGCTCGCTGGTGTTTTCAACGTTACCGTTCAGCGTTTGAATTGACTTTAACGTCTGAGCCACCCGCGCCAAACCGACCTCTGTATACCCTTGGGTACGCTTAGACTCTTCAGAAGCTGACTCCGCGTTACGTGCGACCTCATCAACTGCCGCGCTCATTTCTGTGACCGCTGTGGCTGCTTGATTGACCTCGTCATTTTGGGCGACAAGACCACGACTCGACTCCTCAGTGACCGCTGTCATCTCTTCTGACGCAGAGGCCAGTTGGGTGGACGAGTCGGATATCTGCATAATCGTGTTGCGCAGGTTTGTCTGCATCTGCGCAAGTGCTTTCAACAATCGCCCTGCTTCATCAGTCCCGCTGACCAATACCTCCTTGGAGAGGTCACTGACCGCGATACGCTCCGCGACGGACAACGCATCGTTAATCGGAGAGGTAATACTTTTCGTCAGCAGTAATGCCAAGCCAATCGTCAAAATGACTACACCCGCTATGAGGCCAACGACAAGCCACAGGCCGTTGTTATAGAGATCGGTTGCGGTTTGCCCAGCCCGAGCTGCACCCTCGTTGTTAAAATTGGTCAAGTCTTTAATCTGCTGCTCCATCGCATTCGTGAGCGGGCGGATACCTGTACTCACCAGGTTGACCGCTGAGGCTATGTCACCTTGTCTCATCAACGGTTCGAGAATATCCAGTTGTTTGGAATAGGCATCGGCGCTGTTTTTTACTGGCGTGTAAAACGAGCGCTCTTTATCGCTCGCTATCAGTGGCTCATAGCCCGCCACCGCATCGGCGAAAGCCTTGCGATAGCCAGCGAAGTTTTCAATGTTCTTTTGAATGGATTGAGGGTCAGCGAGGCCTCGCTGGGTCTCGAGCCTCAGGCGAAGTGTCGCTTTGTCCATCAACGCAGTTTGTCGGATGCTGGCCATCCAATTGAGTTCGACGTCTTTTTCGGCATCCCGTAGCTTGCCCATTTGGAGGACTGCAAATATACCCAGCACAAAAACTAGAATGATGATTGAAGTGAAAAACAGGGCAGCTCGTGGCGCTAAATTGAGATTTCTAAGGCGCATGTTAGATTCCTGCTCTCCAATGATGGTTGACATATTCAACAGGCTATCGACCCAAAATTGGAAACTTTAAGCCTTTCGTCAAGAGGCGATGTGGCTGCTGGACGGCTGTCAAAACCTGGCATGCATATTCAAAGGCAACGAAGCAGGTTGAATGATCAGGCCAGCGGCACCAAAGGCCTACACCCATCGCAATTGGGGTGCATGGCAATGGGGTTCAGAAGGCGAGACGGGCAGCAAGTCGGCCATAATCAGTATTGGCCTGTGCCTAGAACGGGCTGGCATATGAACTGCTTTCTGGTGGTGTCGGCCATTGCTCGTCCCTCGACGCAGTTGCGACCTTTGGTTTTAGCAGAGTAAAGAAGTAGATCTGCTTCCCTCAGGGCGGCTATATAGCCCTCCTTCTCCGGTGCGTTGATCGCCACCACACCTGAACTGATTGTTACATTCCCCACTGGACTGCCGGAGTGCTCTATAAATGAGTTTTCAATGGATAACCTGACTTTTTCGGCAACGCTCAAAGCACCCGCTAAATCTGTTTCAGCTAGCAGGATCACGAACTCCTCACCGCCATACCGTGCCGCTAGATCGCCAGCCCGGTTGATGCAGCTTCCGATGATCCCGGCTACCTGGCGCAGGCAGTCGTCCCCCCGCAGATGGCCGTAGCAGTCGTTGTATTGTTTGAACCAGTCGATATCCAACAAAATGATCGCGATGACCGAGTTATTTCGAGACGCTCGTCCCCACTCTTTTTGCAACGTAGCGTCGAAGCAACGTCGATTGGCCAAATGCGTCAGACTGTCGGTCTGAGCGATGACCTCAAGCTCGGTTCGGGCGCTGCTCAGCTCACTTTCCGCAGTGATCAAGTGCTGAATTTGCCTGTACAACAAGAGACCTAGCGAAGCCAAAGATAAAGTGATCATAGCCACCAGAGCCATGGATCGATACGCATAGGCCCACCAGGGGGCGAATACATGCTGGCAGGAAACGCCAGCAGCAGCGACGATGGGCAACCCGGAAACCCGCCGATAGGCATAAATCCTTTCCACGCCATCCACTACAGACTTGATCATAGCGGTACCGCTATCACTGTATGGCAGGTAACTGGTGAAAAGATCCCCTTTGGCCACATTGGTTGTCATAAGTGCCGTCATTGTCGGTCGCCGAGCCAGCAAGTCGCCATTGTTCAGCGCGAGAAAAATAACGCCCTTGTCGTCCACATCCATGCGCTTGAAGAATGATTGGAAATAGGCAACGGGCACAGTCGCTAATGCCACACCTGCAAACGTACCGTCGGCAGCATTGATGCGTCGACTGATAGGGATAACCATCTCCCCCGTAATGCGACTCTCGACAATGGAACCGACGTGGATGGACTCATCGGCGTTATCGCGGTGATACGCGAAGTACGCGCGGTCGCTGTTGTTTTTCACCTGTATACCTTGGGAAAAGGAGTTGGCGACCCAGTTGCCTTGGGCATCGTAGATGAAAAGCCCCTGGATGCCGTCCACATTCACCACATCCTGGGCCATCAGTTTCGCCAGTCGAGCTTGCTGAGCCCCCTCTAAACCGTCGCGCTCCACGCGCTCCACGAGATCACGCAGCGTATTATCAGCTTGTCGTACCGTATCCCGAGCTTGCTGCTCGGCGGCAAGAACGATGTTTGAAACCGCAATTTTGGCTGTAGCTACGCGCTCACGCTTGGATTGATTCATCTGCCAGGCTGTAGCCAAAATCAACGAGAGACACACTAGAGCAATGAAGCCAAGCAGTGCTTTGGTGAGCATGGAAGGCGCGAGTCTGGTGGAGGTAAGGTAAAAAGGCTTCATAGAGGGCGTCATCAAATTGGCTTTTGAGCGCTCTATGCAGCTTTCGTACCTTAGTAGTGAGGCTGGCTAGTTAAACAGCAACTTGTCTGCCAGTGCCCTTAGTTGGCACTTTTCCTCGTTCAAAGCCAAGGCGCTGTCTGATCTTCTCAAAAGGATATTCGCGTGCCTCACGCAAACGGCTTTGAACAAAGCGGGATCGATCTGAGCCAGGCTGATCAGGGCTTTCATCAGGCGCAGATCCACTTCGATGATTGCTGCGCCATCTCTGGCTATCGGCGCAAAGAAGTCATCGAACAAGTCGTCCACAGTCAAACCATGCAGAAAAACCTGGCCGTAGCTTTTTTCATGCTCAGGGGCAACTGGCTGTGGCTTACACCACGTAGTCAAGCTACGTACGCCTCGGCCGATGACATCAATGGCCGTGCCGGGGTCATTCACTGCGGGAGACAGCGCGCGGGATGCTATTTCCGACAGCACTGAAAGTCCAAAGCGGGGATCGTGTTCGAAGGTTCTCCGGGTGCCTATTGTCAGCGTAGCGAGCACCTTCTCCGACGGCTCGCCAGTGATCTCGACAGACTCTTTGGCCAGCGGTACGAGATAGGCCAGCGGCCTCCCCAGGTGGACGAAACTACCGGGGAGAATATCCACGAATATTTTGAGGTTTCCGGCCTCCGCTACCTCGCTCAGTGCCTGAACATCGATATGCTGTACATATCCAGTCGATTCACTGGTAACGATCTGAGAGCCGATAGGCACAGTCCACCCCTTTGGGAAAGCGACTCCGCCCAGGTATGGCCACCGTACTCTATGATCGATTGCATCAATGGCCGCTTTCTCCACCAGATCAATCGTCTCGCCCATTCGCCCCAACTTTGAAAGGTGATCAATCCAGCGCAGAAGCGTGTAAACGATGAGGATGACCACCACTATGGTCGCTGCGAACAGGAGTACGCGTCCTTGGGCGCCATAGACTCCAGTGCTCAAGGCGATGATGCCTACCAGGCTAAATAGAAATGAGCCGATGAACGTCGCGAGCGCGTTTTGTGTTGTCGTGTCCTCCATTACCAACGTCGTCGCACGCGGTGTTACGCCACTGCTGGCCGCGCCGTACGCTGTCACCATAGTGCTTAGCGAAAAGGTGGTCACTGCAAGCATGCTGGAGGCAATGATGCTCAGAATCTTGTCAACGGCATCTGCACCTATACGGTGCCGACAGAGAAAATGGAATCGAGTCCTTGAGCAAGATTGATATCAAGGCGGTCGCTACGCCCAGCAGTGAAAACAAGGTAGCTCTGAGCCAAAGCTTCTTTGTAAGTTGCACCAGCATCCAATGCCATCGAGCGATCATAGCCTTACCTTTTTGGACAACTGCTTCGGAAGCAAACGGAATCATCCTCCGACTACCTAGACTGATTGAGTTCGTTCACCAACAGAAGGTTCAGCGCATAGGCGCCTACCCCACCGTTTCGCCGACCTTCTCGCCCAGTTCACTGGCCAACCGCTCGGCAGCCGATCTCGCGGCCAGGCGCCGAGGTTCCAGCATCAGAATGGTCTGCCCGGCCAGCCAGGTTTCCTCAAGCAGCGCAAGCGTCACGCGCGTGGTCTTGCCCGCGCCGGGAGGGGCTTCGAGTATGGCTTCATGGCGCGTGGTCAGGGCCTGGCGCAGGGCTGGCAGGACGGCATCGATGGGTAACGAAATCATGGGGGCTCCCGGAGAGATGCAGGGAGCATACCGGGGTGGGGTTGGGGAATCAGGCGGCGTATTTTAGCTGAACGGCAGTCGCCAGAAACACTGCCGCCAGCACGCCTCACGCCGAAAAGTCAGGTCTTGAACTCGTTACCGTTCTCATCAATAAGGCCATTGTCGTATTTCTTGCGCAATTCTGGATCGGACAAAATCCTGAACGCATTTGAAATCACTTTGAAACGCTCAGTCGCCTCAGCCTCGTTACCGACGTTCTTATCAGGATGATTCTTCAGCGAGGCTTTCTTGTAAGCCTTTTTGACTGCGGAGAGGTCCGCCGTCATGTCCGAGAGGCCCAAGTGCTCGTACAACTGCTTGACGGGTGGCTTGGCGGGGGCGGAATTGTCCACCTTCGCGGACGCGCCAGCAGCGGGCGTGTCGTGGGGCCGATCTGCTGACGGCCGCTGAGCGCCTGCACGGGGCTCGGCTTTCGGCGGTGGCGGCGGCGCGCTGTTGGCAGCCTGGGGGCGAGTGCGTGGAGGCGTTTGTGGGCGTGCTTGCTGTTGAGTGCTTTCAGGTCTCCAGGACGGGCCCGGCGTGGGTCGTCGCACGCGATCGGTGTTCGACTGACGAATCTCGTTGATCAGTTGATCAGCGATGTCGTTCATCAGTTTGTTCAGCTTCAGGTTGCTGGAGAAGAACGCATAGTTCGCCTCACTGTTGTGCTTGCCATACTCAGGTTCGGGCTTGACCATCGCCTCAGCCAGCGTCTTGCCCAGAGAGAACAGCAGGTTGCCCTTGCTATCGCTGACGCCCAAAAAGCTCATCACGTTGCGCATCGACTTGTCGCGCTCCCAGACAACGCTGGCCACGTCGAAGGCAGCTCGCGCCAGATTGAATCGGCCTCCCCCTTCGTGCGTCTCGACATGGGTCACCGGTTCCTTGCCACGCAACGCGTCCAGGATTACCGCGAGGCCTTTCTGCTGACGCTCGTTGAGCCGGCCTGTCCGCTCCAACAATGAGCTGTTGACCTGCAACGCCACTTTGCCAGCGATATGGCTGACGACGTTCATCGCGCGGTCTATCGTTGGCTTTGTCGAATCGCTGAGCGCCACACGCGCCAACGAAGATGCAATGCTGGTGAGGTTGATCATATGCGTCCCCGGAAACTCATTGTCGTCTTGGTGGCAAGCAACGGGATCTGGTTCCACGGGCGAGTCAATATTCGATGCAGGGCTCGGGTATAAGGCTCACGGCGTTCCGTTTCGGCCGTGCAAGCGGTAGCCGGGACGTTCGCTCAGTCGTTCGTAATAGGCCTTCACTGCCGGGAAGTCCGGATGACTTAACGGGGTTTCAAACCAGCGATTTACTGAAGGCCCATCGGGATGTCTGCCAGCGAAAACTCGCTGCCGCTAACGTACGTCCCGGTAGCATCAAGCTGTCGATCCAGGATCGCCATGTGTCGGGTCCATTGACGGCATCCGGCAGCCAGCGCGTCAGGGTCTTGATGGGCGACGCTGTGCCTGACCAGCGACATGAAGGCATAACCCCAGGATTTGTTGAGATCTGTGGCCTGCCAGTCGATCCATTGATCCACTCTGGCTCTGGCTATTGCGTCCGCTGGATAGAGATGCACGGCGTTGTCGCGGTTCGCCAGGTACCTGATGATCGTGTTCGACTCCCACAGAACGAAGCCATTGTCCTCAATGACTGGAACCATCGCATTGGGGTTGAGTGCCATGAATTCAGGCGTGTTGGTTTCCCTGAAACCAGAGCCCCAGTCCTGCCGTTCGAACGGAATTTCCAACTCTGCACAGGTCCAGAGCGCTTTGCGGACATTGATCGATGAGGCTTTGCCCAGTATCTGTAGCATTCCATGCTCCTTATGGTTAGCCCGCCTTGGCCGCCATCGCAAAAATCGAATCACCCACGATTATTTGTAAAGTCATTCACGTCCATCGGTACCAATTTTTTATTAAATGAATACTCACCGCCGAGTTCATAAAATTTCGCTTTGGTGTAAACATAGATTTTCTTGCTGGTCGCAAACATAAATGTGTCGGAAGACGCCATATCAGCAAATCGCTCAGCGCCAGAGGTATGCAGAAAGACGAGATCATTGCCTACCCCCCCCAGCAGGCCTTGACCCCAATTATCATACTTTAAAAAATCCTCTAACTCTCTATGCCCCGCACATTCAGAAATACCGTGCTCAGGACAATCAACAGGAATCAACGGACGAAAATCGTATAAATCAATGTCGCCAATACTCAAACCGCCGACGAACATCTCGTTGCCGCTCATAGAGACACTAAGACTGCGCCACTTTTTGTCATCACCCAAGGGAAAAACCACCGAAAAAAGATGTGGATCTGCGCCCTTTATCTTTCGTCCCCCATAGTAAACAGAAATATCGTCTTTGGCGTAATAGGCAAGCTGATCAGTCTGCCAGTCAACACCCCCCTGAAGGCTGCCCTCCAGCGGCTTGAAGGAAGGCGAGTAATGTGCCACCAGGTTAAGCTCGCGCGTCTCGATCGAGTTGATCTGACCTTGTTTTGATAACAGGCATGAAAACGAAAAATTACTAACCGCTCCTGAGGCATCACCGGCGCCAGTGATGCAGGGTTTCTCCTTATAACGTACTTGGTTCATCCAATAGACGTCGTCGTCAAGCACCACGTAATGGGCAGAAAGAGTACGAAGATCCGAAGAACACTTTCGTGTCTTCTTTTTTGAATCATCAATGGTCCCGTCTCCATTGAAGCGTCCGCTAACAACCTCCTCGCATACGACATTGATATGATCATTACCCATATCACCGGGCAGAGCTTCATATACGGCATGGCCAACAAAACCCAGTACTGCCAGCCCTCCCGCGATTATCAACAGTCTAGGACCCGGTCTCACATACATCTCCTTATGTTTAGTGCTGCTGGAGGCTGACAGACTTGCTTCGCCTCATTATTCATGACAAGCATGTTATGACGAAGAGCGTTACAAACTGCGTCCCCACGCAGAGTGTGGAACGAGCGACTGCATTCAGCCCGCCTTGGCCGCCATCGCCGTTACTTCCACGCGCATGCCTTCAACCGCCAACGCAGCCACACCCACTGCTGCGCGCACGGGCCACGGTTTTTTGAAGAAGCGTTTGTACACTTCGTTGAAGGCGGCGCGATCGGCCATGTCGGTCAGGTAGATGGTCAGGTGCATGACCCGGTCCATCGAGCTGCCGGCGCGTTCGAGGGCGTCTTTCAGGGCACGCAGGGTGCATTCGCTTTGCTCGGTGATGCCGCCCAGTTCCAGGCTACCGTCGGGATGAGTAGGGATCTGGGTGCTGACCAGCACGCCGTTGAAGTCGGCGACGTCCGACGAGATGGACTCCGGATCTGGATCGGGGGTAAAGGTGATGTCTGCGTTTGCCATGGGATCTCTGCTTTGCAAAGGATGGAAAACGCTAAGCCTACGCGAGCGACAGGTGGGGGTCGAGCCGTGGGCTTTGTCGCGGAAAGTTGAAATGCGCCGCGTTGCTCTACAGAATCGCGCCCGGACCCGGCCATGCTGTCGGACGTTTGGGGTGAAAGGGGTTGCCGTTGAACGAACAGAGATTGTCCATGCGCCTTGAGCGTGTGGCGACGCACGTACCCGCCGGTGCACGGCTGGCTGATATCGGCTCGGATCACGGTTATCTGCCGGTCGCGCTGCTGAACCGTGGCGCCATCTCGGCGGCGGTGGCTGGCGAGGTGGCATTGACGCCGTTCTGCGCAGCCGAGCGCACCGTGCGTGAGAACGATCTGGAGGATCAGGTCAGCGTGCGCCTGGCCGATGGTCTGGCGGCGATCGAAGCGCAGGACGCGATCACGGCGATCAGTCTCTGCGGCATGGGCGGCGAGACGATTCGCGACATCCTTGAAGCGGGCAAGGCGCGCCTGAGCGGTCAGGAACGCTTGATCCTGCAACCCAACGGCGGCGAGCAACCGTTGCGTGTCTGGCTGATGGAGCATGACTACCGCATCGTCAGCGAAGAGGTGCTGCGGGAAAACCGTTTCGACTACGAAATCATCGTCGCCGAACGCACAGGCCCCGTTAAGTACACGGCTGAGGAACTGTATTTCGGCCCGCTGCAGATGCAGGCGCGCAGCCCGGCGTTTCTGCTCAAGTGGCAGCGTTTATTGGGCAAAAAACAGAAAACGCTGAACAACTTCGAAAGAGCACAGAAATGCGTGAGCGAAGAAAAAGGGCAGGAGGTTGCGCAGCAGATTCGCTGGATTAGCGCATTGCTGGCCTGAAAATCGAACTCATGCCCGAACCTGCTCTCAAACCCGCATGATCCGCAGTTCAGGCTTTTATGGCGCCTCAAGCTGGTGGTGTCAAAGTTGCAATGTGTGACGCGGAGCGTCACGAACTGCATTCCCACGCGGAGCGTGAGGAACGAGAGGTGTGCGGGAGATTACTTCTCGTGACCATGCGCGGCGCAGGGCAATCAGCCCGGCGCGCCTGTTTGTCTCGCGCCAATGCTCTGCGTGAGGAACGAGAGGTGTCCGGGAGAATGCTTCTCGTGACCATGCCCGGCGCGGGCAACCAGCCCGGCGCGTTTTCTGTACAACCATCGACGGGAGCAACACGACCATGTATTCAGACGTACTTTCCTGGGGCCACGGACCTCGTCTGTTCGAAGTCTTTCTTGAGCCAACCTGCCCTTTTTCAGTGAAGGCTTTCTTCAAGCTCGATGAGCTGCTGGCTCAGGCCGGAGAAGACAGGATCACGGTCAAAATCCGCCTGCAATCGCAGCCCTGGCACATGTTTTCGGGTGTCATCGTGCGCTGCATTCTGGCGGCTGCGACCCTTGACGGCGGCAAGCAAAGCGCCAAGGCGGTCATGACGGCGGTTGCGTCGCACCGTGAAGAATTCGAGTTCGAACACCACGCCACCGGCCCGAACATGGAAGCGACGCCCAACGACATCATCGCGCGCATCGAGCGTTACAGCGGCCTGGCGCTGGCGGAGGCATTCGCCAATCCCGAGCTTGAACAGGCCGTGAAATGGCACGCCAAATATGCTCGCCAGAACGGCATACATGTTTCGCCGACCTTCATGATCGACGGTCTTGTGCAGCCGGGCTTGAGCAGTGGCGACCCCGTGTCGAAGTGGGTCGCAGAATTGGGTTGAGCGGCGGGCTCAACCCAGCGCACCGATCCGCTCATTGATCCATTCACGGCTGCGCGCCAGCGCCTTGCGCGCCAACGTGGTCGGGAAATGGATGAAGCCGTGCGGCGACTCGGGCATGAGGTGCATTTCGACCTCTGCCGAGTTGGCCCAGCGCTCGGCCATTTGCAGTGTGTCATCCAGCAGCGGGTCGATCTCTCCGACGAACATCAGTGCGGGCGGAAGGCCGGTCAAATCGCCATACAGCGGTGACAGTGGCGGCTCGCGGCGTTTATCGTCACTTCGGTCGGGGGTGAGCGCGCGCATGGCGCCGACCATGCCCGGACCGTCCAGCACCAGCGTATCCGGCCCTGCGGTACGCACGCTCTTGGTGCCCGTCAGGTCGTAAACGCCGTAGTACAGCACCGTCCCCACTATCCGCTCGAGCAGATCAGGTCGGCTTTTCAATTTCAGAAGCGTGGCTGCGGCAAGATGTCCGCCAGCGGATTCGCCGACCACGATAACCGGCAGGCCGGCAAACTCCTCGCAGTCTTTGCCCAACAGCCAGCAGGCGGCAGAAAAACAATCCTCCATCAGGCCCTCGATGGGGGTTGTTACAGCAAGTCGGTAATCAACCGAAACAATGGCTACGTCGCAGGCGTTGACCATGCCGACGTTGAGATCATCGTTCATCTGGGCATTACCGATCACCCATCCGCCGCCGTGGATGTCGAACACCACGCCCTTGGGTTTACCTTTGGGACGGATGATGCGCACGGGCACCGGTACGTTATCCGAACTGACCGTTCTTTTCTCGATGCGCAGGTCATGGCCTCCCGGTTTCAGGGCGCTGCCGATCTGAGCTGCACGCAACAGCGCCTGAATCAGCCGGGGCGTGACGCGATTGCGAATCTGGAAACGCGGCATCCGCGCGAGGGTTTTATTAAACCGTCGTACTTCTACCAATTCCTGCTCACTGGAAGGCCAAGGCTGTTTTGTGTCCACTTTCTGCTCTCTTGTCAGGCTGACGTATGCAGGGGCGCGCAACGCGGTTTGCCCCCACCTGTACCTGAGAGGCTTTTAGTCGTAGAACGGTTCAACGGATGCCCGACTGCCCACGAAAAAACTGTCCGCGACCAGCCGCAACGGTTGCAGGTCCAAGTCACTGGCTTTATCGCCGATCAACTGTTGGAAGTGGCGATACACCGCTGCGTACTCGCCCTCTTCCGAAACAGCCTGACGCACGCCATCGATACTCAACACTGCACCGCCGCTGTCCAGGCGCAACGTCCCCTCAGCGCAGCGAATCTCGATGCTCCAAAGCTCGTCGTGACCATGATCGAAATCGAACTCGGCGCGGATATCGAGATGGCGCGTGTCGGACATTTTGATGGACGCAGCGATAGGCGACTGGCAATTGCTCGGCACGCGCAGTTCGGCAGACTCGACGAACAATGACAGTGGCAGCAGGTGGGTCACGATCGACAGGGCATTGATGCCCGGATCGAACACGCCAAGGCCACCGGGCTGCCAGATCCACGCCTGACCGGGGTGCCATTTGCGCACGTCTTCTTTCCAGTCGATCTGCACGCTGTGCAGGGTGCGGGTGGACAACCACTCACGCGCCGCTTCGATACCTTGCGCGTAACGCGAATGCCAGGCAAACAGACCGCTGACGCCCTGCTCTTGCACCTGGGCTACCAACGCCATCGCCTCCCCCAGGGTCGCGCACGGCGGTTTCTCGACCAACACATGTTTGCCAGCCGCCAACGCTTCCTGCACCAGGGCAAAGCGACCTTGCGGGGGCGTACAGAACGCAATCGCGTCAACCTGCAGCCCGCTCGCAAGCAGTTCGCCCAGGGATTTGAAATTCTCTACCCCGGCGCACGGCTGGCCTTGCGTGGCCACGGCCACCAGCTCAAACGCGGGGTTGGCGTGGATCGCCGGGACGTGTTGATCCTGCGCAATCTTGCCGTAGCCCACCAGACCGAGACGAATCGGTTGCATACATGACTCCTGAGTTTTTGTAGTTATCGTGCGGCACAGTAAACCAGATGTTAATCGTGGTCGGTAAGGGGCATCGGCGCGGGAGCTGTGTTCCTGGCCGATCTCACCTTCGATAATCTTCAGCGCCCGCTCAGGGCCTTCGTGAGCAAGCTCACTCCTACCACTGCGATGGCTCCGCATCCCATGTGGTTAACTTAACGGCCGCAGAACCACGCCATCACTCAATAGTCTTAGCCTTGCAGTCATTGCCTTGTATAGTTGCCCTCTTCATCTCAGGAGCTTTCCATGCGCATTCCTTCTCGCTTGATCGGTGGCGTTCTGGTCGCCACGTTGCTGACTCAGATTTCGGCCTGCGGCAGTATTTTCTATCCTGATCGTCGTGGTCAGATCGATGGCAAGGTTGACCCGGCCATTGCGGCGCTGGATGCTTTCGCGCTGCTGTTCTATATCATTCCAGGGGTGATTGCGTTTGCGGTGGACTTCGCCACTGGTGCGATCTATTACGGGCCTGGCGAGCATGCGCAGATCGATCCGCAAAAGCTGCAAAAAGCGCTCAAGGCTGACGGCAGTGTCGACAACACCAAGCTGCAAGCCATCATTGAAACCGAGCTAGGCCGTTCCCTGCCGTTGAACGATCCACGCCTGATCCAGCACAAAGGCAGTGTCGAACAACTGGCAGCACTGGGTCTGGTCCCGGCTGCCTGATATCAATTCCGTTCAAGGAAGCGTCATGAGCACCACTGCCGAACATTCCCGACTGCTGCGTCTCGCGACACGGGCCTCGCTGGCAGTTGCCACGACGCTGATCCTGGCCAAGGGCGTTGCCTGGTGGCTGAGCGGTTCGGTGAGTCTGCTGGCCGGTCTTACCGACTCGCTGCTCGATGGCGCCGCCTCGTTCCTCAACCTGCTGGCGGTGCATTACGCACTTAGGCCTGCAGATGACGATCATCGCTATGGCCACGGCAAGGCGGAAGCGCTGTCGGGCATGGCGCAGGCGTTGTTCATCACCGTCAGTGGTGTGCTGATTGCCGTTCAGGCGGTCGAGCGCATTCAGAATCCCGAACCGCTGGGCGCGCCGCTGCTGGGCATGGTCGTGATGGTGGTTTCCATCGCGCTGACGATCGCACTGCTCACCCTGCAATACCGGGTGATCAAGGCGACCGGCTCGGCAGCGATCCGCGCGGACTCGCTGCACTACCGTTCAGACTTGCTGCTTAACGCCAGCATTCTGGTGGCGCTGACGCTCGCGTATTTCGGCTGGCAACAGCTGGACGCGTATTTTGGGCTGGGCATCGCGCTGTATATCTTGTGGAGCGCCTTTCAAATCGCCCGCGAAACGATATCGGTGTTGATGGATGCGGAGTTGCCGGCCGATGTCAGCACTCAAATGCTGGCACTGGCGGGCGATGTGCCGGGCGTGCTCGGGGCGCATGATCTGCGTACACGAATCTCCGGTAATCACTGGTTTGTGCAATTGCACCTTGAGCTACCGGGCACCCTGACGCTGTCGGTCGCCCACGCCATTTGTGATCAGGTGGCCGACGCCATTCACAAGCAATTCCCGAAGGCCGAAGTGCTGGTGCACGCCGACCCTCAGGAAGTCGTCAAGCAGGCCAGTGCCTGACCGGCATCAGTTGACGCTGTAACCTCGCCCCGCCAGGCACGCGCCCATCGAGCGACGATACAGATCGACCATGTCAGGCGATGGCTGACCGGTGACATTGGCCGGGTCGAAACCGCTTTGCTCCGCAGCCCAGCGGTAGCACTGGTATTTATCCAGCTCGACCTGCTGCGGGCTCTGCCCGTTGGCAGGGTAGGCCACCGGATCATAGCCATTGCCCTGTTGTTCGGCCGGCGGAGCCTGATACACGGCTTCGTTCTGCGGCGGATTGACCACCACATAGTCCTGACTGTCCGGCTGGTAGGCGTAATAGGTGCCGGCAGCCAGAAACAGCAGGCTGCTGCCGATCCATACTTCCTGAGAGTAGGACGGTAGTCTGCTGACACGCACGCCGTAGGGCGGTGTCACCACGACATAACGCGGGCCTTGCGGGCGATACCAGTAGCCACCCGAGTAGTAATAGTCCTGCCCACGATAGGGAATACGCGAGTAGCCGCCCGGTACGCGATCTATCGCATAGCCAGGCCGGTATTGCGGGCCGGGGCCCCAGCCGTTGCCACGCCCATCGGGGCGTCCTTCCCAGTGATCATTAGGGCGACCGTTACCGGCCTGCCAGTTGCGGTTGTTGCCGCGTGGAATGTCCTGGTAATAGCCCTGACGCGGCGGCTGGGTTTGCCACGCCTCTTTCGGGCCGCTCTGAATCGGCAGGTTGTCCTGAGCCTGGCGCAACTGCTGACGCTGCTGGTTTTGCTGCTGCTGAATCTGGCGCTGCTGATCGCGCTGTTGCTGCTCGATCTGCTGTTGCTGCTGGCGCTCGACGTTGCGCTGCTGAAGCTGCTGTTGCTGAATCTGCTGCTGTTGCTGGCGCTCGACCTGACGCTGCTGGTTCTGCTGTTCCTGAATCTGGCGTTGCTGATTGGTCTGCTGCTGGTTGATCAGTTGTTGCTGCTGACGCTCGACCTGGCGCTGCTGGTTTTGCTGCTGTTGGATCTGCCGCTGCTGATTGTTCTGCTCTTGAGCACGCTGTTGCTGCTGCTGACGCTGCTGCGCGTTTTCACCGGGGCTGCCGTAAAGCGGATTGCGCGGCGGTTCATCACGTTCGTCGGCCAGCGCCTGAGCACCAATGCTCAGACACAACAGACTTACACCCGCAAACTGCCAGATGCCAGATTTCATGCTTTCCTCACTAGAGCGCGGGTTGACGTCATTAAGACTGTTTAAGCGTAGCGCCGTTCTGCGCACTTTATCAGCAGACAAAGAAAAGGGGACCAAATGGCCCCCTTGAGATACTTCGTCCTGGCGCAGCGCTTTTGACGCTGG
>Ga0308164_10000371_pt1 | contig 85065 bp, 105 predicted proteins | sample PhyTR2_FD_201031 | JGI IMG/M metagenome (GOLD analysis project Ga0308164, IMG submission 201031) | Phyllosphere microbial communities from UC Gill Tract Community Farm, Albany, California, United States - DLSLT.R2 | ecosystem: Host-associated > Plants > Phyllosphere > Unclassified | place... | reverse complement strand
ACGACGATGGACACCGTTCCATCGGTAATTTTCATACGGCAACAAATCCTCATCAATATCAGCTTGCTTTTGGGAAACTGCGTCTCGCGACCTGCACGACAATCTAACGATGCTAAATATTGCGCAAATCCAAACCCTCCTGGCTGAACAACTCGTTCCGGTAAAACCTTTTATGGATCGGAAGGACGTCACGGAGTTAATGGTTAACCCTGGCGGCCACGTCTACGTGGAAGCCAAAGGCATCATCACCTACGAAGGACAGCTACTCACCTCAGACGCTATCGATATGGCGCTTACCGCCGTGGCCAAGTTCGTGGGTCAAGATGCCTTGGTTGGATCGAAGTCCGCACTGGTTGGCGCCAGTATCGAAGACATGCGTATCGCTGGTGCGAAAGCGCCTACCTGCCCTGACGGTTCGTTTCTTACCATTCGAAAACATCAGGACAAGGGCGACCGCCCCACCCTTGAGCGGCTTATCGAAATGGGAGCGCTGACAGAATTCCAGGCGGCAAAGTTAGTTGAGCTCATTGTCGACAAGCGCTACAACTGCATCGTGGCCGGGGCTACTGGCTCTGGCAAGACAACCTTGCTTAACGCAATTCTGAGCCGTATCCAGCCAAGCGAACGCATCGTTACGATCGAAGACTCCCGCGAGATGCAGCTGTCGATCCCAAACGTGATCAATTTACTGTCGAACCCCACGAACAATATTCACGCACGCGATCTCGTTCAACTGGCCATGCGCCTTCGGCCAGACCGCCTAATCCTCGGTGAGACGCGCGGCCAAGAGACTTACGACCTTATCAGGGCGTTTAACTCAGGCCACCCTGGGTCTGTTTCAACCATCCACGCGGACTCAGCCGAACAGGCTCTGGACGCGCTGGAAATGCTTTACCAGATGAGCCTGCCACCGAACGCGTCTATGCCGCCGGAGCTTGTCAGACGCTATATCGCCAGATCAGTACACCTCGTCGTTTTTGCGGGCCGGCGCAATGTCCCGCAAGGCGACGTCATCAACGTGGTTCGACGCATCGAACAAATTTGTTTAGTCAAGGGAGTGGAAAATGGGGAATATGTACTTGAAGATGTTGCATGAGGCACATGAGAAGCATGCGTTTCTGTCGCACGCGTATCAGAATATGTCGAATGAGACGAAAGCGGCGATGAAGACGATCGCCGTCGGCGCGCTGATGATGACGCCGCAGTTGGCGTTTGCTGCCGGCGCAACCGATTTCTTCTGCTACATCGCGGAATACTTCAAAGGCATCGTCGGCGGCGCTGCTTTGGTCGCCCTGCTGATGTGGGCGATCGAGCACATTTTCGGCGTTGCCAAGCTGCATGACGTCGTGATCAAGGTCGGTATTGCTGCCGCCATCGTCATCGGCGCCACTACCATCATTGCCAAATCGGGCTTGACGCCTCCTGGCTGTGGATTGGCAATGGGCCTGTGAGGGTCTCGGATGTCAACAGGGCGCTTCTGGCGCCACGCCTGAATAATGGCGTCACCAACAAGGCCCTCGGGCTTTGTTGGGGCCCAGGAGCCTTCATCGCGTTCCTGCTTGCATCGGAGGTCAGCATCTGGTGGGCCGCTGCCCCTCTAGCCGTCTCAGCGACGCTTCATGCAGCTCTTAGCTGGGCGTTTAAAAAAGACCCGCTGATCTTTTCCATGTACACGCAGTACGCAATCATGGCCAAGCGGTATCACCCTGAATCCCGGGAAAAGCTCCCGGCACCGTTCGAGCGGCCTCATAAGGTCGGTCGTGGTGTGCGAATGTAAATATGCTTAAAATTAGATTTCGTGAAGAGGACGAGGCCGACGTCCACCCGTTGCAGGCACTTTGTCCGTGGCTCAATCATGTTACGCATGGACTGGTCCTCAACAAGGATGGCTCTTTACTGGCTGCGTTCCAGTATCGTGGTGTGGATCCCGATGATCTGTTCGACGCACAAGTCGACTCTTACACTGAGCAGATGCAGAAAGTGTTTTCGCGCTTCGACAGTCGCGTCACTGCATGGTGGATTGTCGATAAGCGCCGTGACGCCAGCTATATCGCTGGTGACTTCCAAAACCAGACAGCCGCCGATCTTGATGAAATCTACTCCGAGCGTTTCAAGAGCGGAGAACACTTTAAGACAAGCTACACGCTGTACCTTCTGTTTTCCGGCAGCACCGGCAGCGACAAATTCTTTGACCGAGTCGCTCGCATCCAGTCAGAGAAGCGCGTGGCGGTCCCCACGGCTTTGCTATCGGCATTGAAAGAATCGCTCTCGGGCCGCAAAGCATTCGCACGCGACGTCGGTACGCTGCGCGACAATATCATCACGTTCGAGCGGCTGATTGCAAGCTTCACCAATTCCGTTCCCATCAAGCTGAAACGGCTGGAGAGCGACGACTTCACATCTGCGCTGGGCGCGGTGTTGAACCGCGCAAGCAATCCGACGCAAATGCAGAAACCAGCGAATGCCATGCTGGATGCCTACCTTCCTCGCAACTACGTCGCAGCAGGTCCAGACCTTATCAAGTTTGAAGGCAGCCAACGGTCGACCTTTGTTGGCGTCATCGGTATCAAACGCTGGCCAGCAGTGACCACTCCAATGCTATTCGAGACTCTGGCAGCCATGGACATGGAGATGACCATCTGCCAGATTGTGCGCTTCCTAGATTCGGGAGAGAGCACGGCGACGATCAATCCGGCAATCGAGTATTACCACTTAACCCAGTATGGGCTTATTGCGCATGCCATAGCTAAGGCCGGCGGTGCCGAACCAGAAGCCAAGCCTGGCAAGGAATCAATGCTCTATGCGTGCAAGGAAGCGCAGGAACGAATCGGCGCCGATGGCATCACTTACGCCTATATGGCGATGTCGGTGTTCGTGTACGGCGAGACAAAGGGCGAGCTCAAAAGAAGCTGCGACCGCGTCGTCACGAACCTAGAGAACAACCATTTCACTGCTGACCGTGAGCGCTTGAATGCGATGCCGGCATTCGCCGCGCTCTTGCCGGGTCAATGGGCAACCCAGTCTCGTTACGATCTTTTGTCGGTCGAAAACGTGGCCGACGCATGCCCAATTTACACGATGGATGAAGGTTCACGCGAACACGCGTTCTTCTCAAAGCAAGTTTTCCGAAAGCCGGTGCCACAATTGGCCGTGTTCGGAAACCGCTACGGTGGACGTGTCAACTTTTCTTCGCACGTCGAGCAAGTGGGCCACATGGTCATCATCGCCCCAACGGGTAGCGGCAAATCAACATTCGTGAACTTCTGCCTGTCGCAGTTCCAACGCTATGGCGAAGGCGTGCGAACTATCGTCTTCGATCGCAACCGTAGTTGCGAGGTCGTCACGCGTCTGCACGACGGCACGCATATTGACCTCCGCAAGGCCAGCACGCAGCTCAATCCATTGGCCGTGATGCGCGACGGTACCGAAGACGGCCGTACTTGGGTTCGCGAGTTCATCTTGCGCCGCTTCGCTGAAGGCGGTTATGTGGCGGACACTGCAGATCGCCAGAATCTCGATACTGCCCTTGGACAGTTGGCGGCGAGCAACAGCCCGATCAGTATGAGTAAATTGGCAGTGCTGGTGTCGACGCGACTGGAAGCGCAGCTGGCCGAATGGCTCCGAGGGCGTCCGTACGGCATGTTCGATAACGAGGAGGACCAGCTCTCTCTCGACAACTGGACCACCATCGAGATGTCCTCGATCATGTCGGTTGAACGCATTGCTCGCGCTTTCCTCGACCTCGTCTTCAGAAAAATCTATACCCAGCTCGACGGCAAGCCGACGTTCATCTACATCGAAGAAGCTTCGTTCCTTCTCAACGATCCTAAGTTTGCGCCGATGATCGCTGAATGGCTCAGGGCGATCCGTGCCAGAAACGGTTTCCTGTGGCTGACAGTGCAGTCTCCACAGTCGGTTTCAAACTCGGAGATGTCAGCAACGATCCTCGACAATATCTTCACGTTCTTGCTGCTGCACAACGACAAGATTGAGACACACCGGCAGCAATACCGCGAAAACTTCGGCTTGGAAGATCACCAAATCGACATGATCGCAACGTTGCAGCCCAAGCGAGACTATCTCTTGATCCAGAACGGCCGAGCCCGCGTGATGACTACGGAATTCACGCCGGAAGCGCTCGCCTACTTGCGTTCGGAGAAAGCTGTCTTGAACGTGTTTGACAAGCACGCTGCAGCAAACGAGCAAGGTTGGCAGAAAGATTACCTGAACGAAGTACGGTCGATGTGACCATGCCTTTTGGAGCCCACATGAATATTCATAAAAAATTCAAGCACATTATCCTGGGCGTCGCTGCCTGCACCATGAGCCTGCATGCCTCTGCCATTTTCGGTAGCGGCGTTGTATGGGACCCTACCAATTGGATTCAGAACAATTCGACCGCGCTGGCCAGCGTCAAGACAGAGGTCAACACCGCGAAAACGCTGATCCAGCAAACCCAGACAGCGATTGCGATGGCGAAGTCGATCAAGGGCGTTGCCGATATGGACGGCCTGGCCCAGGTAAAGGCATCGCTCGGGCTTTACAAGGAATTGGCGGATGTCGGAAACCGCCTCGAGAATGATTTCCGGCAGTCAGCAGAGCTGACGGAACGGGTAACTGCAAAGTACGGCGCCTCGGATATGTCATGGGAAGATTACATGAAGTCGAGTAGCCGGATTGAGAAACAACAGCGCGAAACCTCGGCCCAGCGCTATCGCGCGATCAACGCATCGATTGAACAAACCTCGCGCCAGCGCCAAGCGATCGTGACTAAGCTCGGCGCTGTACAAGGCCAGACCGAAGCGATGCAGACGGTGGGCGCCGCTATCGACGTCCTGATCGGGCAAAACCAGCAGATCATTTCGATCCTGGCGGCTAACCACAAAGTGGCCGAGACGAAGAAGGAACTCGAAACGGGGACCGCCGCGAAGAGCGATCAAGAGGCGACTAAAGCGATGAACGCCTATCAGCGGCGCCTGCGCGAATCTGCAAATAAATACTAGCGTTCTGCCTTCTTGATCCCGACCACCTACGCCTTCCGAAATATAGAATGAACCTTATCAAAACAATCGTTATCGCCTTCCTTTTTGCGCTGATGGCCATGCAAGGTGCTCGCGGGGCTGATCCGGCCCCAGCGGAGGGAGAAACCATGGAGGCAGGTAGTTTCTTCGAAAACATGGACGGTGCGGTGCGAGAGGTCGGGAGAAAGGCTGGTCGTGATCTCGGCAAGACTTTAGCGACATCCGGCTATACCATCGCAGCAACCATGTCCACGGTAGCACTGGGAATAGCCGGCGCGCTGGGGGTTATGTACTTGCTCTATGAAGTAATGCAATTCCTCAGTGGTCGGACGAAGTCAATGCTGCAGGTACTATTTGACGTTGGTATCCCCTGCATATTTGCAGCTGCTTTCATCACGCAGTACCCCAAGCTCTTGCCGATGTTCGAAGGCTTTCTCGACGTCTTCCGTAACCTCGCTGGAAACATGTCAGGCGGCTCCGAAGACCCATTCAATGGGATCTTGAACGTCTATACCAGTGTTATCGGAAAAATTACCGAGGCCATTAAAACGGCGTTCACTACCAACGCAAAAAACGTTTTCAGTCTGGTTGCCCCAACAAAAATTATGGTGAGCGTAGTTGACTTATTGGTAACCATCTTGTTTTCCTTGGCTATCTTGGTCCTGCTCCTGATCGGGGTCGCCGAGGTATTAGGACTCTTGCTCATCGGTCCATTCCTTTTTGCAGTTGGCGTCGCATTTGGTCCGATCATGATCGCCGGCTTGGTAACACCGTGGACGCGCGACTATTTTACGAAATGGTTGCAATTTCTCGTCATTTCAGCAGGGCTCACCGGCGTAATTAACGTTATCTTTACTATTGCCAAGCAACTTATGGACACTGTGCAGGTAGGCGCTCCGACTAACGGCGAGCCAACATCGGTCAGCTTAGTAATTACTGCCATTCTCATCCTCACGATCAACAGCATGATCAGTCAGGCTCCAAGTATTGCAAGTGCTCTGTTCCCAGGTCATGTGGGCGTGTCGAAGAGTAGCGGTAGTGCGGCAGCGAGCGCAGCGAAAAAGGCTGGAGGCGGGATGAAGAACGGGGCCAAAGGGGCACGCGGTACTGTGAACGGGGCCATCAATGGCGGGCACGCAGCGTTTCGTTTCGCTAAGTCGAAATTGGGTGGCGCTGGGAAGACTCCTTAGAAAAGATTGAAATTAGGAACATGAAAAAATTGAAACTCGCCCTAATGACATGCACTGTGGTTGGAATGCTGACGGCTTGCTCGACGCCGGCGCCAACCACGATAATCGGTTTCAACTACGAGATCGATAATGCCAGGGCGAATGGCATCGTTCAGGTGTTCGACTTGAGCGGGAATACAGTTGTGCAGGTGCGTGACCTGAACCCGAAGGCGACGCATTTCCTTGACGCTAGAAACGTCCCGATCAAGTTTAAGGTGGTCGGCGAGAACGCGGTGCTCACCGGTATGCACGAAAGCTTTACCGTGTCGACCACGGCTGCTGCATCGCGCGTGCGTCGGAAGCAAACGGCGCCGGCGTCTGCACCGGCTGCAGTGTCTGTAGCTATGCCGGCGGCCGTGAAGCAGGAAAACTCATCGGGGTCCGACGTGGCTATCGTTGCTGAGATTGCACGTATGCGTAAAGAGCTCTCTGAGCTTAAAGCGATGCTTGCCGCATCGGCAGCACGAGACGCCGGACCAAGCGTACCTGCAGTGGCGGTGGCAGAAGTGGGGAAGGGCGCGGAAACCGAGCCCGGCGTCGTAATTGTTTCGTTCGCCAACAACAGCCGGCAGTTCAATCCAGCACAAGACCAGCGGACGAAGCTGGTGTCCCTATCGCAGGCAGCGGAACACATTTCGGTGCGCGGTTTCACCGACAGTGACTTAGAGACGCCGGGAAGCGTGGCACTGGCAAAAGCACGCGCTGAGGCCGCGAAACGCTACCTGGTGTCTATGGGGGTTTCAGCCGCCAAGATCGTCGTTGGGTACGATGGCGCGGGGAAGTTCATCGCTGAAAATACTTCCTCCGCTGGCAGAGCAGCGAACCGAAGAGTTGAAATCGGCGGGTCGTAAATGATCTCAGCATCCGTTAGGAGCCCCGCCGCTGCGGGGTTTTTTTTCGCCTTTGGAATCGCGTCGATTTCTTATAACCAATCAAGGCTTGTCGAGCGGAAACATTAGAGAAAATGGCGGGATGAAAAATTCTCCTGCTACCACCAAGCCAGCCTCCGGTGCTCTGCCTCCGGACTTCGCTCCCGGTCCAATTGCCAAGGACACTGCACGCGAGCATTTCGAGAGAGGTGTTCGCCCAACGCTCGAGCGCAATCGCATGTTTCTCATTTGCGTACTGTTAGCAGCCTCACACGTCGCCAACGGCATTGGCTGGAACATATTCCTGCCGTTGAAAACGGTGGAGACGTATCAGGTGAACAAAGTCGAGGGCGGACGCCTCGTAGCCGATGGTACGGCCGTAGGCAACTGGGCACCTGACAGCGATTCGGTCGCCTACTTCATCAATAAATGGGCCAACAGTGTTTTCGATGTAAACCGTGCAACGATCGAAGGCACTCTAACGGAAGCCGGTGGCCTAGTGGTCGGCTCGGCTAAGGTACAGCTGGCGGAACTGCGACAGAAAGACAATCCGCTCGTCTCGCTGCGCGACTACCCACAGTACAACCGTACATACGAATACACCACGCTGAACTTCATCAAAGACGACGTGGCTCTCTTGCGTTTCCGCACGATCACCCGCCTGTCCCCTGAATCGCAGCCAATGGTTACGACCTACGCCATGACGGTTTCATTCACCCGCGTGAAGCCTACTACCCGTGCGCAGGTGATGAAGAATCCGGCAGGCCTGTTCATTACCAACATCAACCTCACCGAGGAATCGGTTACCAAATGAAGCTCAACAAGATTGCCGCCATTGTGGCGTTGATGATCCCTGTTCTTGCGCACGCGGCGCCGGCGTCGAAGCGCGAAGCTGTCGATACGGCCGCGCAGGCTATTCCTGCGCCGAAAGAGAACCGGATCGTCCGCTACACATACTCGCCTGACGTCATCTTCCGCATCCTGTCCATTCCTGGCCTGACCACGCACCTCGAGCTGGGCGAGGACGAAGGCGTCAAGGAAGCACCCGCGATTGGTGACCAGGCGCAATGGGCAGTCTCGGGAGGCCCACGTCACCTGTTCATCAAACCGCTCCGGTTCGACCTGGAAACCTCGCTGACGGTAGTGACGAACAAGCGCACCTACCAATTCCAGCTTCTCGCAGGCAAGAGCGCAGCCGCACAAGTCTTTCAGAAAGTTAGTTTTATCTACCCGGATCGGGAGATGGAAGTAAAGCTGCGAAAGGATAGCGATACCGCTGTCGTCGAGGCCGAACAGAACCGCCTCGCTGGCCAGGTGATTGCGACAAACGTAGACCCAGCCACGCTGGACTTCGGCTTCAAGATCGAAGGCGAAGCACCGTTCAAACCGAGCACCGCATATACCAACGGTAAGTTCACTTTCCTGGTGATGCCGAACACCCAAGACAGTCCGGCGATCTTCTTGCTCGATGAGGACGATAACCCCTCTCTCATTAACTATCAGGTGAAGTCCAACATGATCGTCGTCGAGCGTGTCGCTGCGAAGCTGCTGCTCAAGCTTGGCAATGCCGAGGTGAAGATCACAAAGCGCGGCCCGGTCGAGTCGAAGCGGAGGCGCTAGGCTATGGCAAAAAATCCGTTTGACAATCTGCCGCCTATTCAGGACGAGGAACGCGAAGAGCAACCCCATGCGGTCACGTCATCTGACCACGTTGAAAATTCCGGTGATGTATCAGCCGGCTCACCGCCTCGCACTCTGCTAAAGAACCTCGGTAAGTGGACGATGCCTGTTATGGGCGTGGCCCTCGGCATTTGGCTTTTCTTCCCGGAAGACGAGGACGCTACGCGTCGAGCTGCGACGTCAGCGCCGGTAGAGGTCGACACTGCACGTCAGGCCGATGAAACCGCGGCGATGATGAAAAACATGAGGGAGGAAGCCGCTAAGAAGCCTGTGGTCGCTGTTCCCGTTATGCCTGGCTCGGTAGCAGCCCCAGCGCCTGTGCCGGGCGGTGCAACAGGTCCATCCTCGACACAAACAAGCACTGGTGGGCCAGCACCTACGGCAGGCGGCTATTCACCTGCTTCCGGGCGGCCGCCTCTTCCGCCTGGGTACAGTTCAACAGGTGGCGAACCGTTTCCAACCCCTGCTGGTGAAATGGATAAAGAAGCAGCGCAACGAGTAGAGCAGGCATACGAAGCGGCGAAGAAACGTCAAGAAGAAATCCGCGCGTCTGCGATCGAAGTGTCGAAAGTGAAGCTGGTCGGCCAGTCCAATAGCGAGGCTGCCGCACCGCCAACCGCTTTGGCAGGGCTCCAAGACGAAATTGCTGCTGCTGAAAAGGTCGATGCGCTGGGAGCGCAGCAACGACAGATGCAAGAACGTATCCTCGCGTCGATGACGCCAAAAGAGCCAGTTAAGAACAAGGGCGCTAATGAGGAATTCCTCGCATCTAATGCTGCAACGGCGAGCAACACGCCTCAGCTAACCCGGCAGATGGCGCCGCAAGCGACGACGCTAGTGAGCGAAGGGCACGTAATTCGTGCTGTGCTCCTGACACGCGTAAACAGCGACCTGCCCGGTCGCGTAATCGCCCGCGTCACTTCTGACGTCTACGACAGCAACCAGCGACACGTTGTCATCCCGATGGGGAGCCAGCTCATTGGCGCATACAGCAGCCAGGTTGTGGTCGGGCAAGAACGCCTGTTGATGGCAATGAACCGCCTGATTCTCCCGAACGGAAGTTGGATCTCGCTCTCTGGTGCTGGTGCAGCGGATATGACCGGTATGTCCGGAGTGAAGGCTGATGTCAATAACCACTTCATGAAAATGCTCGGCAGCAGCCTTGTGCTTGGCGCGTCTACGCTTCTTTTACCGCGACAGGACACGACAGTAAGCACGCTGCAAGGATTGTCTGGCGGCGGAACCCCTGGCACGGCAGGCTCGATCTTCGCCACATCCATAAATGAAGTGCTTAAGACGCTGCTCGAACGGAACAAACAGATATCTCCAACCTTGAGCCTTGGGGCAGGCGAGGAGTTCATCTTCATGGTTGCACATGACATGGCGATGGTTCCGTACCGTCCGTGATGCGATGGACACGGTGTCCATAGGCAACCCCTCGCAACACTCTGATTTTAAAAGAGAAACTGTTTTGCTACGGCTAAAGCGTTACCGTTTTTGGCCGGAAACCGCATAAAAGTGCGAGTAATGAAATAAATAGACGTGTTATTGACGCTTGGCAACAACCTCCCTGGCTGACAATTTCGTCGCACAACTTAACGTCCAAAATGAAACCAAACCTTCTCATCGCCATCCTCACGCTCGCAATGACCGCTGCATGGTCTGATGCCTCCGCTGCGACCGATCGCAGCTACTACGTCACTGAGCTGACGATCCAGCAAAGGTTCGACGTCTACAACGACGGACGAAACACCTATCTGGAATCGATCCCTGGCTTGGTCGTTACGGGTGCTACGGCTGACGGCGAGCGGTACATCGTCAATGGCGTGCCACAGCAGATCCGGGGCTTCATGAACGGCAAGCCGATTACGGTAATCAGGGGTTTACCACCCGCCCCAAAGCCAGCGACCCCTGACACGACAGCGGTTAGCAGCAAGATCGCCGAGCTGACTAAGAAGATCGAAAGTCTTACTGCGCAGGTAAAGCCCGCAGCTTCAGTAACGGAAGCATCCTCCGCGAGCACGGTTGGCACGCCTAATTCCGCTTCGATGAATGGCGCGCCAAAAGCGCTGCCATCAGCCCAAGCAGTGATCCCAGCGGCCCCATCAGCATCGGTCGAGACGCGTTCAGCTGGCGCACCTGTAGCCACGCCGCGTAAACCGACATCACCAACCGACCAGGTCCAAAGTTTCACCGTCGCGCCGTCCGATCACGTCCTGCGCTTAGTAGTGGAACGCTATGCGCGAATGGTTGGCTGGAATGCAGTTTGGGACGTCGAGAGGGATATTCCGATCGGTAACTCGGGGGAGAAGACTACGGATTTCAAATCAGCCGTGCGGTGGATTTTGACCGCCACCGAACTAGGCGACCTGACTGTAAAACCGTGCTTCTACAACAATGCCGTGGTCCGTGTCGTACGCAAAACCGTCAAGTGCAATCCAAACGAGTAATCAATGAAAAATTCATTCTTCCGGTTCAGTGTTATCGCCACAGCAATCATGACCAGCGGATGCGTATCGTCCCAACTCTCGGGCGACGCGCGCGGCAGCATCCAGACAGCCAAAACAGCCACTGCCCTGCACATGGAAAAAGCCGCGCCGGTCTCGAGCATGAAGCATTCCTACGAGCGATCCCAAGAGGTTGATGCGCCGTGGATTGTCGGCAAATCGATTCCACTCGCACGGGAAGTCACGTTGCCCCCTGCGTTACGCAAGGACGTAAAAACTGCGGTTCTATTCGACAGCCGTTGGGTCACGTTGAATGCGGCCGCTGAGCGGATCATGCTTGCTACCAACCTGATTGTCACCGTGGCGCCGGACGTTTTCATCGAGGCGGAGGCTCTGCAGCGTAAAGCCGGATCCGGTCAAGGCCAGGGCGGTGGCGCAGCAGCAAAGCCATCCTTCGCCGCAATGCCACCAGGCATCCAGTTGGAGGCTAACCCGATGCCCATGCCGATCCCGCTGCCGATGCCAGGTTCGGTCGGGAACTCACGCCCGGCCGCACCGCTTGCCCCCCCTGCTGCAGGTCGGGCCGCACGTCCAGCCGAGTCAGCCAACGGCTTTGATATGCCGAACATGAATGCACCGTTGTCGCAAATTCTGGACGTGATCGCGACCAAACTTTCCATCCAGTGGAAGTACGACGAGTCGTCGAACAGCGTCCGCTTTTACCGACTGGTGACCAAGACTTGGGAGACGCCATTCCGTGCGGCCAAAGCGTCCTACAAATCCTCACTAGACGGTGAGACCTCACAGACCAATAACGCAAACGCACTCACGGCACGTTCCACAAATACGTCGCCGGTCGAAGACAATATGCGTGATCTGGTGGAGTTGACCTCGATGCGCGAAAACGCCGAGAGCGTCATGACCCTCTCTGGCTCTATCTTCGCAAACCCGGCGACGGGCACCATTACGATGACCGACACCGTCGATTCGATCGATGCGGCTGATTCAATCATCAAAAATGGCGTGCGTTCTCTCTCACGTATGGTTCGTCTGCGGATGCAGACGATTAAAGTAACTTCGTCCAAATCGGGCGAAGCCGGTCTTGACGTCACGGCCGCTGTGAGCCGCGCCCTGGCCAACGTGCCCGACTTCACGCTTTCGCTAGGTTCGCCGGCAGGACTCACGTCTACCAACGCTGGCACGGTAGGGCTGCAGGTGTTCTCTGGCTCTGCTGCAGGATCAAGTGCGGTGGCGCGGGCGCTGGAGGAAGTCGGCGACGTCGAGGTGTCAACTGAAATTCCACTCACAACCCGCAATCGAAGGGGCGTCTACTACAACGTCGGCCGCACGTTCTCCTATGTCTCGTCGACGACACCGGCCGCGGCTACTACTGGCGGCACGGGTGGCACCCCTGGCATCACAACCGCCCAAGACGAAGTTGGCCTGAAACTGTTCATGTATCCCGAAGTGACCGCCAAGGATACGGTCATGCTCAACGTCACGTTGGACCAAAGCACGCTACAAAGCCTCGAGACGTTCTCCTCGGGAACAGGGATCAACATGCAGTCTGTCCAGCTGCCGGAAAAGGATCGCGAGGGCTCACAGCAACAAGTCCCAATCCGCAATGGCCAGACCATCGTACTGACCGGTTTCGACACGAAAACGAACCAGTACGACAAGCGCACGCTGGGGCACCGCGTACCGTTGCTCGCCGGCGGCTCGCTTCGTGCTAGCCAAACCCGTACCACCACGATCGTCCTGGTGACGGCCGAGGTCGCTGACGCTTCGACCGACTAACCCGGGGAACGTTATGATCTTCGTTGTTGATGGCAAACAAATTGCCTTTGGAATGCAGTGGAAGTCCAAGCTAACCGAGGGCGATATCCACCGCGACGCACGCGCTGCTAAATCTCCATTTTTCTGGCACGCCGAGAAGGCCCACTATTTCGGGCTGCTTAAAGGCGAAGATCCCAAGCGAGACCTGGCTGAAATCGAGAAGGTGGAACCAAATCTCGAGCCGGAGCCGGATGCCAAACAGAAGAAAAAATTTCGGCGTTCGTCGATTACAAAGAAAAAGCTCAAGGCTCCGATTTACGCAGGCGCAGTTGCGCTGGTGCAGCGTTATCCAGATGAGCCGAATCTGGCGATCGTTCTAACAATACCCAGCGGATCGCCTGAACTGCCGTCCGGCGGCTACATCGTTTGCTGCATTCAACAGTCGCGTCCACGGAACAATTTCGACGTCATCGTCAATACGCAGCATGAAGTATCGGAAGTTCTTACTGCATTCAAGACCCTGTGCAGCCCCAAGTCGTTCGTCCTCTACGGCGACGCGCGGATCGAAGGAATCGTGCCGGCGACGATGGCTGACGTGCTACAGGGCACCGAGCAATACGCGCTCCTGCGAAAAACCAAAAGCGCGATGGTCAACCCGCTGGCTTTCGCTGCGGTTGGCGGCGTAGTAATTAGTGCGGCGCTCTACGCCTACACATCGTATTCCGAATTCCAAAAAGCCGAGGCGCAGCGGATAGCAGCCGCCGCCCAAAAGAACTCACAACAACTGTACGAAGAAGAAATAGCACTGCGACGCAAAGAAAGTGTCTTACTTGCACGCGACGTGCAGAGTGCCATTTCCTCTGTTGGCGCGATGGACTTCTCGATCGCGGGTTGGTTCCTTGAGAAATCGACCTGCAACCTTTTACCCGACAAGCAAATGGTTTGCACCCACGAATACAAGCTTCGCCAGGATAGTAAAGGAACCTACGAAACCTTTGTAGCAGCTGCAGGAAAACTGCAAAACCTTGAATTCGCGGGCGACATCATCAAGGGCACAGTAATCGTCAAAGAGCTACCTTTCGTTGAGCAGGGCCTGGTCATGGACGCTGGCAAAAAAGAACGTGATGCCATTATCGAATTCACCTCAAACCTCCAGCGCATCAGGCACCTCGGCGATCCGAAACTCCAACAGTACGAGCCTTTTTCCATTCCACCTGGCGCCATTGCAAGCGAACTTACATCGCCTCCGATGCTGTCAGCACCGTTTGAATTTTCGGGCCCCGTGCGCAGCATCAAGCATTTTGTTTCCTTCCCAAAATACGCTGCGGTTTCGAAATTGGTTTTCACTTTTGGAGCCCAGCCAATGTATGAAGCTAAGCAGTCCTTAGCGATGGTGACGGTACACGGAAAAATCTTCTCTAAAAATAACTAACATGATCAAACATCTTGTTTTCACCCTAATTTCACTAGTGCTCACCGCTTCGTCGATCCAGGCTCAAGAGCAGATCAAGGTCGGCGACGTTCTCGATCTCGAAGAGCGCATCCTTATGAAGCGGATGAGCGATGAGCTGAATAAGCCAAGCGCGAATGCACCGAGCGTGGCCCCAGTAATCGTGATGACTAAGGCCCCGCCAATTCAGTATCCGACCGAGACGCTTGCCGTGTATGGCACAAGCGCTACCTTTTACGAAGGTCAACTGTCTATTGGTGGCCAAATTTTTACGGTACGCAATGGATCATCGGTCCAGGGATACCTAGTTTCGTCAGTAGTGCCTGATGGAATTGAACTGACAAAAATGGGCGGAGCACGTAAGCGGGGTGCCAAATCCTCACGTAATAAGGCACAGCAAACGCTTTTCGTGCCGCTTGCCACTAAATAACAACACGGCGCCGACGTCGGCCTGAACATAAAAAGGACTCAACAATCATGGACTTCAATTGGCAAACCGATGCAGATCAAACGTCTGATCTGACACAATCGAAAACTGCTTCCCAAGTGGCCTCGATCACGCCGATTAAGGTCCGCGTAGCCGGCACCACGGCTTCAGCTGTTGTAGAGCATGCCGAGGATCTGCCTGCGTTCTCTCGTAAGCTTTACGAGTTAGTCGCGATGCAGCCGTCGTTGAGGCATCGTCTTTGCCCGATTGACGTAAGCAGCGCTGAAGAACCCAACACGTTCGCCGTCGTTCTGTTACATGACGAAATGAACACGTCCATCACCGAAGACCTGGTTGAGGACTTGGGCTTCAAAGGGTGGAAGCTCGCCGCGACAGCCTACTATGTCGCGCCTCCTCCTGTAATGGTCCATTTGGCCCGTGACGAGATTAACCAAATCGAGAAGGCTAGAAAAGGCTCAGCGGGCGCAAAAAAACACGATAGTGCGCTGTGGCACATTTTCGAAGGCGCTGCTATTTTTGCGCTCGATAACGATTCGTCCGACATACACATCCAGATCAACAGAAGTAAGCTCGACTCGCAAATAATGTTTCGCGTTGACGGAAGGCTTACCAAGCCACGAGAATTCGCGATCGATACGCTCAAGTTGCTCGACATGGTTGCATACTTGTATAACGTCCATGGCAACTCCGGAAGCGAGAATACATACAACGAAAATCAGCCACAACAATGTCAGATTGCGTGCACTATCAAAGGCGCCAAAGTGTTGTTCCGCTGGGCGTCTAATAAAACATCCTCTGGTACCAAGGTTGTCATGCGGGTTATCCGCCAAGACAGCGAACAGACTGTTCGTTCGCTTGAAGAACTTGGTTACTTGCCGCCCCAAATAAACATTTGGTTACGGGCGATCTCACGTTTGGGTGGGGGAGCACTTGTGGGAGGGGTTGTCGGCTCCGGCAAATCAACCACGCTTCAAACGGTGATGTCGATGCTACCGGACTGGATGGCAAAATACACCGCTGAAGACCCAGTCGAAAACTTCATACCAGGTGCGGACCAGTTCTCCGTGTCGCGCTCACTATCGGACGAGGACACCGATCCGTTTCTCGCGATCAAGCGCCAGACGAAACGTATGGATCCGGACGTCGTGATGATTGGTGAAATTCGAGACCGCGAAAGCGCTGCGCTGTTCCGCGACATCTCAGAATCCGGTCACCGCGCCTTTTCGACTGTGCACGCACCGTCAGCTATTGACATGATTACGTTGCGACTCGTGTCGACCGAGCTCGGCATACCGAGGGACGTGATCGCAACCCCTGGCTTCATTAACCTCCTGGTCTATCAAGCACTGGTTCCAAAACTTTGCCGACGCTGTAAGCGCGATGCCACCGAAGCATACAGCGAGGAGTACCTGGCTCGGATTGAACGGATGTTCAAAATAGACCGCTCAAAGCTCAAAGCCCAGAACCACGACGGATGCGAAGAGTGCCAGCGAAAAGCTTTGCCCGAGCTGAATGGATCGAGAGGGCGGGTCGTCGTTGCCGAGATGATCGAACCCACCCCGCACATGCTTCTCCTGTTTCGTGACTCGAAAAATCTTGAGCTCAAACGATACATCCGAGCACAACGCACCGTTGGGTTCGATCATCCGGATTCGACAGGCAAGAGCGCTCTCGAGGTCGCCATGTATCACGTGGCCCATGGCACCGTCGACCCCCGTGAAGTCGAGCTTAAGTTCGGCTCGTTTGACCAGTACGAAATTGAGCGTCAAGAAGTAACGGAACAACCTCCAACAACGTAAGTAGAAATTTTTACCACTCACCAACCGGCTGAATCCTCACGAATTCAGCCTTTCTTTTAGGCAAGATGCTGCTTTCGCGCGATTTATAGTCACGCACATGCATTTCGCAGATTAATAACGGCGCTTAGATCATCCAATGAATTCCCTTGCTAAATGGAAGATAAAGAACGCTGCCTTCGATTTCAAATCGAAGCGCGGCGACTTCTACCTCGATCTGGCGAGTGTGATGGAGGCTAGCCCGAGCGAGTCAGTCACCAAAATTCTGGCGAAGTATGCCGATCGCTACAAGAACAAGTCCACCGGTGTGCTTTGCCGACACTGGCTAGAACGATTCAACGAAACAGGTACGTTCTCCGAGTCGCTCAGAGGCACAATTCCCAACGAGGATCTCGCTACGCTAACGGCCTCAGAGAGCGTGGGCGACCTGCGCACAGGGCTGGATAAGCTTGGGCGAAACATCATCTCCTTGAACGAAACAAGAAGCGAAATCATGAAGGCTTTGATCGGTGCCGTGATCATGGTCATCGTGTTGCATGTTTTTATTGGCATCGAAGCGTTTATGGTGATGCCTAAGCTTGAGGCTGCAATGACTGGCAAAGTCAATTTCGATCAGATGGGGTCCACCCCATTTGTTCTCTTTGGCAGTGCTGAGTTCGTACGTCATTGGTGGTGGCTCTGGTTCGTGTTCATTATTTCCACAGTCTCAATTACGATCTGGGCTCTTAAAAATTACACCGGAAAAGCGAGGGCGTGGCTCGATAAGCACGTACTGCCGTTCCAGGTGGCACGTGACTTCAACGCTGCAAATTTCTTCTCCACCGTCGGATCAATTACAGCGACGAGGGGCGGACAAGTTGTGCCTCTGAACGAAGCGCTGCTGCAAATGCGGCAGAACGCTTATCCCTGGTTGCGCTGGCAAATTACGATGATCCTTGCAAATTTGAACGCACGACCGAATAGCAAGGGTGAAATCTTCAATACCGGCATTGCAGATCAAAAAACATACTATCGAATTCTCGACATAGCCGACTACTCAGAAGTGCCAGTCATGCTTCAAAAAGTGGGTGGCACTATCTTGAGGACAGCGCCAGAGCAAATCAAAGCGCGCGCCACTTTACTGCGCGTTGTCTTGATGGGCGTGTGCCTTTTGACGATGTTGGGAATTTACGGAGGTACGTTTGCCCTCATCGAAGCATTCAAAACAGCAGCTCAGTTAAAAGCAATCTCGCAGTAATCTCTCTTAACCAAAAATGGAATTGTATGAAAACTTTTCAAGCACGCCAAGGTCAACGTCCTAACCTCAAAAACCAGAAGGGTGTCGGTATGGTCGAGATCGGGCTGGGCCTGGTTATCGGCACGCTGATGGTCGTCGCCGTAGTGAACTATTTTTCGACAAATAGCACGGCGACGCAGGCAAATCAATTCGGCGGCGACCTGAGCCTGCTCATCGGTAAAGTGAAGAGTGCATACGGCGGCCAGTACGGCAATGTGACCAATGCACGCCTGAATACTGGCGGCTTCTTCGCAAAGCTGCCTTCGCTGACAAACAATGCCGGCGTCGTCACCACCAGTCTCGGTGGCGGTACCTTGACTGTGGCGCCTGGCACTGTCACGGCCGCAAATGACAGCGTCCGCTACACAATCACTCAGCTGCCGGATGACGCCTGCCTGCCGCTGGTGACTGCCCTGGCCAAGACCGCTACCACGCTGAACATCGGCGCCAACGTCGTGAAGGCCGCCGGCACCTTGCCTGATCCATCGCGCGTGACCTGTACCGGCGACAACACGACCATGGTCATCCAGGTTCAGTAAGCCAACGGCCTAGCAAGGAAACATTGCTAGGCCTTTTTCAATCGCAAAGTTAGTTTTTTTTGCGCTCAGACGAAATTTCAATGTCTCCCAACCTAGCCGCCATCTCCCGATACCGTCAGCAATCTCGTAGAACGAAAGAGGGCGGCTACCTGCTGTTGGAACTCGCACTAGTACTAGCGTTGTCCACGATCCTCTTGTCGAGCCAGATAACGCAGATCATGACGGCCATTGATGAAGGCAACTCCGTGGCAACCGCCAAATATATGGAGAAGCTGCAAGGTGGGGTCAATAAGTATTATCAGCGACACGACCGAGCGTTGAAGCGGGGTGAGCCGATTGTCGGTTTCGCGGCGCCTTTGCGGCCGACTATTCCTGAATTGATAACGGCGAACATTCTTGACGTAGGCTTTCCACTTCGGAGCCCTCTCGGATTGTCCTTTCAGAACGTTCTGGCCCTCAGTGGGAGCTGCCCGAGTGGACCGGATTGCCGAGTGTCAGGATGGGCGACGTCGACGACTGGCTATCGCGACGGCGAAGCGCGAATTCGCACCGACATTCTTACCTCCGCGGTAACGTACATCGGCCTGGACGCAGGAATGTCCTTGGCCGAATCTCCGGCATTACTGACTTCGGTCGGAGGTGCGACGGTTGCAAATCCGGCTGGCGCAGTAGCAGGCACCTTAGCCATCCGGATTGGAGACGGCTCTGGATTGCTCCCGTTGTTGTCGCAGTATTACACCCTTAACGGCGAGCGGGCGCTAACGGGGGACATGAATGTTAATAATTACGATATCAATTCGGTTCGAAATCTCAACGTCCTCAGAACCACGAAAACGGCGGATATCGAAGTCTCCGGTGACACCCGACTAACGGCAACAGGGACTCCAGGTGCAGCGTGCTCGTCTCCAACGGCGGTCCGCCGTAATTCAAACGGCGCCGGGCTAGTCGTGTGTTTTTCTAATCAATGGCAAATTGTTGGCAATGTCGTCCCTGGCATCGTAGACGGGGGGACGTGCACAACCGGCGGGATGGTTGGAAGCGATGCAACAGGCGTCGCTTTTGTCTGCAACGGGGCATATTGGAATAGTTTGAACGTCGCAGCCAATGCCGGCGACGTCTGCGCACCGGCTGGTCGGACGGCTACGGCCATAGCTAACCGAGAACAGCTAGTTTGTAAAAACGGTCGCTTCGTTCGATTGACTAGCTTACTCAGCAAAAATGTCGAGGTTTCTCGCCAACTGGTATCGGATCTCACTGTTGTCCCTAAGCCAACCTGCGATGCCGGAGGCACTCCCGCTTATTCCTTCCTAATGACGCAAACTATCGTTGACGTCGCCGTAACCCCTCCAAGGCAGGCTATGTACGTGTCGGCGACTGACACTGGTGCTAATTGGGCCGTGAAATTAAAGCTAAAAGATCACACTGGCGCCGAATTTAGTGCGAATACCTACTCCATCACGGCTGTTATGAAACTGGAATGTGCGTACTAATTCGACACGCATTCAAGCCACCTTTCCCAGCGACACGTATCACCATAAACGCGCGAGCGGGGCCGTTATGAGTTTCTAAGCGGCGATCGATTTTTAAGCGACTAACGTAGGGGATTTACTTGAAATACATAAAGATGAGCATTGCGATGCTTACATTTTGGTTGTCTGGCTTGGCTCCGGGCTTCGCTGCCGACCTGTCTGTTTGCGTCCCGTACTCGGTGCCCGTCGCCGAGACGATTCAGCCATGTGGTCTGGGCTTAGTCGGGTCAAAGTACAAGATACGTTATAAGACCTGCCCGAGCGGTGAAGTCACGACATCGGCAGAGTTTGATACTTCCACTTGTATGGCAGCTGCAAGCCCGGTTGGTTCCGTTAACCACACGAACAAGTGCTTAGTTACCCCTGATGCATGCGCACCGGCCATCATCACATCGAACTGCTCGGCAGATTCGCGGTGGACGCTCGAAGGCTCCGGCATTGCACACTGCGTTAAAAACGATCCTGTTTGCTCTTGGGGAACGTCGTTGAAGCATGATCTTCTGGGAAATCCGAGTTGCGAACAAAATACCTGTTCGAGTGGTCAGGTACTTCAGAGCGATGGGAAATCCTGCGCTTGTCCATCAAGCATGGTCATGCAAGGTGGGGTCTGTACTACTCTGGCACCTCCATCATGTGTTCCAGAAACAAAACAGCGAAAAAGGACAACTTGTCCGGACGGGTACTCCGGTTACAAACTCCAGGAGCAACAGAACACTTGTCCGAACGGTCCGTATGGAGATTTATCCATGGGGGCTTGGGTACAAGTTGCCAACTACTGCGAAAGAGACAGGGGCGAGCCAACGCCGCCGGCCGGTACTGTCACGTGCTACACAGGTGCCACGATCGAATATGCGAACTGCCCAACTGGCAGTGGCAGGATGACTCGATACGTGCAAACGACATGTCCGTCGGGCTCCTATGGAAGTCCAAGCGTCGTCTACGACCCGTGGAATACCAGCAACTGTGCCGCTGGCACAACTGCGCCTTCGACGCCAGCACCAACCTGCTCAAATGGCGCTACGAATTATCCAACCTGCACGTTGCCTAAATGTACAAACGGGGCAACGAATTACCCGACGTGCACGCCGCCGCCGCCGCCAGTAACCTGCAGCGGACCGACAAGCAGTACCGCCACAGCTAGTTGCGGGAGCGGGTTCACGGGGTCGGTAACCACGGTAACGACCCGGCAATGCAACGGCACCAGCACACAAGAGGTCCGCGATAATTGCGTACCAATCCCAGTTCAATGCGGCGGTCCGACAACCACCTCGTCGACTGGTAGCTGCGGCAGCGGTCTGAGCGGCACTAAAACGATCGTTACAACGACACAATGCAATGGTAGTGCTAGCTCCCAAACGATAGACAACTGCAGCTGCGCAAACGGCTCGACTGAGTACCCTCGATGCCCGCCGCCACCGCCACCGCCCGTAATTACTACGCCTCGATGCACGGAAGGAGATCGCATCGTTGTTAGTGGAACTGCATGTGGTGGTCGTTCTCTAGTTGAAAGGGTCGAGGATCGTCACTACGAAACGTGTGAACTCAACGGCAATTACACCGAGAAATACATGTACACAACCAATCGCGGAGAGAGACGCTGTGATGACGGCAGCATCGTTTGGCAGTAACACAGCGAGGCTCCAGCGCTTGGTAGTCAAATATATTTGAGAAGAAAAAAGCCCTACATGATCGTTCATGTAGGGCTTTTTCTATTCCTTACTTAGTTCTCGAAGATGTATCGCTCAACCTGTAATCACCGGGTCGAGAATTTCCAGTCTTTATTGACCACGACGTTGTTGACTCTGCCTGAAAAAGATACCGAATAGTTAGTTGCCGGTTTGAGCGGCGCCTTCGCAACGATGAACGCCATGTTTGCGGCGAGGTAACGGTTAGGGTCGTTAGACTTTACCAGGAGTCGGGACTCGATCGGGGCTGCGTCCCCCTCCTGCGTAAGCGTGAACTTGAGCACCTCCAAGGTGGCGCCTTCTTTGACTACTACGCTGATTGGATAGCCCGTCTTGGTCGGGAAATCAGTATTGGTGAGCGAAAGTTCTGGGAATGGGTTTGGGACCTCGACGCCGGCGTGGAGTGGGACACCGACCTGGCCTGGTCCTGGATATGTCCCTAGGTAGTCGCTGGCGTTTGCCTGTGGCTTTACGAAGCCGAACTCAAGCACGAACGTTTGCGATGCGTCCTGGCCGACAGCAATGCCCACCTCGCGCGGAGACTGGTACATCAGACCTGCACGGTGATAGACCGTGGACGACAGCGCCGCAAAAGCTACTTGTCCGCCTTTGCCGCCTCCAAAGGTTCCCGACTCACCAACATAGCTGCCGGGATACCCAGCCGCCTTTGCGCGGTCGAGCTCTTGCACGCCGGTAAATAGCGGCTTGTCCGCACGTTCGATGTGGAACATCTGGCGGCCTGTGGCTTGATCGACGCCGAGCATGTCAACAGTCCCGCCGGTGTACTCATCGTTGCGGAGGACGTAATTCAAATGATTGCGGGCGGCAGTGTCCAACTGCGCGCTCTGCGAAAGCAGTCCAAGGCCCAGATGCGACCGGAACTGGTTGAACTCGGTGATGAACTCGTGCTCGGCGCTTTTCGCGGGGTAGGTAAGGTCAGCGACACTCGTCTGCAAATCTGAAGGTGGCGAAACAGGGGCAGGGGCTGGAACGGAGACTTCCGGCTTCGTTGCCACCGGAACCGACGGCGCGGAATCGCTACCGCCGCCGCCGCAGCCGGCCAAAATTAACGCAACAGCGAACGCGCTGGAAGTGGTCTTGAAGTTGGTCATAGTAAAGCACTTTCAAAAGGGTTTAGAGTTTCTTCGCTGAAACTTATATCCATAATAAACGATGGTTTTCCTCGTGCAAGCCGCTAATGCCGGTTGAAATCCTACCGTTTTGACCCTCGCATTCAAGTCCTTCAAGCAGCACAACATTGGTACAGTGCAACAAATTTCTTCCAATGGAGTGTTTCGATGAGCCAAATTTCCAAGTCCCGTCCCAATCGTCAAGCGACCAAGTTGGTTGTCGCCCTGGTAGCAGCGTTCGCACTCGCCGGATGTGGCGGTGGAGGAAGCGAAAACACCGTACTCGATAAAGCCGGTGTAGCGCTTTACACAAGCGCCGGGGAAACCGTGTCAGTCGCCCAAGATGCGGCAGTCGAATACAACATCGGCGGCGGCGGCGGCACCAGCAAATTTGTCACCTACTCGGCATCGTCGAGTGATGTCAAAATCGCGACGGTTCAAGTTACCGGTGCCAAGCTCACGATCAAGGGAATTGCAGGGGGCGAAACCACTGTGGCTGTCCAGGACTCCGCAGGGGCAACGGTCCAAATCAAGGTAAAAGTGCCACAAGCCGTCGTGGGCAAGTTCGCCGTCAACGCCCCTGAGAAGATCTCCCTGTCTCCGGGACTTACTTCCCAGTACAAGATCAATGGCGGCGTCGCACCGTATACGGTCGTGGCCAGCGCCCCTGGCGTGCTCTCGGCCTCGGCCGGGAAAGACTCCGTATCGGTGACAGCCGGCAAGGCCGGAAGCGCGACGCTCACGGTGTACGACGCCACCGGTGCATCGCTCAGCTTCCAAGTGACCGTGGAAGAATCGAACATCGTGGCCGGAAAATTCGTGGTCAACGCGCCTGAAAAAATCACACTCACGCCTGGATTGTCTGCGCAGTACAAAATCACAGGGGGTGTAGCACCGTATGACGTCGCGGTCAGCGCACCGAACGTTATCGCCGCATCCACTGGCAAGGACGCTGTTTCGGTGACCGCGGCCAACCCAGGCACTGCCACCCTGCTCGTTTATGACGCCACGGGCACTGCAACAAGCTTCGAAGTGACGGTAACTGGAAGCGATGCTATTCGCGTTCCCCTGTACACAACCGCCCCAGATACCATCGGCATGGCCGCCTTCGAGGTGGGGAAATACTCTGTCAATGGCGGAACGGCCCCATACGTCGTCACCTCGAGCGACGTTGGCTTCATCAAGGGCGCCATTAGCGGCAACGATCTGACCATCACCAGCAGCGGCCCAGCCGGGCGCGGTGTCATCAACATCCGCGACGCGGCAGGAGTGCTTCTGGCGGTGACCGTGAACGTCTACGGGGAGACGCCAACGGGTCTGTACACGACGGCGCCAACTGGCCTTACTATCGGTGCCGGCGGCTTATCGACCTACTCAATTAAGGGTGGCGTGGCCCCCTATGTCGCCTCGAGCAGCAACACCGAGGTTGCGAGTGCCAGCGTCGCTAACGGCAACGCACTGCAAATTCGCGGTGTAACGGCTGGCGTCGCTGACATCCTGGTCTTTGACGCTACTGGCAAGTCGGTAAAGGTCAGCGCAACCGTTGGCGGCGGAACCGGCATTGTGCCGCTCTACACAACGGCACCGGAGTCGATCACCGTCCTGGTCGGCGCGACGCCTTCGTACAAGCTCGCCGGCGGCGCAGCACCATACACCGTCACCAGCAGCAATGTTGACGTTGCCACCGTGACCCAAACTGCCACCTCGTTCACCGTAACCGGCAAAAAGGCGGGTCTGGCCGTTGTATCGGTACGTGACGCAAATGGTACCGCTGTCAACATCGACGTCGACGTGCGATAGGCATAACGCATTACACCCGTGCCCAGCGCACGGGTTCTTTCGGAGAATCCATGAACAAATTTTCATCACGATTAGCTGCCTCGATGGCCTTAGCCATTATTTCCACTTCCGGTGTGGCAGCGTCGGATTCCCTCACGACCGTGATCGGGCCGAAAGTTTCGGCCGTGATCGGGACAGAGGTTGAAAAGGTGATGGCAACAAAACACGCCGGCCTTTACGAAGTTCTGACGCCGAGCGGTATGGTCTACACCGATAAGGCTGGCTCGTTCGTCATTTTCGGCCCGATCGTGAGCACCGCGACAAAGGAAAACTTGACGGATAAGCGCCTGGCCGACTTCAGCAAGTTCAACTTCAAAGATCTGCCGTTCAAGGACGCCATCAAGACGGTCAAGGGTGACGGCTCCAGGGTTATCGCGACGGTCGAAGATCCAAACTGTGGGTACTGCAAACGTCTGATGCAGGAGCTGGCGAAGGTTGACAACATCACGATCTACACGTTCGTCACTCCAATCTTGGGGCCCGAATCCGTGGCAAAGTCGACGGCCATCTGGTGCGCGAAAAATCCAACGGAAGCATGGAACAGTTACATGAGCGGCGCCGCAGCTGCTCCGGTACTGCAGTCCGCTGGGTGCGACACCCCATTCGCACGCAACGCGGCGATCACAACAAAACTGCGCATCACCGGCACCCCTGCGATCCTGTTCTCGGATAACACGAAGGTACCAGGCTACATGACTGCAGCGGCACTCGAAGCCAAGCTCAAATCTAACGGCAAGTAAGTTGGCCCGACCTAAATGATCGATTGGACTACTTCAAAAATCGCAAGCGCTCTCTTGGCGCTCGCGATTTTCATTCCAAATCATTCCCGGGCAGGCTGCTTCGACGAGTCAGCTCAGTATCACAAAGTGAATCCCTGGATACTTCGGGCGATCGCTGCACAGGAATCGGGTTTCAAGGCCGCTACTCTGGCGTACAACACAAACGGCACCGTCGATCGAGGAATGATGGGCATCAACAGTGTCCATCTGCCTGAGCTCGCTCGTTACGGAATTGCAGCTCACGACCTGCTGGACGGCTGCAAATCCGTCTATCTCGCAGGTTGGCGACTACGCAAGATGATCGACAAGTTTGGCAATACCTGGGAGGCGGTAGGCGCCTATCACAGCAAAACGCCCAGTAAGCGCGACAGATACGCAGCGAAAATCCGGCACATCGTTGGCATCTGGCAATCTCAGGGAATTATTCCTCCTTAAGAGCTAGTGCGGGCCCAAAAAAAAGGGAAGACACATCGTCTTCCCTTTTTTCTTACCCTGCCAACTTTCAGCATTTCGTTTCGCGGACCACCAAATCACGGATTGCAGCCAGCACGCCTTTCTGCTCGACGTCGTCGGCCGTGACCACCACCGAATGCAAGAATGCGATTTTGGACAGGCTCAGCGCGTGATGGAGTCGATGGAACGCGTACATCGCTCGCTTGAGCGTCGCACCTGGCACGGCTGCCATGTACACCGCGCTGTAGACCCTCCACCAGCTCGCACGTAGGTCACCATTGCCGGCGAGATAAGCGCGAACCGAACGCGGGTCATTTCCGCTGACATTCGAACCCCAACCGCTGGAAGCGGCCACCGGCAGTTGCGGTTCACGGCCTGCGTGAAGCGAGCGAAGCAGGGCGGCGCGATTAACCTGCGCCCAGTCGTGCTGGGTGATGTGGGCATTGGTGGATTTACTGTTGAACATGCTTTGCTCCTGTGTTGATGTACGACAAGAGTAGCAAGGGAAATTGGCGACGCAAGTCGGGTTTGCGCCGCCAGTGATCAGCCGGCTTTCTTCCTCAGGTGTTCCAACAGATGCTCGCGTAGCTTTGGATCAAGCGACGGAACTACGCGCGAGAATGCTCTGCCAACTGCGGCCTCTTCGGCGCTTGCAGTTCCTTGCTCAATTCCGATCTTCCACGCCGCTGCAAGCGCCACCGCTCCAATTAACGCACCGACAACTGCATACCAAGCAGGAACGTACCGGAGGGCGGCAGGACCAGACATGCTAGCGTTCGCGAATTTCACGCTCTTGGATACCTGCGCGTCGATAGCCTTCAACAAATGGGCACGCTCAGCCGTATGGCGTTCGAGCTGCACCGCTGCAGCGCGTGCTGCGGCATCCGCTTTCGCAGCGGCCGCAAGTGATTCTGAAGCACAGCGGTCGCCGGCTTGGGTTAGAACCAGCGAGGCATTACGTCCGGCTTCATGCACCGCGGCAGCTGCGAGCCTACCAGCTGACTGCATTTCTTCCGCCGATAGGCGTGCAACCTCATTGAGCTTGTGGGAAAAAAGAATTGCCCCCGTGACGATGGGATCGTCTTCTGGAATGCTTTCGCCAGTCGCTGCGAACAGCTCCAGGACGATTCCTTTGCGGATCGCGGGATCTCCCATCGTTACAGATCGAGCTTATCGAGTTGGCCGTCGATATCGCGGCGCATGATCTTCAGACGGTTGCGTTGCATCGTCATAAATCCATCGTCCTCATTCGCTTCGTCCCACGTCAATCGGTGGGCATGCATCGAACGCAAATCGGCTTCCGCGGTTTTTTGATCTTTCTTCTCGAGTAACACTAGGCCAAGCACACGGCTTTTAAACTGCTCGTACCCAGTAGTTTGGATAAAGCGCTTCCCGTTCAAAGCAACAGGGCCGAAAAATTCATTTTCCCAAACCACGATCGGACAATCGCTCATTTGCAAGATCGCTTTTAGTCCGCTGACGGTCTCAGGCATTGCAACGCCACCCACAAGCGGCGAGTGGATTACGACGCGGCGGCCGGACTCGACCAGGAATGAGAACACTTCGTTCGCAGCAAGGTAATTCACCAGCGGTAAAAATGTAGGTGCGCCAGTGTCGATTACCCAATCCGCGTCCGACGTCAAAATCTTTTCCATCAAGACATCGAAACGAGTTGGGTCAATATTGGCTTCGCTGTCGGCAATGCTGATATGCTCGACATTGAGAGCGCCGAACTGCTTGAAGGTTGGACTGGTCGGGTCGAGGTCAACGCAATGCAAAGGACGTTCGAGCTTAGCCAAATACTGCGCCAACGTCACGGCGATAAGTGATTTACCGACGCCGCCTTTGCCCATCATTACAAAGTGAATAGTATTCATTGCTCATCCTTAAGAAAAAAAATCGTCTATCGGCGCGAGTAAAATCTCTTGCGTTTTACTCATCGGCGCGGCGATGGTTGGTACTGCTTTAACGGGCCCTACGGTGTTCTTAACCGGCTTCGATCTATGGAGTGCTTGAGGAACTTCGATAGTCCTATTCTTCAGATCCCGTCTCCGCCTGATCCGGTGTATTGTATTTTTGTAATACCCAAATGTAAGGTCGAGTTCTAGCAAATTTTTGATGTTTTCGAAGATTGCTTCATGGCTGTGGCCCGCCACCAGAGCGGCATCGATCTCGGGCAGCAAATCCGCAATTTGCGCCGATTTTGATTTCGCCCGCGGCACTGGTTCAGCTAGAGAGATGGAAAGTCGCTGCATGTGGGGAAAAAGTTAAACTACCTGAATCGGTCGATGGTGTTGTAGGACTAAATTGAAAATGCTACTTCGATGCTACCTTGATGCTACCTCGATGCTACCTATCTGCTACCTCGGTGCTACCTACCGATTGATCGCTACGTTACACAGGGCGACCATATAAGCTGCTGATGAAAGCGCCGTCTTTTTCGCAAGGATTAGCTAGACGGTTTGATATCCGAACCGTTAGAATCCCTTCGTCGCTATGCGGCATTTTTGTAACCCTCCACCTTTTCCGTTCTCTCGAATCGAAAAGCACCAATTAGTACGCCGCCTTAGCGGCATCTCTCCTGACCAGGGCAGTTTGGCCTGGCACGCACTTCAACTTGTTCTTCTCCTGCATGTCATGGCGTTCTTGCGCCGTTTTTTTTGACAGTGTGCAGGAAACTATGAGGAACACTGAGTGACGACGAAACCCAGGCTACATCGGGACTCGGAGGCGCTTAGGAACGCTGATTTCACACTGATCGCTTTTTTTCCTGCGCTGTTTGCAGGGCGATTCGCGAGATTTCGGCGACTGCCACCATCAGCTCGATTGCAGCTGAGCCGTCGGTCCCGGTCTGGGCCATGAAATTCACATAGAGACATAGAAAGGCGGATATCTGGAAGCTCCCAGACGCATGACTCGCTGGCCACGTGCCGGCGCCAGTGCAGCCTCCGCGACGCTTTAGGGCGTGAGTAAGACCATAGGGTGTGAGCGCCACCACAGACCTGCCTACGGGCGGGAAGCGCTCCGTGAGAAACCACGTGAGAGTTCCAGGCCTGGCAGCTGTAAGTCAGGCGATCGGTAGCCGAAAGGTGCCGGCATGTTGTCTCTTTGCCAAGAGGGGAGACAGTGTGAAATCATCGTGCTTACGTTTGGGTCCCTCTCCCCGGCAGGTTGTACATGTACCGATTTGTAGCAAGGCTGCATCCCTCTGCGCGAACCAATAGCGCGCGTATAGGGATGCGTCTTTCGCATTCACTTAATTTAACGGAGGAAGTATGGACTCGGTGATTACCCAGCTTAATGCAATTTTGCTAAAACATTCCGGAACGAGGACCAATGGCAAAGTGGCCAGCGAACGGACGAAACGAGCCATAGGCGAATCTCTACGCGCGGATTTTCGTAGGCTTGTGGAGCTAGGATTCAAGCTCCAAAAACCCGAAAACCTTGGTGAGAAGCACGTGGCGGCCCTGTGTCAATCATGGCACTCCAATAAATATACGGCTAAGACGATTCAGGTAAAGCTTTCCTATCTCCGAATCTTCTGTCGTTGGGTCGGCAAAGGCGACATGGTAAAGGACGCGCCACATTACCTGCCTGATGTACCAAAAGAAGACTTGCGTGTTAGATCGGCTGCGGAATCTAGCAAAAGCTGGGCTGCAAATGGCGTAGATATAGTCGAAAAGGTTCGAGAGGCAGATGCTCTGGATCGTCGGTTCGGCGCCATGCTTCGTTTGGCCGTGGCGTTCGGCTTACGCCGCCATGAGATCCTTGAGTGCTATCCATGGAAAGTGGATAAGGTGACTTACTTCGCAGCGTATAAAACAAAGGGCGACCGGCCCCGAAACATTGATATCGATACACCTGAACAAAGGGCAGTGTTGGATCAGGTCAAGTCGATGGTGAAGAAAAGCGAACACCTGGGATGGACGGCCATGCGCGACGGAAGCGCAGCCACTATCGAATATAACCTTGCGAAGTGGCATAAAATGTTGGCTAAGATCGGCATTACGAAGGCGATTAGCAAGGTCACTGGGCACGGTTTGCGTGCACAATACGCTGAGAATGCGGCCCTGATTGTGAATGTGATTCCGCCTACGCTGGGCGGGACGACTGGCCAAATGTTGAAGGAGGATCTAGACTTGAAGCGCGTACAGGTTAGCGAATTGCTAGGCCACTCTCGCAAAAGTATTACTTCGGCCTATTTCGGGCGCTTTGATCGCGGTTCTGGAATTGATTCTGTTGATCGTACGAAGCTAGCTATTGAAGCGGCTGCGGCGGTTCTGCCGGCAGAGACCATCAAAGATATTCCGCTGGATCGAATTGACGACTGTATTCGCCTGATGACTGAACTGGCAAAGTCGGGAGCGTATGTCGAACCGCGCATTACGCAAGCATTGTGGGAACACCATAGTGGCCGCCACTGTGCGGCGTGGTTAGCACTCGGTGCAAGCAATTTGGCTGCTCTCGAGGCCGCAGCTAATCACTTCGCTAGCGGGATGTAAGCTCTTGCAAGATGAAAAAAGCCCGGGTAACCGGGCTTCTTCTTTTTCAGGTGCGTGTTAGCCTGACGCTCTCAATTAGCCACATCATCCAGACATCCATTCGCGTTGAGGTTGAATCCCGTTCAAGTACTCGAGCTGTGGCAGATGCGGGTGCTTTGCACTCGGCCCTGTGTGTTCTCGGTAGTCGCCCATAAGCGCGCGCAGTTGGCGGATGCTGAGCCCGGTTTCCTCGTGCATGCCGATCAAGAGGGACGGCGCCACCGATATCCGACGCTTTCGGACCTTGCAAACCTGCGACGGCGCAACCTGCAAGCGATGGGCGAGCTGTCGATCGTTTGGTGCTCCCAAAATACACATCAGCGTGTCCAAGAGTGCCTCCGGGTCATAGTGCGGATTATGTTCCTCAACGGTCTTGAGATTAAACTTGTACATACTTAGCCCCGATAGCGTGAGGTCAGGCTCTCGCGGCGCTGCTGCGCCTCTACGCACAGTGTCGTGGTCGGGCAGACGAGAAGGCGGCCCACCCCGATCATGTCGCCAGTTTCGATGCACCAGCCGAAATCGCCGGCCTCAATTCGCCTGAGTGCCGCGCGAACCTCAACCAATTGTGAGGCGTCGCGAGCGCGTGCAGCGATTGCCAGCTGATGTTCCTCTTCCACACTTGCACGATCGACGGGATCCGCTTCCGCACTTACCATTGCGATTTCTGCCGCGGACGTTCGTGCCCTGGCTTCCAACGCTCCTTCCTGCGACATCAATAACTCGCGGAAGCATTGTTGCTGCGTCTCGCCCATGTATTCGTTATCCATGCGGAGGATTTGCGCCTCGGTGAACGTGGGCGGCTGCGTTTGATGGCGCGCTTGAACTGCGATTTCGACGTTTTGTTGTTGGGTCATATCTGTGATCCGTAGTTAGAAATGTTTCTTGAATCCAATAATTGTCCCATTCGCATTCCTGGAGGCAGATTTTAAGCGCGCATAAAAACGTGCCTTTTCATCGCTTGGGGCGCCTCGGAAAGGGACTGCAGATTCACGGCGACTTCCTGGAGGAAAGACGGATCACTGTGCGAGACTGAACTTCCCGCAACTTAGCTTCCATGACCATGATCGATGTCCATCCGGTTGCAGTTACGCTCAATGAGCGAACCCAAACTTATTCGGCAGCCTTCCAGACAAGCGAGCAGTTTCACAACGGTTGGCAGTCTGTTCTCAAGGCTGCATACGGCCGCGCTGATTTACGTTGCGGCTGCAGGGGCCCGGGGTTAAAGCGCTTGGCGGTGAAATACTATGAAGGGTCTGACATCTTCTCTCTCGCCCGTTTCAGTTTGACCGGCGGCGAGCACTCTCCGGACTGCCAGTTTTACAGCGCCAGCCCAACGCAAGTAGGCCCGGGCGCGAGTTCTTCGGGCGTCATTGATCAGCAGCCTGACGGGTCGGTCAAGATCCGCCTGGAAATCGGCATCCTCGAGCGCAGCACCGCGGCGTCACCCGACGGACCTGTTAGAAAGCCGAGCAGTCGCGCACCGTCGGTCAAGCAGTCCTCAATGAAGCTCCTCGGGCTGCTCCACTATCTGTGGGACGAAGCGGGCCTGAATCAGTGGAAAGCTGCGTTCGCGGGCAAGCGAAGGGCGTCGTTGTCGTACTGGTGGTTGAACAACGCGGCGGACAATGTTTGGGCTGGCCAGGTGAAACTGGTCGACCAGCTGCTGCTTGCCGCTTTCGGCGCGGAGACGCGAGAGAGTCAGCGCAACAGAATGCGTGCAGAGGCTGCGCTCGAGGCGAACCATCGGATGTTGCTGATCGCGCCGCTTGCCGCGTTCTCGCCGGAGCGCTTCGAGGCGATGGCACGTCAGTTGAAGATCGGCGGCTTTCATGGCATGCCGATCACGTTCATGCAGAACGGCCTATGGGACAGCACGGTTCGGCGCTTCCCAGGTGCGATCGCCGCTTGGCGCAGTGGGCACCCAGTAGTCGTCATCGCCCAAGTGGAATTGAAGCGTGGCGCGAAGGGGGTGTATGCGTCTGCCGTCGACCTGGCGCTGATGAGCATTACTGCAGAGTTCATCCCGGTTGAGTCGAGCTACGAACGGGCAGTAGCCGATAAGCTAGTACAGCAAGGCCGGTCGTTCTTGAAGCCAATGCGGTACGACGCCAGCGCCGACCTGGTGCTGCCAGACTTCATTCTGACTGATACCCGCAAAGAAGTGCCTATGGAGGTATTCGGCCGAGACGATGCTGAGTATCTCAAGCGCAAAGAGCAGAAGAGGGCGCACTATGACGCCAAGTACGGATGTGATGGGTGGTGGAGCTGGAACGCCTGCACAAACGGAGCGGCCGCAATAATGCCCGAGTTTCCCGCGCGACGGTGATTACACTGGCGCATAGCAAAAAGCCCAACAATCGTCGGGCTTTTTTTTCGTGCGGCTGGCGTAGTGATCTGCTTTCCGCGCCTTGTGAGCGCCTGTCGTTCATTCATTGTAGTTGACGCTCGCAGGGTTCCAGCTGGCGTTGTCGTAATCGCTGTTGTCGTCTTCCTCTTGCGCCTCGCCACCTGCCATGCCGATAAGGGCGAAGACACCGAAAACACCAATTGCGAGGTTCGCTGGGTCGGTATTCATGAGTACGTTAATAATTTCCATTGTTTTGCGCTCCAGAAAGTTTGTTCGGTAAAGTACGATTGATAGGTCTATAGTAACCTCTAAATCTCATGACGCAAGTCAACAATCCTTTCACTATCAAGAAGCTGGCAGTTGGCGCTGGTATTCTTGCTGCTGCAGTTTTCTGCGCAAACTTACTTTTCAGCCCCTCTACAGTCACGCAGCTCGATGCTCAGGCCTTGAGTTCGATAACTACCGAGGGCACGTTCAAAACCATCCAGGGCGACGGCTCCCGTACCATCCATGTGTTTCTGAGCACCGAATGCTCATTCTGTCGCAAGATCGAACCTGAACTGGACCAGTTGCGAAATGTGACGGTATATCGACACATCCTGCCTGGAAGCACGGAAAGCGGTCGTCTCTCGGCTCTTAATGTGTGGTTCGCTCAGAACCCGGTACATGCTTGGAAGAGCGTGGCCAGTGGCCAGCGCACGAGCCCAACGAAGTGTGATGGGTCGGTGATTGAAAAGAACCTGGAACTGGCCAAACGGCTGGGGCTGACCATGACGCCGAGTATCGTCTACGAAGACGGACACGTTTCTGCTGGAATGCTTTCTTCGGGTGAGATTGCCGATCGCGTCAACAAGGCAAAGAAAAGCTGATCAGACGCATTCGCCCATCAGGTCCATGCCGACCAGGGAGTCTACAAACCACCCCTGAACGAGATCGACATCGATGGCCTGGGCGAATGCAAACATTTCCGCAGTCTCGACTCCCTCGGCAATTGACCTGATCCCTTGGCGGCGCCACTCTGCAATGAGCATGCACAGCATGCGTCGGGCGTCTGGCCTATTCATGCACGCCAGGACGAATTCGCGGTCGATCTTCACCACCGCTACATCGCGCAGTGAGTAAAGCCGCTCCAATCCATCGCGGCCGGCGCCGAAGTCGTCAAGAGCCACGCGTGCACCGCGCTCGATCAGCTGGTTCACCCTGCCGGCGATGGCAACCCGGTTGCAGTAGCCGCTTACAGCTTCGCTCAACTCGAATGTCACATCATTTGCGGACACAACTTTGCTGAAGTCGTCGACGCTGCAGGCCATCAGGATGTCGTCGGAGACGTTGATAAATAACGGCGGCAATCCCGCTTGCGGCTCGCTCAAGAAACGAATCACCGCTGCATCTACCGCAGCCCAGTCTGCCGGCATCGGGCCACGATAAAGAAGCTCACACGCCTTAACGCGGCCGTCATCCATCTGAACGATCGGCTGCATCTCAAACGGAAAGGTTTTACTACCGTCGGCGCCGATGGGAATGTCCAATTGGCGAAAGATGGGTCGAGCGGTCATGTGATTCTCCGTGGTGGTGGGTGATAACGTACGCCACCGGTCTAAGCAATGTTGCGATTCGTAGGTCAAATGCATTTCGTTTTCGGACAATTTCCCGTCGGCAAAGTCCTAAGATGCAACACAAAGGAGATTAAAACATGCACGATCCGAAACACTTTTCATTGCAGACCAATTTACGGCACGTTTTCAAAGACGCAACCCTGCTGCACCAAGCTTTGCGGCATAAGAGCATGGGGGGGAAATCCAACGAACGCTTCGAGTTTCTTGGCGATGCCATCCTGAACTACACCGTCGCAGAAATGCTCTACCAGCGCTTCCCGACACTGGCTGAGGGGGAACTATCGCGAGTGCGCGCGGGGATGGTTTGCCACGAGTCGCTAGTTAAGATTGCGAACCGCATCGGGGTGGCGCCAGTGTTGGAGGTCGATCAGACCTACCGCGTGGAGAGATCCAAGGATTCGATCCTGTCGGACGCGCTCGAAGCGCTGTTCGCTGCGGTACAGCTCGACGCGGGCCATGAGGCGGCCAAAGCGGTCATCATCCATCATATGCTTATCCTGCTCGAGCGCGGTGAAGCGAACCTCGGTAAAGATGCTAAAACGGCGCTCCAAGAGCACCTGCAAGCACGCGGAATTCCAGTGCCGACCTATTCGGTCGTGAGCCAGGGCGAGCCAGGCGCCAGGACCTTCGAAGTACAGTGCAGCGTGCCCAAGCTCAACATCGTCACCACGGGCAAGGGTGCGAACCGCAAGCTGGCCGAGAAGGACGCTGCTGCGAAGGTGTTGAAGAAATGCGGAACGACATGAATCTTCTTCCCGTAGCCGGCGAGTCCGACATCCTGTTGCCTGAGCGTCGTCGCTTCCTTCAAAAGCTCGCCGGCGCTGCCGCGTGCATTACTGCACCAGCGTTCGGCCAGACGCCCGACTTCTGGTCGCTGCCGCGTGAACTATGGCTCTATCGGCCTGCAGGAAAAGGCCAGCCACGTGACGAACAGGTACGCGTCGTGTACTGGGCAGATGGCAGGATCATTCCAGAGGGGTATATTGAAATCTGCCGCATCCTGCGAGACGTACAGGCCGGACAAGCGGTCCAGTTCGACCTGGTGACGCTCGACATCGCTCGAGGCGTCTGCGGGTGGCTGCGTGCCAACGGCATCGACAAGCCACTGATCATCAACAGCGGTTACCGAAACCCTCGCACAAATGCGAATGAGGGTGGCAAGCGCAACAGCCTACACTGCAAAGCACAGGCGCTGGACTTGCGCATTGAGGGTGTGAGCGCAGAAGCGCTGAGCCGGTTTGGCCGTTACCTGGGCGGGGGAGGGGTGGGATATTACCCATCCAAAAACTTTACCCACCTGGACCGTGGCAGGGTGCGGACTTGGGTGGACTGAAGTGTTGGAGTTCTCCACAGTTTCTGTGGATAAACAAACAAAGTGGCCCTTCCCTGTCATAGGTAAGGGCCACTGTTTTATCGGGCGTGTTAAAAATTAGGCAGCGCTTTTTTCTGGCTCGGCGGCGGCAACCGCATCGAAGATAGTGGCTTGCTTCGAATGGTCGACCACACCCTGGTCCTTGGCTTCATCCAGCGCGGCCATGATCTCCAGGAGCTTCTCGCGGGTGGCGGCATTGAGCTTGGCGAACGCCGGGTCCTTCTTGACGCTCTCCAATGCGGTATACATCGCCGGCGCCGAGCGCTTGACCGCTTTGATGAAGGGACTGTTGGGTTTGATGTTCTTGCGGGTCAATTTGACCGGCAACCCTTGAACTTCTTTTTCGGTTGCCGCTTCCTCTACCATCTCCGCTGCGTCGTCGCTCCCGTGCTCTTTCAGCAACTGGACCGCCAGCGTCACCGTCAAGGCTTCATCGGCAACACGAGCGCGCAGTTCCTTTGGTGCCGACATCAGCAGAAGGAGACTTTTAACCCACTCGCCAGAAAGTCCCAACCGCCGGGCGATCTCGGCTGTCGGTGCACCATCATCTGCCAGGCGCTTGCATGCGATAGCGTACTCGTAGGCAGAGTGTGGGTTGCTCTTGTTTCCTTGAACCATGGCCACGGTCAGGTCGGCCATGCTAATCGGTTCCTTACCGTTCTTTTTCGAGGGGACCGCGATTACCGTCACCTCTGAAATCAGCGGGCGGCCAGCTGCAGCCAGTCGATGATTCGCCAGAGGAATCGACAGCAGTCGTGTGTGTCCATCGAAAATGAATACTTGGCTTTGGCCAGTTGCTTCGTCTCGCTGAACAAGTCCAGACATTGGCTTATGCGCGAACCATCCTTCGTTGAACAAGGTTTCGGCATATTCCTCAATCTTCGCGGTGTACTGAGCGTTATGGACGCGAAGGTTGAAGCCATCAATGATGCGTAGTTGGTCGAAGGGGAGCTTCCAGAGGTCACCTGAGGATGCGCCTGCCTCCTTCATGGCTTCCTTAAGGACGCCGGGGATGATCTTGGCGTCGAAAGTCGCTTCTAGCTGTTCGAGGTTGTTCATGAAGTGATGCTCCGAGTTTAATATGTGAGTAGCTTACAGTTGCGTCGGCGATTGGCAAGCTTCCGAAAGTCCATATTCGGCCAAAAACGGCATCGCTTTAGCCACAGCAAATCAACATTCGTTTAATTATCAGTGACTTACGAGACCATGGTGATGGACACCGTGTCCATCGATCTGCTAGGCGGGAGGCTGCGCGGGGTAAATCTGAGCTAGATGCCCGTCAATTCCCGAGGCTTCCTTGCGCGTCGGCGCGCTGGGGGGCGTTATCGAAGAAACCGAATACTTCCTTACGAAGCACCGTGAAGGTGCGCAGAAACGGCCCCATGTTGTCCTCCGCCACCTCCGCAAGTGGGCTGTGCATTAGCTTGTGCAGTGAACGGTCAGCCAAAATCAACGCATCGAAAAGTAACTGTGCCTCATCGGAAATGATCCGCATAGAGCAGGTGGCAGCTGGGGCACTGCTAGGCATCTCATATGGGCGGGCGAGGTCCTCCAGACGATCTGCTTCAGCTTGCAAGTCTAGGAGCATGCGCCGTGCCGTCTGGCGACGGAGATAGCCCTTCGTGTACCAAAATAGCTTCACGCTGGTCAAGTTGAAGTCGCGGCGCATCACGCGGCTGATCACGTGCGTGCGCAGCTCGGCGTCGAGCCGAAGATCTTGACGCTGGAGGACAATTGACTCGATTCTCTCCACACCTTTGATAACCAGGGGATTGCCCGTCTTGCCGAGTTCTTGAGTGGTATGGATTGTGCCTGCGTGAACCTGCCCATCCATCATGCGATTCCTTCAGCCTGGGCCAGCTCGTGCGCCGACTTCTCTTGCTGGTTCCGGGTGGAGCAGTACATTTTCAGGTCAGCCCACGCAGCTTCGAACGGATGCGTATAGGAGTGCACCACATTTGCTGCGAGCGTGCCGCTATCGACCGCATGGTTGAGCTTGGCAAATGCCGTATCGGCCATCTGGAATGCCCTGAAAAGACTTGCTGCGCTCGGTGTGACAAGACGTAGGGGAACGATGCGCCCTTCAGATTTGGGCGCGTCGTTGAATTCATGGCATTCCATCAGCAGCATCTCAGCTTGGAGCCGGACTTCGTGCACGAGGCCGTTGACTTGTTCGCGGCCGCCCCTGCGACGCTCCCGGTGGAACAGCTTGGCGGCAACGAAATTGAAATCACGGCGCACGATGCGGCAAGCCTGCCAGGAATAGAACAAGTATTCCGTGCGGTTTTCGAGACGAACGTTGATGATCTCGACTGCATTGATGTTCTTGATGATCAAGCCATCTGCCGTGAGGACCTTACCGTCGTCGAGAAGGATGAGGTCGGGTGAGGGAGTCTGCAAAGGTTCCATACGTGGGAGCTTAATTCCGTGCGGCAACCATCCCGCTTTAAATGCTATCGATAAAAACTAACTTTTCCTGCTGGCGCTGGGTCCCGGAGCAAAGTAAGCACGAACCAACAGCGTACCCGTTGCTTTCAGGAACGCAAGTTGTCTTTCGCCATCAAAATCATGCTACTATTTGGTGTCGAAATTCGACGTGGCCGGTTTCCGGCATTGCTAAACCCGCAAACGGGATCTGGTTCACGATTGTCCCCAACCGTGAGCTTTTAAAGCTAGATGATTTTCTCTCCGCTTCGCGGAATTCATCTGAATCACATACTGCAATTTGAGCGCAATCATCCACTGCTTCTGGCAGTTGGGTTGAACTTTTGAGCCACCGCGTTCAAAGGCAGCTTTTGCAATTCCGTCTCGATATTCGCTTGGCCTGATCAGGACAAGCCGCCCCACTTGCGTCTGCTCCCGCGGCTGCAATTGGGACGGCTTGTCCAGACCTTTTTTCAGGAGCATGTGATGTTGAGTACGCCTACCAATGAAGAGTCGTTGTGCTGGATGACCGAAGTGGGCATCCCTCCAGAGGACGTGCAGTATTTGCGTTCGATGGCCGCCTATGGCAACCATCGAATCGCATCGGTACATGCACGGATCAAAGAGATTCAGGAAGCGGCCTATGACGCACTGCTCACTGTGAGTATGTCGCCAAGTCTGCCCCTGGTGTACGCGCAATGATCGCGCGAATAGTGGCGTGCCGATATGGCACGTCACCTATTCAGCCGGCCCCGGCAATCCAACGACCGGCTGCCCGATGCCCCACGGCATTGGTAAGCTTCATCTCCGGTTTTAACGGCCAGAATTGGCAGAGGAGAGAACAATGAATACAACGCTTTACCCGGCGGAATTGTCGAATCTGATCACGCGAGTGAACGACGAGATACACGAACAAATCATCGATAGCCTCGGTGCCACGGTTGGTCCTAATTACGTGATCGGCTGGAACAGGGCTGGCGACGAAGACCACCTGGAGATCCGCTGCGACACGAAGATGGTCGAAGTTCGGTCCATCGTTGTCCCATTCGACGTCATCGACGCCACGACCCTTTCGATTTCACTGAGCGGAGCACGGCTGGAAGTGGTCGGCGCCATGCGTGTCGACAGCAACCACCCTTGGCTGCGTGACCATTGCTTCGGCGAAGCTGGCACTCTCGTGCTGACGCTGCCGGGCTTTGATCCCGAACACTCCAACGCAGCTGCCGTCGTCCTGGCAGCACAGATCAGCAAGTACCTCGACATCCATCTCGAGACCTGCTGAACCCTTGAAAGCCGCAAGGCTTTCTCAATGTCGAACACATTGAGAAGGCGTCCTGCCTTAACCCATTTACTGACCGCCCTGCGGGACTTATCTGGAGCTTCACATGACAACGCAAGCACCGGCGCCCACCCTCAAGGTTGGCGATCGAATCTACAAACCAAATTTGACCTGGTCACGCCGGGACAGAATTTTCTTGGGTGATCGCTGCATTGGTATCATCAACCTGAAAAGCGACGACCGGGTTGGACAGACCATTTCGCTCGTCTCACAAGCCAGTGTCACAGGCCGTCAACTCATCTGGTGTGTCGAGCAATCGACCACGGCCGAGCGACCTCGACAGAACGAACACAATCAATAACTAGGAACCTCATGATCGAAGGCAAAGAAGAAAATCAGCTGGGGTCTACTTCCGTGGATGCCAACAGTTTCAAAATCGAACTGGACGAACACAACAGCGCGTTCGGCATTTCTGCCAACACGCTGCGCCTGCTCGCTGCCAGCTACAACGTAACTCCCGAAGCCTTGATCATCCGCGCGGTGACCATGTGGGCACAGGCAGTGATTCCAGATTTCGATCTGGATTCGCCCTCGCTTACACCCGAGCAGATCAACCTTCTGGTCCAGCGTCAGCACACTGCAGATGCACATGCAAACCAACCACAACAAACACTCGCCGACGCTTTCAAAAAGCTTCTCGAGGGTAACGGAGACCAACATGAAAATGCAGAATCCCTCCCTCGCGATGGGAGACATTCTTAGAGCCTGGGTGCCATTTGATGACAAGCCTAACGTAGCCGGTCCGAAGTTTCGACCGGTTATTTTTTTGGGCGAGACGGTCATCAACGGCCTCACGCACTGGGTTGTCGCCTACGGCACAACTCGAATGCAAGCTGGCAAGGAATCGAAAAGCGGTACCGACTTCATCATCCTCTGCACGAACGATCGCAGCATGGTGATGAATAGCGATACGCGTTTTGATTTCAGCAGGCTTTTTGCCATCCCAGCAACGACCGAGTTCTTCTCGGCGAACAAAAGCAGCACGCTTGCCCGGGTCGCCAAGATTCCGGAGCAAGACCTACCAACCGCAGCCGCCTGCATGCAGGCAGCTAAAGTCGGCCAGGCGCTCAGTCGTTTGGGTGTGCGGCTCTGAAACGGTAAATAAGTTCCGACGACCTTCCCCTTCTGGGGCGGGTTGTCTCTCATGCGGTTTTTCTCAAGACCGCATCAGGGACAACCCGTCCATCTACCTTTTGAGGAAAATTAATCGTATGAACACTTTTACCGCTCCGAACCAACTTCAGTGGATGATCAACGTCGGAGTCAATCAGGTCGACGTACGTTGGCTTGAACGCATGGACCGCTCGATCGAGCTTCACATGCCTGGTAATCGTGAACGTATCGAGCGCATCTATACCGAGGCCTACTCTCGCATTTTGGAGAGCGGCACGCCCGAACTCTACGTGAAGCAAACACTGAACTGATGTACCCGGGAGGCGCTTGATACCAAGCGCCGACCACCCCCTCACCATCCCCGCACTGCTTCTCGCTGACCTACAGCGATGAGCACCACGCTCAAGTCTTTTTCTTGCCTCTCTTGGCAAACATCACCGTGCCGCGTCCTGCTGCACGAACCTCACAAGCAATCCAGTCTGCAACTACCCACGCTCGCCACCGCGGCGGGCTACCTTACGGGAGAAACCATGCAATTCAACGAAGCCGAGCTACTGGCTATCCAGTTTCCACGCTCGGAACACTACGGCATTTCGGCCACGTACAGTGCGTCGCTCACAATGGGCAACTGCACCACGGTGCACGCCATGATCGATGCGCGCCGCCGTGTCGACGGCACTGTGACAGCCGCAGATGCAAAGGCCGTTTTCCTGGCCGCGAATGTCCAGCTGGACGAATGGGCCCTGGGCGCTGTCAACTTCTCCGCGATTGCCGATGACTTCAACGAGGGCCGCGAGCCTGAGTTGATTTCTGATGTGATCCGCGACAGCCTGACCACTATGACGGTATCCGGCACCTCGGCAAAACTGTCAGCGCAGCTTGATCGCGCCGACTACGCCAAGGTCAACAAGATCCTCGAAGCCCTCGGCGGCAAGTGGAACAAGAAAGCCGGCGCGCATGTGTTCGCTGGCTGCGATCCGGAAGAGGTGATCGCCAACTACCTGGAGACAGGCAAGTTGGACAAGCCTGAGAAATTCGGCTTCTTTCCAACTCCGGCGCCCCTGGCCCGGGCGCTTGTGGAGATGGCTGGGTTGCGACCTGGCCATACCGTGCTCGAACCTCAGGCCGGCATTGGAGGTCTAGCCGCGATCTGCGCTGAGATAGTGGGCAAGGGTAACGTTGCCTGCTACGAAATCCAGCAAAAGAACTGCGATGTGTTGAGAAGCCTCGGCTTCCACGTTGAGCAGACCGACTTCCTCACTGTCGAGCCAACACAACTTTTCTCCTACGTCATCTGCAACCCCCCATTTGAGAAGCAGGCTGACATTTCGCACGTCCTCGCAGGCTTTCGGTTCGTTGAACCGGGCGGCACGATGGCAGCGATTATGTCGATCGGCGTCACCTTCCGGACCAACAGCAAGACCACTCAGTTTCGCGCCTTCCTCGAATCGATGAGGGCAAAGATAACGGTCAACGACAAGGACGCTTTCAAGGAAAGCGGTACCGCAGCGCAAACCGTGTCGATCGTCTTCCAGAAGCCTCATGACTGGCCTATAGAAGCGCCAGCGCACATCCTGGTCGCTCGTCCAGCGCCAGCCTCTGTGCTGGCGCTGGACGACGATCTTGAGCCCATTGCGCCGGCCCTGGCCATCGTGGCGCGCATCCAGCCAAAAACTAAACCACAGCCCACGCAAGCAGCATTCGCTTTCACCTAAAACTAACTTTCTACGAGATTCTCATGACTAATCACGCAGTGCTGCAATCGAACATCGACCACGCCGAAGCTGAGGCTGCACGTGGCTGCGGCCTCTCCGATGTTCTCTACGCTGAGCGGGTTCAAGACGCTTACGCGGACATTCTCGATCAAGCACCTCCATCCGAAAAGGCAGAAGTTTTGAACGTCCTTAAGGGGCGAGGCTTCGATCCAGATTTCAAGAAATACGAACCCGAAGAAGGCGAATGCAGTCTTACTGGAATTCCCGAAAATTGCTGCCCATGCGGACGCCACCCATAACAAGGAAATGATGACAACACAAGCCTTCTCACAGACTCAGGTGCGCGCTTTGCGTAGTGCCCGTTTCAGCGAACGTGCACATGCGATTCAAAGTGGCCTGCCTACCGACCGCGTACGTATCGCCTTCTTCACCGGCGCCTTCAACACGTTCTTCCGCCGCAACGAATGTCTCTTCTACGTGTACGCCGGCGACGACGACACGACGCTGATTGGCACCTACTACCAGAACGCGCTGATCGACTTCAAAGAATAGCGCTCCACCTCCTCAAAACATCACCACGCCGAGCATTGCCTCGGCGTTTTCAATTGCGCCCGCCGCTAAGGAACGACACCATGAATACAACAGCAATGCCGTTTGAAATTCCGGCAATCGACAACCGTAAAGCTGCACTGGCCCTCTACCTGGGCTTGGATAGCGAAAACGAGCAGGCCTGGAATAGCATCACCAAGCCCAACGCCCCGGATCTTGCGGATCATGAGCCGGCGATTGCGAAGTCGGCTTCCGTCTTCCAGTTCCAGAACGACCGCTTCTATGTCAGCCACGCCAGTACCGAAATGGAGGCAGACAGCGTCGTCACTTTCAAATCAAGTCTCTGGAAGATCAAAATGGCTCCTGCCTCGGTGATCAAGGATGGCATCGATGCGATATCGCCGTGGCCCATCCATAACCCAACGGCGCTCCCCGCAACGATCCGCCAGCGCGAAGCGCATCGATATCCCTACCTCACCAAAACGTTCCTCCCGCTCTGGCTAGAAAGCCTGAGCGTTGCGCACGCACTGCTCGACCGTCACCAGGCTGAGCACGGAAACGAAACGTACTACCAAGACAATTTCGGCGCTGACTACATCGATGCGCTGGCCGATCCGCAATTCGGGACCGACCAGTTTATTTTCGACGGCGTCACCGATCCTGCGCTGGCACACCTGTATCGCTACGACCAGCCAGCCTGGCAAGCTTTCAAACAAGCTCAGGAAGGCCTCAAATCGGCCCCACGCGGCGCGATCGCCCTTTTGGGGGATGGTGGACGCTGGTGATGGCTACATTTGCGAGTGCAGGACGATGCGAAGCTCAGGCCCAAAACCGTCGGCACGTGAAATCCATGAGTGCTTGCTTTCGAGCGAGGGCTACACGGCGCGGTGCCAGGCAAGGGAAGAGAAGAATATCCTCGCGAACTTGGTCGCTTGCGAGAACTGAAACTGCAACCCGGCATGACGATCCGCGATGTCGAACTGAGTCACAAAAACAGACTCTCGAAGATCAGCTTCAAGATCGAGTCCATCACCGACACTGGATACCTGCAGCTGACCGACGGCATGCTGCGAGGCAGTCGACAACGATTCACCGCTTCGGTACCAGCCTGCAAGATCGTAGCGGCGCAGGTACGAGCGAATGAACCGAAAAAAACAGTTGCCCGGGTCGACCTCGAAACCGCGGCGCTGTTCTAAGCACGCCCTCCCGATCCTGCGCCTGCAGGGTCGGGCAGGCGCAGGCACACCTTCAATGGCGAGTCCATCGCCGCACGCTGTTCCTCCAACCCTCTGGATTGGATGAGCACGCCGCTCAAGTATTTCTTCCGCCGACTATCGGCATCGCAAATGCGCGCTCCATTCGGGCCGCAAATTCAATCTCAACTACAAGCCCGGCCTCGTGCCGGCGCACATCATCCTGGAGCAATTCTCATGGGCGCAACCGTTGTAACCGGCAAGACTGTCGCTGCTTTCCGTCATCCAAAAACTGGCGAAGTCATCTATTTGGCATTTGAAGAGACGTTCGAACAAAACGTCCGGCCACATACTCCAAGCTGGAGTCCTCGCGCAATCGGGACCTTCGAGCAGGTGATGAAGGTGGTCTATGGATCGGCGGCCGCTTGTGAAGGCGGTGGCTTACAAATCCGCAGCGGGCAGACGAAGCCTGAAACGTACCTCAAGAGCTGGCGGCTGTGTTTTAGCGAGCCATTCCAGATGGACGATCAGGAAATTACTTTAAAACTGGGCGGGGATTCGCTATATGCCCCGATCCCTGACAAGCATGTCGACACAGCCCTTGCAACCCTGGAGCGTATCGGTCGACATGACCTCGCTGATGCGCTAAAAAGCGGCAGCGCTGTAACGGTGAGTCTCCACAGGGACCCGGACGTTGTGCTGAGCCTCTATGGCGTGGACACTGAGCTTTCCTTGTGGAAGGTGATAAGGGGCAAGCATGGGCTCGGCTACGCCGACGAAACGCTGGCACCGGCGATCGCCAAACGTGACGTGGATATGCCTACGGCCGTCGTGTACGCAGTCGACGCTGAGAATGTCGTCGTAAGCATCAACGGTGGCGCTCTCAAGCACATGGGGTGGCGCTACAGCGCAGTTGGCCAATACATCCGCAACGTTGCTCTGCCGATCGAGTTGCAACGATCCTTCAGCGTCTACAAGCTCATCCGGGAATTTCGAGATACCTGCGACGAGGCGCCCGAACTGCCTGACAGCACGATCATCGCTGTCACTCCAGCGAAAGGCGAGCACAGCTACTACGTGGAGAACGCGAAGAAGCTCGCTGTGAAGCTCGGCATGTTCCCATCGGTCGAGCATGTCCCTGAAACCTACGAAACCACCTTCGGCATCGTACGTGAGCGGAGCGAGGAATACATCCTTTCTACGCTCGAGTCCGAACAGGTGACCTGGACGCTGGCGCCGGACGCCGACAGCGCAGCGCTGCACGGCGTTTGCAAGGTCGACCAACCTCACCAGCTCGGCCTTTTCTAAACCTGCAAACCCCGACGCGTAGCTTGCTGCGCGTCCCCTCACATGAAAACTATGTCCATCACAACCACCTTCAATTTCGACAACGGTACCTTCTTCGCGGCTCGCACAAGCACGGGCGGCATCCGTGTAGGCATGAACAACCTTTGCGCCATCGAGTTCCCACCAGGGCACACGCTGCGCGCCGAAGCTGACGCGCTCACGCCGGAAACTGTCGAAGCCTTTCTCGACGCACAAATCGAGGCCGGCAACATCGATATCGCCAGCTTCGCGTAAATCTCCTGCACCTTTCGGGTGCCTTCAAAACAACCGCGGCCTGCAAGGGTCGCGCTCTCCTGGAAAACAACATGGAAAAAACCCTTGGCGCAATGCTCGTCCAGCTTACGCGCGCACCTACGCCGCGAAAGGCCGATCCGCACCGAAAGGCGCGGGAAGAAGCCAAGAAGCTGGCCGCAGCGCACGGTGTAGAGATCAAGCGCTTGAAAGATGGTGGGTTCAACGTCTGGCCGCCGAAAGGCTTCGCCGGCGAGGACGCCCACGAAGGCGATCACTTCGCGCATGACTATAGCGAGGTCCTGGAACATGTGCAGGCCTACGTGCCGGCGTGACGAAGGAGCATCGCATGTACAACGAAGCACTAAACGAACTACCCACGCGGCAGAACAATGCCCACCTTGATGATGGGTTCCTGATGCGTGTCGGCATTCCTCATTCGGGAGGGCGCCTCGCGGCACACGCCTTCAACGAGGACTTCGCCTGCATGGTCTCGGCGTCAGCTTTCTGGTCGAAATCTGCTCGCAAATTCCACATGCCAGAGGCCACTGACCTGACCGAAGTTGACTTCGCGCTTGACAGTGCTGGCTACACCGGGCTGCTGAATTTCCAGCGAAACGGCAAGCAAGAGGGGATCGCAGGCATCTTCCCCTGGAGCTTCGAGGCGTATCTGGAGTTTGCAAACCTATCTGGATGCTCCTGGTACAGCCAATCTGATTTGTGCGTCGAGCAGGCCGTCGCTAACAATCGCGAGGCGATCGAATATCGAATCCGTGCAACCGCGACGCTTTTAGAAGGTGCCCTGCGCATCCTCTATGCATGGCAGAACGAACTCAGCCGCACCTGCAACTCAACGGCCGTGGCGAATCTGCTTCGACCACCAGTGCCAGTGCTGCAGGGCCGAAACACCAGCGACTACATGCTCTCTCTCGACCTACTGAATCAGGTTTGGGGCCGGTGGGAAGGGTGGCTTGATAAAGCACCTTCGCTCATCGGGGTAGGAAGCATGTGTAGGCGCGATCTGCTGCACCCTGACGAAGGCCTCTACGCGATCATGGATACCTTGGGCCGCAACTTTCCGAAGGGGTCCAGAGCTCATCTATTTGGTGTGAAAAATCAGGCCTTGAACGAGATTCCGAAAATGGATTTCATTGCCAGTTCTGATTCGATGGCCTGGGATTACTCTGCCCGTGTAAAGGCGCATAGGACCGGGGTATCGAACTCCATGGATCGAAGGACGGCCGAAATGTCGTCTTGGATGAGCAACGCTTTTTCTCGTATCTCAGCCAGCACTCGGCTCCCAAGCACTTTCCTCTACAACTAACTCCGGCAACCCTGATTCTCAGGGTGCCGGTTTTCCCCTTCAGTCTCCGGCTTTTTCGTGCGCGCGCACCGAACAGCTTCACAACCGGTTATCCCAGCCGACTTTCGGCATTTAACCGCACCCCGACAGTATCTTCGATCTCGAAAGGCGCCTACAAATTTAGTCTTATGAAATTTGGGTATATATATGACCTGTGACAAATCGATAGAATCGAGAAAGTCAAGTATGTTAGGATTTTTGAAGTTGTAGAAATCCACTAATCCAAAGGATATTAAATGAAACGTTTATTAAAATTTCTATGCGCTGTCCTCGCGTTGAACTTCGCAATGGGATTCAGTACCGCATCCGCACAGACAGGTCATGCGTCTGGGGTTTTGAGCATGGGTGAGGTTATGCAGTTCGACAAAAGAACATACTCCCCAAACGGCCTTTATTTTGTGATATGGCAATGGGATGGCAATTTGGTCGTTTATAAAAAAGTGGGATCGGGCGAACCAACAAACTCTAATAAGCACATATGGTCCACGGGAACTAATAAGCAGGGCGGCAACATGGCCGTATTCCAAGCTGACGGTAATTTTGTCATTTATAAAGGGACGACTCCACTTTGGTCCAGCGGAACAGATGGTTCAGGACAGCTTGGCGTTATCCTCTTAGATAATGACGGTTCTCTGATTGTCTCCGGACCGAGTGGAAAACGGTTCCGCTCTTCTCCAGATCCAGAAGGTGTTATCAACCCCGGTCAGAGTTGCCCAGCACTTCGCCAGTATGGAATTTGCGTTTTCCCGGGCACCCCCACCCAGTTTAATGGATGGGTCCTTGCTTGCAACATAGACGATGCGCAGTACCAGGCCACCCTTAATCGAGCAGTGCTTGGTCAATGCCGTTGAGTTAATCAGCCAACGAGAAGATTAGCTAATGAAGGATGGCAGAAAGTAGCGATAATTTCTGCCATCCCAATTCGATTTTTAAGTTTCACTCTTTATAGCGAGCGGTACCCAACCTCGTTGTTGGTTCGCTACGGGTGGCAGCGGGTCCCGGTCCTTGGCTCTGTCGATGGCACTACGTCAGTTGCCATGTTATAGACGAAGTTCGTGCAGCTATTTCCATATCCCTACAGGTCAGTCGCAGCTATTCGGCGAAAATTCGTCGCAGCTATTTGCATAATCTGGCGGGCGCAGCCCAATGCTGCAGTACCTTTCGTCGCATCTATTTCAGAAGTCACACCTTGAGCAGCACGCCTGGCGTGCCAGAGTGCGTTTCCAATCCTAAGTACGCCTGGATCATGGCCCCGGTAGATCTTGACTTGTACCTTGACCGGTGCAAGGATGAACGCATCGCGGCCAAACTTAGCGTCGAATCTGATGATGAGTGCCCGTTACTGGTTTCGGAGAACATCACCCGCCTGGCTAAAACCAAGTTGTTAGACATGATGGCAGGCATCACGAAGATTGACGGCGCTGCAGCTGCGGCGATGAAGCTCGACGACTACGACAAGTTAGTAGATATCACGCTGAGGCTACGGGCGCCGTTCGTCAAGAATGTCCTAACCGCTCTCCGAGCTGCGTGACAGGAAAGAGGTCCAAGACTTTGGCTCCCTGAAAAACCTCACCTAAGACCCGCATGGAGAACTTCCATGCGGGAATTGACTTGCGACGAGATCGACTTGGTCTCGCCCGGCCCATTGGCTGCTACGCCTCTGGCGATGCCGTTGCCATATCAGCAGTGGACTCGCCGCCATAAATGTCCATATCGATCGGTGCTGGGCTTGCACCTTTGAGTGTGTAGCTCGGAGAGCGTTGCCAGTAGACATATCCCACAGTCTTCCACGCTGCGGGTAGAGCAGGATTATCTTTCTTAGTCCAGTCCGCGATCCACAGTGGATAGCGAGAAAATCTTGGATCGGACAGATACTTGTCGCCGGTGGCGACATTCGTGTACAGCATTGGTGTTCGACCGGTCTCAGCTTCCACGTGATCAAGGATTTTCAGCAGGTTTTCCCGTACAAGTTCGGGATGTTGCACTGGCGCGTTCTTCTTGAAGCTGAGCTCTTCGAAGTCGATGATCGGCGCAATGTCTCTTGGATCGCGTGACCCGATTGCTTGCAGGAAGACCTTTGCCTGCATTATCGGGTCTTCCGATGCGTGATAAAAGTGATAGGCGCCGCGCCTGACATGATGATTCTTGATGAGTGACCAGTTGGCATCGAAGGCGGGGTCTTTCACCAGGCCAGACGTGGCGCGGACAATGACAAAGCTAACATGCGGCGTGGCCAATGCTTTCGCCGCTAGTGTGCTGTTCCATTTCGATAGATCAAACCCGAATCTCCGGGCCGTGGCATCGACAGGCCGTTCTTTTTTCGGCGCTGCGGCGGGCGGATTTGCCGGATCACGTATGGATGACCCCAACTTGTCGAACGTCGCCAGAATGCGCATTTGGATCTGATTTAGTTCTTTCGCATGATTGTTGAACTGATACAGAAAGACAATGACGAAAGCGAGCATAGCCAATCCGGAAGCGAGCATGAACAGGACAAGTACGCCGGGATCGCTAGCTTTCGGCGAAGGCGCCAGGGAAGTCGTGGATACAGAATCAGGCACCGGCATTGCGGCCGGAGCGCCTTCCGGTGTCGCGGCCGCCTTGGGCGCGGGCGCGCTAGTGTCGGCTGCCGGAAGTTCTGCAGCGTGCTGCGGTTCCGCCGGCGCCCCTGCTGCCGGCTTTGACGCAGATGACGCCGGATGCATAGGTATTGCCTGTTGGCCGGCGTCGCGGATAAGCGTCTCGATGTCGAAGCCAAGATACACCAGCCCGCTTGTCACCGAATTGACCATTTCGAATAGTGGGCCTTCCAGCTTTACGCCCATATAGATGTCGACATCCGCTTTGTTCTTAATCGTGTCAGGATGGGACGTGTAATCGCCTTGCGCATTCAATACGATCCTGCCGGGGCGGACGATGGGGCTTTCAAAGCTGTCACCAAGCGCGCGGATGATCGATGCCCGTCTGGCCGGGTCGTGATGCTGGATGCACAAAATTTTTCCCGAGCGCTTCAAGGCATCGAGCATGGTCATGATCCCGATGAATAGGGACAGCTCGCGTGTGCGTCGTGCCGGATCGGAAAACAGTGAAGGCGCCAGATAGAAATATCCGACCGCGCCGGCCGGTTGCAGGACCAGCGCGCGTCCCTTGGCGCGCGTGAAGTAGTACGAAGACAGATAGGTGTCGATTTCCGTCGTCATCCCACCGCACGCGCGGTACAGATGCGTGATGCATGCGAGCTGATCAGTTGATAGTGTCTGCACAGGCTTGCTTTCTCACGCGCGTTCAGGATGGGATTTGTTTAAGCGAAGCCGCCGCCACGCCATTGTCCAAGGAAATTCCCCATTTGCGTGCCGGTGGTATCAGTCTCCACGAACCCCTCGGTCGCGACCGCCAGCAAGAAGTACGCCATTGCTTTCTGTACGTTCACGTCATCGAGCTTGTATTGCTCGCGGATCGCCAGGCGGACGTATTGGTCGATCTCGGCACGGGCATTCTGTGCTGGACCTTTGAGCGCGCCATTGACTGAGTTAATGGCCTGCGTGATGCCCGCTACCATTAAGGGTGCCAGCGTAATGTCGCTTTTCGGGTCGCCGAGCTTATTGAACGTGAAATAAGTATGGGATTGCTTTTGCGAGGCGGCACCGGCCGCATTTGCCGCCTTAACGAGTTCCTCGTCCGCATGTTGGAGGCCAGGCTTCGCGTGCAACGGGCAGTGGGCCAGGATAGACAAGAGCATGATAATTTCCTTAATTGAGGGGGATGGAACTGCTAGGAGTACCGGAACCGCGCTGGCATTAGTCGGCCGGGGCAGGGGCCGGGTCTGGTGTCGGCGTCGGCGTCGGAGTGCTATCGTCGGCGGCACCGGCTTGATTGAAACGATTAGGGAAGTAGCGTGCGAGCCAAGCGCGCGCGATCATCGACTGGGTGATCGGCTTCAAATAGTAGTTGATCGGAACGCCCAGGTTGTCGCCACCGGCGATACATTTCTGGATGTAGTCGTCCATGGCGGTCATCATGGAATTGGTATCAATGACGTTGTTAGCTTTTTCGTCAATGGCCGACAGGCCGCTCAGCGCCGCGGTAATCGAGGCGTTTTTCAGCGTGATCATTTGCTGTCCGGTACGTGCCGCGTCAGCTGATGACGACACGGTGTTGTTGTCGCTGGCCGTTGCACCCTGCAGCGTCGCCAATTCGGTCATTGCCGTGGCAGGATCAAAGTTGGTAAAGCCTTGCACACCGATCGCTACTTCATTCGACTTGATCGAAGGAATGATGCCCATAGTGACCAAGGAACAATGAGACTGCACGTTCTGCGTGCTCAACAGGTTTTTGGCGCTATTCGAAAAGGATGCATCTACGCCATATCCCCCCGTGCCGCTGGCGAACCAGCCACCGATATCGAACGTTTCCTGCAGACTAGCTGCAATCGATTCCATGCTTTGCGACGAGGTGGTGTCGGTGGTGTCGAGGATGTGCACCATGCCGACGAATGAGGAGCCATAACTGGCACCAGACAGGATTTTGAACGACTTATCGGTGGGGGTTTCGGACGTGGCTTGGATTTTTGCGATCGAAGCGGGATCGTCGGTCTTAATCATGTTGTCCGGGAACACAGCATTCCAGGCGCGCACGGCCTTATCGACATCGAGAATTAAAGGCGCGAACACTTGTGCATTTTTGTGCGTACAAGTGATGCAAATAACGACGGTGCCTGCAATGCCGTGATGGTTTACCTGGCTGTTGACTTGCTGTTGTGCGCTTGTCGACGCCTGCGTTGCCTGCTTTTCGCCGAATACACTCAACGATTCGCTGACGAATGAGGCAACGTTCGCGGCATGCGAATTCGATTTCCCGCCGTTCTCATCGAACGAGAAATACTGGGTGTTCATCTGCATCGAATCGGCCGCCAGGGGCATCTGCTTGATCATGCTCTTGTTGTAGTCGATCGGGCTTTCAATACTCTGATTCACGACAGTGAGCTTTCCCTGCAGCTGCTGGATTGACTTGGCGGCAGCAACCTTGCTTTTGCCATATTCAATGGCGGCGCTTTGAATCTGCGTGCCGACATCCTGCGACTCCTTGATCAGGTCCGTCGCATCGATGCTCATGTCGATCATCTCCTGCACCGTCATGTCAATGCTGCGTTTGAGAGTGATGAAGGAATTCAGCGTCAGTTCGGCTGCATCCGCAGGCGCCTGCAAAGTGCTGATCTCGGTGATGTTTTCCAGCTTGGCCGGATCGATGATATTTCCGAGAATGAGCGACGGATCGTAGGGGATTGTCGATGGCACGGTAAACTCCTTCAAATTGAACTAGTGGAATATGAACGCGCATCGAGCGCTGGACACATGTCGAGTGACGCTGATGCACAAATGCGGCATCGATATCCCTATCTATGCAAGTGCCGTGCCAGTGCGTTTTCGCGCTAGCACGGACTATTCAAGCGGTTTATACCCAAGGCGGAGGCTTATTGACACGTCAACAGTGGCGATAGGCGCCCATTGACACGTTCTTTACAAGCTCACCTTGGCACCGCATGCTTGTGCTTCTTTATCTATTGGAAGCTGCCCGATGCCTTTGCCGGAAAATGAAAATACCTTGACGTCAACCCTGGGCCCTCCTGCCGGCGCCAGCTATCGCATGCTCGCGCTGACGATTTTGTGGCATCCCGACTTGCAACGCATAGGCGAGCAGTTCGTGGCCGGACCCGACATGGCCGAGCTTGCTGTAAGCCGTTATGCGCCGGGGTTCTGCCATTCGGGCGGCCAGACGCGGTCCCTCGATGAACGTTGCATCTCGCGTGAGCCGCTCCTGCTGCGCGACGATGGAGGGAGTGAGCTGAGCTTGCGGCCACCTGCCAGCCGGATGACCATCACAGTTGACGGCGTTCCACTGACCGGGATACTGGAGGTGGATGCGGCGCGACTGGATGCGGGGCTGGTGCTGGAATTGGGTGGGAAGGTGTTGGTGTGCGCGCATTGGACAGATCGCTTGCCGGTCGATGAACGGCAGGGAGAACTTATTGGCGTGAGCGCTGGCATGCGTAAGGCACGAGCCATGATCCGGCAGGTGGGACCTACCGAGTTGCCCGTACTCCTGCTGGGCGAAACTGGTACCGGTAAGGAACTGGCAGCACGCGCCGTCCACGCGGCCAGTAGCCGCCGCGACGGACCTCTCGTGGCGGTAAACATGGCTGCGCTGAACGACGAGCTGGCCGCGGCAGACCTATTTGGCGCGACGCGGGGCGCCTACACGGGCGCGGACCGCCCCCGCTCGGGTTTTTTTGCAGAAGCGGCCGGCGGGACGCTATTTCTCGACGAGATCGGCGACACGCCGGCATCAGTACAGCCGATGCTGCTGCGCGTGCTCGACAGTGGAGAGTACCGGCCGCTCGGCGCTGCCGGCACCGAGCGTTCGCGCACGCGCCTGATCGCAGCGACCGACCGCGAACTCGGTCCGGCACGGTTCAACCAACCCCTGCTGCGTCGTCTCGAAAGTTTCGTGATCCGGCTGCCGCCATTGCGAGAGCGGCGAGAGGACATTGGCATGCTTGTCGTCGACGCGATGCGAGCTTGGAACACCCAAGCGGGCACGCAATGCATTTTACCAATTCTGTTCGTCCATGAACTGTGCCGCCACACGTGGCCAGGCAACGTGCGTCAACTGCGCAACGTCGTCCGGCGCGCCATGTTCGCCGTGCAATCCGGAACCCTGCCATCGACTGACCTGCTCGAGCCCGTGGCTACCGTAGCGCCGACAGTGCGGGCTACTGCGCCGAGCCTCGGCAAGCCGATAGTGCGCCGCAGAACCGATCTAGCCTGCATCGACGACGACGCCGTACTCGCGGCGATGCAGCACAGCAGCTGGGAGATTTGCGGGGCCGCGCACCAACTGGGCATATCGCGTCCGTCACTGTATAAGCTGCTCGCGGCGCATCCGCAAATCCGCACGGCTGCAGCCATTCCTCTCGCCGAATTGCAGGCGGCGCTGTCAGCGTGTGAGGGCGATATCGAGCGATGCGCGATGACACTCGCGACGCCGTACGAAGCATTGCGCCGGCACGTGCAGGGCTTGGGGCTAGGCACGTGACGACCAGCCACTTACATTCCCGGCGACGCTTACAGCCTCATTGTGCCGTTGCCACCAACCTCGGCTTCCGGGTCGAACGAGAACACGCGTAGTTCGTTCACTGCGCCGGGGCCGCGCATGATGCGTATCGTCAGCGTGAGAGACAGTTCCCACAGACCTGGCGCCATACTGACATCGAGCGTTCGTTTCCAGTGCTGCGTGACCGTGCGCACGCCGCCTGGCAGCAGCCCGCTGGCGGTGGCGCTAAAGTCCAGTGCCAGCGTATAACTAGCGCCGATGGCCTGCTGGAACGGTGAAGGCGCAGCGTAACGTGTGCGCTGTCCGCCGCCGAGCTGGACAATCTGTGGACGGGTAGCGATCACGCAGTCCACAATCTGGAACGACACGAAGCTGCTTTCCGCATCCACCCCAGTTGCCTTTCCGTGGCCACTCACGCGCAACGCAACCTGTTCGCCCGGAGCGAAATACAGACTATTCGCATGCACACCAGTGGCGGGCTCGGGATCTTGTTCACCGGGTTTCGTGCGCGTCAAAGTATGGCTCAGGTCGCTGCCGAGCTGGTCGACGTCAAAGTGGACCTCCAGAATGACGAGATCGGCAGGAGGGTAAATGGTCGGGTTGTCGTTCATCGTTGACTTTCTATGGCAAGGGTTTGATAGCGTGCATCACGCCGTAGCGCGACAAGTTCGGGTTCAGACTCGATCGACGAAGCTGGGTAACCCAACGATATGGCGCGTGCCAAATGCCGCAATGCGGTGTCGCGCCGACCGGCCAGTTCGTTGGCCAGCGCCGCGCGAAAACGTACGTCGGGATTGGCGGGCGCGGCCGCAGCGCCACGCTCGGTCCAGATCATGGCATTCGGTTCGTCGCCAAGGTGGGCCGCATACAGGCCCATGCGCGTGAGCAGGGTAGGATCGTCTGGCGCATTTGTCAGCATCGGGCGCAGTAACTGCAGCGCCCTCCGGTACGCATCTCGTGCTGCCTGCTCACGGCCTGGAATCCAGCGACGCGCGTCGGCCAAGTTGGCCCATTTGAGGTAGTCGTTAGGACCGCCCTTTGCGGCGGATACTGCGTGTTCGAACGCCGTGTTAGCGCCGACGAATTCGCCACGGTTGTACAACACCGTGCCTAGGTTGCTATACAGGATACCGCTTGGCTGAATGCGCAGACCCTGCTGCAGCACCGCTAGCGCCTCATCGCTGCGCGCCTGGCGCAACAGGGCAGCACTGAGGTTGGCATATGGCAACACAGCGTCAGGCTCCAATATCAAGCTACGGCGAAACGCACGCTCGGCACGGGCGTAGTCACCGTGCTGATATGACATCGTTCCTTCCAAGTCGGTAAAGGCACGGTCGCGGGGCCAGCGCGCCTGCGCCTGCGAGATTAGGGCGGCTGCCGCGTCGCGATGCTGCATTCTCAATAGAACATTAATTTTGGCGGCAAGCGCAAATGTATCGGACGGATCCAGCGTTAAAGCTTGGTTGGCTGCGGCCAGCGCGTCGTTGTTGTGACCGCGAACAGATGCGACCCAAGCTTGCGCAGTATGCGCCAAAGCTAGTTGATCATTTTCGTGTAATGCTAGCGTAGCCGCGGCGGCGGCACGCGCTAGCCATGCTTCGTCGCGCCCGTCGCCGCTGTATCGCATGCTGTAGGCCAGGGACTGGCCAGCGGCGGCGGCGGCATGCGCGGGCGTGTGAGCAAGGACGCTGCCGAAGCTTGCAAGCGCTTGGTCGATCTGGCCGTCCCGGTCGACATGACGCAGTGCCTCCATTCCAGTTTGCATCGCTGACAGCTCAGAATACGCGGGTATGGCCGCAAGCCTTGCCGACTGATTGAGCAGGGTGCCGGAAACGATGCCAGTCAGCAGGGTGCCCGTTAACAACGCCGTTAAGGTGCCGCGCCCGATACGCCGTCGCCGCGCCGGGCCAGCAGGGGACGGGTAGGCCGTCTTAGCAGCCTGCGCTGGTGCAGCACGGCGTCGCCCGCTCACTTGCATGACGTGCTCCTGTACCGCTTCCATGTTGGACGGGCGCGACGCGGGTTCACGCGCGGTCATCGTAAGAATGAGCTGCACGACGTCCGGGATGAGCGATGCCGGATAATGCCATTGTTGCGACCCGCTGTGCATGTGTGCGCTGGCCAGGGCAAGACCATGCAGCGTCGCAAAAGGCCGTGTTCCGGTGACCAGCTCGTACAACACGACTCCGAGCGCATAGATGTCGGTGGCGCGGCTAGCGGGACGCCCGGCCAGACGTTCGGGCGCCATGTATGCGATGGTGCCGAGCGGATCTTCCGGCACACTGCTTTGCGTAGCGAGCGGATCAATATGCCTGGCCAGGCCGAAATCCAAAATGCGTACCGTACCGTCCGATTCAATCATCAGATTGCCGGGTTTGATGTCGCCATGGACGAGACCCGCTGCGTGGGCCTGCGCCATTGCCTCGGCCACCTGCGTGACGATCTCGAGCGCACGGGAGGTCTCGTCGCTGTGGCCGGCCGTAAAGCCGCGCAAAGTGTCCCCATGTACCAACTCCATGACGATGAACTGGGAGCGGCCATCGTCCTCGAAACCGAATACCTTGACGAAAGCCCGGTGGTCCAGCGACGCCGCAGCCCGTGCTTCCGCGATCAGCCGTTCGCGTTGCACGACCGCGTCGGCGCTTAAGGTGCCAGCGACGCATTTTAAGGCAACGCTTCGACACAAAACGCGATCCCATGCCTCGAAGACTTGCCCATAACCGCCTTGAGCAAGCAATCGACGTAGCTCATAATTCCCGATGCTAGACAAGGTAGGGTCAATTACCCGCGCATGAGTCATGTCGCCGCTCCGTGTATATACTGCATCGACTCAAGGACGTGCGCCATCGAAGTCACTGCAGGCGCCGAAGGAAGCTGTCGACATTGATGGGCCGAGGCTTCCGGACAAGGGTGAAATGCTCAACAAATTCACCAAAAGGAGTATCCGCAGAGACGGTGCACACCACGTAGTCGAAGATCCTATTCACCGAAATGACCCGAATGTTGTCCGGCAGATGTTCGCAGAATTCGTCTATACCGGGAACCGTTTCGTGCGCCTCCTGATGCGGAATTTCGTCCAGACCGAGAAGCAAAGTCTCAAAACTGCCTGAACTGGAAACAGGTAGATATTGAACGCTCTGATCAAAGATCAAATACTTCAATGCGGCCTCGATTTCCTCATACGATTCACAAAATCCTTCCAGGCTATCGGCCAAGTCGTCCAGGCCCGCTAAAAGAAACAGCTCGATGACTTCGTCACGCCATTCGTTCAAATTGATCGAAGATTGGCCAACTCCGCTAGTTTCGTCGTCGTCGTCTTCGTCGTCCGCAGGGTCTGGATACCTACCGCCCATAGCTTCCCCAATTGCAATGAGCGAATCGTGCTGTGGATTGTCCTTTTTGGAAAAAATAGTCCGCACGTCGAACTTCAATCCCATTCCACGAATATAGTCAACGAGGCTTTCGACAGCGGTGTGACGCTCCAATGTGACCATTGGAGGCTCGATCCCTCGCCGCGCAACAAATTGACCAGGATGAGCATTGAACACCACGGTGCGAATCTTCTTGAACCGTCGGCGCAGATCCTCCAGCGCAACAGCAAGGCATTTTGCTCCAATGCCTCCCTCAGTTCCGCCTCGTCGTTCCCAAAGCCAGACGAAGCACAAGTCACTTTGCTCGATCACATCGGCCGCATCGTCATTCTGCGTGATGAACGCTTTCGCCTGCATCACGTCTTCATCAGTCATTGAATCGGAGGCCATGATCAAGTCGGACAGCCCGCCCGCCAGCATGCCATCTTCCCTGTCGAAAACATACACCATCCCGCACGCCGCAGCGTCTGGCTCAATCGCTCCAGGTAAGGTGAGCGTTCCCTGCCACTCATAGGCGGTGACGGCGCACTCAACCTCCTCGTACCGAGACACGCTTACAGAGACGGAATAGCCTTCTCGCTCGATGACGCGGGTCGGCAACTTGCGGCCCGCTCCGCTGCTTGCCCCAGGACCCCACATGGAAAACTTTCCTGGAATGGGCGCCTTAATAAAAAATGAAATAAGCGATCGGTTTGCCAACGCTTTAGCCGCAGCATTGGCAAGTTCGCCGGCAAGTTGATGAACACGCTCTGGCATGGCCATTGCAGTTGCCCATTCGGACCATGTCGACACCCCGAACTCTACCAATGCCGCAACAGACTCTGGAGCATGGGGGCTACGCGAGACTTCGCGGGCCAAGGCGGCTGCTATCGGTTCGCAGAAATTCTCGTGGAAGAAAGTTACCAGACGAATTTCACGATTATTAAATTTGATAGGCTGATCTAAAAACTCGGAAAACGACATTTCCAAATTTGTCAGATCGGGGAACTGCGCCTTCTCTACAAGGCCAAAGTGACGCATAGCGACGTTGCCGACTGAGAGGCATTCGATGAATTCAAGGATCGAAGACGGACGATCGTCGATCCTCAAATCGAAAAAGTTGTCCTCAGCAAGCCGTTGCAAGAATTCTGCCCGAACCAGGGCGAACGAGTGTTCCACGTTCTAGTTCCTCTCTTGAAGCTTTATGGATCTGAATCGCTGATCAGGCACGGGTCGATGCGATTTTCTCGGCGCACGCCTTCGCCCCAAACTCTTGTGTTGCGTAGTCGTCAACGATATCACGCTCGTCGGCGGTGAGGACAACCGGCTGGCCAATATAATTGAGATGGTGTTGGACTTCGGTGAAGTAATTGCACGATGCGTCGTTCATATTTTATCCATGTGAAAGTCGAATTTCCTCCGCCGCCCGACGCATTGGACAGGAAATTCCTCGGGAAGCCTAGCATCGATTCAGACCGGCGCAAGTCGTGTTCTTGCTGCTAAACGATAGCTCAAAATACCGGAACCAGTCGAAAAAGTTTCACACTGGAATGTTATTATGGTGCGATAAACGCGACCCTATTTGGGCTGCGAAAGGTCTGGTTGCCTCACGGCTGGAAAGGATGCTGTACATGGAAGCGAAGAAGATTGCACTGGCACTCGCTGCATCAATCGCGCTGATCGGTTGCGAACCTGCGGAGCAGGCCAAAAAGGAGAATATGCTGTCCTCTGAACTTGCAACGGCTGCAAAGCAGAAAGACCCGCTCCAAGCATTCCAGACGGTGCAGGCAGTCAAATCGAAGTTGTGTATGAGCGGGAATTGCAACGACAATCCGATGTGGGTAAAGGCAGGAGAGGATGAGGTCAAGTACCTCACAGCGGCGATAAAGCAGGGAAATTCAAAAGCCTTCGCAGCGCTATATGTCCCCGCACACGGTAACTCAGCACCGTCAATCGAACAGGTGAGAAGTCAGCCCGGGACCTTGTCAAGCTTCCTCGCCCATGCTGATCGGTTGGCCGGCACTACACCAGACGAAGGTCTCCTGTTGCTCTACGCCGGTATGATGGTGATGGAGGGGAAGCATGCGGTCAAGGACACAACGAGGGCTGCGAATTTCCTCGCCCGAGCCTGGGCCGCTGGCAATCCCAACGCGGCAAACATTGCCAGCCGGCTTTATATCAAGAACAACGATTATAGAAACGCCTACCTGTGGTCACTTCGTTGCACTGACAAGTGCGAACGCGACGGACAAGCTGTCTTGGACACGCTGCAACAACGGCTAAGTCCCGAAGCGATCAAGCAGGCAGAGCGAGCGGCCCAAGACACCTCGATAATTGAACTAGCCATCGGAGGATAAATGCGCTCGACTTACGTTTTCACCATAGCGGCGATACTGGCCGTACTCGCCACCGAATCGAATGCAGGCCCCGGTAGCAGCTCATCGAGCGGTAGCAGGGCGTCGACCTCAGCACCGACGCGCGGAACGACATTGGGTGGGACAGGTGTTGGAAGTCGAGCATCGTCAACCGCTCCGGGGCGCGATGCGGCTTCGGCTCGCTCCGGTGCCGGCAATCGCTCCGCGGCGCGGCCAAGCGCTGTCCGGCCCTATGGCCAACAAGGTGTCCGGACATCATCACGGCGATCACTTTTGTCGGCCGGGACGCCGCCATCACCTCGACTCACGCAGATCATTCGTGAACGCGAACGCTCCGGCCCGGGATGGATCGGTGCGGCGGTCCTCGTCGCACTCATGAGCCAGCACGATCTGTCGGCGTCCGATCGCAGCTGGATTCAGAGGAAGATCGACGCCTTGGGCGCGCAAGGTGATGGCGACACAGCGGAAGCTCTCCTGCCGGCTGTGCAACAGCCTATATCGATCAGTGGCGCGTCGCAACCGCTGTATATTGGACAGAGTGCCGCTATCTCCGTGACGTCTAGCGGGAAGGCCGTCGATTCAGTCGCGTGCGACATTGAGGGAGCTGACACACAGCCAGTCGTCTCGAGCCGCGATCGCACTACGAGCGTCATCTGGACACCGGAACACGCTGGCGCTTACATCCTGAACTGCCGCGCTGGTGACCATGCTGAACGGCGCATCCTGCGCGTTACATCAAATAATTAAAAGGATCGAGATGGTATATCTGATCGCCGCTGCAATGACTGCAGCTTTTTATTTCGGCTATCCACCGGTGCTAGTTGCCGTGGCCGGCACCATCACGACGATCGCATTCTCGTACTGGATCTCACAGCATCCGGCGCTGCTTCGACTAGGCGCGTCGTTCGTCGGATTTACTTTGACGCATGTTCTTCTCAACAACCTGGGCACTGACGTGCTGGCGGCGGCATCAGGCATGGGAAAAGTCCTAATAGAATTCGGCGCTTCCGAAAAACTGATGTTAGCTGTCGCCGCACTGGTTATGTTAGCTGCCGCCATGGTTGGCATGTTCGGTCCTCGTAAGGACGACATGTTGTCCGAATTCATCAAGAAGCACAGCGGACAACAGCGCTAATCCATCTAGGGCCTCGACGATATCCCAATCTTCGCCGGCGACTGGGCCAAAAGCACCGGCCAAATCAATCCGAAGTACGGTGCCTAACTGGGAGTTGTGTCAAAGTTAGCAGCCGCATCTTGGAATTAAGCGAGCAGTGGCTTGTGGTTATGCTGCAGCGGGCAAGAGGCGACTTTAGCTGCGGCGAAAATGGCTAGGAACGTGTTGGATGAGATCCTGTGCCGCTGGGCCAGGGTGCGCGCCGCATCATCGGGCTGGCCATTGCTACTGTGCTCTGCGCGCAAGCGCTTAAACAGCTCCATAAGGACGCTGGTGGTCAGGTTTGCGCCGACAATATCGTCTGCTTCGATGAGGTGTTGAAGCGAACAAGACGACGCCCGAGGGGACCAGAACCATATACCGATTACAGCGACTTCGGCCTCAAGCCAAGGCGCCACATCGCGAACGACTTGAAAGTATGGCCCACCCGTATGGCGCGTGAATCCAGACTCCTCGAGAAATTTGAAGTACATCCAAAGTGCGGCTTTCGGGGATGCTTCAAATACGGGACTGATATCGTACCTAAGCGCCATCCAGGACAGGATGGACTCCAGCGATATATCGCGCCGGCCGTCGGCAAATACCCACTTGCGAAATACGTCCGCCTGCCAAACATCACGGGGCACTCCAAAGGATTCGTGGCCCCGAACGTCGACGTCGACTAGCGCCGGCGACAGTCCTTCGGGCAGGATGAGTTTCGCCTTCAGGTAAGCGCGCTTTGCCTGCTCGTCCGCCGCTCGATAGGTTCGGTTCGCCTGCTGCAGGCGTGCTTCGCTTCGTGTCCGCTCGCGCTCCAGCCGGTGGCGGCTCAGCCGTTCGGCCGGTGCTGCGCGTACCTGCGCCGCGCAGGCTCGCGCAACCTGAGCGTCGTCAGCGGCCTTCTGTCTTTCAGCTGCGTCGAGGATGCGCTGCAGCTTTCCAGCGAGGTTCTCCCGTAGGTTCTCCATGCCCGGGTATGAAAGCCAGCGCACGCGTTCCGGAGATGCTGTGACGGCAACGCGTAACTGCTCCGTCGACGTGAAAGCATGTAGGTCGTCCAAGCAGATTTCGTAGGACATCCACGACCGTGTTTCCAGGTCCTGGGCTTTGAGAGCGTCCACGGCATGACGCACAAACACCTCGACCCAGTGCTTTGTACCCGATTGGCTGATTCCCACAGCATCGGCCCGCCGATTATCTTGAACGGCCTCAAGTTCAACCGATGTGTATTGAGCGTGCTGGGCCTTGGCCAGCTCCGCGGTCACCGAGCGCTCCCGGCCAAACGCATCAGTTGCTGACAAGCTGACCTGCACCGCCGGCAGGCGGATGTTTCGCTCGGCAGCGAGAATCTGCTTCGCCATCAAATGGATTGCAGTTTCGGCACCTGTCGCGCACGCGCGGCTATCATGGGCGAAGTGCCAGACGTTCTGCTCACCTTTCCTTGCCTGCAGAGGCGAGCGGCAACCTGGACATACGCATTCACAGGCCCGACCGGATGGCACCTCGGCAGGGCTGACCATTCGGCCATCCTTGAGGCCGAAGGGTACGCGAAGGCTCGCTGTGATTACGGGAGCGGGCATTGTGCGGCGCCCTGAAATTGAGATTATCGAAAGTGTACTACGAGGCGATGGTCACTAGGAAAGACCACCATATTGAACGTCGGCAAATAAGCGGTGCTTGCCTCAAAGACTTCGTTGCGATACTGTATATGCGTACAGTAGAAATAACGCACCCATGCCCCACGACAATATTCCGGCTCTGGAAGAGCTTCACCCGTCGATCTGGCGAGCTTCCCAACTTGCCAGGTCGAGCACGCGGGTAATTTCGAGCGGTCATCCGATCCTTAATGCGCAACTGCCATCAGGCGGCTGGCCAATCAGCACAATGTGTGAGCTGCTCATCAGCAAGCCTGGAACAGGGGAACTCCGACTATTACAGAAAGTGCTGGGCCAGGCCGGCAAACCCCGTGTAGCACTGATTCAGCCTCCACATATGCCCAACGCGCTGGCGCTGGCCGCGATGAATTTAAAGCCATCGCAGATCGTCTGGATTGACACGCCAAAGACTGCCGATGCATTGTGGGCAGCTGAGATAGCCCTTCGCCAGGGTGGCTTCCACATGATCTTGCTTTGGCAAAATCACTGCCGTAACGAAAGCCTACGTCGCCTCAATCTAGCCGCGCAGGAGGGCGAGTCGTTGTTTTTTCTAGCGCGGCCCTTGGCAGCGGCGCAGGATGCGTCGCCGGCGCCGCTGCGGCTGGCGCTGCGTCCTGCACTCGGTGGCATCCAGCTCGACTTCGTAAAAAGAAGAGGGCCACAGCTGTCGGAATCGGGCCTTTTCATCCCTTTATCACCATCGTTCGTTCATCGCCATGCAACTGTGGATCGGCCTACATCTGTCCCAACTCCCGCTCGAGGTCTTCCACGCGAATTGGTCCAGTGAGAGCGTAGCTGTCGTTCTCGACCAGGAGAAGGTGCTTGGAGCATCACGCACTGCACGCGCTGCTGGTATCAAGCCCGGCATGCGCCGAGGAGGGGTGCTCATGCTCGAGCCTGATACGCACATTCACGACCGGTCGCCTCAGAAGGAAGCCGAAGCGCTGCAGGCTGTTGCGATGGCGATGTTTCAATACACGCCCGAGGTGGCAGCGGCAGAAGAATCAACCCTGCTACTTTCCGTAGGCCCGAGCTTGACACTATTTTCGGGCATCCATGCACTCTGCCGCCGTATTCGGGGCGACCTGCGCGCGTTGGGCTTCACCGGGAGAGTAAGTTGCGCCCCAACCGCGCGTGGCGCGTGGCTCCTGGCGCGGTGCGGCGGGGGCCGCGTCGTCAAGCATCAAACGATGGTGCGGCACCTGGACAACCTGCCAGTGCTCGCAATTCCCGCTGCTAGACCCTTCGGTGGCTGGTTTGAGGGCTTGGGATGCGAGACGATCGCGCAGCTACGGCGCCTGCCGCGACCTGGGCTGCAGCGGCGCTGCGGTCGCCAGCTGCTCGACACGATCGACAGTGCGATGGGATCAGCACCGGAGCTGTTCCAGTGGATCGAGCCGCCTACCACGTTCGAAGCGAAGGTCGAGCTTTTCGACCGGGTTGAAAATGCAGAATTGCTGCTAGCCGGGGCGCAGAGTCTAATCTTGCAACTCGTAGGTTGGCTTTCCGGGCAACAGCTGGCCGTCGAGTGCGTCACTCTTCGACTCGAGCACGAGCGAGGCCGCCAGAAAATTCCAGCGACACCTATCGATATCGCGTTCGGAGCGCCAGTGTGGGAAGCGGATCACGTCGTAAGACTGATGAAGGAACGGCTGGCCAAAACAGAGCTGTCGAATTTTGTAATCGCTTTGGCCCTTGAAGCAACTCAGCTCCGCCCCCGTGAGGTACCGTCGCTTGAACTCTTTCCTGAGCCGGGTGGAAACGAAGAGGACCAAATTCGCACCATCGAACTGCTGATAAGTCGGCTCGGTGCAGACGCTGTAAAGCAGTCCAAGCCGGTAGCTGACTACCGGCCAGAGGTGGCAAATGCGTGGGTCTCTGTGCAGGAAAACTTGCGCGAGGCCTCAGTCGCAGCGCAATTACCGCCGAACCTGGACAGCACCATGCGGCCGACCTGGCTGCTGGCAAAGCCTATCGCGCTTTTGATCCGCTCGAATCGGCCTTGGTACGGAAGTGCACTAAGGATAGTGGCTGGCCCCGAGCGAGTCGAAGCGGGGTGGTGGAATGAAGGCAAATCGCGTGACTACTACATCGCCGAAGACGAAGCCGGATCTTTGATGTGGATTTATCTCGAACGTCTCAGCAGCACCGAAGACGGCGAGAGACGCTATTTTTTGCAAGGGTTGTTCGGCTAGACCGGCAGGTTAAATTTATATGTTGGAAAAGATGGATTTTGTCATATTACTTTTTGAGGACGGCGGCCGGCCGCTTCCGCGATACCGCCTTGGTTTTCCGCAATCGGAATATTTTGGGGCGTTCTCGTTTGAGGAAGTGCCCAGCAGCGAGTTTAAACGGACAGTGGCCACAGCAAGACTGTTGACCCCAAGCGGCGATGACGTATTGCCGCCACTGTATGAGGCAAAGCTACTTTGGTGCAAAAGAGGCGAAGCACGGGTAAGTGGCCTAGAAGTGGACGAACTAACTCGCAAGCGGACAGCTCAGTGTTGGAATGTGCGAATACGTGGCTTCGCCGAAAAGGTAGGCGAGAATAATCAGAAGTAACATGTCTGCCATGCTAAGGTGTGCTATTCATACATTAGATATCTTTGTCATCACAATAGAGCTCGCCCATCAGTCATGAAAATTAAATCCTATGCAATCGCGGCTATCGTGGCATTCCTAGCTGTGCGCGCTCTAAACAAGCCCAACCTGCCAGCGAGGCCTGCTCTTCTCAAGGGGCCCGCGAACGAGGTTTTACCTGCTTCCGTATCAGAAACCCCTATCTCGATGCCTGTCCGGCCACATTCCGGGAAAACTGTGACAGAGCTTGGCTACTTCCTCCGGTCGAAAGAGAACCCTGCACCGTTCGTAGCAAGGCTGTTGACTGTTTGTTTTGTGCTATTGATTGGCTTATCCTTGTGCATAACTAAGCTACCCATTGACGTCACCCATTGGTTCCGTCGTTTTGGAGCAGGCATACTCATTACCTCCTACTGGTTAATCGCATACGAGCTGGTAAAGATACTTAGTAACGCAGTCATCAAACGAGAGTTGCCTACAGAGTTTGGCGACAGCCGTCGGGCTAAAATCTCGCAGGTGTGTGTTTACCTGATCATTATTGCGGCTGGGATAATAGGCTGGAAATATAGCTGGGTTGGCAAACATGTTGCTCTGGCCTTCGGGTTCGGAGCCCTTCTATGCGGCCTAGTGTTCGAGTACGGGCCAATCCGCTTGCTTAACTTCCATCGTCCTCCGCTACGAAAGGAGCAACACGTCGAGCTAAGGGAGCTAGTCAAGCTAGAAAGTGCCTCCGCGCGGCATGGATCATCTGGATCGTTGCATGCCCAAGACCAAGATCGGCTCGCCGACCTGCGAAAAAAATGGGGTATCGACAATAATTCACCCTCCCCGTAGTATCAAAGACATCCGATACGCGAAAGGTGATAAATGAGCCTGACTTCTCCTTACAGGAAACGCTACGTATTAGAATCATCGTCAGGTAACCATTAGATTTGGTGCTCAAGTTGGGCTAGATCTAGTAGAAAACGACATAGCGCTTTTTCTTTGATGGTAAAGTAGCGGACGGCATTTTCAACTTAAAGGATTCACATGATCGACATTAGCAATTTTTCGTTGGCTCAACTTCGTGACCTGCAAGCACAGGTAGCTGAACAATTCAAAGCGCGCGAGAAGGGTGAGATCGCCAACGTCCGGAAACAGATCCTAGAACTGGCGCGGAGCGTCGGCATGACCCCAGAGCAGGTCTTGAACGTCAAGAGTGGCCAGAAGACGACGAAGCCCGTTGCGGCTCGCTACCGCAATCCTGCTGACGCTGAACAGGTTTGGTCAGGCCGCGGGCGCCAACCACTTTGGGTCAAGGAATACGTTGAGACACCAGGCAACACGATTGAATCCCTGCTGATCGACTGACGGACTGGAGCGGGTGCGGCCTGGCTGCGTTCTGCTCCTGCAAAAGTTGCTCTTCCCGGTAGTTTCCGTATAGAATCACTCCGTCGCTATGCGGCATTGTTGTTCACCTAGTCTCCCGTTTCTCAATGTCGAGTTGAGAAGCCTATCGCTCAAAGTTTTCAAACGCCGCTTTGCGGTACCGGATGATCCACTTGGACGTCCATCTTGAAGACCCTGCATGGCCCCGCTCCAATGGTCGGCAGTTCAATCGCATCGAATCGCCCTACGTCAGCCTGCCGCACCCCGGCAGGCTGCGATGGGCTACGTTCACCCAACTAACTTTTGTCTAACCCTGCGGGATTGCTCCCGTACGGCTGCGATTCCGCTTCACCAGGAAACGCATATGAACCTTTCCGCATCAGTAATCAAAGAGATGACCGGGTGCAAAACCCGGGCGCTCGGCGAATCTGCCCTGTATACCCGCCTTGAGACACAAAGTTGGTTTCGCGGTCATCGCGTGTACCACATTGCAGGTTTAGACCGACGTAAAGGTCTCGTTCACTTTACGGCCACGTGGCCTGTAGAAGGGGGCGGGGTAGGGCACAGCCGCATTGGCATGCCTTTGAAGCTGGCGCTTGAGTGCGGCGGCGACTTGGCACAAGCGATTGTGCTCCATTAACTAACCCTGGGCGCGCATTGCGCCCGTAAGGAAATCCACCATGAAGAAAATCAAACTCATCCTCGCGGCGCTGCTGGTTACGGGGACCGCGTACGCTCAGGCCCAGCAGTACCGCGTTACAGGTATTAGCGATGGCGACACAATCAAATTGCTTAGCGCCGATCGGCGACAAGTGAAATGCCGGCTTCACGGAATCGACGCGCCGGAGTCCAAACAAGCCTACGGCCAAGTGTCGAAAACAAGCCTGTCAGATATGGTGTTCGGCAAAACCGTGTCGATCGAAGTACTCGATGAGGATCAGTACGGTCGTTCTGTCTGCCGCGTCATCTTGAACGGTGTTGACGTGAACAAGGTGCAGTTGCAACGAGGTCTAGCATGGCACTACAGTCGCTACAGCAAGGACGCGTCGTACGCGCAGGCAGAACGCACGGCGCGATCACAGCGTCTCGGGCTGTGGGCCGACTCTGATCCAACCGCGCCCTGGTCTTTCCGGCGCAGCGAAAAGCGGTAAACTACCGCTGATTGAAACGGCGCAAGCCCCGTATCAGCCGGACGCTGATTTACAGGAAACAACATGAACAAATGGATTCAAGGCATTGCCCTCCTCACAGTCGCAGTAGCACTTTCCGCCTGCGGCGGAGAAGGAAAGGAATACGTGGGTTCTTGGCAAGCAAAAGAACACGCCAAGCACTCGGCCGTAGTCGAACGCAACGGTGACAGCTTCATCATCAAGATCACTGAACCGTCGATCGTCGAACGCGGTAAGAGTGACACTGTAGCTATACCAGCAGTGTACAAAGATGGAATGCTGGAGGTATCCAACGGCTTCGGCACCTCCAAAGTCAGTTACGTGAAAGACACGGACACCTTGCTGATGCCCACCATGGGCGGTTCGATCGAGTATCGCCGCGTCAAATGAAGCACACCCAGAGCGCACCAAATAGGCTGACGACTTGCCAAGAGCAGTCGATCAGCGGTGCGCGAAAGTTTGCCATCGGGAATTATTCGTGTACAATTGCCATGTCGCCATGCGGCATTTTTGTAAATTTCAACTTCTCTTTGCGTTGCGCATAGACGAGTTCATCAAGACTCCCAGTTTTCTTTACCGCCCCGCGGTATACCTGTTCGAATAGAACTTACCTCTGCAATTCTCGCGTCGCCGGAACCCCTTCCGGCACGGATGGAGGCTCCTGTGCGCATTCCAGGAGCACTTCATGAAACTCAAAAACCGCAACCCTGCAAATTTTGTTGGCCGGATCATCATCCATCGCCATCAATCGTGGAAAATCCAATCCGTCATTGGCGACACGATTTACCTCTGCAGAGACTATCTTGACCATAAAGGCCAACTCAAGCTGCATCAGTTCGCTGACTGCCGCCTGTTCCCAACGCATGCTGAGGTACAAGCGCGTTATCCAAAACTCATCCGTGCTTTGTGCTGGATGTTCAAACTTACGCAAGAAGAAGCAGTAAAGGCGGTACGAGGCCACGTAACAACCGGAACCTATTACATGGATTCGGAAGCCATCGCACTGCTCGGTGGCTCTGCAAGAGCGCTGGGCATTGCCTGGCGCGGTCGTCACAAAGTGCGCCGTCAGGCTGCACTCGCAGTTCAGTAACACGTAGGGCGCTTCGGCGCTCTATTTCATTTTCTTCCATCTGGGTGAACTTTGCCCAGTGGGGCAGGTTCGTCCGTTTTTTAAGGATTCACCATGTCCCAATCCGAAAAATCTTCACTGAAACAAGACTTCGCTTTCATCCAAGCTTTCTCCGCAGCTGGTTTCAAGCTGACAGACAGCAAGTCCGTCGTTACCCATGACGGCCCTGCCTGGCACGCGACTTTGGCGCATGGACGCACAAAAATCGTCACCGTCTCAAACGGCGGTCACGGCGGTCCGGATGAGTCGTTCTTCCACGCCACCACCGAAGCCGGCAAAGCCGTCGACAAAGCCAGCCTCGAAAAGCTGTTTGCAGTTCCCGAGGTCGCGACCGCAGTACGTGGCCACATGTTGTTCAACCTCCGTTTGGAGCAACAGTACGACAAGGTTGAGGGCCGGAATTATCAGGCAGCACAAGCCGACATTGCAGCTCGCGTGCCACTGCCTACCGTAGACAACGTCGAATTTCTCGTCGGCCGCATCGCTGATATCAGCGGGATGGTGAACACGTTTAAACGTGCGATTAAGACGAAATTGATCGTCGTCTTCGAAGGTGGAGACGCTAAGGGCGAGTACGTGACCTATAAGTGCACCGACACTCCGGCCAATCGTGAGCAGCTTAAGGCGCACGAGAAGGACCGCAAGATCGATTACTTCCTTGCCGACCTGTTCGGCGCCACCAACGAGCCGAAAGCAGCCTAATGACGACCGCACTGGAGTACGCGGCCTCGTTCAGCCGCCGCAAACCAAACCAAGACGAAGTAGCCGAGCTGCACCGGCTGCGCGAGCAGGATCTCGCTGCACTGGCGCCCAAGGCCGTGATCACGGTGGAGGACATTCAAGCTCTGGAATGGGGCGTGAAGTTCGAAGTCGCGAACAAGTTTTTGGACAAGTGCGAAGAAGCTGCCAAGCATGCGCTTCTGCACGATCCGCACCACGGCGTTCGTTCGGCAGCTGCCTTGTTTAAGCCTGCCGAAAAGCCATCGCTACCGACATCAGCTGAGAGATCGGCGCGAACCGCTCAAGCGACCGCCGCTCAAATCGCCGTCATCATCATGAACGGCAAGCAGCGCATGGCCACGCTCCACGGTCTGAAAACTGCTGCCGGCATCGAGGAGATGATTGAGTCGATCTATCCAGCCTCGCTGTTGGAACGGGCTACCGATTTCATCGCCGGTTTTGAAGGCGACGACACGCAGGAAGGCGTCGACCAGCTTCTCGCTGACCTGCGCGCTGCGCTCAAACCGATCCGATAAACCACGACAATTGACCGCCTTACCCCATTCCGGGGTAGGGCGCGTCTTTCCTTTCCTCTGCTTACCACGGCTCCATCCGTGGCCAGCATCTACACCGCTTTCCTTTGCCGAATCTCGGCATCTACCTACCGGCCTATAGCCAACTCCTGCAATAGCCCACGTCGCTGACGATGCGGCGCCGTTCAATTGGAAGAACACACACATGCAAACCACTACCGCAGCAAATACCGACCGCGCCGACCAACTCGAAGCCTTGGGCTTTACGGGCGAGGCGGACTACGCCGAGCACCAGGGCGTGATGCAAAAGATGCGTGACATGACCAAACAGCAGTTGCGCGACACCCGCGTCGCTGGTGGGCTCGAGCTTGTGCACCTGTCTGAGACCGGGCTTCATGCCGGGCGCCGCCTGTGCCTGGCACCGAAAGACCAATCACGCAGCGTGCACGCCGTGTACGCGCCGCTTCACAACCCGACGTTCCTGGCCAGCGTGTGCGAACGGTGCCTGCATGCCTACGCGCTGGAAGCATACGAAGACGGCGAGGACATTCCCGACCACTTAGTGGATCCGCGAGCAGCTGCAAAGCTGGCCTTAGCCAAAGCAGCAGCGAATGTCGCAGGTGAGAAGGTCGGCCAGTGATGGCGGCGCCGATCATCATCGATGACGCGGAGATCGATCGCGCCCTAGCCGAGGACAAGGTTTGCGCCCGCATCATGGCCAAGAAGCTCCGGCCGCAAGTCGGTGACCTGGTTGGCGTACGCTTAAATCTCAATATTTGGAAGTCGCGCAAGGTGCCTGTCCAAACCCTTCACAAGGGCAGCGGCAGCGGTCGTCATCGGCAGAACTCTGGCTTTTACGGAGGTTCGGTCCTGTGGTATCAAAAGACCGTTTCCTTGAGCGATTGTTTCCTAAATGTGGCCCAGCTCGGGCGCGAGAAGATCGCGTCTGACGTGGCGTCGAAACATCCAATAGCCAGTGCCGATGGCGTGCTGCTGGACGACGAAGCTCACAGCTTTGAGGGGATCGAGGTTCGCTTCGACCCTCATGTCACGCACCTCTTTATCGATTGCGACAACCGTGCTGTCAGGTGGGCCGAGCAGGTCACCATATACGCACACAGGGTTCACTGCAGGGGAAAAATTATCTACCACACCGAGATGACCGCGCCTCCCAAAGCCGGTCCATCACCTTCCGTCGCGATTCTGTAATCACGCTGGCGACCTGGTCGCCGCTCGAGCAGGAAACCGCATGCAAGTAACTTGCCGCACCTGCGGCGCCACCATACAAAGCCCTATCGGGCATCCTTAGAAAGCATCTCATGCAAACCATCACCACCTCGCAACAAGCTATCCCGCCAATCGTCGTGCCGGCGGCAGAAAACCGCATCATTGCCCGTATCGTGCTTCAAGCCTGGGGCGGATACAAAGGTCGCGACTTAATAGTCCTCGATGACAAGCAGGTCGACGTCACGGAGATGATCCTCAAAATGGAGCACGACGCTGTCGTGCGCCTGCGAAACAACGATTACGGAACCGACATGATCGGTCAGGCGCTCGCTAGTCATGCAGGGCCTGTCGCGGTGAGTGTAACCCGTCAAATCTGCGACTATTTTGGAGTCGACTACTTGACGGCGATCACGTCCGAGGCGTTTGAAGAAGCGCGTCGTATCGTAAGTCCGGGGCTGCCAGCGTTTGTCCAGACAGCTGTCGAGATGGAAGTCACTGCTACGGTGCTGCCAGGCAGCAATCGCGCCATGGCTCTCAGCGATCTACCGGTGGAAGTCACATTGCCATTAGAGAACGTCATCGTCACCCGCCTAAAGCGCATAAAGCCTTCAGGCGATCGTGCGCTTGCGGTGGTGGGCCCGTTGCTGCCGCGATTCATGCAGCTGATGAATCTGTCGAACGCTGTTAGCATCAACGACGGCCCTCTCGTCACCGACTGGACCATCTCGGAATGTATCGGCGTGCCTACTAACGAGGTGCTCCTTTTCTCTTGGACTGACGGAAACATGAACTACTCCGTTGTCCTGACCGAAGAAGGGATTGAAAGCGGTGGCTTCGACGACAACGGCCAGTTCTTCGTGACTGACCATGAGGGAACGCTGTTGTTTGTGAGTTTTTTTGAGGTCGAGCCCATCGGCTTATTCAACTTGGCCGACATGCAATAGTTCGCGCACCTAGTGCGCAGCTTGAGTAGGCCAGATCCCTGAGAAAGACCCATCCAGCCACGGCTGTTTGGGTCTTTTTTTACGCTCTACATCAATACAATTCTGGTCACGGGTGGCAAGAAATAGGGCCGTTCACGTACAATGCGCGCCCGGGCCGCCCGGCAGCCGGATTCCAACATGAGGAAGAACGATATGAGCAATGGACGTAATCCAACTGATAATGATGCGGATGTAGAGTTCATCGCAAGCAAAGCGGCCGCACTCGTGGCAGCCGGCGACAACAGCCGTACCGATGCGATCAAACGAGTAGTCCAATACTTGCGGGACGACAGGGAAGCGGATGGTGACGAGACTGGGACCAAAGGAGTCGAACTCAAGTTCCCGAAACCTTCGCGTGAAGTCCCAATTGATCAAGTCACAAAGATCAAGAGCGAATTAATGGATGCGGCAAGGGACGCCGCTGACGAAATCTGACCAACAGAATGAACGTCTATCCTTCATGCCTGACTACCTGGGCATGAAGGTGAAAAGGGAGTGTTGCCCTTCCGAAAGTTGTTGTATCATTGTCCTGTCGCTATGCGGCATTGTTGTAAATTCAAACTGCTTTTCCGTGCCGCCACGGATGAGCAATGCTCAAATCTTCCTAAGCCGACTCTCGGCATCTGACGTCGCTGTGCCGCTGGCCAGCTTCTTCTACAACCCATCGGGGACCTGTCCCCGTAGGGACAGCGTTCCTCCTTCCGGAGATACGCATCATGAATACCAGCAATGTAAACGCAATCGCAAACAGCAACCTCGAAGGCGAGATTGACACGCGCCGTGGCCACGCTATGCGCAGCTACTTCAAGCGCCAAAGCCGCCGCCAGGTGCGCCATCGTTTGGCAACTGAGCTGCGTATGCAAATGGAACATCACCTCGCGGAAGCCACGGAGATGAAGCCAATGCTTGCAAGCGAAGTCCATCGCAACCCAGTCATGGCGTCGACCGCGACGATCATCGCCTTCCCGAACCGGGAGCAACGCGATGCTCGTTCGGTGCTTGTCGTGCGCAAGTCGGTACGCGACCCGTTCGCACGCCAACAAGTGCGTTTCGAGCTGCTGGCCGCCTAATCGTCCGATCGCAAGATCGGATCGACTATCGTGACCAACGCCGGCATCACACAAAAATCCCAACTGTGGCAAAACGGGTACCGGCACGGTAACCGAGCGGATCACCAGTCCGAAATCCAATTGGACATGCCCCTCGAGTATTACGAGGGCGTGGCCGAAGGGGTTCGCGACTGGGGATTCGACTGCTTTCCCGACTACTACCCCTAAGCCACATCACCGCTTACAACAACAGCGCCCTGCCGATTTCGGTGGGGCGTTTTCTTTTCGCAGGACCACACTATGCAAACCACCACCAATCTGGCTCGCGCCGTGCAATCGATCACCGGCCGCACCCTCCAACTTCATCATGCCTCTCCAAGCGAATGGGCTGGGGAATGGCCAACCGACCGCAGCGGGGATGTTTTTGTCTCCGAGGCACCTGGGAGCGCAGATGGAAGCGTCTTCGCCTACTGGTTAGGTGACAAGACCTTGTCCTGTGACGGTGTTCTTCCCGCGATTCAGGCACACATGGATGACCACGATGTTGTCGGTGTCCGTGTGATCTTCGCCTTCCCAGACAACGCCCACTCGTCGCTCAAGACCGACCTGGCTGACCTGAAGGAGCGTGCAGCTACCGCAAGGCTACTGGCCGTGCGTGAAGGTATTCGCGTTCGCGTCAAGTCGAACCAGGCTCGTATCGGAGGCGACAAATACCCGGGCCGCGACGGAATCGTCCAAAGCGACAGCGGCGTAGCAACCGGCTACTGGAACGTCCGGCTTACCGCTACTACACGCGCGCGTGAACGCGATGAACTGTTCAGCTTGGACGCGCTCGATGTTCTGACAACAAGCGACGAACTGGCAACGCTGCCGCCGCTCTCTGGCAGGCAGTTTTCGCACCAGCTCGACACGGCTGAATCGCTTCTGTTCGCGGGCGCGTCGTATGCGCTAATACCACACCAGTTAGAAGGCCTCAAGGACGGCTGGGCGGTCAACGCATCGTATCCCGATGGCTCACACAAGACGTTCGGCCTTAACCATCCGCTTACCCGAAGTTTGGCGCTGCGAGTCGCATCCAATGACGCAATGGACTGGTGGCTGAACCGCCGTGAGGCGCAGACAAAAGCTACTTTGCGCTGACCCCGACCACATCACACACAACCCTAGTGGGCTATCCCACGCGGGGTAGCTCCATCACTCTACTGGAGCACTACAAATGCCTTATTCCTGTGCGGACTTCGCAAGCAATCTCGTCAATCACCTTTTCAACAACGCGCTGATCCCTGTCGCTGTCGCCGAATCCGACGACCTGGAATTCCAGGCGAACGAAGCGATGGCTGCAATCACCGACCTCGCGGAGCGTGCTACTGCTTCGCCGACGCCGGCCACCACCACGGTGACCGCCACTGGCGCTGCACAACGCCAAGCACGGTCGACCCAGTTCATGGTCGAACTGCTCGAAGCCAACGAAACACTCACCGACATTGCTGAGAGCAAAGGCGCCCATACTCTGGCCGACTGCATGTACCTGCTGAGCGCTATCCAGAAGGGAGGGGGCATCGAGGTGCACCACCCAACCGGATCGGAAATCCTGGACATCATCAATGACCTGCCATCGGCTGCCCTGTGGATGACCCACGTGAGCGAGGTGACTAAATGAGCAGGTTGACCCCATCGCAGATCCGAGCAGTCGCAACAGTGAGCCTCGGCGTCATCGAGGCAGTTGAAGCCGGCGGCCGGCTTGGCGCCCCAGCAGGTGTCTTGTACGCGGCGATGCAGGCTCAAGGCGCGTCGTTCACACAGTTTCAAAGCGTGATGGGAACACTGGTGCGACCAGGCTACCTCACGCTGGAACATGACTGCTATTTCGGCACTCCCACAATGCCGGAAATGAAAACAAAACTGACCAACGTCCTTGCGGCGTTTGCCAGCTAAGCTTTTACCGATCCAGACGACACACCGGCCTTTCGCCGGCGTGTCGTACTGGACTGCCTTACTGATCTTTGCCATGCACAGATGAGTAGTCGCCCGAATTCATACGCCGATTCTCGGCATCCATCCACGGCCTCGCGCCGAATCACAAATTCGCCATCGGGCACGCTGCCCGTATGGGCCGCGCCTTTGGTTCAAACCTGGAGCAACGAATGCACATGCAAGAGACCTCTCAAGCCGCGCTACATACCAGTGCTGGCGACATCCAAGACCTATTGGCCCTGCTGCAAGGCGAGCCAGAACTAGAAGCGCACGACCGCGCCATCGAAACAGCAGAAAAATCAATCCAAGAGCAGGGCATCGAAACCTTGCTCGGCCTGATCCGGCGTCGCCATGCTATCCATCTCAGATATTCGAGTGGAAAAGATTCTAGTTCGTGCGCTGTGCTCGTAATCGAGGCAGTCCGTCGTGCAGTAGCCGAGGGAATCACGACCACGCACTATATCTCCAGCAGCTCAACGGGGATTGACAATCCGTTAATGGAAATGCACCTGTTGGCTGTTCAGGATGAGATGCGTCAGCATTTCAAAGAGAGTGGGTTGCCAATCGAGGTGCACCTGACACACCCATCGTTGGCATCGTCTTTCATGGTGACGACTATCGGGCGCGGTACGCTGCCTCGCTTCCCGGAGAACAGCAAGCATCGGCAATGTGCGCAGGATTGGAAATACACCCCAGCACAGAAACTCGCAGCTGAACTTCAAGCACGGGCAATCGAACAGACCGGCCGCCCGATGATCACCGTCATCGGTACCCGCTACGACGAGTCGACGGTACGAAAGGCACGCATGACAAGGCGCGGCGAGTCGGCACTTGTGCCGGTTCGTAGCGACGACGGCGAACTAGTGCTAAGTGTGATCGCATGGTGGACACTTGAGGACGTGTGGGACACGCTTGAGATGCTTCTGCAGCCGGAAACCAGCCCATATCAATCGGCAATCTCCCAAGAAAGCGTGCACCGCCTCTTCAGAATCTATGCCGACAGTAATGATGGCGTGTGCGGCGTCGTACTAGGCGACGGTGGCAATCGCGCCGCTTGCGGCGCGCGCACGGGGTGCCACACATGTTTGGTAACGGGTGACAAAGACAAAAGCATGGAGAGCCTTTTGACGGTCGAAAAGTATGGGTTCATGCGGCCGTTGAACGACTTCCGCACGCTTCTCCTTTCCACCCAATTCGACATGGAAACGCGTGAGCTTCTCGGTCGCACGGTGAGTCCAGCCGGTTATCTTCCGGTGGGGCCCGACGTGTACTCTATTCAGTTCCGAAAATCGTTGCTTCGCTACCTGCTGTCGATCGATGCGAACGAGCGCGACCGCGCAGAGGAAACCGAGGCAGCGATCTTCACAGGCCGCCTGGAAGACACGAAGGACAACCGCTTGATGGCCAGCCCGACGTTTGAGCTCGTCAGTCTGCAACAGTTGGCGCTCATTGACTGGCACTGGAGTAACCATTACGAGGCGGCGGAAGCCTTCCCAGCATTGGCGATCTGGTACGAGGTCAACGCCCTGGGTCGTCGGTACTCAATCCCGAAAATCGACAAAGCGCCGAAGATCAGCATCCCGACGAAACGCTGGATCAACGTAGGCAGATTCGATCACGCGGCTCCATCCGAAGGGATGCGCAGCGTGGATGGGGAGAAATGGAATCGGTACCGTCATCCAGACCGGATCTTCCAAAACCGTGAGGTCGATGGAAAGAAAACGACATGGTTCGATGAGACCCCGCAACTTAGCGTCGATGCGGAAAAGGCATGTGCATTCATCACCTGCACGTACCCAACCATGTCGATCGAATGCAACCACCTCCCTGCAACCGAATCTGCTGCATTCTGGCTCAACGAAGGGATCGTCAGCCTCCCGGCCGGCCACGCCCAACGCTACCAGGAAATCGCGCTACGCAACCGTTACTTCGCCAATTTGGCCCAGCGCCTTGACCTCTCGCCAGCCGAGATGAATCGGTACCTGATGCAGAACTCGATTCCCAACGTAGAGCACGAAAAGCTACTTTTAAAGGTCGCAGCTACTGCTGCCGGCCTCCAACCCGACATGTTCGCGCAGCCACTGGCCGCGTGAACACCTAACCACCATCAACGCTCGCCCTGAATGGGTGAGCGATTTTTATTGAGCAAAACATGAATCGGACTGCAAACAATACCGTGCCTGCTACCTTCGATGCAGGGACCATCGCGTCGATTGCCGCGCGACTGGGCGTGGCGAATGGGGCCACACACAACGCAATCGAGATCAAGACAGAGGTCGTAGACGTCATGGACGGCGTAATCGGCGGCGACGATGTCAGCGTCGTGTCGGCACTGCTCGATCTTTCAACCGGCAGGCTGGTGCTGGTCGACAAAGAACTTGGGCACCCGCTGCTGGTCTGGGACGAAGTCGGAGCAACCATCCATTACGGCGAACACCAGTACAGCGTTCCGGTCCTGGAAGACAGTATTCCTGACGACCTCTGGCGTACCGAAGTCTCCGACCACATCATGGCCAACGGTTACTGGGCAGTGCTCGATCTTCGCTCCCTGATCGCCCCGTGCGCTCAAGAACAGATTGCGTAGGCCTCCGGCGAAAGGAAATCAAGATGGCAAAAGCAAACAAAGGCCTACTGGCACCATTGAGCGCCGCCCAGCTCGCGCAACTGCGGGCCGATGCAAACGATCTATGGGCCGCGGCCGAACGCAAGGGGACGACCTTGGATCGATGGGAACACAAGGACGAAAGTGAGGCTGCGCGTGATCATTTCGCTCTAGGTACCTGGCTCCATTATTACTCGACCCGCATCGGCAAGGTGGACGGTCTGCAGGCCCGGATCGACTGCGCTCGTCGCATTTTCGAATCCGGCCTGGAGAGGATCGGTTACAAGTTTTTCACGGTTTTCGACTTCGGTGAACGGCAGTTCGATACGCTGGTCGAGATGGGCGACGCTGACGAAGTTGTCGACGCCCTGCGCGTAATCGCCTGCGAGGGACGTAACGCAAATCTGCTCAAGGCCTTCGAATACATGGGCTGGAGCTTGGAAGGAAAGCAGCAAGCGCTGTTCTGATCAGCGCGCATTACAAGGACCCCGCTTCGGCGGGGTCTTTTTTTGCCTGCACGTCCGTCACGCTCATGGTCTTTTCCGAGGCTTCACCTAGCGTCTTGCTCAAAAGTACCTTTCCGGTTAACCTTCGTGTATTGTCCCTCTGAACAAAACACCTAGGATGCGTAAAACGAATGTCTAAAGCGCCGTATATCGAAGAAGGTCGGCTCAGGCACCTTCTCAAAGTCGCTGCAATTTCAGGCGAATCCCCGCTGCGGAATGTTGCGCTCCTAACGACGGTCTACGGCACCGGCATGATGCTGACCGAAATCGCCCGATTGCCGGTCCGGGCGTACCTAAACGGTGATGGCTCGGTTCGGGTGAAATCGTGCGTTGATGCCGGGATCGCCTACAACGGTAAGGAGCGCCCGATCTACTGGTCCAATGCCAAAGTCGTGAAAGCGATCGACGCGTACCTTTCGTACCGTATCGCATACCGACATCGGCTGACCCCATACGCTACTGCCTTCCGTGGCCTTGACCCGGATGCACCGATCTTTCTGACGGGCGACGGGGAACCATACAAGCTGATCGAGCGCCGCACTGTGCGCGGTGCCGCCAGCTACTCATGTGACTCACTCAGCCAGCTCTTTCGTAAGCTGCACCTGCAGGCCGGCATCGAGGGAGCTAGTGCGATGTCCGGACGTCGGACATTTGCTGTGCGCCTGGCGAATAACGGGTTCGACCTCCGACACATTAACGAGCTGCTGGGACATGAGACTTTGACGGCTACCAAGCGCCTAATTGACGCGGACCCTGTACGCCTATGCGCGATCGTTGCGAGGGTCATTTAATGCCAGACGAAGCAAAGAAGGCGGTAAGGGGCCGGCCAGCGACGGGCAAGGCCAAGTCCTCGACAGAGCGCAGCAAAGCCGCTGACGAGGCTCTGGTGGCTTCTGGTGGGCGCATCGTACGTGCGCGACTATCGCCAGACGCCGCCGCATCGCTGGCCATCCTCAAGGCCGCTCTCGGCAGCGATAAGGATGCCTTAGACGCAGCACTAAATTTCGCCGCAAAAAACATTTCATTTATCGTTGGTACAAACGATAAAAGGGTACAATAGAGGCATAGGCGGCGCAGCCTGCGATCCGCTCCAAGCAAGGAAACCGCGCCATGGCCGAAATCACTAAACAGCAACTGCTCGACCTCATCGATGCGTACGCGCGGCAGCAGGCGCTGCACTCGTTCTTGGAGGCGTCGCGTATCGCAACTACGAGGACAGGTCGTGGCCCGGCCCGCAGCGAAGTTCGAGCGCTAGACGAAGCCACGGAGTACCGGGCTGCAATCAAAAGCGTTGTAGACGCATTGCCGATCTAAAGGAAAAGTGCATGTTTGAGCAAAACACGATTATCAAGTCATCTGCGCTTGCCGAAGCCTGGCTTCAAGCCATCGTTAAAGCCTATGGCAGCTTTGGCGTGATTTCTTTCCCGGACGACTGCGCCGAGATCGTTCGCCATTTCGACCATGCCGGCGTGACGATCACAATCACTGATGCTGACAGCTTCTGGAATGCTCACAGCGACAATCAAGCATCGGGATGGGTGACGCTTGCGGAAGACAGTGTTGCGGCCCTGGACTGGCTGGCTGAAGACATCGAGTCCGGCATTTGCAAGGTCCGGTCTTTGAAGCCATTGCAAGGGACCGTTAAGGTTACAGTCTAACTCCAAGGAAAACTAATGGACAACCTGAGCCAGCTTCTAACTGAATGCCACGCCGTAAGGGCAGGCAAGACACCATCTATTACGGATCTGCGAGCACGTGCTGAACGAACCGGTCTATCTCTTGACCGCATATACCTTGCTGCCGAGGCCGCTGATGTTGAAGTAGTCGACGACGGCAACGAGTTGAAGATAATTCCCTGCGCGTACTGATAACGGAAAACTCGCTCAGCAGCATCCACGGTCCGCATGACGGGCCTGGTGCATTGAGGGCCAGCATAGTGCTGGTGACAATAGGAGAATATTATGAAACAAAACGTATTGATCTTCGCAATGCTAGGAACGCTTTCTTTTATGGTGGGCTGCGATAGTGATAAAAATTCGGAACCTACACAAACCGTCGATTGGTACAAAACGCATGATGCCGAACGCAAAGATGTTCTAGAAAAATGTAAGAACAATCCAGGTGAACTAGCTATGACACCTAACTGCGTTAATGCTTCAAAAGCAGATAACCAGGTTTCTATGGGAAACCCAAACAAAGCAATCAAGCCTAAGCCCTTAACCTTTGAGAACAAATAGCGTCCACAATCAAGAGGGGTGATCTGAGTGTCCAGATGATGCAAGCATTTTTTTCACGGAAAAGTGATGTGGTGAGAAGTTGTGAAGACGATGCAAATGATTAATTTTGATCAGTTATCCAAACAGGAGTTGGTGACTTTTATCGCAGATAATTTTGCTCTTTTCGACAGCGAAAGAACACCAGGATTCCCTGAGAACATGCTTTTCAACTTGGAGAGCGAATTCTTTCAGTTCTTCCGCAACCCGAACGGATTCGCGATCGCCTTCACAGGAAGACCAACCGAAGTCGAGCTAATGTTCTTGTACGTGCGAAAGTCGGCAGAAGGGCGAGGAATTGGAACGCAACTCATCGATAAGGTGAAGCACATAGCAGCAGGACTCCCGATTACGCTTAAATGTGAAGGTCCTAACCGGCTAGCATATTTTCGAGGCCATGGATTTGAAGCCGTCACGCAAGTGTCGAAGGATCGCTTCTGCATGCAGTGCCTACGCGCGGACCCGTCGATCTAACCGTCCCGCAGAATACAACTAGGCGCGAATCACGCCCTACAAAGGAAAAGAATGAAGACAATCGTTATCACTTTTATGCTGGTTGCGAGCATGACGTCTACAGTGCACGCAGAAGAAGCAATCTGCCCGTCTCTTGGGAAGCTCGCCGCCTATGCTGCTCGCGAACGAGAGGCAGGGAGAACGGAGGAGCAAACCTACCTGAAAGTGTTGAACCAAAGCCAGATCAAAAGAACAAGCTACAGCGCCGAGTGGACTGCAAATACCATTGCATGGGTTTATGAGGAACGGGTGGGGAGCAAGGATGCGGAGAAAACCATGCTAAAGAAGTGCCGTAAGGCATTCGGCGAGAAGCCTTAGAGCAGCTGGAAACGAACATGACATGGATACTTCGAATCGTCACATTGCCGCTGTGCTTGTTTTGGCACGATGATGAGTGTACAGGCGAGGGCTACCACTCCGGCGATCAACTGTGTTGGGAGTATCGCAAGTGCAAGCGCTGCAGTCGGAAGACAACCGTAACCCTGCCAAGCTGATCAGTATCGGAAAACCCAGCAGTACCGATGCCAGCCACGAGCTGGCGTCGTCAATGAGAGGGTCGGGTGCTGTGCCTGGCCAACGAGGAAAAATAATGCGAAACACAAACTTTCTCTTGCCCGACGACCTGGCCGCTTTGAAGCGGTTCGTTGAATGCTGCGAAGACAGTGGCTCCGGTGGCCACGACGTCACAAAGGATCGCATGGCGCGTCTTTGCGAAATCGGTGCTGTCGAATCCAAGGGGTTCGGGCGTCACCAGATTACAACCTTTGGTGGCTATGTCTTAGACTTGGCAAACGACGAATCGCCCGTACTACCTTTGAAGACTCACGCCGATTACGAGCGGAGTGCGCGGTTGCCACACGGTGAAAAGCTCCGGGCGACGACCCTGACCGACGAATCGAACTAGACCGGAAAACGCATGAGCTTATTGAACGAACTGAAAGTTACCCTAGCTGACCTTATGCCGCTAAACGGCAGGTCCGTCATGGTGGCTGGGGAGAACAACCCGTATCGCGTTAGCGAACGCTTGTACTCGGCTGTGCAGGCAATGGCAGTCGATCGGGCTGTTCCACCATCTGCAATTTTCCGCAAGCTACGGGATGAAATACAAGTAGCCGGCTGATCTAGGGAAAAAGTGAGAATGAAAGTAACGATTTGGTTCGGCGCCCTTGCGCTGGCGTGTCTGGTGCGGGAGGGAGTTGCAGCGGATCTGCACAGTATGAACGCTGCGGATGCAATGAAGCTAGCGATGTCGATTCCTGTTACCGGGCCCTCTGGCACCGTCACTAATGTAGGAGCGAAGATGAAGATCATCGGTCTTACTATCACGGGTGGCCGAGCTTATAGTTACGATTCGAAGGCGGAGCTTGAACAACCGAGCGATAAGGTAGGCGACCTCCACTTTACGATTCAGGGGACCCAGCCATCGCCGGAGTTCAAACGAACGACATGCGATATGTGGGGCGATGCCGACTTCATGAAACGCAACGGAAAGTTTTACCCAGAGAATCGTACGGCAAACTGGCTCGTAACGGGCGAGTGCTCTACGAGCTTTGTTAAACCACGCTGATTGTCCCGGAAAACATGAATACCTTGAACCGCCCGACTGGACAGCTAGGCTCGCCAGTGTTTGTCGAGTGGGAGGGCCACTGGTACGGCGTGCCTTATATGCTCGCCCACAACATGAGGAAGGCAGGATTCGATGTACGAACGAAGCCACCAGAGTCAGCACAGACTCTCAACTCATCTAAACCGAAACTCTAGGAGTCACGGAAAATGGACACTTCGGACTTCTTCGCTGCTTTTGCAGTTTGTGCCTCTGCTGGCTCAGCGCTGTACGCGCGTTGGGCCGGCAAAGCGGCTCAACGGGCTAATGAAATCGCAATCCACAACGAGCGCCTGAGAATATACAAAGGACTTTTGGAGTTCCGCGCCGTCTTGACTACAAAGGGATCGAGCTTTCCGGATGACGAGCTGTGGAAGTTTTCGGATCTGGTCTTGTTGAGTGAGTTTTACTTTTCCAAAGCTGCGCATGAGGAAATGCATAAATTGCTTGAAGATGGCAATGAGATTAAAGCTCGATATGAACACTGGCAGTCTACGAAGGAGTCACACGGGGACAGTGCTGCGGCCGTGCGTGCGATGAACGACATGCACCGCGCAACTCGGGATCAATGTGGGGCAGTAGCAGAAATGTTGAAACCAGCTTTGCTCCTACATGCCAACAAGCCCTCGTGGATAATCTAGATCGAACGGAAAAGGATCACGCTCGACCACACCATGCTAATTTACCAGCGCGCGATCGACAAAACGGCTGGTGCCGGAGAAAGCGCGGCTTGGTGGACGGAAGTGCAGGCTGAACTGGAAGCCGTGATTGCGGCGCCAACGACCTCGGCAGCAGCCGACATCATCGCCTGGTGGCATCAGGTATAGAAAGACGTCGGAGATACACCAGCGCGGGCTGTTGGCCGCATTCGCCGGGACGCTGCAAGCGTGCTCGGCAAGTAAAGGAAAACGCCCAGCAGGTATTCTTCGAAATAAGAAGCGGCGCCAGACGGTGCCACCGCACCGTCCGGTCGACGGTTTGATAGGAGAATCACGATGAAAAACGAAGCTTTAGCAGCTTGTTTGATAGCAGCGGCGGTGCTAAGCGGCTGCGCGGGCGCCCCTCCCACGACTACGTTGAATAATGCTGATGGCTCGACCACGACCGTAACTTCCAACGGAGACGGTACAACGACAACAGATCGCGGCGGTGTATCTACTACGTCGAACAAATCGCACGGTGAAGCTGTGAAAGAAGCTAAAAACGACGATTCGAATGCTCGCTAGACTAAAACACTAGATCAGCGCCTAGTTGGCATTGGCCAACTAGGTTTACGGTTGATTATTTTGGCCTGTAAGCGACTCGAGCGGAAAAGCCCAGCAGTACCCACGCCGCGCTCGACGCGGCTGTGGCACTGAGAAGGTCTGCATGGTGCCGGCCAGGAGAGAGCGATGAAGTTCAAACACCTTGCTGCAGCGTTGATCTGCGGCACAATTACTGGTGGGGTAGCCCTCGATGTGCTGGGTCTTCCTCCCGCCGTTGCGAGCGGTGCTGCGGCGGGCATTACTGCGGCTGTTGTGGTGTTCGCAAGTAGGCGCTGGAACTAAGCCCTCTGACCCACGGAAAACTATGAGCATTATTTCAAAGTACCGGATCGGCCTCGTGACCTGCATCGCAACTGAATTCGCGCTCGCTGGCTTGCTGTGGCTGTTCGGTCGGGCCTGGGTTCTTGCCCACCCCAATGTCGCCAATTGGGTAGCCAGTCATTCGAGTTGGATTGAGGTGATTTTGTCCACCTTGCTCGCCTCGTGTGCCGCTGCTGTATTCATTATCGGCGTTACCACGAAGCGCTCATAATCAAGGAAAAGATCGTGACTGACGTTCAGGACAAATGCTGTTCGTGCGGCGCCACTTCTGGCCATATTTGCGAGTGTTCTAAGCGGCCAAAGGGAACTGCACCAGTCGAGCAGGTGGACTGGCGACTCATCGAAGCGCTGATCGCCAGCTACTCTCGTAACACCAAATAGCGGAAAACAGATGAGCGCCGACAGCTTCACTTTCGCAGATGTGCCACAACAGGACCGGTGCCGCTGGTTCGTACGCTATGGCGCCAAGACCATGTTCGACCGCGGGTTTCGTTCGAAGGATGAGGCG
>Ga0308164_10000370_pt1 | contig 85113 bp, 80 predicted proteins | sample PhyTR2_FD_201031 | JGI IMG/M metagenome (GOLD analysis project Ga0308164, IMG submission 201031) | Phyllosphere microbial communities from UC Gill Tract Community Farm, Albany, California, United States - DLSLT.R2 | ecosystem: Host-associated > Plants > Phyllosphere > Unclassified | place: USA... | reverse complement strand
TAGCGCACCTTGTTCTGCCACTTTTCGAGGATGTCGGGGTTGTCCTGGAACAGTTTCACCGGCTGCAGGATCAGGTCGTCGAAATCCACCGCGTTGAAGGCCTTCAGCGTGCGCTGGTAGTGGGTGTAGACGATGGCGGCGGTCTGTTCCTTGGGGTTGCGCGCATTTTCCAGGGCTTCGGCCGGCAGGATAAGGTCGTTCTTCCAGGCGCCGATCATGTTCTTGATCTCGTCGACGCCGTCGTCGCCCGAGTACTCCTTCTGCATGATGTCGGTCATCAGGGCCTTGACGTCGGTCTCGTCGAAGATCGAGAAACCCGGCTTGTAGCCCAGCCGCGTGTGTTCCTTGCGGATGATGTTGAGGCCCAGGTTGTGGAAGGTCGATACCGTCAGGCCGCGGCCCTCGCCGCCGCGCAGCAGGGTGCCGACGCGCTCTTTCATCTCGCGGGCGGCCTTGTTGGTGAAGGTCATGGCCACGATGTATTGCGCGCGGATGCCGCACTGCTGGATCAGGTGGGCGATCTTGCGGGTGATCACGCTGGTCTTGCCGGAGCCTGCGCCGGCGAGCACCAGAAGAGGGCCGCCGACGTAGTTCACGGCTTCTTGTTGCCGGGGATTGAGTCGGGACATACGGATAGATGAACCGTGAAGAAATAGCCGCGCATTTTAGCAGGCTCTTCGCCAAATGCCGCGACCGTCTGCCCATACATGCGAGTTTCGCTAGCAAAATTTGCCGGTTTTGATACTTTGCCGCAGGATACGTATAGAAACGCGACAAACCTTCAAATGAATGGACGCTAATGATATTGTCAATCATTATCATTAGTGCCGAATGTTTACGCCGTACCGATGCCTCCGGGCCGTGAATACGTGTTAAGGAGTCTGCTTGCCTACGCCCGCCGAACCCGTGCGCCTCTTGCTGCTGGCCGATCAAGCCATCTGGGCGGCAACATTGCAGGAGTGCCTGGCGCCCCTGGGCCCCGGCTTCGTGCTGGTAGCCGCCGCAGACTGGGCGGCGGTGGGCCCGTTGTTCGATGGCGACGCCCACGCGGTGCTGCTGACCACGCCCGAACGCCAGCCGGGCCCGGGCCAGTGCGTGCTGCCGCAAGTGCTGCTGCTGGAGCAGGAACCGAGCACGGCCCCGCTGGGCGTCAGCGATTGGCTGGTACGCGAGTACCTGAACACCGACACTCTGCGCCGCTGCCTGCGCCATGTGCGCGAGCGCGGGGCGCTGGAGCACACCCTGCAACGCCTGGCCGAGCAAGACCCGCTCACCGGCATCGCCAACCGCCAGGGCTTCCAGACCCTGCTGGCGGCGCGCCTGGCCATCAACGAAGGCCGCGGCATCGCCTTGGGCCACCTCGACCTCGACAACTTTCGCTACGCCAACGATGCCCTCGGCCACCAGGCCGGCGACCGCCTGATTCTGCAGGTGGTGGCGCGGCTCAAGGGTGAACTGGAGCCCGGCGACCAGATCTCGCGCCTGGGCAGCGACGAATTCGCCCTGCTGATCGATACCCGCCGCGACCCGCAGCGCGCCGAGGTGCTGGCCGAACGTATCGTCGAAGCCATGGCGGAACCCTACTGGATCGACGGCGAAAGCCTGCTGATCGGCTGCAGCCTGGGCCTCGCCCACGCCCGCGCCCAGGCCGGCGCCGACCCGCTGATGTGGCACGCGCACATTGCCATGCAGCAGGCCAAGAGCATTCAGGGCTGCACGTATCACGTCTTCAACGAACGCATCAACCGCAACGCCCGCAGCGTCGCCGACCTGGAAGGCGAGTTGCGCCGCGCGTTACGCCGTGACGAGCTGGAACTGCATTACCAGCCGCGTTTGAACCTGCATACCGGTGAAATCGTCGGGGTCGAGGCGCTGGTGCGCTGGCGCCATGCCGAGCGGGGCCTGCTGCCGCCCAGCGAGTTCGTGCCGCTGGCGGAACAGAGTGGCCTGATCGTGCCGCTGGGCTATTGGGTGATCGCCCGCGCCCTGCGCGATATGGAAGACCTGCGCAACCGTGGCCTGGCGCCGCTGCACATGGCGGTGAACCTGTCGTTCCGGCAGTTTCAGGACAGCCAGTTGCTGGTGACCCTCAGCCGGCTGATCAGCGAACGCGGCATCGACGCCAGCTGGCTGGAGTTCGAACTGACGGAAACCGCGGTCATGCGCCGCAATGATCAGGTCAAGCACACCATGGACGCCCTCGGGCAACTGGGCGTGCGCTTTTCCCTCGACGATTTTGGCACCGGTTTCTCTTCGTTCGTGCACCTCAACAGCCTGCCGATCGCCTTGCTCAAGATCGACAAGAGTTTTGTCGGCGGCATGGAAACCCGCGACGAGAACCGCCAACTGGTGCGCGCCATGATTCACCTGGCCCACAACCTCAAGCTGCAGGTCGTCGCAGAAGGCGTCGAAACCGCGGAGCAACTCGATCTGCTGCGCGGTTTCGGTTGCGACCAGGTACAGGGCTTCCTGATCAGTAAGGCTCTGCCGCTGGACAGCTTTGCCGAGTTTCTGCAGCGGGGCTCGGCGCACCAGTGGGCGCAGGCGCGGCTGTGATGGCGGGCTCGGCCTTGGGCTGAGCCTTTGCCTTGAGGCGGCGCATCTTCCATTCGAAGGTGCTGGTGAGGATCACCGCCGAACACGCCAGCCCCAGCGCCAACCCCCACCAGATGCCCACGGGGCCCCAGCCGGCGTTGAAGGCCAGCAGCCAGGCCGCCGGCGCGCCAATCACCCAGTAGCAGAACAGCCCGACCAGGAAGGTGGTGCGCGCGTCCTTGAGGCCGCGAATCGCGCCCATGGCGATGGTCTGGACGCCGTCGAACAGCTCGAACCAGGCGGCGACCGCCAGCAGGCTCAAGGCCACCTTGATCACCGGCTGGAAGGCCGGGTCATGGGCGTTGAGCATCAGCCCCACCAGCGGCCCCGGTACCAGCCAGAACACCAGCGAGAAGGCCAGCATCACCAGCGCCCCGACGCCGATGCCCAGGCGCCCGACCAGCAGCACGGTCTTCATGTCTTCGGCGCCGTAGTGGCGGCCGATGCGCAGCGTGACCGCATAGGACATGCCCGCTGGCACCATGAAGGCCACCGAGACGATCTGCAGGGCGATCTGGTGCGCGGCCAATGGCACGCTGCCCAGCAGGCCCATGCACAACGCGGCGAACGCGAACACGCCGACTTCCACCGCATAGGTACCGCCGATGGGCAGGCCCAGGCGCCAGAGCTCGCGGATGCTGGCCAGCGATGGGCGCAGCAGGCCCTTGCGAATCGGGTAGGCGCGGTAGGCGCGGTGCCGGCCGATGTGCACGGCCAGCACGATCGCCATGCCGGTGCTGACCAGCGCGGTGACCAGGCCGATGCCCACCAGGCCCATCTTCGGCAGGCCGAACAGGCCTTCGATCAGCACCAGGTTGCACCCATAGTTGAGCACCGCGGCGCCGATGCTGATGACCATCACCGGGCCCGGCCGGCCCACGGCGCTGGTAAAGCCGCGCAGGGCCATGAAGCTCAGGGTGCCCGGCAAGGCCAGGGGCAGCAGGGTCAGGAATTGGCGGGCAAACGCCACGTTCTGTGGCGACTGGCCAAATTGCAGCAGGATCGGGCCCAGGTTCCACAGCAACAGGGCGCCCACTATTCCCAGCATCCACGCCAGCCACAGCCCGGCCTGGGTCAGGCGCGCGGCCCCGGCGCTGTCGCCGGCGCCATGGCGCATCGAAACCAGGGTGCCAATCGCCGCCATCACGCCGATGCAGAAAATCGACACGAAGGTGTAGCTCGCCGCGCCCAGGCCGCCACCGGCGAGGGCTTCGGGGCTGAGCCGGGCCATCATCAGGGTGTCGGTCAGCACCATCAGCATACTGGCCAGTTGCGAGGCAATCAGCGGCCCCGCCAGGCGCAGCAGGGCTTTGAGTTCGAGACGAAGTGGCGAGGACATGGCGCAAATCACATAGGCAGAGTGCAAGGCAGCCTATTGTCAGGCTTGCGGATCGCTAGCACAAAAGGATAAATACGATGGCTGGCATGAGTAATACTCATGCATCAACGTTCAACCGCCGGTTTTTCGGAAAATACCGCCATGTCCCGCCGCCTGCCGCCGCTGTATGCCCTTCGTGCCTTCGAGGCCGCTGCTCGCCATAGCTCGTTCACCCGCGCGGCGGATGAGTTATCGATCACCCAAAGTGCTGTCAGCCGCCATATCCGCACCCTGGAAAGCCACTTCGGCTGCCGGCTGTTCGTGCGCAATGGCCGGGCGCTGCAGCTCAGTGAATCGGCGCGGCTGCTGTTGCCCGGGGTGCGCGACGGTTTCGCGGCGCTGGAGCGGGCCTGCCATACGCTGCTGGCCGAAGACGACGTGCTGCGCATGAAGGCGCCGTCGACCCTGACCATGCGCTGGCTGCTGGCGCGCCTCAGCCGTTTTCGCCATGTGCAGGCCGGCAACGAGGTGCAGCTCACCAGCGCCTGGATGGAAATCGACAATGTCGACTTCAACCACGAGCCCTTCGACTGCGCGGTGCTGCTGTCCAACGGCAGCTTCCCGCCGGACTGGGAGGCGACCTACCTATTCCCCGAACTGCTGATTCCCGTCTGCGCGCCCGCGCTGATCGATGGCCAGCCGTGGGACGCCGCGCGCCTGGCCAGCACGGAATTGCTGCATCCCACCCCGGACCGCCGCGACTGGCGCAGCTGGCTGCAGCGCATGGATTTGCTCGACCACGTCTCAATTCGCGGCGGCCAAGCCTTCGACACTCTGGAATTAGGTATGATCGCCGCCGCGCGGGGCTACGGGGTGGCCATTGGCGACCTGTTGATGGTCGCCGAAGACGTCGCCCAACATCGGTTGAGCCTGCCTTGGCCGACCGCTGTCGCCAGTGGCGAAGCCTATTACCTGGTATGGCCCAAGACTCGCCCCGGTGGTGAGCGGCTGCGACGCTTGAGTGATTTCCTCAGGGCCGAGGTCGAGGCCATGGCGCTGCCTGAGGTGGAAATGCTCAAGTAGCCTGTCGTTGGCAACACCCTGTGACAATTAACCGCGCGGTACGCTCAAGTATTTGCTCTAAGCGCCGATTCTTGAAAACAGAGGATTCCGCTTACGAGGATCCGCCTTGCCTGCCCAAAAAACAGAAATGCCGTGAGGGTTGATCGTCACTAGACGATCCCTTCGCGGCCGGGAGTTCCTATGTCTCAACCTCGTGCCCGGATTGCCGCGCAACTCGGCGTCGCTCTCGCCGTGATACTGGTGCTGGTCATCAGCGGCAGTACCATTTTTGCCCTGCGTTCGCTCGACACGGCCAACCTTCACACCCGTGAAGAGCACATGGCCAGCGAAGCGCGCCTGCTCGCCGACCAGTTGGCGACCTTCCATGGCACCCTGCGCGACAGCACCCAGCGCCTCAGCGGCCTGTTCGAGTCGCGCTTCAGCCGAGGCCTGGCCGTGGACGCGGCGCAGCCAGTCGCCGTGGCCGGCGTGCAGACGCCCAGCCTTACCCTGGGTGGCGACGAGGTGCTGAACAACGATTTCCGCGAAGTCGACGACTTCCGCAAGATGACCGCCGGCGTGGCCACGGTGTTCGTGCGCAGCGGCAGCGAATTCATTCGCATCAGTACTTCGCTGACCAAGCAGGACGGCAGCCGCGCCATCGGCACGATGCTCGATCACGCCCACCCTGCGTATGCGCTGCTGATGGGTGGCCAGGGCTACGTGGGCCGCGCGGTGCTGTTCGACCGCTCCTACATGACCCAATACACCCCGGTACGCGATGCCAGCGGCCAGGTGATCGCGGTGCTGTTCGTGGGCTTCGACTACACCGACGCGCAGAAGGCGCAATTCGACAACCTGCGCCAGTTCCGCATTGGCAAGACCGGCTCGCTGGCCCTGCTGGATGAAAAAGGCAAATGGCTGGTGGCCCCGGCGGGCGCCCAGGACCCGGATGGCTCGGCGAAAACCCTCGCGGCCTTGGCCAAGCAGACGGGCGTCGCCGAGGTCTGGAACGACGGCAAGGAAGATTTCTACTCGGTGGCCATGCCCTTCAGCGGTGGCCCTTGGAGTGTGATCGCCAGCATGCCGAAGACCGAAGTCCGGGCCGTGACCTGGGACGTCGGTACGCAACTGGTGATCGGCAGCCTGCTGGCCACTCTGATCGCCGTGGCGGCGACCATGTGGATGCTGCGCCGCAAGCTCAAGCCATTGGCCGACCTGGTGGTCCAGGCCGAGGCCATGGGCGCCGGCGACCTGAGCGTCCGCATGAAAATCGCCAGCCACGATGAAATTGGCCAACTGGCCCGCAGCTTCAACCGGATGGGCGATGCCCTGGGCGGCACCGTGCTGCACATTCGCACGGCGGCGCAGCAGGTGAGCGGGCGTGCACAGGCGCTGGCCGGTATGTCGAGCGGTGCCTATGAGGGCATGGAGCAGCAGTCTGGCGAAATCACCAGCATGGCTGGCGCTGTAGAAGAGTTCAGCGCCACTTCGCTGAATATCGCCGACAATATGGGCAATACCGAGCGCGTGGCTCGCGACAACGCCGAGCAGACGCGCATTGGCCGTAGCTCGATGACGGAAGCCTCGTCGTCGTTGCAGGAGATCGCCTCGGCACTGGGCAGTACCGCGCGGGTTATCGACACTTTGGGCCAGCGTTCCCAGGAAATCGGCGGCATTGTCAGTGTGATCACTTCGATTGCCGAGCAGACCAACCTGCTGGCGCTCAACGCGGCCATCGAGGCGGCGCGTGCGGGCGAGCAGGGTCGCGGTTTCGCCGTGGTGGCGGACGAAGTACGCAGCCTGGCATCGCGCACGCGCCAGGCCACCGATGAAATTTCCAGCATGATCGGCAGCATCCAGCAGGAAACCGGCAATGCCATCCAGACCATGGAGCAGGGCAACCGCCTGATGGAAGAGGGCCTGGCGCGCAACGCCAAGGTCGCCGAAGCGCTGGCGCAGATCGACGAACAAAGCCGCTCGGCCGGCCACCAGTTCGCGGCGATCGCTACGGCCACCCAGGAGCAGAGCAGCACCGCGACCTTGCTCAGCAGCAACTTGCAGAGCATCGCCCTGGCCAACAGCGAGCAGCGTGAAGTGGTGTCCAACCTGGCTGATACGGCGCGGGAGCTGGAAGGCTTGGCCGCGGAGTTGCGTCAGGAAGTGGATCGGTTTCGGGTGGAGCGCTGAACGCTAGAGTCGCGTCAGGCCAGCTCGCTAGCGCACTGCGCTAGCGAGCGTTGCTCTGTCTCGGCATAAAGCCCCAGCTCATCAATCACCTTGGCCCCCAGCGCCTGTTCGAAATCCGCCTGGTTCGATTGCGCCGCGTAATCGGTCTGGGCGTTGTCACCCAGGTTCGACTGGAAGATCCCGGCCGCACTCACCGGCAGGAAATCCTCGTACACCAGTGGCTCATAGCGCACGTGGCCGGCGGCGATCAGCGCTTGCAGATCTGCAGTCGCGCCTTTCGCTGAAGCGCCTTTTTCGGTCACGAAATAGCGAAAGAATGCCAATCCCTGTTCACGCATCTGCGCCAGATCATCCGGAAACTCGCTGAACTGTTCGCCCAGCAGCGCCATGTATTCTTTGGCGTTGCCTTGCGCGGGAAAGCCCGCCAGCGCTTCCCTTGAAGCATTCAGTAAGCGGTCATACAACGCCCGGCCCTTGGCCGTCAGCGCCGCGCCGCGTTGTTCGATCTCGCCAAAGCGCGCGGTATGGCTGCCCAACGCAGCGTTCTGGTCAGTGAAAGCGACCTTTTCCTGCAAGGCCTTGAAGCTGGTCTGGCGCAGCAGGATGGGGTGCTTGCGCGTGGGCGGGCCTTCGATCACGGCCTTGGGCGAGATGCCCTTGGTGGGCATGCCGGCCTGTACGCGATCAATATCCAGGGTGCGCGGGGTCAGGTGGTTGATGTGCGGGCCCTTGAAGGCCACCACGTCGGCGATCAGCCGGTGCTCGTCGTGCAGCGCTTTGTACTCGGCCGCCGTGACCGTGGCATCGCGGTGCCAGCGGAAGGTTTCCAGGGCTTGCTCGACGAAGCGCCCGCCATCTTCTTCGCTCAAGCCGCCTTGGCTTTCGAAGCGTTCGATCAAGCTCAGCGCCAGTGGCGTGAAAATCTGCCGTTGGCTGAGGATGGCTTCGGCCCGCTCGCGCAGCGCTGGGTTGTCGATCAATTCCAGGCGCAGCAGTGAAGTGAATACCCGAAACGGACTCGCCTGCAGGGCGTGTTCGTGCACCGCACGAAAGGCCGTGGAGTGCACCGGGACGCCCGCTGAAGTCAGGTCGTAATAACCCACGGGCTGCATGCCCAGCACCGCGAACAGGCGGCGAATGGTCGCCAGCTCCTGCGCCGTGCCCAGCCGAATGGCGCCGTGGCGCTCCATGTCCAGGCGTTCGACCTCGCCGGTGCGCTGCAGTGACTCGGCCAACGCCGGCTGCGCATCCAGGGTCTCACGGTTGACCTCACCGACCAGGGCCAGCAAGTCGCCGTACAGCGGCACTTCCTGTTTGTACATGTCGGACATGGCGCGAGAGAAACGGCTGCGCAGCAGGTCCGGGCTGACGAAGGCTGGGGCGGGCATGGGGCGACTCCGGTACGAGTAATGGGGCTTATGTAACCGATTCGCGGGGGTGGGGCGCAAGCGAAATAAACTCAGAGCGTCATTCCGTAAAGTTGCGATCCCTTCGCGTGCATGCGGGGTAGGCAGTAAAGCGCGAAGATCATTCCGTGGGGGAATAATAAACTGAAGATTGCTCGCTTGTGGCTGGAGCGCCGTGGCGCAGATACTCCAGCTATCTTGTAGGACTCATTTTTCATTTCACTTGCGGGAGACAGCACATGATCAACGCATTGCTCGAGAGCCTGGGCGTCGCGCCAAGCGCCTTCCAAGGCGGCAACCACGCCGTTCACACGCCCATCGACGGCAGCCAGATCGCCGCTGTAACCCTGCAGAACAAGGCCCAGGTGCTGGGCAAGATCGACACCGCCAGCCAGGCTTTCAGCCAATGGCGCAACGTACCTGCCCCACGCCGTGGCGAGCTGGTGCGCCTGCTGGGCGAAGTGCTGCGCGAGCACAAGGCCGAGCTCGGCGAGCTGGTTTCAGTGGAAGCCGGCAAGATCACTCAGGAAGGCCTGGGTGAAGTGCAGGAAATGATCGACATCTGCGACTTCGCCGTGGGCCTGTCGCGCCAGCTGTACGGCCTGACCATCGCCTCCGAACGCCCGGGCCACCATATGCGTGAAACCTGGCACCCGCTGGGCGTGGTCGGCATCATCACCGCATTCAACTTCCCGGTGGCCGTGTGGGCCTGGAACACCGCTTTGGCGCTGGTGTGCGGCAACCCGGTGCTGTGGAAACCTTCGGAAAAGACCCCGCTGACCGCCCTCGCGTGCCAGGCACTGTTCGACAAAGCCCTCAAAGCGTTCGGCAGCGATGCCCCGCAAGGCCTGGCGCAGTTGATCATCGGTGACCGCGAAGCGGGCGAGGCTCTGGTGGCCGATGCCCGCGTCGCCTTGGTCAGCGCCACCGGCAGCACGCGCATGGGCCGCGAAGTGGGTCCGCAAGTGGCCGCGCGCTTCGGCCGCAGCATTCTCGAACTGGGCGGCAACAACGCCATGATCCTCGCCCCGAGCGCCGATCTGGACCTGGCCGTGCGCGGCATCCTGTTCTCCGCTGTCGGTACCGCGGGCCAGCGTTGCACCACCTTGCGCCGCGTGATCGTGCATTCGTCGATCAAGGACGAAGTGGTCGCACGGGTCAAGGCCGCCTACGGCAAGGTGCGCATCGGCGACCCGCGCAAGGACAACCTGGTCGGCCCGCTGATCGACAAAGGCTCGTTCGACGCCATGCAGAACGCACTCGGCCAGGCCCGCGATGAGGGCGGCGTGGTATTCGGTGGCGAGCGGCAGCTGGCCGCCCAGTACCCGAACGGCTACTACGTGGCGCCGGCGATCGTCGAGATGCCCGGCCAGACCGCTGTGGTCCGCCACGAAACCTTCGCGCCGATTCTCTACGTGCTGGCCTACGACGATTTCGACGAAGCCCTGCGCCTCAACAACGAAGTGCCCCAGGGCCTTTCGTCGTGCATCTTCACCACCGACCTGCGTGAGGCCGAGCGCTTCCAGAGCGCGGCGGGCAGTGACTGCGGCATCGCCAACGTCAATATCGGCACCAGTGGCGCGGAAATCGGTGGCGCCTTCGGTGGCGAGAAAGAAACCGGCGGTGGCCGCGAGTCCGGGTCGGATGCCTGGAAGGCGTACATGCGCCGCCAGACCAACACCGTCAACTACTCCCGCGAACTGCCGCTGGCCCAGGGCATCGTGTTCGATTGACGATGGGGAGAAGGCCGGGCTGACTGCCGGAACGTGATTCGTACACCTGTGGGAGCATGGCTCGCCAGCGATAAGGCCCGAAAGCCTGGCGCGGAACCCGGGCACCCGTGATGCTTCCCGCAGGCCATCTGTGAGTTCATTCGTCGAGTCGAAGTCATGGCTACATTTCGTCAACAATGTCTGTGGGAGCATCTGACGCCCTCCGCACCTGCGGCCCAGGCGCTCAATGGCGAGGTCAGCGCCGATGTCTGCATCATTGGTGCAGGTATCACCGGCCTGTGTGCCGCCCTCCATCTCCTGGAAAACGGCAAGTCGGTGATTCTGGTGGATGCCCATGAAGTCGGCCATGGCGGCTCCGGCCGCAATGTCGGGCTGGTGAATGCCGGCACCTGGATCGCCCCCGACGATGCCGAGGCCACCTTGGGCAGCCAGCGTGGCGCACGCCTGAACAGCGTATTGGGGCAGGCCCCGGCGGATGTGTTCGCGATGATCGAGCGCTACGGCATCGACTGCCAGGCGCGCAACGACGGCACCCTGCACATGGCCCACAACGCCACAGGCGTCGCCGACCTGCAATCGCGTCACGCACAATGGTCGCGGCGTGGCGCCAACGTGGAGTTGCTGACTGGCGCGTTGTGCCAGGAGTACTGCGGTACCACGCAGATTTCCACGGCACTGCTGGATCACCGTGCCGGCACCCTCAACCCCATGGCCTACAGCCGCGGGTTGGCGGCGGCGGTCGTGCGTTTGGGTGGCAAGATCCACAGCCAGAGCCCGGTGCAGCAACTGCAGCGCGAAGGCTTCGGCTGGCATGTGGTCACCCCGCGTGGCCAGGTGGTGGCCGACAATGTGATCATCTCCACCGGCGCCTACACCGAAGGCGAGTGGACCGATCTCAAGCGCAACTACTTCCGCGGTTACTACTACCAGGTGGCCTCCGTACCGCTGACCGGCGACGCCGCTGCCACAGTGCTGCCCCATGGCCAAGGCTCGTGGGACACCCGCACCGTGCTCAGCAGCATCCGCCGCGACGCCGATGGCCGCCTGCTGCTGGGCAGCCTGGGCCGGGTCGACAACAAACCGGCCGCCTTCATCCGCGGCTGGGCCGACCGCATCCAGCGCCACTACTTCCCGCAACTGGGCAAGGTGGAATGGGAGATGCACTGGACCGGCTGCATCGACTTCACGCCGGATCACCTGATGCGCCTGTACGAGCCGGCGGCGGGCCTGGTGTCGGTCACCGGCTACAACGGCCGCGGCAATACCACCGGCACGGTGGTGGGCAAGGCGCTGGCCGAGTTCCTGCTGACGGACGACCCCGCCGGCCTGCCAATCCCGTTCGCGCCGCGGGAGCCCGTGTCGGTCCCGCGGTTGCGGACGGCGTTCTATGAAGCGGGGTTCTCGCTGTATCACGCTGGGCAGTGTTTGCGGGTGGTGCTGTAGGGCTGGACTTCATCGTGGGAGGTGTCACGCGGGTGCTAAATCTTCGCGCTTGCGCAGGCACCCATGATGGATCAACGCGCGCCGGAGAGAAACCAGGCACCCCGCGCAGCAGAGCTTCCCGATTAGTTTGATTACTGCACCGCCGGCCGGTACTGCAGCGCTTCGGCGATGTGCTCGCGTTGGATGTCGTCCTTGTGCTCCAGGTCGGCGAGGGTTCGGGCGACTTTAAGTAGGCGGTGGGCGGAGCGCAGGGAAAGGGTCAGGCGTTCGCAGGCGCTTTCCAGCCAGTGTTCGTCGGCTTTGGTGAGCGGGCAGTGGCGGCGCAGGCCGGGGAGGTCGAGGAAGGCGTTGGCGCAGCCTTGGCGCTGGTTTTGCCGGTTGCGGGCTTCGGCGACTTGCAGGGCGGCGCTTGCGCTGGTATCGGTACTGGGTGGCAAGGCCAGCGCGGTGGCTTCCCGCGCTACGGTCAGGTGCAGGTCAATGCGGTCGAGCAAGGGGCCGGAGAGTTTGTTGCGATAGCGCTGGATCTGGTCGGTGCTGCATCGGCAGCGGCCCGTGGTTTCTCCGAGGTAGCCGCAAGGGCAGGGGTTCATGGCAGCGACTAGCTGGAAGCGGGCGGGGAAACGGATCTTGTCGCGTGCGCGGGCGATCACGATCTCGCCTGATTCCAGTGGCTCCCTTAACACCTCCAAAACCTTTCGATCAAATTCCGGTAGCTCATCGAGGAAAAGCACGCCGTGATGGGCGAGGGTGATTTCCCCAGGTCGCGGCCTTCCTCCTCCGCCTACCAGCGCTGCGCCCGAAGCAGAGTGATGAGGGTGCCGAAACGGCCTTTGCGGCCAGTTCTTCAGAGGCACATGGCTGGCGACCGATTGGATGGCAGCCACCTCCAGTGCTTCGCGCTCGTCCAGCGGCGGCAAAAGCCCTGGCAGGCGGCTGGCGAGTAATGTCTTGCCGGTGCCTGGGGGGCCGCTGAAAAGTAAATTGTGCGCCCCGGCAGCAGCCACCAGCAGCGCCCGTTTGGCAGCAAACTGGCCCTGTACTTCGCTTAGATCGGGATAGGGCTTATTCAACAGCAAAAGCCCATTCGCCTGAAACGGGCGGATCGGCGCGCGCCCGTTGAAGTGCTCCACCAACTCCAGCAACGTATCCGCAGCAAACACCACCAGCCCGCTGGCCAGCGCCGCCTCTTCAGCATTCTCCCGAGGCACCACCAACGCCCGCTGAGCATCGCGAGCAGCCAAGGCCGCCGGTAGCACTCCTTGCACTGGCCGGACCGCTCCAGATAACGCCAGCTCGCCCAGAAACTCTACATCCTGCAACGCTTTAACTGGCAGCTGCCCGCTCCCTGCCAAAATCCCCAGCGCAATCGCCAAATCAAACCGCCCACCATCCTTGGGCAAATCTGCCGGTGCCAGATTCAAGGTGATCCGCCGTGCCGGAAACTCGAGCCGCGAGTTCTGAATCGCGCTACGCACACGGTCCTTGCTCTCCTTGACCGAAGCCTCGGGCAAGCCCACCAGCGTCAGCGCCGGCAACCCGTTGGCAAGATGCGCTTCAACCGTAACGGCCGGCGCGCCAACGCCGACCTGGGCGCGGCTGTGGACGATGGCGAGAGACATGGCTGCTCCGTGCAAGGCATAGGGACCGCTTCCTGCGGTGAGTGCACGAGACTAGTTCATATCGGAGGAGGCGAGGGAGGCAGTGTTATGCCGGGTGTTTCCGGGGTGCCGTTACGGGCCTCATCGCGGGCATCGCCCGCTTCAACAGGACTTGCGCGGGCCGCTTTAACAGGGTCAGCATCGTCGTACTTACAGGGTGACGCGGGACCTGTTGGAGCGGGCGATGCCCGCGAGCTCTTCAGAACGCACCGCCAATCTAAAGCGCCACCCCAGCCCGATCCCCCATATACATCTCCAAGCGCGACCGCAACCACCGCTCCGCCGGATCGGTATCCATCACGCTCAACCACACCATTGAAAGATCCAGTGGCGGCGTATCGAACGGCAGTGGCTCATCAAACAGATTCCCCCACTGCGCCATCGCCGTGGCCGCGTAGTCCGGCAGCCCCGCCAGCAAATCCGTGCCCGCCAGCAACGCCGGCAACGAACTGAACTGCGGCACCGACAGTACCACCCGGCGCTTGCGGCCTATCTCTTCCAGCCACTCGTCAGCGATGCCTGCAGTGTTGGCGGTGTGGGACACCAGCACATGGGGCCGGGTGCAGTATTCGTCGAGGGTCAGGGGCTTGTCGGAATGATCGGCGCGCAGCACGCGCGCGTGCATGCGCCGCAGCAGCTTGCGCTTGGCGTTGGCCGGCAGGCCGCGGGTCTGGCTGATGCCGACGGTGATCTCGCCCGAGGCCAGCAGGTCGGGGATGCGCCAGTAGTCCACATGCTGCACTACGACGACTATGTTCGGCGCTTCCTGGCGCATGGCGCGCAGGAAGGGCGGCAGCAGGCCGAACTCGACGTCGTCGGAGAGGCCGACGCGGAACGTCATGGTGCTGGTGGCGGGGTTGAAGTCGTGGCTGAGGCTCAGGGCGATGGACATGGCGTCCAGGGCCGGGGACAGGTGGCGGATGATTTCCTCGGCGCGGGCCGTCGGCTCCATGCGATGCCCGACCCGCACGAACAGCGGGTCGTTGAACAAGGTGCGTAAACGATTGAGCGCTGCACTGATAGTGGGCTGCCCCAGAAACAGCTTTTCCGCGACGCGGGTGACATTGCGCTCCTGCATGAGGGTTTCGAACACCACCATGAGGTTGATATCGGCCTTGCGCAATTCGCTGCGGTTCATTGGCGGTCGCCCTGTTCGTCCCTTGTTCTCACGGAGTGTAGGGACCCCGTGGCAGAGCCGTCCAGTCGTGTAAGCGCGGCGTTACTGGGGCAGGCGCGCTTCGAGTTCGGCGACCTTGGCTTCGAGTGCCTCCAGGCGCGCGCGGGTGCGGGCCAGCACGACCATCTGGCTGTCGAATTCCTCGCGGCTGACCAGGTCGAGTTTGCTGAAGCCGCTCTGCAGCAGCAGCTTGAACTGGCTCTCCAATTCGGCCTTCGGCTGGCTGCTGTCGGCATCGAACAATTTCGAGGCGTGATCGCTCAGGGCATCGAGAAAGGCTTTGGGAGCGAGCATGGCGAATTTCCTGTGTAGAAGGCCGCCCAGTGTACCACGCAGTGTCTATAGTCATTTGGCAGCGGCACGCGCACGCTTTTGGCGCATGGCTGCACGCTGGTGCGCACCATCTGCGTGCGCCTCGGCGGGCGCGACACGGGGCGCGGGCGCTCGGGGCTAGGGAATCGTCCGAAAACTAGGGAGTTTGGACGACATGGCAAGCTTTCTGCTTAGTCGCAAGTGACCCATGCACTGAAGCAGTCGCTGTGACGATGCAGTGCGCAGGCGAAGCGGAAAGTGTTTCGCACAGGAGCAGTTTCTGGTGTCGGTCTGGGGATGCAAGATCGGCGACGCGTTACAAAGCCAGATACTGAGCTTAGACTTGAGCTGGGTTTGTTTTCCTGGGGCAAGTCCACCAATTCGGGAGAGAGTTTCATGAAGCTAGTCACTGCCATCATCAAGCCATTCAAGCTGGACGACGTCCGCGAGTCGCTGTCGGAAATCGGCGTGCAGGGTATCACTGTCACTGAGGTCAAGGGCTTCGGTCGTCAAAAGGGTCACACCGAGCTGTATCGCGGCGCGGAATACGTGGTTGATTTTCTGCCCAAGGTGAAGATCGACGTCGCCATCGACGACAAGGATCTGGACCGGGTAATCGAGGCGATCACCAAGGCTGCCAACACCGGCAAGATCGGCGACGGCAAGATCTTCGTGGTCAATCTGGAACAGGCGATTCGAATTCGTACCGGCGAAACCGATACGGACGCTATCTAAGCCGCTTCATAATAAAGCCCCAGGAGTAAACAATATGACTCTGCGTCAATTCGCAGGGCTAGGAGCCCTGTTGTCCCTCGTAATGCCAGGCCTGGCCTTGGCAGACGAGGTGGCAGCCCCTGCAGCACCCGTCCTCAACTCCGGCGACACCGCCTGGATGTTGACCTCCACCGCGCTGGTGCTGTTCATGACCATTCCCGGCCTGGCTTTGTTCTACGGCGGCATGGTTCGCTCCAAGAACATCCTGTCGGTAATGATGCAGTGCTTCGCCATCACTGGCCTGATCAGCATCCTGTGGATGGTGTACGGCTACAGCCTGGCGTTCGACACGACTGGCATGGAACAGGGCGTCGTCAACTTCAACTCCTTCGTCGGTACGCTGAGCAAGGCCTTCCTGAGCGGCGTCACTCCCGCCAGCATCACGGGCGCTACCGCATTGTTCCCGGAAGCCGTGTTCGTCACCTTCCAGATGACCTTTGCGATCATCACCCCGGCGCTGATCGTCGGTGCGTTCGCAGAGCGCATGAAATTCTCCGCCATGCTGGTATTCATGGGCGTGTGGTTCACCCTGGTCTATGCGCCGATCGCGCACATGGTCTGGAGTGGTAACGGTGGCCTGCTGTGGGACTGGGGCGTCCTGGACTTCGCTGGCGGCACCGTCGTACACATCAACGCCGGTGTTGCCGGCCTGGTCGCCTGCCTGGTTCTGGGCAAGCGCAAAGGCTACCCAACCACCCCGATGGCCCCGCACAACCTGGGCTACACCCTGATCGGCGCGGCCATGCTGTGGGTTGGCTGGTTCGGCTTCAACGCCGGTTCCGCCGCTGCCGCCAATGGCACCGCCGGTATGGCCATGCTGGTTACCCAGATCGCCACCGCCGCCGCCGCACTGGGCTGGATGTTCGCCGAATGGCTGACCCACGGTAAGCCAAGCGCACTGGGCATCGCCTCGGGCGTGGTTGCTGGCCTGGTTGCCATCACCCCGGCCGCTGGTACCGTAGGCCCTATGGGTGCCCTGGTAATCGGCCTGGCGGCTGGCGTGGTGTGCTTCTTCTGCGCCACCAGCCTCAAGCGTAAACTGGGCTACGACGACTCCCTGGACGCCTTCGGCGTGCACGGTATCGGCGGTATCCTCGGCGCGATCCTCACTGGCGTGTTCGCAGCCCCTTCGCTGGGCGGCTTCGGCACCGTGACCGACATCGGCGCACAAGTGTGGATCCAGTGCAAAGGCGTAGGCTTCACCGTGATCTACACCGCCATCGTCACCTTCATCATCCTCAAGGTGCTGGACGTGGTCATGGGCCTGCGTGTGAACGAAGAAGTCGAGTCCGTCGGCCTCGACCTGGCCGAGCACAACGAGCGCGGCTACAACCTGTAACACCGCTAGTCAAAAAATGCCCGGCTTGCCGGGCATTTTTTTGCCTGGCGTTTGTCATTTGTCTCAAGTAGAGGTGCCGCGCCAAGCCGCTGTAGGAAATGTCATACACGTTCTTACACAGACTGGCGCCATCACCCCCTTTGTTTTTTCCTGCGGCGCGCTAGAATGCGCCCCGAACGGTGTGGAGAAACCTATGTGGCAGCAAACCACCATCACCTTGCGGGCGCGGCCACGGGGTTTTCACCTGGTGACCGATGAACTGCTGGCGGCGTTGCCGCAGTTGCGGAGCTGCCAGACCGGGCTGGTGCATTTTTTGCTGCAGCACACGTCGGCTTCACTGACCGTCAATGAAAATGCCGACCCGGCGGTACGTCGAGATTTCGAACGTTTCTTCAACAGGCTGATCCCAGAGGGAACAGCGGGTTTCGAACACAACGACGAAGGCGACGACGACCTGCCGGCGCACTTCAAGGCGAGTTTGCTAGGCTGTCAGCTGACGTTACCGGTAGCCAATGGGCGCCTGGCGCTGGGCACCTGGCAAGGCGTCTATCTGGGCGAACACCGCGATCATGGCGGTGCGCGCAGGGTGGTCGCCACGCTGTACGGCGAGGCCACCTGAACCGCTGGTAAGCAGCGGATGTGAATTTTTCTCGAACGGGGTCGACAGTCGATCCCGCTAGGCTATAAATAATCTGCTTTCGCAAGTCATGAGGTAGAGCAATGAGCGACGACGATCTGGAAAACGACGAACTCGAAGTAGGCGACGAGGACGATACCGAGGAAGGCCTGGAAGCGGCCGCTGAGGATGTCGCCGACGATGACGGCGGTGACGTCCCGGCCCCCGCGGCCAAAGGCAAGGCCAAGGCTGCCGTGTCGGTAGACGAACTGCCGAGTATCGAAGCCAAGAACAAGGAACGCGATGCACTGGCTCGCGCGATGGAAGAGTTTCTGTCGCGGGGTGGCAAGGTGCAGGAAGTCGAGCCGAATGTGGTGGCAGATCCACCCAAGAAGCCCGACAACAAGTACGGTAGCCGCCCTATCTGAGTGCTTGCGTCCCACAGGAAAGCCCGCCGTCGCTGCGGGCTTTTTTGCGGCCCGGCCTACAGGCTGCGCAGGGTTTGCGGAAGCTGTGACAGGCTCTGGATCTCGGCGTCTGGCCGTTGCTCGGCTTCCCATGGCTTGCCCTGCGGGTTGTACCAGATGGCCCGCATGCCGGCGCGCTGGGCCCCGCCGATGTCGTCCACGGGGTGGTCACCGATGTGCACGCTGCGCTCCGCCTTCGCGCCGCCCAGGCGCAGGGCTTCCAGGAACGGCGCCGGGTCGGGCTTGCCGATGCCCAGGTCTTCGGCACACAGGGCGAACTTGAAGTAGTCGGCCAGGCCCAGGCGGCGCACGTCGGCGTTGCCGTTGGTAATCACCCCCAGCGTGTACTGGTTGGCCAGCGCCTCCAAGGTCGCCTGCGCCTCGGGAAACAGCTCCAGCTGGTGCCGGGCGTGCAGGAACACCTCGAATGCCTCGCCGGCCAGACGGTCGGCCTCCACCTGGGCATAGCCGGCATCGCTCAGCGCATGGAAGAGCACGCGGCGGCGCAGTGCACTGATGCGGTGCTTGAGATGGGGTTCGGCAGCCACCACCCGGGTGCGAATCGCGAACAGCGTTTCGGGCGGGAAAGGGCCCAGATCTGGTGCATGGGCTGCCAGCCAATCGCGCAGGGTGGTTTCCGCGGTGACGATGATGGGGGCGGTGTCCCACAGCGTATCGTCGAGGTCGAAGGTAATCAGGTCCGGGGTCATGAGTCGCTGCCTTTGCTGCGTTTGGCTCTGGGGTGAGCGCTATCGTAGACCGTGGCCAGGTGCTGGAAGTCCAGGTGGGTGTAGATCTGCGTGGTGGCGATGTCGGCGTGGCCGAGCATTTCCTGGACCGCGCGCAGGTCCTGAGACGATTCCAGCAGGTGGCTGGCGAATGAATGCCGCAGCATGTGCGGATGAAGGTTCTGGCCCAGCTCGCGCTCGCCGGCCGCCTTGACCCGCAGCTGGATGGCGCGGGGGCCCAAGCGCCGGCCTTGCTGGCTGACGAATACGGCGCCATCGGCGGGCTGGCTAAGGGCGCGCAGGGGCAGCCATTGCTCGAGGGCTTCGCGGGCCTTGCGGCCGACCGGCAGCACGCGGGTCTTGCTGCCCTTGCCGTGGACTTGCACCAGGCCATCGGCGAGGTCCAGTTGCTCCAGGTTCAAGCCCGTCAACTCCGACAGGCGCAGGCCCGACGAATAGAACAGCTCGAGAATGGCCTGGTCGCGGCGGGACAGGAAATCATCTTCCAAGGCGCCGTCGAGCAATTGCAGGGTGCGGTCGGCGTCGAGGGTCTTGGGCAGGCGGCGCTCGCCCTTGGGCGGCGACAGGCCGTTGGCGGGGTCGTGCTCGCACAGGCCTTCGCGGTTCAGGTAGCGGTAGAAGCCGCGGACTGCGCTGAGCAGGCGGCCGATGCTGCGGCTGGACTGGCCTTGCCCATGAAGTTTGGCCACCAACCTTCGCAGCCGTTGAATATCCAGCGTCGCCCAAGCGCCAACGCCTTCCTTCTCGCAGAAGGCCAGCACCTTGTCGAGATCGCGGCGGTAGGCTTCCAGGGTATGGGGCGACACCTGACGCTCACTGCGCAGGTGCGCGCAGTAGGCCTCCAGGGCGGCGAGCATGGCTAGCGACCCGGGCGAAGCGCGTTGAGACGCGGCAGCACGCGGCTGAGCACTTCGCCGATATAGCTGAGGAACAGGGTGCCCACCGAGCTTTTGTAGTGCTGCGGGTCGCGGCTGGCGATGGCCAGCAGGCCCTGGCCGTTGGCGAGCGGCACCAGCGCGGTGGAGCCTACTTGCTTGCGCTGCTCTTCGCCGAACAGGAAGTCCAGCTCGTGGTCGCGCAGGGTACCGGCCAGGCTCTTGCCTTCGCCCAGCAGGCCGCCGATGGCTTCCTGCGCCGCGCCGAGGGTGACCGAGCGGCCCACGGCCGTGGCGGTTTCGCTGAACAGGATGAGGCTGACGAAGGGCACCTGGAAGTCTTGCCGCAGGCTGTCTTCGACGCTCATGACCACCTCTTCGAGGCTGCCGGCGTCCATCAGGGCGAGGATCAACCGGCGGGTTTTCTCGAACAGCCGGTCGTTGTCGCGGGCCACGTCCATCAATTGCGAGAGCCGGTGGCGCATCTCGATATTGCGTTCGCGCAGCAGCTTCATCTGCCGTTCCACCAGCGACACCGTGTCGCCACGCTGGTGGGGCAGTCGCAGGCTGGTCAGCAGTTCTTCATGCTCGACGAAGAAATCACTGTGCTCGAGCAGGTAGGCTTCGACGCTGGCGGCGTCGAGCGCCGCTGGCGTTGGCTGTTCGTTGTCACTCATAAGCGGACCTGTCCTTCATACACGCGTACGGCCGGGCCGGTCATGATCACCGGGTGGCCTTCGCCGGCCCATTCGATCGACAGCCGGCCGCCAGTAAGGTCGAGGGTCAGGGGCGAATCCATCCAGCCCTGGGCGATGGCCGCCACCGCCGCGGCGCAGGCGCCGGTGCCGCAGGCCTGGGTTTCCCCGGCGCCGCGCTCCCATACGCGCAGTTGCGCGCGGTGTCGGTCGATGACCTGCAGGAAGCCGACGTTCACCCGTTGTGGAAAGCGCGGGTGGTGTTCGATTTTCGGGCCCAGTTCGCGTACCGGCGCGCTGTTGACGTCATCGACGCGCAGCACCGCATGGGGGTTGCCCATGGACACTGCGGCGATCTGCACCGTCTGGCCGTCGACTTCCAGCGGGTAATTCAACGCCCGGACCTCGGCCTGGAACGGGATGTCTGCCGGCACCAGCCGTGGCGCGCCCATGTCGACGCTGATCTGGCCGTCGTTGCGCACGTCGAGCTCGATCACGCCGCTCTTGGTTTCGACCCGAATCAGCTTCTTGGTGGTCAGGCGCTTGTCCAGCACGAAGCGGGCGAAGCAGCGCGCACCGTTGCCGCACTGCTCGACCTCCGAGCCGTCGGAGTTGAAGATCCGGTAGCGGAAATCCACATCCGGGTTGCTCGGTGCCTCGACGATCAGCAACTGATCGAAGCCGATACCGGTGTTGCGGTCACCCCATTGCTTGGCGTGCTTGGGTTGAATATGCGCGTGCTGGCTGACCAGGTCGAGAACCATGAAGTCGTTGCCCAGGCCGTGCATCTTGGTAAAACGCAGCAGCATGGGGTTACTCCGGCAGCAGGCTTTCGCCAGCGTACAGCTCGGCAATGGTCTCGCGGCGGCGAACTTCGAAGGCGCGGTCGCCGTCGACCAGCACTTCGGCGCAACGGCCACGGGTGTTGTAGTTGGAGCTCATGACGAAACCATAGGCGCCTGCGGAGTGCAGCGCCAGCAGGTCGCCCTCGGCGATGGCCAGCTGGCGGTCCTTGGCAAGGAAGTCGCCGGTCTCGCAGATGGGCCCGACCACGTCGTAGTTGCGCGCCTCGGTATCGCGGGTGGACACGGCGGTGACGTTCATCCAGGCCTGGTACAGGGCGGGGCGAATCATGTCGTTCATGGCCGCGTCGACGATCGCGAAGTCCTTGAATTCGGTGTGCTTGAGGTACTCGACACGGGTCAGCAGCACGCCGGCGTTGGCGACGATGAAGCGGCCGGGCTCGAATACCAGCGCCAGGTCACGGCCGGCCACGCGCTCGCGCACGGCCTTGATGTAGTCGCCTACCAGCGGCGGCTCTTCGTCGCGATAACGTACGCCCACACCGCCACCGAGGTCGATGTGGTGCAGGTGGATGCCGCAGTCGCCGAGGCGGTCGATCAGCGCCAGCAGGCGGTCGAGGGCATCGAGGAAGGGCGGCAGGCTGGTGAGCTGCGAGCCGATGTGGCAGTCGACGCCGATGATGTCCAGGTTCGGCAACTGCGAGGCCCGAATATAGACGTCTTCAGCGTCGGCGATGGCGATGCCGAACTTGTTTTCTTTCAAACCGGTGGAAATGTACGGGTGGGTGCCGGCGTCGACGTCCGGGTTCACGCGCAGGGACACCGGCGCGCGCTTGCCCATTTCGGCCGCGACGACTTGCAGGCGCTCGAGCTCGTCGGTGGACTCGACGTTGAAGCAGTGCACACCCACTTCGAGGGCGCGGCGCATGTCTTCACGGGTTTTGCCGACGCCGGAGAACACCACGCGGTCGGCGCGGCCGCCTGCGGCCAGTACGCGTTCCAGTTCGCCGCCGGAGACGATGTCGAAACCGGCGCCCAGGCGCGCGAGCACGTTCAGCACGCCCAGGTTGGAGTTGGCCTTGACCGCGAAGCACACCAGGCTCGGCGTGCCTTCCAGGGCATCGGCGTAAGCGCGGTACTGGCTTTCGATATGGGCCCGGGAGTAGACGTAGGTGGGTGTGCCGAATTGCTGCGCAAGGTCAGCCAATGCGACGTTTTCCGCGAACAGCTCGCCGCCGCGGTAGGTGAAAGCGTCCATGACGACCTCTTAGTAGTGCTTGTGGGTTTTCTGTTGCTGCGAGGTCTGCGCCTGGTCGGGGCTACCGTCCGGCAGGTAGAGCGGGCCCTTCTGGCCACAGGCACTGACAAGGCAAGCCAACGCGACAAGCGCAGCCAGGGAGGAAATCATGCGCTTCATGGCGACATCCTTTGTATAAGCATTAATTGCGCCCGAGTATACCCAGCCCCCGGCGGCTTGCCTATTCGAGCCGACTGAGCGCTTGCCAGCGTGAAATGTTTCACAGGCAGGATGGCCGCAGGTCTTTTATCTTTGCATTCGGTGCCCGCTGCTCGTATCGTGCCGCGCTATAGCGCCAACCGACATATTCCGAGGTTCCTGCAATGAGTCTGACCGAAGCCCGTTTTCACGACCTGGTCGATGCCACCCAGCAAGCGCTGGAAGATATCTTCGAAGGCAGCGATCTGGATCCAGACCTGGAAATCTCGGCGGGCGTGTTGACCGTCAAGTTCGAGACCGGTGGCGCGCTGATCTTCAGCCGCCAGGAGCCCCTGCGCCAGCTGTGGCTGGCCGCACGCAGCGGTGGCTTCCACTTCGATTACGACGAAGATGACGCCGTGTGGAAGTGTGACAAAAGCGAAGAGCTGCTCGGCGAGATGCTGACCCGCCTGGTCGAGGAACAGGCCGGCGACAAGCTGGACTTCACCGCGATCGACGACGAAAGTGAGCGCTGAAACCCCCATCCGGCCGCCCAAGCCGCTATACAGCAACGTCAGCCCGGCGGTGCCGTCGCCGTGCATCAGCCTGTGCCGGCTGGACGAGCACAAGGTGTGCAAGGGCTGCATGCGCCACGTCGAGGACATCCGCGAGTGGCGCTCCGCCCCGGACCAGCGCCGCCGCGAGATCGTCGCCCAGGCCGAGCAGCGCCGCCTGCAGTCAGAGGCTGGTCAGCGCGCTGTTCAGTGAACGCTCCAGCTCGCTCTTGTAGCGCAGGTAGGCGTTGGTCGAGGGCGATGCCTCGGTAAAGACCCCGGACAGGTCCAGGTCGGTGATGTAGCAGCGGTAGCGTTCGCCGGTGTTGCGCTGGCTGATGATCTGCTGCGCGACCTTGGTGAACAGCTGCCGGCCATGCTCCAGCTCGCTGAATTCCATCTGATTGCAGTACAGGGTGACCTGCTGGGCGCCCGGCTGTTGGCGCTCGACGATCGCCTGCACGTCGTAGAACGCCCTGTCGACCGCGCTTTGCGGCGCCTTGCGCGGCTCCACCAGGCGCGCCGGGCCACTGCCATTGTTGCTGGCGGCGGGTATCAGGCGGTAATAGCGCACTTCCAGGGTGGGGGCCGGCAGGCCGTCTTCCATGGGCCGCAAGGCTTCGCGGCGGAACAGGATGGCCTGCAGAAAGCGCTGCAGCGGGGCCAGCAAGGTGAGTTCATCCAGGTAGGGCAGGCGCTGGCACCAGAGCACGTTGAACTCGTCCAGCACGTACAGCTGCGCCTGTTGCTCGTACTGGCGATAGAACACCTGCACGCAGTCGGGCTTGCCGTGGGCCAGCACCAACGCCAACTCCTGGCCTTCCAGTGCATGTTCGTCGACCTTCAACGGGCTGTAGCCGGCCTGCGGCTCGGCCAGTTGCCCCACCAGCGCTGGCAGGCTGTCGAGCACCACGTGGCTGACGGCGCCGCGGGTGAGCTTGAGCAGGTGGTAGTGCTTCTCCACCTTGAACAGGTAGCGGTAATCGCGCCCCAGCTCGAGCAATTGCTGGGCGGTGTTGAACAGCGCCTCGACGCGCTGGGCGATGGCCGTGGCGCGGTTGTGGCAGAAGCAGCGCACTCGCAGCCGCGGCGCCGGGCGGTCGAGGACCAGGCCGTTGAGGTAATCGCGCAGGCAGTCGAGCAGGGCGTGGGGGCTGCCGTAGCGGCTGATCTGCACTTCGTTCCAGCTGTTCACTGTGACTTGGTCGAGGGTCAGCACCAGGTTTTCCCGCACGCCGGCGTAGCTCAGCGAGTCCGTGCGCTCGGTGGTCATCAGAATGTTCAGTTCGCGGTGGTGGCTCAGTGGGTCGACGCCCACGTTCACCAGCAGCAACACCTCATCGGGCACGCTGGGCAGCAGCAGTTGCTCGTCGCTGACGTCGTTGCCTTCCAGCTTGATGCTTTGCTGCAAGCTGCCCAGCAGGTTGAACAGTTCGAATTCGGTCAGGTCGCTGCTGCCCGGGTGCAGGGCCATGCGCGTGCTGCTGTCGATCACGCCGTTGCGGTGGCTCCAGGCCAGCAGGTCGATCAGCTCGCGGCTGCGCTTGAGCGGCGAGAAGTGTTCCCACTCCTGGATGCCGAGATTGCCGGTGTAGATGGACCACTGGGTTTGCCCGGGCTCGCGCTTGTTGGGCGATTGCACCAGGGTGAGGGTGTCTTCGGCCAGGTCTGGGGCGATGCCAGGGTTGATGTGTTCGATCTTGCCGGCGCGGCGTTCGAAGGCGGCGTACAGGCGCCGGCCGAGGATGTTCATGTCGCGGCGGTCGGTGGGCGCGCCCATGGGCTGGGTGCGGGCGAACTGGGTCAGGAAGCGGTAGCTGTGGTTGAGCTCGTTGACCAGCGCGCGGCGTTCGCTGCCCACTTGGCGCACTTTCCACTGGCTGCGGCTGTCCAGCAGCATCAGCTGGCGCTCGTCCCAGCCCCATTCGCCCACCAGCTTTTCCAGCACTTGGCGTTGCCAGCCTTGGCTGCGCAGGCGCGCCGGCCCGCTGAGCTTCTTATTGACCTTGAGGTAGAACGCGCGGCGCACCAGTTCCAGGCGCTGGGGCTCGTCGCGGCCCAGCAGGTATTCCTCGATGCGCCGGTACACCATCAGGTAGGGGTCGAATTCGTCGAGGTCCAGTTGGTTGCTGAACACCGCCTGCTTGAAGCGCAGGCTCAGGCACTGGACTTGTGGGTGCTCGCTGGCGTAGACCTCGGTGAGCAGCAGCTTGAGCACCGACTTGTAGGGCGAATCGATGCCCTTGTACAGCTGCCAGAGGCCGGCGCCGATAAATTCACCCGCCGGGATGTGGGCCATGTGGCCGAGGTCCAGCACTTCGTTTTCGCGGATGAAGCGCTTGGACAGCAGGGTGTGGATGAATTGCGCGTAGCGCGGCTCTTCATACACCGGCACCAGCCACCACAGCGGCGTACGGCCGGCCATCCAGATGGCGGTGCGGTAGAACTCGTCCAATAGCAGGTAGTGCTGGGTGCTGCCGCAGTTTTCCGAGCTGAGGGCATCGTCGCGCTCGCCTTGGGCGAAGCGTTCGGTGTCAATGAGGAAGAAATGCGCCTCGGCACCCTGGCTTTCCGCCCAGGCTTCCAGCAGCTGGCACTTGCGGGCCAGTTCCTCGCGGCCCTGGGCGTCGAGGCTGGCGTCGTGGCACACCCACATGTCCATGTCGCTGTTTTCGGTTTGCGCCAGGGTGCCCAGGCTGCCCATCAGGAACAGGCCGAGAATCGGCCGCGGCGGGTTGCCGTGGCGCACCTTGTAGGAAAACGAGCGGGTCAGGCGCTGCGCTTCGGCCAGCACCTCGTCTTCAGGTTCGTAGGTGGAAATGCCCGCTGGCGTGGCGCCGGACACATAGCCGGGCAGCAGCGGGTGGTTGACGTGAAAGAACAACGGCAACAGCTTGAGCACCGCCTGCTGGCGGTTGGAGAAACCTTCGAGCGCACGGTCCATCCGCCCCTGGTTGATATCGAGGAAACGCTTGCGCAGCTGGCTGAGGACTTTGCGGTCGATCCCCTGGTCCAGGTCGGGGCGAATTTCGTCGTTGCGCGTCATTGCTGGCTCGAATCACCCCGAGTGGGCGCGAAAATGGAAGGTACTCGGCGGGTTATCGGCGCGAACGGATGGAAATTGAGGCGCGTTTCACACAAAAGCGGAAGTTGGCGTGCCACGGGGAGGGTAGAGGCACGCCAACAGCTGTCTTGGTTCAAGCCGCTAGGGGTGCTTTCAGAATGTCCAGTAGCGATTGGGCGTGTTCCGCAGCCGATACGCCACGGGTGGTCAGGTAACCGCCGTCTTGCAGGGTGATGAGTTCTTTCTCGTGCAGGCGCCTGGCGGCCGCGATGGCCTGGGGAGTGGCTGTGTGGTGGACTTTCAGGCCTTCCTGGATGTTGCGCAGGTCGTAGAGGGCAAGGATTTCCAGTTCGGCGATCAATTCGGTGGAGTAGGACATAGACAGGGGCGCTCCAGGTTGTTCTTGGAATGGATAACGCGTGCCAGGGGCGCTGGGCCCATGGCGACCCCACCTGCGGAATGGCGGGGTCTTCCCAGTGTAGTCAGGCGCTGGAAATTCTGCCTGCCGAAGCGATGACTTGATGTGTCAGTTGCGCTCGGGTGGCAATTCCGGCAGTGCGCGCAGTGCGGTTTCGTACCACTGGGCGTCGAAGGCGCGATCAGCGTCGAGCATGGCGTCGATTTCGTAGGCGAGCACGTGGGCCATCAGGTTGACGATATCGTCGTGCTCGTAGCCGACCAGCTTGAGCTTGTTGTAGGTGGCCTTGGCCGCGGCCGGTTCACCGCTTTCCAGCTGGTTCTCGATGGCCTGGGTGAGGGTGGCTTCGGCGAATTCTTCGTCGTCGTTGTCGATGGTATTGCTCATGGGGCGGGCTCCGGAAAAGGGGGGCAACCCGCCGCAGGGTGCCTGCGGCGGGCGCAAGGGAATCAGCGAGCGGCCAGCAATGCCTGACCGCGGCCGACGGCGGCCAGCACCTGGGCCGGGGCGGTACCGCCGATGTGGTTACGGGCGTTGACCGAACCTTCGAGGGTGAGTACGGCGAATACGTCCTGCTCGATCTGGTCGCTGAACTGGCGCAGTTCGTCGAGGCTCATCTCGGCCAGGTCCTTGCCGCTTTCCACGCCATACTTCACTGCATGGCCGACGATCTCGTGGCAATCACGGAACGGCAGGCCACGGCGTACCAGGTAATCGGCCAGGTCGGTGGCGGTGGAGAAGCCGCGCAGGGCCGCTTCACGCATGATGGCGTGCTTGGGCTTGATGGCCGGGATCATGTCGGCGAAGGCGCGCAGCGAGTCGCGCAGGGTGTCGGCGGCGTCGAACAGCGGCTCCTTGTCCTCCTGGTTGTCCTTGTTGTAGGCCAGCGGCTGGCCTTTCATCAAGGTCAGCAGGCCCATGAGCGAGCCGAATACGCGGCCGCTCTTGCCACGGACCAATTCAGGCACGTCGGGGTTCTTCTTTTGCGGCATGATCGAGCTGCCGGTGCAGAAGCGGTCGGGCAGGTCGATGAACTGGAACTGGGCGCTGGTCCACAGCACCAGCTCTTCGGAGAAGCGCGACAGGTGCATCATGGCCAGGCTGGCGGCGGCGCAGAATTCGATGGCGAAGTCGCGGTCCGAGACGCCGTCCAGAGAGTTGCCGCCCACAGCCTCGAAGCCCAGCAGGCGGCAGGTCAGTTCGCGGTCGATGGGGTAGGTGGTGCCGGCCAGGGCGGCGCTGCCCAGGGGCATGCGGTTGGCACGCTTGCGGCAGTCGACCAGGCGCTCGTAGTCACGGCTGAGCATTTCGAACCAGGCCAGCAGGTGGTGGCCGAAGGTCACGGGTTGGGCGGTCTGCAGGTGGGTGAAACCGGGCATGATGGTACCGGCTTCGCGCTCGGCCTGGGCCAGCAGGCCTTGCTGCAGGCGGGTGATTTCGGCCAGGATCAGGTCGATCTCGTCGCGTAGCCACAGGCGGATGTCGGTGGCGACCTGGTCGTTGCGGCTGCGGCCGGTGTGCAGTTTCTTGCCAGTGATGCCGATGCGGTCGGTGAGGCGTGCTTCGATGTTCATGTGCACGTCTTCGAGGTCGACGCGCCATTCGAAGGTGCCGGCCTTGATTTCCGCTTCGATGGTGGTCAGGCCATCGATGATGGTGTCGCGCTCGGCGTCGGTGAGTACGCCAACGCTGGCGAGCATGGTCGCGTGGGCGATGGAGCCCATGATGTCGTGGTGGTACAGACGCTGGTCAAAGTTGACGGAGGCGGTGAAGCGGGCGACGAAGGCGTCGACGGGTTCACTGAAGCGGCCGCCCCAGGACTGGTTGGTCTTGTCTGTGCTCATGAAAACGCTCGTTGAAGGCGTGAACGGGAAATTGCCCGCAATAATAACAGGGTTGCCAGGGTCTTCGGGGTCGGCTTATCTGAACAGAATGTAAGGGCGGCCGCCCCGTGCGGTTCGGGCCTGGGTGGCAGCTCCCGAAGTAGTCTCGGCAAGGAAAGGCGAATGAGTGCATTGCGCAGGGCCGGTGACCAGGCGAGCGGCGTCGACCGGGAATTTTTTGTACCAGAACTTTGCCAGCCCCAGGCCCTGTTGATGCTGGTGCTGCTGGCCGAGCTGCTGGTGTGGGTGCTGGTACTGGCCGAGCCCATGCACGGTGGCTTCAACTGGCAGCGGCTGGCGCTGGTGTCGTTGTTCGTGCAGTGGATCGTGCTACTCTCGGCCGCCGCCTTGTGCGGCCTGCGGCCCTGGCTGGCACGCTTGCCCACCGGGCTGGCCGGGGGGCTGTGCTGCGCCGGGGTGGTGGGTCTGACCTTGGCCTGCACGGCCGTTACCGATTATTTCCACCTCAGCGATCAAGGCATGCCGGCCGAGGAAGCCAGCCGCTACCTGCGCCATGCCTTGATAGCGCTCATCATGTCGGTGCTGTTGTTGCGCTACTTTTATCTGCAGGGGCAGTGGAAGCGCCAGCAGCAGGCCGAGTTGCAGGCCCGCATCGCGGCGCTGCAGGCGCGGATCAAGCCGCACTTCCTGTTCAACAGCCTCAACAGTATCGCCAGCCTGGTGGCCAGCGACCCGGGCAAGGCCGAGCAGGCGGTGCTGGACCTTTCCGACCTGTTTCGCGCCAGCCTCGGGGGTTCCGCCAGCCTGGTGCGCTGGCGTGACGAACTGGAGCTGGCACAACGATATTTATCGATTGAGCAATATCGCCTCGGCGAGCGTCTACAGTTGGACTGGAGGGTCGACACAATTCCTGATGATGTGCCGATCCCGCAGCTAACCTTACAACCGTTACTGGAAAATGCGCTGATCCATGGCGTTGCCCCGCGAGTGGAAGGGGGGCGGGTCAGTATCGAAGCCGATTACCTGGGGGGAGAGTTCATATTGAGCATCAGCAATCCCTATGACGAAGCCTCCGTGCGGCCCGTTTCCGGCGGTACGCATCAGGCATTGGAGAACATTGGTGCGCGCATTGCGGCACTTTTTGGTCCCCGGGCGAGTCTGAGCGTCGAGCGTCGTGACGGGCGTTACTTCACTTGTCTACGCTATCCATGTGCAAGACTCACGCAGGAATCCAGCGCTATATGAATGTCCTGATCGTTGATGACGAACCCCTAGCCCGCGAGCGCTTGAGCCGATTGGTCAGCGATCTCGAGGGATACAGTGTCATGGAGCCGGGTGCCGGTAACGGCGACGAAGCCCTGTCCATGATCGACAATCTGAAACCCGATGTGGTCTTGCTCGACATCCGCATGCCCGGGCTCGACGGCCTGCAGGTTGCGGCCCGCCTGTGCGAGCGCGATGCGCCGCCCGCGGTGGTGTTCTGCACCGCGCACGACGAGTTCGCGCTGGACGCTTTCCAGGTGAGTGCGGTGGGCTATCTGGTCAAGCCAGTGCGCTCCGAGCTGCTGCTCGAAGCCCTGAAGAAAGCCGAACGCCCCAACCGCGTGCAGCTGGCGGCCCTGACGCGCCCAGCCGCCGAGACCGGAAACGGCCCGCGCACCCATATCAGCGCCCGCACCCGCAAGGGTATCGAGCTGATTCCGCTGGATCAGGTGATCTACTTCATCGCCGATCACAAGTACGTGACCCTGCGGCATGAGGGTGGCGAGGTGTTGCTGGACGAGCCGTTGAAGGCCTTGGAAGACGAGTTCGGTGACCGCTTCGTGCGAATCCACCGCAACGCGCTGGTGGCCCGCGAGCGTATCGAGCGCCTGCAGCGCACGCCGCTGGGGCACTTCCAGCTGTACCTCAAGGGGCTCAATGGCGATGCATTGATCGTCAGCCGCCGCCATGTGGCTGGCGTGCGCAAGATGATGCAGCAACTCTAAAACGCGGGAATCCGTAGCGCCCTTGCCGGGCGCCTGTTTGCCCGCGAACCCTCGCCAGCCATCACAATGGTATGATTGCGATCTCTACTTTTTCAGTACGGATCGCACCATGTCCTTTCGCCCCATCCGCATCGCAACCCGCAAAAGCGCACTGGCGCTGTGGCAGGCCGAATACGTCAAGGCGCGCCTCGAGCAGGCCCACCCCGGTATCGAAGTGACGCTGGTGCCCATGGTTAGCCGTGGCGACAAGCTGCTGGACTCGCCGCTGTCGAAAATCGGTGGCAAGGGCCTGTTCGTCAAGGAGCTGGAAACCGCGCTGCTTGAGAACGAAGCCGACATCGCCGTGCATTCGATGAAGGACGTGCCCATGGACTTCCCCGAAGGCCTGAACCTGTTCTGCATCTGCGAGCGCGAAGACCCGCGCGATGCCTTCGTGTCCAATACCTACGCGAGCCTCGATGAACTGCCCCAGGGGGCCATCGTCGGTACCTCCAGCCTGCGCCGGCAAACCCAGCTGCTGGCCCTGCGGCCCGATCTGGTGATCCACTTCCTGCGCGGCAACGTCAACACGCGCCTGGCCAAGCTGGATGCCGGCGAATACGACGCCATCATCCTCGCCGCCGCCGGCTTGATTCGCCTCGGCTTCGGCGACCGCATCGCCCACAGCCTCAGCGTCGAAAACAGCCTGCCCGCCGGCGGCCAGGGAGCGGTGGGCATCGAGTGCCGCACCGCCGACCTGGAACTGCATGCCCTGCTCGGCCCCTTGAACCATGCCGACACCGCTGCGCGGGTGAGCGCCGAACGCGCCATGAACAAGCATCTCAACGGCGGCTGCCAGGTGCCGATCGCCTGCTATGCCGTGCTCGAGGGCGATGATTTGTGGCTGCGCGGCTTGGTGGGTGCGCCCAGTGGCGAACGCCTGCTGCGCGCCGAAGCCCGTGCCCCGCGCGGTGAGGCCCTGGCCTTGGGCGTGGGCGTGGCAGAGCAACTGCTCGCTCAGGGCGCCGGCGCGATTCTGCAGGAAGTCTACGGCGAGGCGCGCCCCGAGTGAGCCCATGGCGCCTGCTGCTGACCCGCCCCGCCGAGGATTCGGCGGCGCTGGCCGGTGTGCTGGCGCAGGACGGCGTGCACAGCAGCTGCTTGCCGTTGCTGAGTATCGAGGCGCTGCCCCTGGAGGGCGAGCAGCTTGAGCGCGTCCGCCAATTCCACAGCTACGATCTGGTCATTGTGGTCAGCAAGCCAGCGGCCCGCCTGGGCGTGGGCGCACTCCCCAAGGCTCAGGCGCTGGCCGCGCTCTGGTTCGCGGTCGGTGCCGGCACCGCCCAGGTGCTGATGGACCGAGGGCTGAACGTGCAATTTCCCGCACAGGGTGACGACAGCGAAGCGCTGTTGCGCCTGCCCGCACTGCTCGCGCAACTTGACCGCCCGGCCCCGCGCGTGCTGATCATGCGCGGTGAGGGGGGGCGTGAGTGGCTGGCCGAGCAATTGCGGGCCAGGGGCGCCACGGTCGATTACCTTGAACTGTACCGGCGGCAATTGCCCGACTACCCCGCCCACACCCTGCGCGAGCGCGTTGCGGTGGAACGCTTGAACGGCGTGGTGGTCAGCAGTGGGCAGGGTTTTGAACACCTGTGCCAGTTGGCCGGTGAAGAGGATGGGCCGTTGTTGCGCCGTCTGCCGTTGTTCGTGCCTAGCCAGCGGGTCGCCGAAATGGCCATCGCCGCGGGCAGCGAAAACGTGATCAACTGCGGTGGTGCCAGCGCCCTGGCCCTGCGCGAGGCGCTGCGTGAGCAGCACCCCGCGCCTGAGGCCAGGTAAAAAGTACTGCCGACAAGAACGCATAAAGCAAAGGATGGATACGTGAGCGAAACAGTCTTGCCCAACGCAGCACCCGCGCCCGAAGCGCCCATTGGCAAACCCGAACGCAAGCCCGCGAGGGGCGGCGCCGCTATCGCCACGGTGGCATTGCTGGTCGCTGTGGCCGGTGTGGCCGTGGGCGGCTGGGGTGTCTGGCAGGTACGCCAGCTCACGGCTGGCCATCAGCAACAGAGTGGCCAGTTGGAAGCGCTGAGCGCCCAGGCCCAGATCCTCAAGCAAAGCGAACAGCAACTGGATGCGCGCGTGGCGCAGCTGCCGCCGGCCAGCGAGCTGGAGGAGCGCCGCCGCCTGGTCGCGCAACTGCAGGGTGACCAGCAGCGCCTCAGCGAGCGCCTAGAAAGCGTAGTGGGGGCGAGCCGCAAGGACTGGCGCCTGCAGGAAGCCGAGCACTTGCTGCGCTTGGCCAGCCTGCGCCTGTCGGCCCTGCAGGACCTCACCAGTGCCCGCGCGCTGGTGCTGGGTGCCGACGAGATTCTGCGCGAGCAGGACGACCCTGCCGCCTTCGCCGCCCGCGAGCAGTTGGCCAAGAGCCTGGCGGCGTTGAACAGCATCGACCAACCGGATCGCACCGGGCTGTTCCTGCAGTTGGCGGCGCTACGTGAGCAGAGTGCCCAGCTGTCGGTGCTGGCGCCGCAGTTCCAGGCCGACGCCGCAGCCCCGGCCATGGACGCAGACGCCGCTGGCTTCGCCCACTGGCGCGAGTGGTGGCGCAAGATTTCCGGCTTCTTCCGCGTCGACTTCAACCCCGATGCCAATGTGCGGCCGTTGCTGGCGGGTAAAAGCCTAGATCAGGTGCGCCTGGCGCTTAACCTGACCCTGGAGCAGGCGCAATGGGCCGCGCTCAACGGCGAGGGCAAGGTCTACACCCAGGCGCTGGACGAAGCGCGTGGCCTGCTGACCAGTGCCTTCAACCAGGACAACACCGAGGCCCGCTCGCTGCTGGCCCGGGTCGATGCGCTGAAAGCGCAGCCCGTCGCGGTAGTGACCCCTGACCTGGCGGCCAGCCTGACCGCCGTGCAGGCCTACATGGCGCAGCGGCACACCCCGGTCGAGGGCGCGAAACTGCCAGAGCAGGGGAGTGCGCCATGAAGCGAGCCTATATCGTCATCGTGCTCGCCATTGCCCTGGCCCTGGTGCTGGGGTTGGGCATCGCCAAAAGCCCAGGCTATATCCTGATCGATTACCCCCACGTATTCCGCTACGAGTCGGGCATCTGGTCGACCCTGGCCGCGCTCATCGCCCTCGGGCTGGTGGTATTCGTGCTGGGCTTGATCCTGCGCGCCGTGGCGACCTCCACCGGGCTGGTCAACCCTTGGTCGCGCCGTAACCGTTCGCGCCGGGTGAACAGCGCTATCGAGCAAGGCCAACTGGACCTCGCCGAGGGCCGCTGGAGCAGCGCCGAGAAACACTTGCGCCGGGCCGCCGAGGCCGAGCGCCAGCCGTTGCTCTATTACCTGGGGGCCGCCCGCGCGGCCAACGAGCAAGGGCGCCACGAAGAATCCGATGCCTTGCTGGAGCGCGCCCTGCAGCGCCAGCCCCAGGCCGAACTGGCGATCGCCTTGAACCATGCGCAATTGCAGACCGACCGCGGCGACACCGACGGCGCCCTGCAAACGCTGCAGGTGATGCACGAGCGCCACCCGCGCAACGTGCAGGTGCTGCGCCAGTTGCAGCGCCTGCACCAGCAGCGCGGCGAGTGGCCAGCGGTGATTCGCCTGCTGCCGGAATTACGCAAGGACAAGGCCCTGCCGATTGGCGAACTGGCCGAGCTGGAACGTCGCGCCTGGAATGAAAATCTCGCCTTGGCTTCGGTCCAGCCCGGCTCGGGCGAGGAAGGCCTGGCGGCGCTGCACCGTGCCTGGCAGCAGCTCAGCACGCCGCAGCGCCAAGAGCCTTCGCTGGTGCTGGCCTACGCCGAACAGCTACGCCAGTTGGGCGCGCAGGTGGAAGCTGAAGAGGTGCTGCGTCAGGCGCTCAAGCGCCAGTACGATAGCCACCTGGCCAGGCTCTACGGGCTGGTGCGCGGCAGCGATGCCAACCGCCAGTTGCAGGCCGCCGAGGGCTGGCTCAAGCAGCACCCCGGCGACTCCAGCCTGCTGCTGACCCTGGGCCGCCTGTGCCTTCAGGACCGCCTGTGGGGCAAGGCGCGGGACTATCTCGAGGCCAGCCTGCGCCTGCAACGCAACCCGGAAGCCTGCGCCGAGCTGGCGCGGTTGCTGGCGCGCCTGGGTGATACCGAGCGCAGCAACCAACTGTTCCAGGAAGGGCTGGGCCTGCTCGACGAGCGCCTGTTGGCGTTGCCCCTGCCTGAGGCTGCCCGCGCTTGATGAATTCGCCCCTGGGAGGGGGCGGTTCCTGAACCGCAACGGATTTGAGGCCGTTTTCGGAAATTTCCTACAGCTTTTCGGCGTCGTAGCGCTGGACTTGTCTTGAAAGCCTGACGGCCTTTCCTCTACCGTTGCGGCTTGTCTTTTCCGATACCGGGTTTGCCATGATTCTGGCTCGTTCGCGCTCCATGTTCCTGATGGCGTTTTTCGCCTCGGTAGTGATCATGGGCGCTGCTTTCTACCTTGAGTATCAAGTTGGGCTGCAGCCTTGTTCGCTGTGCATCGTGCAGCGCTTCTTCCTCGCGCTGTTCGGCCTCTCGTGCCTGGCCGCAGCGTTGCATTTTCCCGGCACTCGGGGCATGCGTGGGTACACCGGTTTCGGCTTGCTCAGCGCGTTACTGGGCGGCCTGGCGGCGACGCGCCAGCTCTGGCTGCAGAATCACGCCGAGCCTTGGGCGGTAAGCTGCCACCCGAGCCTGTGGCAAATGCTGCAGACGGCGCCGCTGTCGCAGACCGTGCGGGTGCTGGTGCTCGGCACACCGGACTGCGGTTCGATCAACTGGACGCTGTTCGACTTGAGCCTGCCGGAGTGGAGCCTGCTGGCATTTGCCGGCCTGGCGGTGTTCGCGATCATCCAGCTGCTGCACCGCTGAAACCGGGTGCGGTGGCGTGTTTATTGGGGCCTTGGATAAAACGCTTGTATGAACTTTGTCGCATGCGTACCTTGAAGCCACTGCGGTGCGGGAATAATCTCCCAGCACGCGCCCAATGAAATCAGGCTGTCGAGCGCTGCCGAATTCCTGCCCATAGTGAGCAGCCGGCGGCCACCCCGAAGGGAAGAAATATCATGTTGGAAGGTTGCAAGAATGCCCAGGAACGTTGGGGCGGGGTTCACTCGCTGATCGATAAATGGCTCAAGGAGCGCGAAGGGCTGGTGAGTGCCTACCGCGAGCTGGAATCCAAATCCGACAAGCTGGGTGCCGATCATCAGGTGTTGCAGACGTTCTGCGAAGCGCTGGTCGATTACTGTTCCGCGGGCCATTTCGAGGTCTACGAGCAGCTCAATGACGAGGCCCGCGCGTTCAAGGACGAGCGTGGCCTCGATATGGCTGAAGACACCATCTACCCACGCATCAACGTGATCACCGAGAAGGCCATGGCCTTCAACGACCATTGCGACAATGGTGACTGGTCCCACGCCGATGAAGTGGCGGCCGAGCTCAAGGCTCTGGGCGCGCTGCTGCACGAACGCTTCGAACTCGAAGACTGCCTGATCGAAGTGCTGCACACTTCCCACAAGGAAAGTGCCGCTCTCGCACAGGAATAAACTCTTCCCTCGCCACGGGCATTCGCCCGTGGCTGCCGTGGTTCAGTTCTGAACGCCCAGCAATTCGACCTCAAACGTGAGCGGTGAGTACGGCGGGATCACCTCCCCCGCACCTTGCGCGCCATACGCCTGCGCCGACGGAATCACCAGGCGCCACTTCGCACCCACCGGCATGCCTTGCATTCCTTCGCGCCAGCCTTCGATCACGCTGTCGAGGGCGAACCATTGTGGCTGCGCGTTTTCGTCGAACACGGTGCCGTCGGGCAGCATGCCTTTGTAGGTCACCTGCACGCGGCTGGTGGCCTTGGCCTTGTCGCCGCTGCCGGCTTTCAACTCGCTGATGAGGATGCCGTCCGGCAAGGCCCGCACGCCGGGTTTGGCTTTTTCGCTGGCCAGGAAATCGCGCTCGGCCTGCAAGGCTTTTTCGCTTTGCGGTTGGGCGGTGGTGGCCGCGACCTTGGCGTCGTGCTCGGCGAGAATCTGCTCGATGCGCTCGTCGCTAAGGGCCAGTGGTTCACCCTTGTACGCCTGGCGCAGGCCGTCGATCAAGGCATCGAGCTGCAGCCCGGGCACCTCGTCGTGCAGCCGTGAACCGAGGCTGGCGCCGAGGCTGTAGCTGAGGTCGTGAGGGTTGGCCGCTGGCGCTGGATCAGCCGCGTGGGCGAAGGTGGCGAACAGGCACAGCGGTAACAGCAAAGGGTGTCGCATGGGCACTCTCCATGTTCAGATGCGTTCGATTATGCCAGCCCGCCACGGCACCGCGCAGGGTTGTTTGCGCAGCATGGCGGGCAGCAAAAACCTGAAGATGCAACGTAGTGCTCGAAGTGCTGTCAACATGGCCTAGCGGCTGTGACTTGAGAGGTCTAGTATGAGCCGCACTCACGTCAGCCAGGAGGTAAACCATGTCGGCCAGTAAGAAGCCTGTAAATACTCCGTTGCATTTGCTCCAACAGCTTTCGGGCAGCCTGCTCGAACATTTGGAAAGTGCTTGCTCGCAAGCGCTGGCTGATGCCGAGAAATTGCTCGCGAAGCTTGAAAAGCAGCGCGGTAAGGCTCAAGAAAAATTGCACAAATCCCGTACCAAATTGCAAGTCGCTGCCACTGCCGGTAAAGCCAAAGCACAGACCAAAGCCAAGGGTATCGCCAGCGAACTCGAAGCCTTGCTCGATGCACTGCAACAGCGCCAGGCCGAGACCCGTTCCTACATCGTCGAGCTCAAGCGTGACGCGCAGGAAAGCCTGAAATTGGCCCAAGGCGTTGGCAAGGTGAAGGAAGCGGCCGCCAAGGCGCTGTCGACTCGCAAGCCAGCCAAAGCCGCCAAGCCTGCGGCTAAAACCGCGGCCAAGGCGCCCGCTAAAACGGCGGCCAAAGCGGTAGCTGCCAAGCCGGCGGCGAAGACTGCGGCGGCCAAACCAACTGCCAAGGTTGCCGCTGCCAAGCCGGTGGCGGCCAAGCCTGCTGGCAAAACTGCCGCAGCCAAAGCCGCACCTGCAAAAGCCGCCGCCGGCAAGCCAGTTGCCGCCAAGCCTGCTGCTGCGAAAGCGCCTGCTCGTAAAGCGGCTTCGGCTGCCAAGCCTGCGACTGCTGCGAAGCCTGCCGCCGCCAAGCCTGCACCTGCGAAACGCGCCAGCGCTACCAAACCGGCTGCTACTGCGGCTGCCAAACCGGCTGCTCGCAAGCCGGCTGCCAAGCCAGCGGTTGCTGCTAAATCGGCTACTGCTGCCAAGCCAGCTGCTTCGGCTAAATCGGCTACTTCTGCCAAACCTGCCGCCGCTGCTAAACCGGCCACCGCCGCCAAGCCAGCTGCTTCAGCTAAACCGGCCACCGCCGCCAAGCCAGCTGCTTCAGCTAAACCGGCCACCGCTGCAAAGCCAGCCGCTTCAGCTAAACCGGCCACCGCTGCAAAGCCTGCTGCTGCCGCTAAACCAGCTACCGCCGCCAAGCCAGCAGCAGCCAAACCAGCCCGCAAACCTGCCGTGAAAAAGCCCGCAGCGACCCCTGTCGCCAAGGCCGCTACACCAGCGCCTGCATCGGCTCCAGCCGCCACCAAGCCTGAATCGACTCCGGTCGCTCCAAGCGCTTCCGCGCCATCGAGCCCAACACCGTCGGCAAGCACTCCCGCTTCGCCTTCAAGCGCTTCCTAAGTCGCAGACGCAGCGGCGCGCAGCCTCGGCAGCGCGCCGCCAGCGTCTTTCAGCTTCGGCGGTGCCAGCGCCTCCAGCCAGGAGGTTCGCTGCGCACTGGTTGGCCATTGCGCGCTGCACCTTTGCAGCCGTTCCAGCAACACCCTTTCCGCCTGCAACTCCAGCCCCTTGACCGCCTCGCGCAAGCGCAACAGGTCGGCATCCGCCTGCGCTGCTTCGCGCCACCCCCGGCGCAGCTCGCGCAACTTGCCCACCACCGTGCCCGACCACTGCTCGGCGATCTCGCGCAACTGCGCGGCCGCTTCGGCACTGGGTGGCGCGCCCCGTTGTTCCAGCCATGCACCACACAGCAGCAGGCACACATCGGCCCCTTGGTCCTGCAGGGCCAGGCAGTCGTCAGCCACGCCGGGCCGGTCGTACAGGGCCACGGCAAAAGTCCATAGATCAGCTTGCATAGAGTCGCTCGCGCCAGTTGCCAACGAAGCTGGTAGACTCCGCCGCCATTATGATCCGAATTCAGAACCTCACTTTACAGCGTGGCCCGCAACGTCTGCTAGAAGACGCCGAGCTGACCCTGCACGCCGGTCACAAAGCCGGCCTGATCGGCGCCAACGGCGCCGGCAAATCCACCCTGTTCGCCTTGCTGCGCGGTGAGCTCACGCCCGATTCCGGCAGCTGCGACCTGCCGGCCGATTGGCGTATCGCCCATATGCGCCAGGAGATCGAGACCCTCGACCGCATCGCGGTCGACTACGTGCTCGACGGCGACCTGTACCTGCGCCAGGTGCAGCGCGACCTGGCGCACGCCGAGGAGGCCCACGACGGCGCCGCACTGGCGCGCCTGCACGCCGAGCTCGACAGCGCCGACGGTTATACCGCCGACACCCGCGCGCGCAAGCTGCTGGCCGGCCTGGGCTTCACCAACGAGCAGATGGACCGCCGCGTCGGCGATTTCTCCGGGGGCTGGCGCATGCGCCTGAACCTGGCGCAGGCGCTGATGTGCCCGTCTGACCTGCTGCTGCTCGACGAGCCGACCAACCACTTGGACCTCGACGCCATTCTGTGGCTCGAAGACTGGCTCAAAGGTTACCCCGGCACCCTGGTGCTGATTTCCCACGACCGTGATTTCCTCGACGCCGTGGTCGACCATATCGCCCACATCGAGCAGTGCAAGCTGACCGTCTACCGCGGCGGCTACAGCGCCTTCGAACGCGCCCGCGCCGAACGCCTGGCCCAGCAGCAACAGGCCTACGAGAAGCAGCAGGCGCAGCGCGCGCACATGGAAAAGTACATCGCCCGGTTCAAGGCCCAGGCCACCAAGGCGCGCCAGGCGCAGAGCCGCATCAAGGCCCTGGAACGCATGGAGGAACTGTCGGCGGCCCATGTCGATTCGCCGTTCGACTTCGTCTTCCGCGAATCGCAAAAGATTTCCAGCCCGCTGCTGGACCTGTCCGAAGGCCGGCTGGGCTACGGCGACAAGACCATCCTCGAGAAGGTCAAGCTGCAGCTCACCCCTGGCGCCCGCATCGGCCTGCTGGGCCCCAACGGCGCGGGCAAGTCGACGCTGATCAAGAACCTCTCCGGCGAGCTGCAGCCCCTGGGTGGCCGCCTGGTGCGGGGTGAAAACCTCACTGTGGGCTACTTCGCCCAGCACCAGCTCGACTCTCTGGACAGCAAGGCCAGCCCCTTGCTGCACCTGCAGCGCCTGGCACCCACCGAGCGCGAGCAAACGCTGCGCGACTTCCTCGGCGGCTTCGACTTCCGCGGCCCGCGCTGCGACGAGCCGGTGCTGAATTTCTCCGGTGGCGAAAAGGCCCGCCTGGCCCTGGCGTTGATCGCCTGGGAACGGCCGAACCTGCTGCTGCTCGACGAACCGACCAACCACCTCGACCTGGAAATGCGCCTGGCGCTGACCATGGCGTTGCAGGAGTTCGGCGGCGCGGTACTGGTGGTTTCCCACGATCGCCACCTGCTCAAGAGCACCACCGACGACTTCCTGCTGGTGGCTGACGGCAAGGTCGAGACCTTCGATGGCGACCTCGAAGACTACGCCAAGTGGCTGGTGGAATACCGCCAGCGCAACGCGCCGGTCAGCAATACCTCTGCCAACCCCGACAAGACCGACAAGAAAGCCCAGCGCCAGGCCGCCGCCGTGCTGCGCCAGCAGCTGGCGCCGCACAAGCGCGAAGCCGACAAGCTCGAGAAGGAACTGGGCACGGTGCATCAGCAACTGGCGGGGATCGAAACCCGGCTCGGTGAAAGCGACGTGTACGAAGCTGGACAGAAAGACGAGCTGCGTGATCTGCTGGCACGCCAGGCCAAGCTCAAGGCCCGCGAGAGCGAGCTGGAAGAAGCCTGGATGGAGGCGCTGGAGACCCTGGAAACCCTGCAGTCGCAGCTTGAGGCAATGTCCTGAGGCGCACTGCCGGTTCTGAATGATTCGGAACATCACGAGGTGCATCATGACATTGCAAGTGTGGCTGGCTTTCTTCGCCGCCTGTTGGGTAATCAGCCTGTCGCCGGGCGCGGGGGCCATCGCCTCCATGTCCAGCGGGCTGCAGCACGGTTTCTGGCGCGGCTACTGGAACACCTTCGGCCTGCAGCTAGGTCTCTTGACCCAGATCGCCATCATCGCCGCCGGGGTCGGGGCCATTCTGGCGGCCTCGGCCACCGCGTTTACGCTGATCAAGTGGTTCGGCGTCGCCTACCTGCTATACCTCGCGGTCAAGCAGTGGCGCGCGCTGCCCCACGACCTCACCGCTGAAGCCCAGGGCGGCCCGGCGGGCAAGCCCATGGCCTTGATCGCCCGCGGCTTCCTGGTCAACGCCAGCAACCCCAAGGCGCTGGTGTTCATGCTCGCGGTGCTGCCGCAGTTCATCGACCCCCATGCACCGCTGCTGGCGCAATACCTGACCATCGCCGTGACCATGGTGGCCGTCGATTCAGTAGTGATGGCGGGGTATACCGGGTTGGCGTCCAAGGTGCTGCGCCTGCTGCGCACACCGCGCCAGCAGAAGCGCATGAACCGCACCTTCGCCGGGCTGTTCATCGCGGCGGCGACCTTCCTGGCTACCCTGCGCCGCGCTCCGCTGTAAGCAGGGTTACTCGGCCTTCTCGGCCTCGGCCGTCTTGCGGGCTACGCGGGCGGCCTTGAAGCGGCGGCTGACCCACAACAGCACGCCCAGCAGGATCAGCCCGCCGAGCACCCACAGTTCGTACTTCTTGATATTACCCAGCATGCCTTCGAGCAGCGCGCCGAAATGGTACGCGGCCAGGCCGAGGGCGGCCGACCAGATCAGTGCCCCCAAACCGTTGAGCAGCAGGTAGCGCCGTGGTGGGTAGCCCGACAGGCCGATCGCCACCGGCATGACCGTACGCAGGCCATACACGAAGCGAAAGCCCAGCACCCACAGGTCGGGGTGGCGGCGTATGTGGTCCAGCGCGCGGTCTCCCATGCTCTGCCAACGTGGCTTGCGGGCCAGCAGCTTGCGGCCATGGCGGCGGCCAAGGAAATACCACAGCTGGTCGCCGGCATAGCTGCCCAGGAAGGCAACTCCCATCACCACCTTGATGTCCATGTATCCGCGGAACGCCAGGAACCCGGCGAGCACCAACACGGTTTCGCCTTCGAAGAAGGTGCCAAGGAACAGCGCGAGATAGCCAAATTCTTGCAAGAAATGTTGGAGCATTATCTGGATGCTGGCGAAATGAACGCGCAGCCTAACCCTTCGTAACGATTCGGGAAAGTGTCCAAATGTGTCTAGCCGTGAACAAATCCTACAAAGCGTATGGTATTTGTCCTACAAAACCTGGTGACTTCACGCTGTAACCAGACCGTCATATTGGCGGCATATAACGATTGTGCCGGCGCGCCTGTGCGGGGGAAGCCCTGCCCACAGCGTTTCCAGCGTCGTCTCCACGTGTTACAACCTGTGTATTGGCCTCAGGAACGAAGCAGGCCACCAGGTCAAAATTCGCGCGCGGAGACTGAAAACAACCGACGGCTGGCATCGATGCCGGCCGGCCAGTCGAGGGTGTATTCTTAGCTCTCACTGCATTCATCTCGCGCAGGCGCCAACAGTCTCTTCATCTCTTTCCCTGTTGGCGTCGCACAACTGAAAAGAGGGCAACGATGCCCTCCAGGAATGCCCTATGAACAACGAAGCACTCAGCGAGAACACCCTGAAGGACGCCCAGCCGATCGCGGCCGAGCACGTCAAGGAGGCTCCTGCAGAGCACGACGAGGCCAAGCCGCCAGTCATGGAAACGCCTGTTCCGATTCCCGCTCCAGCCCCCGCGCCCGCCCACGCCATTCCCGGCCTGGACGACAGCAGCCTGTACATCCACCGCGAGCTCTCCCAGCTGCAGTTCAACATCCGCGTGCTGGAGCAGGCGCTGGATGAGTCCTACCCGCTGCTGGAACGCTTGAAGTTCCTGCTGATATTCTCCAGCAACCTCGACGAATTCTTCGAGATTCGCGTTGCCGGCCTGAAGAAGCAGATCACCTTCGCCCGCGAGCAAGCCGGCGCCGATGGCCTGCAACCGCACCAAGCGCTGGCGCGCATCAGTGACCTGGTGCACGGCCATGTCGACCGCCAGTACGCGATCCTTAACGACATCCTGCTGCCGGAGCTGGAAAAGCACCAGGTGCGCTTTATTCGCCGGCGCCACTGGACCACCAAGATCAAGGCCTGGGTGCGCCGCTACTTCCGCGACGAAATCGCGCCGATCATCACCCCGATCGGCCTCGACCCCACGCACCCGTTCCCGCTGCTGGTGAACAAGAGCCTGAACTTCATCGTCGAGCTCGAAGGCGTCGACGCCTTCGGCCGCGATTCCGGCTTGGCGATCATCCCGGCACCGCGCCTGCTGCCGCGGGTCATCAAGGTACCGGAAGACGTCGGCGGCCCTGGCGACAACTTCGTGTTCCTGTCGTCGATGATCCACGCCCACGCCGATGACCTGTTCCAGGGCATGAAGGTCAAGGGTTGCTACCAGTTCCGCCTGACCCGTAACGCCGACCTGGCGCTGGACTCTGAAGACGTCGAAGACCTCGCCCGCGCCCTGCGCGGCGAACTGTTCTCGCGCCGCTACGGCGACGCCGTGCGCCTGGAAGTGGCCGACACCTGCCCCAAGCAGTTGTCCGACTACCTGCTCAAGCAGTTCAGCCTCAGCGAAAGCGAGCTGTACCAGGTCAACGGCCCGGTCAACCTTACGCGCCTGTTCAGCATCACCGGCCTCGACAGCCACCCGGAACTGCAATACAAGCCGTTTACCCCGGCGATTCCGAAGCTGCTGCAGAACAGCGAAAATATCTTCAGCGTGATCAGCAAGCAGGACATCCTCCTGCTGCACCCGTTCGAGTCGTTCACTCCGGTGGTCGACCTGCTGCGCCAGGCCGCCAAAGACCCGCACGTTCTGGCCGTACGCCAGACCCTGTACCGCAGCGGCGCCAACTCGGAGATCGTCGATGCGCTGGTGGATGCCGCGCGCAACGGCAAGGAAGTGACCGCGGTCATCGAGCTGCGCGCGCGTTTCGACGAAGAGTCCAACCTGCAGATGGCCAGCCGCCTGCAAGCTGCCGGCGCGGTCGTGATCTACGGCGTGGTGGGCTTCAAGACCCACGCCAAGATGATGCTCATCCTGCGCCGCGAGGGTGGCGAGATCGTTCGCTACGCGCACATGGGTACCGGTAACTACCACGCCGGCAACGCCCGCCTGTACACCGACTACAGCCTCCTGACCTCCGACGACGCCCTGTGCGAAGACGTCGGCAAGCTGTTCAGCCAGCTGATCGGCATGGGCAAGACCCTGCGCATGAAGAAGCTGCTGCACGCGCCGTTCACCTTGAAGAAAGGCATGCTCGACATGATTGCCCGCGAGACGCAGTTCGCGTTGGACGGCAAGGCGGCGCACATTATCGCCAAGTTCAACTCGCTGACCGATCCGAAGATCATCCGCGCGCTGTACAAGGCCAGCCAGTCGGGCGTGAAGATCGACCTGGTGGTGCGCGGCATGTGCTGCCTGCGTCCAGGTATCGTGGGCGTGTCCCATAACATTCAGGTGCGCTCGATCATCGGCCGCTTCCTGGAGCACACCCGTGTGTTCTACTTCCTCAATGGCGGCGAGGAGCAGATGTTCCTGTCCAGCGCCGACTGGATGGAGCGCAACCTCGACAAGCGTGTCGAGACCTGCTTCCCGGTGGAAGGCCGCAAGCTGATCGTGCGGGTCAAGAAGGAGCTGGAAGCCTACCTCACCGACAATACCCACTCGTGGATCCTGCAGCCCGATGGCAGCTACCTGCGCAGCTCGCCCACGGGCAACCAGAACGCGCGCAGTGCCCAGGACACCCTGCTGGAGCGCCTGAGCAATCCGATTCTGGAAGTGCGCTAGGCCATAATGCGAAAAGGCCTTCAGCGCGTGCTGAAGGCCTTCTGGCGGTTTCGGGAGTTCAGCCCCAGCGCCCGGGCTCGAGGGCCCCTCAACGCACGTTCAGCACTATCCCCGCCCGCGTCAGCCACTGGGCTTCCTGCTCGAAGTCGGCCTGGGTCAGCTGGTTGTCTTCCAGCCATTCATCCGGGAACACCACATCCAGCTGATTGCCGCTAGCGTGCAGCACCACCTGCGGCATTTCCTGGGTACCACGAATGTGGTGGAACAGAATGGCGAAGCGCAGCAGCACGCACAGGCGAATCAGTTTGTCGCCGTGCTCGCCGAACTCAGCGAACTTGTCCTTGGGGATGTTGCGGCGGTGGCCGCGTACCAGCAGGGCGAGCATGTGCTGGTCTTCACGGGAGAAACCGGCCAGGTCGGAGTGCTCGATCAGGTAGGCGCCGTGCTTGTGGTAGTGGTAGTGGGCGATGTCCAGGCCGATTTCGTGGACCTTGGCGGCCCAACTCAGCAGGTCGCGCCACATTTCGTCGTCGAGGTCCCAGGCGCTGGCCACTTGCTCCAGCGCATGCAGGGCCTTGCGCTCGACGCGTGCGGCTTGTTCCAGATCGACGTGATAGCGCTCCCTCAATGAACTCAGGGTGCGCTCGCGTACGTCTTCGTGATGGTGGCGGCCGAGCAGGTCGTACAGCACGCCTTCGCGCAGCGCGCCTTCGCAGTGGTCCATGCGCTGCAGGGAGAGGGCGTCGAAGATCGCTTCGAGAATCGCCAGGCCGGCCGGGAAAATGGAGCGGCGGTCGGGCTTGATGCCGTCGAAGTCGATTTTCTCGATGTCGCCCAGCTTGAACAGCTTGCGCTTGAGCCAGGCCAGGCCCTCGGCATTGACTTCGCCGCTGCCTTGGCCGTTGGCCTTGAGGGCCAGGCCGATAGCGCGCACGGTGCCCGACGAACCGATGGCCTCGTCCCAGCCCAGGCGGTGCAGGGCGTTCTCGATGCCCATGATCTCCAGGCGCGCCGCGGTATACGCCTGGGCGTAGCGGGCGGGAGTGATCTTGCCGTCCTTGAAGTAGCGCTGGGTGTAGCTCACGCAGCCCATCTGCAGGCTTTCGCGCAGCAGCGGTTCAAAGCGCTGGCCGATGATGAATTCGGTACTGCCGCCGCCGATATCGGCCACCAGGCGTTTGCCCGGGGTGTCGGCGAGGGTGTGGGACACGCCCAGGTAGATAAGGCGCGCTTCTTCACGGCCGGAGATCACTTCCACGGGGTGGCCGAGAATGCCCTCGGCGCGGCGGATGAATTCGCCGCGGTTGCGGGCTTCACGCAGGGCGTTGGTGCCGACGATGCGCACGGCGCCCAGGGGCAGGCCGTTGATCAGCTGGGCAAAGCGCTTGAGGCAGTCGAGGCCGCGCTGCATGGCTTCTTCGCTGAGCTGGCGGGCGTCGTCGATACCGGCCGCCAGCTGCACTTTTTCGCCCAGGCGCTCGAGGATACGGATTTCGCCGTGATCCGCTTTTGCCACCACCATGTGAAAGCTGTTGGAGCCCAGGTCGATGGCGGCGATCAGGGACAGTTGCTTGGCTTTGGCGTGCGGCATGGTCGGAAAGTCTCGGTCGTTAACCCTGTCATCGTGACACGAACCGCCCCTGCCGCCAACGCCTAGCCACCGTGCCCCCGCTATTGCTGGCCAATAAAGGCAGCGAGTTCCGGGGTCTGCGGGTTGGCGAACAGAATTTTCGGATCACCCACCTCGTGGACCTTGCCCTGGTGCATGAACACCAATTTGTCGCCCACTTCCCGGGCGAAGCGCATTTCGTGGGTGACCATGATCAGCGTCATGCCCTCGGTGGCCAGCTGGCGCACCACGGCCAGCACTTCATTGACCAGTTCCGGGTCCAGCGCCGAGGTGATTTCATCGCACAGCAGCACCTTGGGCGACATCGCCAGCGCCCGGGCAATCGCCACGCGCTGCTGCTGGCCACCGGAGAGGCGATCCGGGAAGGCATCGAACTTCTCGGCCAGGCCGACCTTCTGCAGCATTTCCTTGGCCAGCTCGCGGGCCTTGTCCTTGGGCACTTTCTGCACTACCTGCGGCGCCAGCATCACGTTCTCGCCCACGCTCAGGTGCGGGAACAGGTTGAACTGTTGGAAGATCATGCCGACCTTCTGGCGCAAGGTGCGCAGGTCGGCGCGGGCAGCGTCGAGGTACTCGCCATCGACTTCGATCACGCCGTCGTTGATCGACTCCAGGCCATTCAAGGTGCGCAGCAAGGTGCTCTTGCCCGAGCCGCTGCGGCCGATGATCGCCACCACCTGGCCTTCGTCGACGGTCAGGTCGATGCCCTTGAGTACGTGATGGTCGCCGTAGTATTTGTGCAGGGCGGAAATTCTAAGCAGTGGCATGCAGCCTCCTTTCAAGGTAGCGCGCGCTGAGCGACAGGGGGTAGCAAAGGATGAAATAGCCAAGCGCGACCAGGCCGTAGACCAGGAAGGGCTCGAAGGTGGCGTTGGCGAGCATGCCGCCGGTCTTGGTCAGTTCGGTGAAACCGATGATCGACGTCACGGCCGTACCCTTGACCACCTGCACCGAAAAACCCACGGTCGGCGCCACGGCGATGCGCAGGGCCTGGGGCAGCACTATGTAGCGCAGTTGCTCGTAGCGGGTCATGGCCAGGCTCGCCGACGCTTCCCACTGGCCACGGTTGACCGATTCCACGCAGCCGCGCCAGATCTCCGCCAGGTAGGCGCTGGTGAACAGCGTCAGGGCCAGCGCGGCGGCGGCCCAGGGTGAGATATCGAAGCCCGCCAGGCCGACGCCGAAGAACACCAGGAACAGCTGCATCAGCAGCGGCGTGCCCTGGAACAGGTCGATATAGGTGCGGGCCAGGTTGCGGCCAAGGGCGCCCTTGGAAATGCGCGCCACCATGATCAGCAGGCCGATCACGCTACCGCCGATGAAGGCCACCAGCGACAGTGCCAACGTCCACTTGAGCCCCGTGAGCAAGTTGCGCACGATATCCCAGAGGGTGAAATCCATCAGCCGTTCCTCGCGATGAAGCGCCGCCCGACCCAGTTCAACAGGATGCGGATCAGCAAGGCCATGACCAGGTAGATCACCGTGGTCAGCAGGTAGGTTTCGAAGGCGCGGAAGTTGCGCGACTGGATGAAGTTGGCGGCAAAGCTCAGTTCCTGGGTGGCGATCTGCGAGCACACCGCCGAGCCGAGCATCACGATGATGATCTGGCTGGTCAGCGCCGGCCACACTTTGCCCAGTGCCGGCAGCAGCACCACATGGCGGAACGTCTCGGCGCGGCTCATGGCCAGCGCCGCGGCGGCTTCCAGCTGGCCGCGGGGAACGGCCTGGATGCCGGCGCGGATGATCTCCGTGCTGTAGGCGCCCAGGTTGATCACCATGGCCAGCACCGCGGCTTCCCATTCGGTGATGCGAATGCCCAGCGACGGCAGGCCGAAGAAGATGAAGAACAGCTGCACGAGGAACGGCGTATTGCGGATCAGCTCGACGTACACGCCGAAGATCGCCGAGAACGGCTTGATTTTCCAGGCCCGCGCGACGGCACCGAGGATGCCCAGGCCGACGCCGAACAGGGTGCCGATGGCGGTCAGTTCCAGGGTGAACAGGGCGCCGCGCAGCAGCTGGTCGGTGTGTTGCAGCACCGGGGTGAAGTCGAAGTGATACGCCATGTAGGGCCCTCGTCAGGTGTCAGGCAGGCGGTCGATCAGAGGTCCGCAGGGAAGGGCTGCTTGAGCCAGGTCTGGGAGATCTTGTCGAGGCTGCCGTCGGCCTTGGCGGCGTTGAGGATGTCGTTGACCCGCGCCAGCAGTTCCGGCTCGTTCTTGTTCAAGCCGACGTAGGTAGGCGAGTCTTTCAGTTTGATTTTCAGCGCCGGGATGCGCTTCGGGTTGCGTTCGGTGATGGCTACCATCACCACGTTGCCGCTGGCGATCAGGTCGGTCTGGCCGGCGAGGTAGGCGGCGATGGTCGAGTTGTTGTCTTCGAAGCGCTTGATGGTGGCGCCTTCGGGGGCGACCTTGCTCAGCTCGATGTCTTCGACGGCGCCGCGGGTCACGCTGATGGTCTTGCCCTTGAGGTCGTCGAGGCTCTTGATGGCGTCGTCGGGCGGGCCGAATACGGCGAGGTAGAAAGGCGCGTAGGGGCGGGAGAAGTCGATCACCTGTTCGCGCTCGGCGTTCTTGCCGAGGCTGGAAATCACCAGGTCGACCTTGCCGGTGGTCAGGTACGGGATGCGGTTGGTGCTGTTGACTGGGGTCAGCTCGAGCTTGACGCCCAGTTTGTCTGCCAGCAGCTGCGCGGTGTCGATGTCCAGGCCGCGGGGCTTCATGTCCGGGCCGACTGAACCGAAGGGCGGGAAATCTTGCGGCACGGCGACCTTCAGTGTGCCGCGCTGGGTGATGTCCTGCAAGCCATCGGCGTGGGCGGGGGCCTGGGCCAGCACGAAGCTGGCGACCAGTGCGCCGAGGAGGGTGGTGCAACGCTTGTACAGGCGGCTTTCCATGGGTGGCTCTCCGGGCTCGAAAAAACAATCTGGTCTGGCGGTTTGCACAGCCCATGCCAAGGTACCCGCTTGGCCAGCTGGGCGGGGCTTGGCGTGCCGTATTGGTCATACTGGTCTGAACAGTTGGCAAATTTCGCGCACCCTTTTCGCGCAGTGTTTGCGGGGCTTGAACCATATCCGGGCGTGACTTGCCGTGGCGCAGGAATAGTTTTAAAAGAGATTTCCGCAGCCATTTCAAGCCTTGAAAAACCGATGAATTCGATCAGTCGCGCGGTCCCGGAAGTCGCCCTGCTGGGCATTCGCAGCCTCATTGCCGAGCAAGGCTATGGGGAGGGCGACGTGTTGCCTTCGCAACGCGACCTTGCACTGCAATTGGGCGTGAGCCGGGCATCGCTGCGTGAAGCCTTGTCCACACTGAGCGCTTTGGGCGTGATCAGCGTGCAGCCCGGCAAGGGTGTTTTCGTGCGTGCGCCGGCCGAGCAGGCCCCGGTGGCCCCGGGCCTGGCGTGGCCCTTCGCGGCCCAGGCGGCGCCGGCCGAAATCTTCCAACTGCGCTACGCTTTGGAGGGGTTCGCCGCGGGCCTGGCTGCGGTATCGCTCAAGGCCGATGAGCTGGACGCCCTTGAGGACAACGTGCAGCGCATGCGCGAAGAACTACGCAATGGCGACTTCGAGGCGGCGGCGCAGCTGGATTTCGATTTCCATCGGCGTATTCTCGTAGCCAGCGGCAACCAAGCGATGGCCGGTATTCTCACCGCCAGCGCCGATATCTTCCTGGAGAGCCAGAAACTGCCGTTCATTCGCTCCGAGCGCGCCATGGAAACCTGGCAGGAACACCGCAAGATCCTGCGCGCCCTGGCCCGCCATTCCTCGGCTGCAGCGCAGAAAAGCATGCACGAACACGTGCGCAGCGCCGCCCTGCGAACGGGCATCGCCTTCGTCACGCCGTGAGGGCGATTGCCTCACTAATGCAACCCCATAGCAATAAGCAATCGTTAGTGACTTCCTGTAATACAGTGGGCCAGCTATGATGGGGCACGTTTTTAGCTTACGAACTGGAGATTTTCCATGAGCAGCGACCTGATCAAGCACGTATCCGATGCCAGCTTCGAGGCTGAAGTACTCAAGGCCCAAGGCCCGGTATTGGTCGATTACTGGGCTGAGTGGTGCGGCCCTTGCAAGATGATTGCACCGGTACTGGACGACATCGCCAGCACCTACGAAGGCAAGCTGACCATCGCCAAGCTGAACATCGACGAGAACCAGGAAACCCCCGCCAAGCATGGTGTGCGCGGTATTCCAACGCTGATGCTGTTCAAGGACGGCGAAGTCGCCGCCACCAAGGTTGGCGCACTGTCGAAGTCGCAACTGGCTGCATTCCTGGATGCCAACATCTAAGCAGATGATGGCGTCATGAAGGCCCCGCATATTGCGGGGTTTTTTTATGGGTGTTGACTAGACGCCCGGTTTTTCAGGTGTTACATTCGGCCTCGCATTGGTTTCTCCTCTGCCCCCTGCAAGCCGTCGCCGACGCATTCCTACTCGAACAGTACGCGATCCTGTCGCCTTCTCTGCGGCGCGGCCTCATTAAGCCCAAAGCTTAATTTCTCCCCTCCATACATGATTACGTCATTCCCTTATGAACCTGACTGAACTCAAGCAAAAGCCGATTACCGATCTGCTCGAAATGGCCGAACAGATGGGCATAGAAAATATGGCCCGTTCGCGCAAGCAGGATGTGATTTTCTCCCTGTTGAAGAAGCATGCCAAAAGCGGCGAGGAAATCTCCGGTGATGGCGTGCTGGAGATCCTCCAGGACGGTTTCGGCTTCCTGCGTTCGGCTGACGCTTCCTACCTCGCTGGCCCCGACGACATCTACGTCTCGCCCAGCCAGATTCGTCGCTTCAACCTGCGTACCGGCGACACCATCGTCGGCAAGATTCGCCCTCCGAAAGAGGGCGAACGTTATTTCGCCCTGTTGAAAGTCGACACGATCAACTTCGACCGTCCCGAGAACGCGAAGAACAAGATCCTGTTCGAAAACCTCACGCCGCTGTTCCCGACCGTGCGCATGAAGATGGAAGCCGGCAACGGTTCCACCGAAGACCTCACCGGTCGCGTCATCGACCTGTGCGCCCCGATCGGCAAGGGCCAGCGTGGCCTGATCGTCGCCCCGCCGAAAGCGGGCAAGACCATCATGCTGCAGAACATCGCGGCCAACATCACGCGTAACAACCCTGAAGTGCACTTGATCGTTCTGTTGATCGACGAGCGCCCAGAGGAAGTGACCGAGATGCAGCGCACCGTGCGCGGCGAAGTGGTTGCCTCCACCTTCGACGAGCCGCCCACCCGTCACGTGCAAGTGGCCGAAATGGTCATCGAGAAGGCCAAGCGCCTGGTCGAGCACAAGAAGGACGTGGTCATCCTGCTGGACTCCATCACCCGTCTGGCCCGTGCCTACAACACCGTGATCCCGAGCTCCGGCAAGGTACTCACCGGTGGTGTGGACGCCCACGCCCTGGAGAAGCCGAAGCGTTTCTTCGGTGCCGCGCGTAACATCGAGGAAGGCGGTTCGCTGACCATCATCGCCACCGCGCTGGTCGAAACCGGCTCGAAGATGGACGAAGTGATCTACGAAGAGTTCAAGGGTACCGGCAACATGGAGCTGCCCCTGGACCGCAAGATCGCCGAAAAGCGTGTCTTCCCGGCCATCAACATCAACCGTTCGGGTACCCGCCGCGAAGAGCTGCTGACCGCCGACGACGAACTGCAGCGCATGTGGATCCTGCGCAAGCTGCTGCACCCGATGGACGAAATCGCCGCCATCGAGTTCCTGGTCGACAAGCTCAAGCAGACCAAGACCAACGACGAGTTCTTCTTGTCGATGAAGCGCAAGTAAGGCTTCAGCTGGTTGCATGAAAATGGCGCCCCTCACCGGGCGCCATTTTTTGTGGCTGGAAGTTTAAAAAGCTCGCAGGCTGCGCCAGCTCCTACGCGGCTCCGGCTCACACTTTCAATCAGGGTGGTGAACCTAATCGGCGTAAGAGCTGGCGCAGCCTGCGAGCTTTTAGGGCTGCGAGGCAAAGCCTAAGCAGGTACGATACGCATCTACATTTCCAGATGGCGTGGTCGATGAAATTCAAGGATCTCCGGGACTTCGTGCAGCAGCTAGAGCAGCGCGGGGAATTGAAGCGTATTCAGGTACCGATCTCGCCGGTGCTGGAAATGACCGAAATCTGCGACCGCACCTTGCGCGCCAAGGGGCCGGCGCTGCTGTTCGAAAACCCCGTAGGCCATAGCATTCCAGTGCTCGGCAACCTGTTCGGCACCCCCGGCCGGGTGGCCCTGGGCATGGGCGCCGAAGACGTCTCCGAGCTGCGCGAAATCGGCAAGCTGCTGGCTTTCCTCAAGGAACCCGAGCCGCCCAAGGGCCTCAAGGATGCCTGGTCGAAGCTGCCGATCTTCAAGAAGATCATCGCCATGGCGCCCAAGGTGGTCAAGGACGCGCCCTGCCAGGAAGTGGTCATCGAAGGCGACGACGTCGACCTCGGCCTGCTACCAGTGCAGCATTGCTGGCCGGGCGACGTCGCGCCGCTGATCACCTGGGGCCTGACGGTCACCAAGGGCCCGAACAAGGAACGCCAGAACCTGGGCATCTACCGCCAGCAGGTGATCGCCCGCAACAAGGTGATCATGCGCTGGCTCAGCCACCGCGGCGGCGCCCTGGACTACCGCGAATGGTGCGAGAAGCACCCTGGCCAGCCGTTCCCGGTGTCCGTGGCCCTGGGCGCAGACCCGGCGACCATCCTCGGCGCCGTAACGCCTGTGCCCGACAGCCTCTCGGAATATGCCTTCGCCGGCCTGCTGCGCGGCAACCGCACCGAGCTGATCAAATGCCGCGGCAACGGCCTGCAGGTGCCGGCCACCGCGGAAATCGTGCTCGAAGGCGTGATTCACCCGGGCGAGATGGCCCCCGAAGGGCCGTATGGCGACCACACCGGTTACTACAATGAAGTGGACAGCTTCCCGGTGTTCACCGTCGAGCGCATCACCCACCGGATCAAGCCGATCTACCACAGCACCTACACCGGCCGGCCACCGGATGAGCCGGCGATTCTGGGCGTGGCGCTGAACGAAGTGTTCGTGCCGATCCTGCAGAAGCAGTTTCCGGAGATCACCGACTTCTACCTGCCGCCCGAAGGCTGCTCGTACCGCATGGCGGTGGTGACCATCAAGAAGCAATACCCAGGGCACGCCAAGCGCGTGATGTTGGGTGTGTGGTCGTTTTTGCGACAGTTCATGTACACCAAGTTCGTTATCGTCACCGACGACGACATCAACGCGCGAGACTGGAACGACGTGATCTGGGCTATCACCACGCGCATGGACCCCAAGCGCGACACGGTGCTGATCGACAACACGCCGATCGACTACCTCGACTTCGCCTCGCCGATCTCGGGTCTGGGCTCGAAGATGGGCCTCGACGCCACCAACAAGTGGCCAGGGGAAACCAGCCGCGAATGGGGCCGGGTGATCGTCAAGGACGAAGCCGTGACCCGCCGTGTCGACGAACTCTGGAACCAACTGGGAATAGACTGATGCGCGTGACCTTGCAGCCTTCGGGCGCGGTACTCGACACCCTGCCCGGCGAGCGAATCCTTGCAGCGGCGCAGCGCCTGGGCTACGAGTGCCCGAGCAGCTGCCGCAACGGCAATTGCCATGTGTGCTCGGCACTGTTGGTGGGCGGCCGTGTGCAGCAAGACGGCGAGGTGCGCGACCACGGCGAGATCTACACCTGCGTGGCCGAGCCGCTGGAAGATTGCGAAATATTGTGGGACGGCGTGCTGGCCAAGGGCGAGCTGCCGGTGCGCAGCCTGGCCTGCCAGTTGAGCGAGTGCGTGGCGGTGGGTGGCGATGTGTGGCGGGTGCGCCTGTTGGCCCCCGCTGGCAAGCCGCCGCGTTACCACGCGGGCCAGTACCTGATGATCGAGCGCGACAGTGGCGAGAGCTCGGCGTTTTCCCTGGCCTCCGCCCCTGAGGCCGGGCGCAACCTGGAAATGCACGTGCTGGTGCGTGAAGACAGCGCCCGCAATTTGATTGCCCAGTTGCAGCGCAACAACGGCGCGCGTGTGCAACTGCCGTTTGGCGACACCCACCTGGCCGAATTGCCCGACGCGCCGCTGGTACTGATCGCTGCCGGTACCGGCATGGCCCAGATGCACAGCCTGATCGAACACTGCCGCGCCAAGGGCTTCGCCCACCCGGTGCACCTGTACTGGGGCGTGCGGCGCCCGGAAGACTTCTACGAAATCGAGCACTGGCAGGAGTGGCAGCAATTGCCCAACCTGTTCCTGCACAAGGTCGTCAGCGATCTCTGCGGTTGGGAAGGGCGCTGCGGCCTGTTGCATGAGGCCGTATGTGAGGATATCGCCGACCTCTCCGGTGTGCATGTGTACGCCAGCGGCTCGCCGGCGATGGTCTACGCCACCCTCGACGCCCTGGTGGCGGCGGGTATGGATGCCCACCAGATGCGTGCCGATGTATTCGCCTATGCACCGCGCCCTTGATTGAAATTGGGGCGTTTGCTGTTTCCCCGTGCACTGTTTTATTTGGCGACTCCCCTGATTAGTGCAACTTCATGCACGCCGCTTCTTGCAGTGCCTTATAACAGTTCATTTAAAGGCTTGTTATAAGGTGCAGTAAGGGCTTGTTTTTGTATGGGTATCTGCCGTACGGTAGTCATGTGGGTCAAGTCATGGGTTAGAGTGAGTTGTCTTCAACAGCTCACGGGGATATCAGGCGTCCGCTTATGTCCGCAATTGAAACTGTGCACCTCAATGCTATTTACCCACCTTCCCTCGACCTGGGGCCGCAACTGACTGATGAGCAGTTGGCGCACTCGCTCGACGCTACCATGCGCCGCCATCAAGGCGGGCCGGTCTGGTTGTTCGCCTACGGCTCGTTGATCTGGCGCCCCGAATGCGCGGCGGTCGAACGCCGGCGCGCGCGCGTGCATGGCTACCATCGTGGCCTGTACCTGTGGTCCCACGAGCACCGCGGCACGCCCGAACAGCCGGGGCTGGTGTTCGGCCTCGACCGCGGCGGTTCCTGCAGTGGCTTTGCCTTCCGGCTGCCGGAAGAAGAGTTGCGCGGCTCGTTGCTGGCGCTGTGGAAGCGCGAAATGCCATATCCGTCTTATCGCCCCCACTGGCTCAATTGCCGTCTTGATGATGGCACCAAGGTCCAGGCCCTCGGCTTCGTGCTTGAACGGCATTTGCCCAGCTATGCCGGCAACCTGCCCGACAACCTGCTGACGCAGATTCTGGCCAACGCCAGCGGGCGCTTCGGCAGCACCCGCGACTATGTCGAGCAGACCATCAGCGCCTTGCGCAACCACGCCATGCCCGACCGCAACCTCGAGGCGCGGATCAAGCGTTGCCATTGCCCGGCTGCGGAGCAGCGGCAGGTCACGGGGTTGGATACGCCCAGGCTGTAACGGGACACTTCGGAGTTTTCCTACGGCAGCGTCGGAAGCTGGGGGCTATAGGCTCGGCCGGCCGCGCACCATGATGAGTTCTTCGCACGGCCGGTTGGCGGTGCCTGCCGAGGACTTGATCGTGAGCCTGTCATCTTTTGCCGAACACCGTCTGATCTCCCGTAACCTGCGTCGCCCGATTGCCTGGGCGCCATCGACCCTGGTCATGTTGCCCGCTCGCGAACCGCGCTGGTGGCAGTGCGACCCGGGCTGTGATGGTTTCGATGACGAACTGGCGGCGGAGCATTTGGCGGCGGCGCAGGGCTGGCTGCGGGGGCGGCTGGGCGAGCCGCCGGCTGACGCTGCCATTTCGCCTGTTTCATCCGGGGGCCAGCGGCCCGCTACCCGCGCGCCTGGTTTCAGGCTGATCTGCCGTTGTTGTCGCGGCGTCTATTTTTCCCCCGAGGGTTGAGCCTGCGGAGCTGGGCTATATCTTTTCCCGGCGCTGCCGATAACCACCTCATGCAGGCTGCCGCACCCAGGCCATCTTCATTTGGGGCTTGGCCCTGTGGGTGTATATGCTTGAGTCCATTTCCCGAGGAGCGAACCCTTGAAAGCGTTGATCCTGTTGCTGGCGTTGTCGACGCCGATGGTTGCCATGGCCAATGAAGAAGCGGCGAAAGATGCCGGGCCGAAAATCACCTACTACTCGCTAAACCCGCCGCTGGTGGGCAACTACGCGCTGGATGGCGGCGCCAAGCTGCACGTCTACAAGGCCGACATCGCCCTGAAAGTCACCGGCGCCGAAGCCGAGGCTGCGGTGAAGCACCACGAACCGCTGATCCGCAACAAGCTGGTGCAGCTGTTCACCCAGCAGACGGTCGACTCCATGAGCAAATCCGACTCCAAGGAAGCGCTGCGCCAGGAAGCCCTGAAGGAAACCCAGCAGGTGCTGAACGACGAGGAAGGCAAGCCGATCGTTGAAGACCTGTTGTTCAACAACCTGATCGTGCAGTAGCGCAAGATCGCAACGACAGCGGTGGGTGTATAGCGTAGTCTTGTCTCAATTAAAGCCATTTTTGAGACAGCGATGTTCAAGCAGCCGCCCCCTCTGATCGATGATCCGCTTCAGCGTATCGCGCGCGAGTGCCCAGAGCAGATAGGTGCGTACCTGGCATTGAACGCCCCGCTCGACGAGAAGGGGCGGTATCAGCATTTCGACAAGCTGCGCTTCCGCATTCCTGCCGGGCTGGATCACGACTTGGTGTGGTCCTTGGTCAAACTCGCCCGTGAGCGGCAATTGATCGAGGTCATCAGCCTGGGCGACCTTGCGCATCTGTGCAAACTGCTGCTGACGCCGGCCATCCAAGTGGCCGTCTCCGAGTGTGACCGCCACACTACGGGTGCCGCCCTTGAGTGGATGAGTAGCAAGATCGGTGAGCAGCAGCACGTTGCCTACCTTCTCAACGACCTGATCGAAGACGAGGCCATCAGCAGCAGCCAGCTGGAGGGGGCCGCAACCACCACCAAAGTCGCCAAGGACCTGCTCAAGCGCCAGCGTGGCCCGCGCACCCCCGACGAAAAGATGATTCTGGGCAACTACCGGATGATGCAGTTCGCCTGGAAAAACCGTGATCGGCCGTTGTCGACGGACTTGATCATGGAGTTGCACGAAGTGGGCGTGGAAGGCATCGACGACGAGCACTATCACCCGGGCACTTTTCGCATTGGCGATGAGGTGGTCGTCGAGGACGGCGAGGGCAACGTCGTGCACACGCCACCGCCTGCCAAGGGGCTGGAGGAGCGCCTCGAGGTGATGTCCGAGTGGGTGAATACCGCCCATGGCGAACCGCAGAGCAACCAGTACCTTCATCCGTTGATCAAGGCGATCGTGCTGCACTTCGCAATCGGCTACGAGCATCCCTTCCGCGACGGTAACGGGCGCGTTGCGCGGTCATTGTTCTACTGGTTCCTGTTCAAGCATGACTTTGCCGCGTTCCGCTACATCGCCATCAGCACTTTGCTGAAAGCGGCGCCGGTTCAATACGGCAAGAGCTACCTGTATACCGAAACCGATGACATGGACCTTACCTATTTCATCGATTACCAAAGCCGAATCATCATCCGCGCGATTGGCGAGTTCAAGCAGGCCTATGAGGCTACGGTCCAGGACATGGAAGTATTCAATCGTTTCCTGTACGAGTCGGGTTTATATGGCCAGCTGAGCGACAAGCAAAAGACCGTGCTGCAAGTGGCAAGAAGCGGCCGGGCCGTTGAATTCACGGCGGTGAATGTCAAAGAGAACCTTGGCTGCTCCTATAACACCGCCGCCACGGTACTCAACGGCCTGGTAGAGGCCAAGTTGTTCGAGAAGCGCAAGGACGGGCGCGAGTGGGTGTATGCCATGATTCCGCCCGCCAAGATCATCGGTGCCTGGAAGCGTTAGCGCACCAGCCCCAACACCGCCGCCCATTGCTCGGCGGTGACCGGCATCACCGACAGGCGGCTGCCTTTCTGTACCAGGGCCAGCTCGGCCAGGGCGCTTTGCTGTTTCAGATGACCCAGCCCCAGAACTTTCGGGAAGGTCTCGACGTGGCTGACGTCGATGGCACTCCAGGGGTTCTTGTCGGCGTTGGCCTTGGGGTCGTGGTAGTGGCTCTGTGGGTCCAAGGCGGTGGGGTCCGGGTAGGCTGCGGTGTCTACGTGGGCAATGCCGGCGATGCCTGGCTCCGGGCAGCTGGAGTGATAGAAGAAGAACTGGTCACCCGCCGCCATGGCGCGGATGAAGTTGCGTGCTTGGTAATTGCGCACGCCGTCCCAGCGGGCTTGGCCCAGGCGGCCGAGGTCGGCGATGGACAGCTCGTCGGGCTCGGATTTCATCAGCCAATAGGCCATGACACTTCCTCAAAATGTTCGTTTCAGGTCATTATTACAGGAATGCGATTTGCCGACAGCCGGTGTGCGCCACCATTTGCGTGATGGGGCAGGTTGCCGCAGAATGCGCCAACTTTTTTCAAGTCACACGCTGCCGCACGGCCATCATCTTTATAGCCGTCGCCGGTAACGTTTTTTCAATTTTTATGAGTGTGGGGTGTTGTCGATGCGTCGCAAACCGGATTTGCTGTGGGTGTTGGTAGCGGTATTGGGTCTGGGTATTGTCACAACCGGTTACGCGCAAAGCTTCTGGGACCGCAAGGCCAACGAGCCGGCGCCCGTCGTGGCCCCCGCTCTGCATCGTTGATCGCTTTACCGGGCCAGGTACCACGCCTGGTCCGTCAAGGTGCCCTGTAGCGGCACATCCCAACTGGCTTGCGCCAGGCGCTCCACCTTCTGACATTCGTGTGCCAGCCCCAGCAACACTGGCTTGTGCCAGGCGCTGCGGCGGCCGCGGTAAGCCAGGCTGCGGTCATAGAAGCCGCCCCCCATGCCCAGGCGACCGCCCACTTCATCGAAGCCCACCAACGGCAGCAAGACCAGGTCCAGTGCCCAGACCTTGCGCTGGCGTGCGCGGTTGACGTGCGGCTCGGAAATGCGGAAGCGGTTGGGGCGCAGTTTTTCCCCTGGCACCACCCGCTGAAACACCATTTTCGTCCGTGGCCAATCGTTGAGCACCGGCAGGTAGGTGTGCTTGCCGCGACGCTGTGCCGCACGCAGCAACAAGCGCGGGTCGATCTCGGCGTCGTTGGGCAGGTACAGGGCGATGTGCCGGCTGCGGCGGAACAGCGGATGCTGGGCCAGTTGCCGATACAGGCCGATGGCGGCCCGGCGTTGCTCGATGGGGGTCAGGGCGCGGCGCGCGTCACGCAGCTGGCGGCGTAGTTGCAGACGGGTAAGCGGCACGGGTGAGGTCATGGGCCGGTAGATCCTGAGCGCCGGGCGAAGGCCGTGGCTCGTGCGGATACCCCCGCCAATACTGGGCCTGGCAAGGGTAGGAATAGAGGTGCTCCCCGACGAACCGCTGTCGGTGTAGCCCTTGAACCCGAAAGTTCAAGGTGGAGATTACAGGAGGCCTTAAGGCTTTCCGTCGAGCGGACATGCACACCGGCCCCACGTGCAACCCCCGTGGTTGTGCGTATCGGCTCAGGGACATGACCGACTGGCAAGCACTCCAGGGAACGGCGTTCAGTATACCCGAAGATGCTCGCGGAATCAGCCCTTGGGTGTGTCGCCATCGTTGGACAGCACCAGATCGACACGATCCAGCAGGTCGCGAACCTGCTCGCGGGTCGAACCGCTGGGCGCGCTTGGGCTCTCCTGGCGGTGCAGCAGATCGTGGGTAATATTCAGCGCTGCCATCACCGCGATACGGTCGGCGCCGATGACTTTGCCGCTGCTGCGGATCTCGCGCATCTTGCCGTCGAGGTAGCGCGCGGCACCGACCAGGTTGCTGCGCTCTTCCTGGGGGCAAATGATCGAATACTCTTTGTCGAGAATCTGAACGGTGACGCTATTGCTTGAACTCATGAGTCTTGCTCCAGGGCCTTGAGGCGCGAAATCATCGATTCCACCTTGCGCCGGGCTATTTCATTTTTTTCGATCAAGTGAGCGCGCTCCTCGCGCCAGGATTTTTCCTGCGCTAATAGGAGTCCGTTTTGCCGTTTTAGTTGCTCGACTCGGTCAATCAAAAGTTCGAGTCGGCCCATCAGAAGTTGCAGATCGTTCTGTTCCATGGCGCTGTTCGATTCGGTCCTGGTGGGTGGCGAATGGTCCGAATACGGGTGGACCTGGGAGCGTGTCGTAGCCGGTGGCCTGCGTCGATGGTCTTGGCGTGCCTGCCGGTGCTAGGATACAAGGCCTTCATTCTAGACATTGCGCCGCCTGGCGCCTAGTTATCATGCCTATACAGAATTCCCCGTATCACGCCTTCGCCGCTTTGCTCAACACGGGCGACCATCCGGTCTCGCCTGCCGAACTCCATGGCCTGCTGCTGGGCCGCAGCTGTGGGGGCGCTGGTTTCGCCAACGATATCTGGCTGCAGGACGCCGCCGAGGTGCTGGGCGGCGAGCCGCAAGACAACATCCGGCAGGCCCTGATCGGCCTGCAGGAAATGGTCAAGGGCGAGCTCACCAGCGACGACATGACCGTGGTGCTGCTATTGCCCGGCGACGACTCGCCCCTCAAGGAGCGCGCTGAAGCCCTGGGCCAATGGTGCCAAGGCTTCCTCACCGGCTTCGGCATCGCCGCCGGCGACGCGCCGCTGAGCACCGAAGCCATGGAAGTGCTGCAGGACCTCACCGCCATTTCCCAGGTGCAAGATGCCTTGGAAGAATCGGACGACGGCGAGAACGACTACATGGAAGTGATGGAATACCTGCGCGTCGCGCCGCTGCTGCTGTTCACCGAACTGGCCCGCCCGTCGGTACCGGCCAGCGCCGACAAGCCGTCGCTGCACTGATCGCCCTCATTCATCCACTGCCAGCAGGGGAATCGCGCCGCCCATGATCCATATCCCGAAGTCGGAGTACGCCCGCCGCCGCAAGGCGCTGATGGCCCAGATGGAGCCCAACAGCATCGCCATCCTGCCCGCGGCGGCTGTGGCGATCCGTAACCGTGACGTCGAGCATGTGTATCGCCAGGACAGCGATTTCCAGTACCTCAGCGGCTTCCCCGAGCCCGAGGCGGTGATCGCCCTGATTCCCGGGCGCGAGCATGGCGAATACGTGCTGTTCTGCCGCGAGCGCAACCCTGAGCGTGAGCTGTGGGACGGCTTGCGCGCCGGCCAGGAAGGGGCGATCAGCGATTTCGGCGCCGATGATGCGTTTCCTATCACTGATATCGATGAAATCCTGCCAGGGCTGATCGAAGGCCGGGATCGCGTCTACAGCGCCATGGGCAGCCACGCCGAGTTCGACCGCCACCTGATGGAGTGGATCAACGCCATCCGCGCCAAGGCCAAGATGGGCGCCCAGCCGCCCAAGGAATTCGTGGCGCTGGACCATTTGCTGCACGACATGCGCCTGTACAAGTCGGCGGCCGAGCTCAAGGTCATGCGCGAGGCGGCAGCCATTTCCTGCCGCGCCCATATCCGCGCCATGCAGGCCTGCCGCGCCGGGCTGCGCGAGTACAGCCTTGAAGCCGAGCTGGAATATGAATTCCGCAAGGGCGGCGCGCGCATGCCGGCCTATGGCTCGATCGTCGCCGCTGGGCGCAACGGCTGCATCCTGCACTATCAGGAGAACGCCGCGCTGCTCAAGGATGGCGACCTGGTGCTGATCGACGCCGGTTGCGAGATCGACTGCTACGCCAGCGACATCACCCGCACCTTCCCGGTCAGCGGGCGTTTTTCCCCGGAGCAGCGGGCGATCTACGAACTGGTGCTCAAGTCCCAGGAAGCCGCCTTCGCTGCCATCGGCCCGGACAAGCACTGGAACCAGGCCCACGAGGCGACCGTGCGGGTCATCACTGCCGGCCTGGTGGAACTGGGCCTGCTGCAGGGCGAGGTCGACGAGTTGATCGCCAGCGAGGCTTACCGCGCCTTCTACATGCACCGCGCCGGCCACTGGCTGGGCCTGGATGTGCACGACGTGGGCGAGTACAAGGTCGGCGGCGAATGGCGGGTGCTGGAGCCGGGCATGACCCTGACCGTGGAGCCGGGTATCTACATTTCCCCCGACAATCAAACCGTCGCGAAAAAATGGCGAGGCATCGGTGTGCGTATCGAAGACGACGTTGTGGTGACCCGCCAAGGCTGTGAAATTCTTACCGGCGGCGTGCCAAAGACGGTCGACGAGATCGAAGCGCTGATGGCCGCTGCGCGAAGCCAAGCCGCATGAGCCGAGTGAACATTGCCATTATCGGCGGCGGCCTGGTCGGCGCCAGTTTGGCCATGGCCCTGCAGGCCGGGGCCAAGGCGCGCGGCTGGCGCATCACCCTGATCGAACGTTTCGCCCCCGGCGACAGCTACCAACCCAGCTATGACGCGCGTTCCTCGGCGCTGTCGTTCGGCACCCGGCAGATCTACGACCGCCTCGGCGTGTGGCAAGCCATCAGCCGCCATGCCGAGCCGATCAAGCAGATTCACGTGTCGGACCGCGGCCGCTTCGGCGTGACGCGGCTCACGGCGATCGAAGAGGGCGTGCCGGCCTTGGGTTACGTGGTGGAAAACGCCTGGCTCGGCACTTGCCTGTGGCAGGGCCTGGACCCTGAGGTGGTGTCATGGCACTGCCCGCGCGAAGTGCGCACCCTGCAGACGCTGCCCGATGGCTACCAACTGGTGCTGGACGACGGCACGCGCCTGGAATGCGACCTGGCGGTGATCGCCGACGGCGGCCGTTCCGACCTGCGCGAGCAGCTAGGCATCGGCGTGCGCACCCGGCCTTACGACCAGAGTGCGCTGATCGCCAATATCACGCCCGGTGAAGCCCACAACGGCGAGGCCTTCGAGCGCTTCACCGATGATGGCCCGATGGCGTTGCTGCCGTTGCCGGAAAACCGCTGCGCGCTGGTCTGGACCCGCCTGGGCATGGACGCGCAACGGCTCGCCGATCTCGACGACCGTGCCTTCCTGCGTGAGCTGCAGGAGGCTTTCGGCTACCGCTTGGGCGCCTTGCTCAAGGTCGGCGCGCGGCATCTGTATCCGCTGGCGTTGGTGGAATCCGAAGAGCAGGTCCGCCCTCACCTGGCTGTGCTCGGCAATGCTGCGCATAGCCTGCATCCGATTGCCGGCCAGGGCTTCAACCTGTCGCTGCGCGACGTGCAGGCACTGGCCGAGGCGCTGTTGGCCAGCCCCGAGTTGCCAGGGCATTTCCCGACGCTGCAGGCCTACCGCGAACGCCAGCGCCAGGACCAGCAACTGACCGTGGGTTTCTCCGACCAGGTCACACGGCTGTTCGCCACCTCGCAGCCGCTGGTCACGGCGGGGCGCAACCTCGGCTTGCTGGGCCTCGACCTGCTGCCCCCGGCCAAGCGCTGGTTCGCCCGCCAGGCCATGGGCCTGGGCACCCGCCCGAACCCGCGGCCCTGATGCCCATTCTTTCTTTCATCTGGCGGCCCGTGCCGCCCGTCACACAGGCTTGATCCATGGAAATGCGCGCGGATGTGCTGATAGTCGGAGCCGGCATGGTGGGCAGCGCCCTGGCCTTGGCTTTGCAGAACAGCGGCCTGGAAATCCTGTTGCTGGACGGCGGGCCGATGACGGTCAAGCCGTTTGCCGCCCAGGCGCCGTTCGAGCCGCGGGTGAGTGCCTTGTCGATCGCCAGCCAGCGCATTCTCGAGCGCCTGGGCGCCTGGGAGGGCATCGCGAAACGTCGCGCTTGCCCCTATTCCGACATGCACGTATGGGATGGCAGTGGCACGGGGCTGGTGCACTTTGCCGCCGCGAGCGTGCACGCCGAGCACCTGGGCCATATCGTCGAAAACCGGGTGGTACAGGATGCGTTGCTGGATCGCCTGCACGACAGCGAGATCGGCCTGCTGGCCAACACCCGCCTCGAGCAGTTGCGCCATTCCGGCGACGACTGGCTGGTGACCCTGTCTGACGGCCGCCAGCTGCGCGCGCCGCTGGTCATCGCCGCCGACGGTGCCCGCTCGGCGGTGCGCCGCCTGGCCGGCTGCGAAACCCGCGAATGGGACTATCTGCACCACGCCATCGTCACCAGCGTGCGCTGCGACAAGCCTCACGCCGACACGGCCTGGCAGCGCTTCACCGACGACGGTCCGCTGGCCTTCCTGCCGTTGCAGCGCGAGGGCGAGCACTGGTGCTCGATCGTCTGGTCGATCACCCCGACGGAAGCCGAGCGCGTCATGAAGCTGGACGATAGCGCCTTCTGCCGTGAGCTCGAACGCGCCTTCGAAGGCTGCCTGGGGACCGTGCTGGCCGCCGACCCGCGGCTGTGTGTGCCGCTGCGCCAACGCCATGCCAAGCGCTATGTAGCGCCAGGGCTCGCGCTGATAGGCGACGCCGCCCACACCATTCACCCGCTGGCGGGGCAGGGCGTGAACCTCGGCTTCCTCGACGCCGCCGTGCTGGCCGAAGAGCTGCTGGCGGCCCAGGGCCGGGGCGAGCGCCTGGCCGACCTGCGCGTACTCAGCCGCTATGAGCGCCGGCGCATGCCACACAACTTAGCGCTGATGGCCGCCATGGAAGGCTTCGAGCGGCTGTTCCAGGCCGACCCGCTGCCCTTGCGCTGGTTGCGCAACACCGGCCTCAAATGGGTCGAGCAAACCCCTGAGGCCAAGGCGCTGTTCGTGCGCCAGGCGCTGGGCCTGAGTGGCGATCTGCCGGAACTGGCGCGCCCTTGAAAGGGGCCCTTCGGGGCTCTGTAACATCTGGTAACTGCCTGCTCGAGACTTTGATTGAGATGACAAATGGGATTAACTACCATTTCGCCTCATTTTCGAAGAGAGGCACTTCCCCATGGCTTGCAAGCGAATCCTGGCCGCGCTGGCATTGACCCTGTGTGGCAGCCACGCCCTGGCGGCCGATGAAGTGGTGGTGTACTCCTCGCGTATCGACGAGCTGATCAAGCCGGTCTTCGACGCCTACACCGCGCAGACTGGGGTCAAGGTCAAGTTCATCACCGACAAGGAAGCGCCGCTGATGCAGCGCATCAAGGCCGAGGGCAGCAACGCCACCGCCGACCTGCTGCTCACGGTGGACGCCGGCAACCTTTGGCAGGCCGAGCAGATGGGCATACTGCAGCCCATAGAGTCGCCGGTGATCGACGCCAACATTCCACCCCAGTATCGCTCTTCGTCCCATGCCTGGACTGGCCTCAGCCTGCGCGCCCGGACCATCGCCTACGCCACCGACCGGGTCCAGCCGCAAGAGCTCTCGACCTACGAAGCCCTGGCCGACAAACAGTGGGAAGGCCGCCTGTGCCTGCGCACGGCGAAAAAGGTCTACAACCAATCGCTGACCGCCACCCTGATCGAAACCCACGGCGCCGAGAAAACCGAGCAGATCCTCAAGGGCTGGGTCAACAACCTCTCCACCGACGTGTTCTCCGACGACATCGCCGTGCTCGAGGCCATCGCCGCCGGGCAATGCGACGTGGGCATCGTCAACACCTACTACTACGGCCGCCTGCACAAGCAGAAGCCAGACCTGCCAATCAAGCTGTTCTGGCCCAACCAGGCCGACCGTGGCGTGCACGTCAATCTCTCGGGCATCGGCCTGACCCAGCATGCGCCCCATGCCGCGGCCGCCAAGGCGCTGGTTGAGTGGATGACCGGCGCCGACGCCCAGCGCATCTTCGCCGACACCAACCAAGAGTTCCCCGCCAACCCGCACGTCGAGCCTTCGGCTGAAGTCGCCAGCTGGGGCAAGTTCAAGGCCGACAGCCTGCCGGTGGAAGTGGCCGGCAAGCGCCAGGCCGAGGCCATCCGCCTGATGGACCGCGCCGGCTGGAACTGACATGAGCCCGCGCCGCTGGGCGTTGCCGGTCTACGCGGTGGCGGCGCTGGTGCTGCTGCCACTGAGCGTGCTGGTGCTGTCGTGGCAGGCTGTCGACCTGCAGATCTGGTCGCACTTGTGGGAAACCCAGCTGCCGCGCCTGCTGGGAAACACCCTGATGCTGGTGCTAGGCGTGGGCATCGGCGTCACCCTGCTGGGCGTGAGCTTGGCCTGGCTGACCAGCCTCTGTGAATTTCCCGGCCGGCGCTGGCTCGATTGGGCGTTGATGCTGCCGTTCGCCATTCCCGCCTACGTGCTGGCCTTCGTGTTCGTTGGCCTGCTGGACTTCGCCGGCCCGGTGCAAAGCCTGCTGCGTGAATGGTTCGGCAGCGGCCTGCGTTGGCCCCGGGTACGCTCCACGGGCGGGGTGATCATCGTGCTGGTGCTGGTGTTCTATCCCTATGTCTACCTGCTGGCGCGCACGGCGTTTCTCGCCCAGGGCAAGGGCTTGATGGAAGCGGCACGGGTGCTGGGGCAATCGCCCTGGCAAGCGTTCTGGCGGGTAGCGCTGCCCATGGCGCGGCCGGCGATCGGCGCCGGGGTGGCGTTGGCATTGATGGAGACCCTGGCGGATTTCGGCGCCGTGTCGGTATTCAACTTCGATACCTTCACCACCGTTATCTACAAGACCTGGTACGGGTTCTTCAGCCTGTCCAGCGCGGCGCAACTGGCGAGCTTGTTGTTACTAGTCGTGATGCTGCTGCTCTACGGCGAGCGGCGCGCGCGCGGGGCGGACCATGCGGGTAGCGAGCGGCCGCGGCTGGGCGCCCTGTATCAGCTGCGTGGGCTCAAGGCCTGGGCCGCCACCAGCTGGTGCCTGCTGGTGTTCGCCTGCGCCTTTGCCATTCCGCTGCTGCAACTGCTGGTGTGGTGCTGGCAGCGCGGGCGCTTCGATCTGGACGAGCGCTACAGCGCCTTGATCCTGCACACCCTGTACCTCGGCGCGCTGGCGGCATTGGTCACCGTGACGGTGGCTTTGCTGCTGGCCTTCGCCAGGCGTTTCTCGCCCACCTGGGGCATTCGCTCGGGTGTCGGCCTGGCCAACCTTGGCTATGCGCTGCCGGGTTCGGTGTTGGCGGTGGCGATCATGCTTGCCTTCAGCTATCTCGACCGGGTGCTGGTGGTGCCGGTGTCCAGTTGGCTAGGTGGGGCGGGGCGGCCGCTGCTGCTCGGCAGCCTGGCGGCCTTGCTGCTGGCCTACCTGGTGCGTTTCATGGCCGTCGCCTATGGGCCGCTGGAAAGCAGCCTGGCGCGCATTCGGCCGTCCTTGCCCGAGGCGGCCCGTAGCCTGGGCGCGGGCAACGCCACGGTGCTGGGGCGCATTTACCTGCCGCTGCTGGTGCCCGGCATGCTCAGCGCGGCGCTGCTGGTGTTTGTCGACGTGCTCAAGGAAATGCCTGCCACCTTGCTGATGCGCCCCTTCGGCTGGGACACCCTGGCCGTGCGCATTTTCGAAATGACCAGCGAAGGCGAGTGGGCGCGGGCTTCCCTGCCCGCCCTGACCCTTGTCGCCGTGGGCCTGCTGCCGGTTATCGGGTTGATACGACGTTCGGCGCAGGGCGCAGGTCGAAGCTCGTAGGTGCCAGTGGCATTGCTTGCGGCTACAATGCGCGGCATTCGGTGCGGACCGGCTGCCCGCGACAGGTGTTGCGAGCGGCGGTTATCCCTTTGATCCTATTCTTTTTTCGTCTTTTTTTTCGATTGAGTCAAACGCGAGGGGCCGCACCTTCGCCAAGCCCGGAAGGAGACACCCATGGGACAGCGTACGCCTCTGTATGACCTGCACCTGGCGCTCGGTGCCAAGCTCGTGGATTTCGGCGGCTGGGATATGCCGCTGCATTATGGCTCGCAGGTCGAGGAGCACCACCAGGTACGCCGCGATTGCGGCGTGTTCGACGTGTCGCACATGACCGTCATCGACGTCACCGGCCCCCAGGCCAAGCCTTGGCTGCAGCGTTTGCTGGCCAACGACGTCAACCGCCTGCGCGAGGCCGGCCAGGCGCTGTACAGCACCATGCTCGAGCCCGAAGGCGGGATCATCGATGACATGATCGTCTACCTCACCGCCGGCGGTTACCGGTTGGTGGTCAATGCCGCCACCCGCGACAAGGACTTGGCCTGGATGCATGCCCAGGCCGTGGAATTCGACGTGCACGTGCACGAACGCACCGACCTGGCGATGCTCGCCATCCAGGGCCCGAAAGCGCGCGCCCGCCTGGCCGAGGTGCTCGACCAGGCACAGGCCCAGGTGGTGCAGGCGCTCAAGCCCTTCGAGGCGCGTGCCGAAGGCGACTGGTATATCGCCCGCACTGGCTACACCGGTGAAGACGGCGTGGAGATCATCCTGCCCGCCCTTCAGGCCCCGGCCTTCTTCAACGACCTGGTAGGCGCTGGCATCGCGCCGATCGGCCTCGGCGCCCGTGATACCTTGCGCCTGGAAGCCGGCATGAACCTCTACGGCCAGGATATGGACGAAGCCAATTCGCCCTTGGCGTCTAACCTGGCCTGGTCGGTATGCTGGGAGCCGCAAAGCCGTGACTTTATCGGCCGTGCTGTCCTCGAAGCAGAGCGGCGTGCCGGTGTCGGTCGCAAACTGGTAGGGTTGGTACTGGAAGAACGCGGCGTTTTGCGGGCGCACCAGGTGGTGCGCATCAGCGAGATTGGCGAAGGAGAGATCACCAGTGGTAGTTTCTCTCCTACGCTGAGCAAATCGATAGCCTTGGCGCGTGTACCGATGGCGACAGCCGACCGTGCCGAGGTGGAAATTCGTGGTAAATGGTACCCGGTGCGCGTCGTCAAGCCGACGTTCGTGCGCCACGGTAAAACCCTGATCTGATCAATTTTGGCGGCCTACCGCTGAGCCCTGTCGAGGACAACACTATGAGCGATATCCCAGCCGAACTGCGTTTTGCCGAGAGCCATGAATGGGCGCGCCTGGAAGCCGATGGCACCGTGACGGTCGGTATTTCCGACCATGCCCAGGAAGCCTTGGGTGATGTGGTTTTCGTCGAACTGACTGAAATCGGCAAGACCTTCGCTGCTGCCGACCAGGCCGGCGTAGTCGAGTCGGTGAAAGCGGCCTCGGACATCTACTCGCCGGTGGCGGGTGAAGTCATTGCCGTTAACGAAGAGCTGGCTGGTTCGCCTGAACTGTTGAACAGCGACCCTTATGGCGCATGGATCTTCAAACTGAAGCCAGCCAATGCGGCTGACCTGGAACAGCTGCTGGATGCTGCAGGCTACAAGGCCGCGATCGGCGAATAAGCCTGATGGCAACGGGGGTGCAAGCCCCTCGTTGCCAGGCCGTGGATCAGTTGTTGTCGACCACGGCGTTCTTGGCCAGGATGGCGTTTGCCAGGTCCATGTCCGAGGCTTTCAAGCCCGGATTGTCGGCGCGTACCTTGGCCATCGCGGCTTCCAGGTACGGGCCACGAATGTTGCCATCGGTGGCAACGAAGCTACCGGCATCATCCTGGGCGGCAATGATCATCTTGTGATCCTTGAACGTCAGGTAGGTGGAGCCGGTGGTTGCACCCGAAGACAGCACCTGACGCAGGAAGCCGTCAGCCATGGCTGATCCGACGGGCAGGGAAAGCAAGGCAAGCGTGACAGCGGCAACTTTGAGGCGCATGGCGGACTACTCCAGTTTTATTGTTCCAACCCATTGGATGCGGGCGGGTGCGATCTAGTTCCCGATGCGCGGCGCTTATACCAGTGTTTCAGGCGCTACTTGCAGCACCGTCCCTTCCAAGCCAATGACTTTCACCGGCATGCCCACCGCCGTATCCGGCCCACAGGCCAGCCACACACCATCCCCCACCTTGACCTTGCCACGCCCATCGACGATGGCATCGCTTACCAGCAAAGTGCGCCCGATCAGTTCTTGCCCGCGCATGTTCAAGCCTGGCTGGTCGCTTGGCCGTGCCACGCTGCGCTGGCGCCGCCACCAGTAGCCTGCGGTGAGCAGGGCCAGCAGGGCGAACAGCAGCAGTTGCAGGGTCCAGGCCAGCACCGGGGCGATAAAGGTGATCACGCCCACCGCCGCCGCCGCGATGCCGAGCCATAGCAGGTAGCCGCCCGCGCCGAACACCTCGAGTATCAGCAGCACGGTGCCGAGCGCGAGCCAGTCCCAGAAGGAAAGTGCTTGCATGAAGTCGAGCATGGCGTAGCCTCAGACCTTCTTGTTGTTGCTGTCGAATGTGGCCTTGACGATCTCGCCGATGCCGGCCACCGAGCCGATGATCTGGCTGGCCTCCAATGGCATGAGGATCACCTTGCTGTTGTTCGCCGAGGCGAGTTTGCCCAGGGCATCGACGTATTTCTGCGCGACGAAGTAGTTGATGGCCTGCACGTTGCCGTTGGCGATGGCCTCGGACACCACCTGGGTCGCCCGCGCTTCCGCTTCGGCCTGCCGCTCGCGGGCTTCGGACTCGAGGAAGGCGGCCTGGCGCTCGCCCTCGGCTTCGAGAATCTGCGCCTGCTTCTTGCCTTCCGCGGTGAGGATGGCGGCGGCGCGCAGCCCCTCGGCTTCGAGGATTTGCGCGCGCTTCACCCGCTCGGCTTTCATTTGCCCGGACATGGCAGCCATCAGGTCGGCTGGCGGACTGATGTCCTTGATTTCGATACGGGTGATCTTGATGCCCCAAGGCGCGGTCGCCTCATCCACGGTGCGCAGCAGGCGCTCGTTGATGTTGTCGCGCTGGCTGAGCATGGCGTCCAGTTCCATGGAACCGAGCACGGTACGGATATTGGTTTGCAGCAAGTTGCGGATAGCGTGCTGCAGGTTGTTCACCTCGTAGGCCGCCTGGGCGGTATTGACCACCTGGTAGAAGCATACGGCGTCGATCTGCACCGTGGCGTTGTCAGCGGTAATCACCTCTTGGGGCGGGATGTCGAGCACGCTTTCCATGACGTTGATCTTGCGGCCGATGCGGTCCATCACCGGGACGATGATATTGAGGCCGGGCTTGAGCGTGGTGGTGTAGCGACCGAAGCGTTCCACCGTCCATTGGAAGCCTTGGGGCACGACCTTGAAGCCCATGAACAGAATGGCCACGACCAGGCCGACGAATAGAAGTAGCACACTACCGGTTTGCATGACGAATCCCTGTTCCAGAAAAGGTGGTGAAACCACAGTCTGAGCCTTGCCGCGGTGCCGAGCTACCGGAACTTTGTGTCATTGTGAGTTTTTCCTGGGGCTGTCGCGCCGGCTCGCTTCGGCGGCGGAGGTGAAGCCATTGGCCGGGGTGGTGCGCAGCACCTCTTCCAGGGTGGTCAGGCCGCTGGCGACCTTCTGCGCGCCGGCCAGCCGCAGGCTGCGCATGCCCTCCCGGCAGGCCTGCCGCTTGAGCCGGGCGAGGTCGGTGTCGGCGCCAATGCACAGCTTGAGGCTATCGCTCACCCGCATGATTTCGTACACCCCAGCCCGCCCGCGAAAGCCCGTTTCACGGCATTCCGAGCAGCCAATGGCACGTTGCGCGCCTTTGGGCACGGGCGCCCGCCAAGGGTGGATGAGCGCCCGCCAATCGCTTTCTAGCAGCGCCTGGGGGGCCTTGCAGTGGCGACACAGGGTGCGCACCAGGCGCTGCGCCATGACCCCCAGCAAGGTGGCCTTGATCAGGTAATAAGGCACGCCCAGCTCCAGTAGCCGGCTGATGGCGCTGGGAGCGTCGTTGGTGTGCAGGGTGGAGAGCACCAGGTGCCCGGTCAGGGCCGCCTGAATGGCCATTTCCGCGGTTTCCAGGTCTCGAATCTCGCCAATCATGATGATGTCCGGGTCCTGGCGCATCAGGGCGCGCACCCCGCTGGCGAAACCGAGGTCGATGTTGGCCTGCACCTGCATCTGGTTGAACGCCGGCTCGACCATTTCGATCGGGTCTTCGATGGTACACAGGTTGACCTCGCTGATGGCCAGCTTGCGCAGGGTGGTGTAGAGCGTGGAGGTCTTGCCGGAGCCGGTCGGCCCAGTCACCAGGATGATGCCGTTGGGCTGGCTGGTCATGGCTTGCCACAGGCGCAGGTCGTCGGCGCCGAAGCCAAGGTCGGTGTAGTTCTTGAGCAACACGCCGGGGTCGAAGATGCGCATCACCATCTTTTCACCGAACGCCGTGGGCAGGGTCGCCAGGCGCAACTCCACTTCGCCACCGGCGGGAGTGGTGGTTTTGATGCGACCATCCTGGGGTTTGCGCTTTTCGGCGATGTTCATGCGGCCCAAGGTTTTCAGGCGGCTGGTGATGGCCATGATCACTTGGAGCGGGAATTGGTAAACGGTGTGCAACAGGCCGTCGATACGAAAGCGCACCGTGCCTTGTTCGCGCCGCGGTTCGATATGAATATCGCTGGCGCGCTGCTCGAAGGCGTACTGGAACAGCCAGTCGACGATATTGACGATGTGCGCGTCGTTGGCGTCGGGTGCCTGAGCGCCTGCACCCAGGGTCAGCAGTTGCTCGAACGCTGCAGGCCCGGCGGCGGCCTCCTGACGGTTGGCGCCGCTGACCGATTGCGCCAGGCGGTAGAACTCGAGGATGTAGCGACGGATGTCCACCGGGTTGGTCAGCACCCGCCGGATGGGCCGTTTGAGCACGTGGGCCAGGTCGGTCATCCAGCCGCAGACGTAGGGTTGCGCAGTGGCGACGGTCACGTGCTCGGGGCTGGCATCCACCAGCAGAATCTGATGGCGTTGCGCAAAGCCGCTGGACATCAAAGGCGTCAGCCGCGGCGCGTCGATTTTCAGCGGGTCGATGCGCAAGTACGGAAGGGCCGCTTGTTGCGCCAGCCACACGGTCAGTTCGTCCAGTCCAATAGGCGAACAGTCCGGCTTCGGCTCAGCCGCCAACTGGCCGGCGATGAATTCCAAGGGATGCAGATCAGCCGATGGCGGCTGCGCTCGCTGCAGCCCCTCACTCGTTGGGGCGTCGATGAAGCCCTGTTCGACGAGGTCGGCCAGCAGTTCGGGTAACGTCAGCTTGCGGTCTGGCGCGGGGGGAGGCGTCGGCACGGCACTTCCTTGGCCTCATGGCCGGCTGGCGTGGCGCTTCCTGCGTCACGTTGGGGCACAAGCAGAACAGCTTCCCCGTGCCAGCATCAATCGCGGCACTTGTTGCCGAGCATGTCAGGCCTGGGCGGTGGCGGCTTGAGTGCCGACAGCCTTCAGCGCCTCGGCGGGTTCCAGGTCCACGGAGCAGACTTCGACCAGGTTGCGCATCTTGTTGGCGATCACTTCGGCGCGGTGCCAGGTGACGTCATGCAGCTCCAGTTCGATGTGCAGCAGGTCGTCTTCGCGAACCATCTCGATACGCTGGGCGATCAGGTATTGCATGGCGAACAGGTTGAGCAGGCGGCAGGGCACGTCGGCCTGGGCTTCGGCGACGAGGCGAAAGCGCACGGCGGAGGTCGGGTTGCCGGCGGCCCAGACATCGGCGCGGGCAACGGGGTCGATCATGGCGTGCAGGCTGGTCATTGGCAGCGGCTCCTGTTTGAGTGGGGCCATTGTTCCATGTGTAAGGGGATATTTCTTGGCGATTATTCTGGATATTTGCGCTATTTTGAATTGATCATGTTTGTAATCGGATAATTAAGGTATTTCTATGCAAGCCGAGCTGGACGCCTATGACCGCCGCATTCTGGCATTGCTGCAGGAAGACGCTTCACTGTCGAGCGCGCAGATCGCCGAACAGGTCGGGCTGTCGCAGTCGCCGTGCTGGCGGCGCATTCAGCGGATGAAGGAAGAGGGTGTGATCCGCGCCCAGGTAACCCTGCTGGACCGCAAGAAGATCGGCCTCAACACGCAGATTTTCGCAGAGGTCAAACTCAACGCCCACGGGCGCTCGAACTTCACCGAATTCACCGAGGCGATCCGCGGCTTTCCGGAAGTGCTGGAGTGCTATGTGCTGATGGGCGCGGTGGACTTTTTGTTGCGAATCGTGACCCCGGACATCGAGGCCTACGAACGGTTCTTCTTCGAAAAGCTGTCGATGGTGCCCGGGATACAAGAGGTGAACTCGACGGTGGCCCTGTCGGAAATCAAGTCCACCACGAGTCTGCCGGTGTTGCGCTGAAGCCTGTTACTTGCCGCGTACCAGCTGTTTCCAGGCACGGGTCTGGGACACGGCCAGGGCCTGGTGCTCACGGGCGGCCAGCACTTCGTCGCTGATCTGCTCGCTGGCCAGGTCCTGCAGCTTGTTCAGCTCGCCGTACAGGCGGTCAGTCTCGACGGTATCCAGCACGTGCCGGGCGTGGTGCATCCACACCTGGATACGCTCGATGCGCGGCAGCTGCTCGGCGAGGTCTTCCGGCTGCTGCTGGTAGCGCAGCAATTGCAGGGCGGCGCCCTCTTCGGCGAAAAGGTGGCCCAGCCAGTTGGCCAGTTGTGCGGCGCCTTGGCGGTTGCCACGGTTGTTGCGCTCCACGGTCCAGGTGCGGGTCAGCAGCCAGCGCGAGGTGTTCAGGGAGAACAGGCCCCAGCGTGGGTCTTGCAGTTCTTCGGCGAACTGCTCCGGCGCAGCGCGGCGCACGTCTTCGTCGTCCTTGCCGGCTTCCACCAGCGGGCGCCAGTCTTCCAGCAGCAGGTCGAGGGCACTGCGCAGCTCGCTGGTGGTGGCGCGCGGCGCGGCCTGGCCGAGGCTGCCGAGCAAGGCGCGCAGTTCGATCAGCTGGGCGACCCAGTCCTGCAGCAGGCGCCAGTGGCCGTTGAAACGGTATTGCTCGGCCAGGCGCTGGCTGCTGGCCAACAGGTGCCAGGCCAGGGCGGTGAAGGCGTCGTCCAGCGGCGTTTCGGCGGTCAGTTCCGGCGCGGGCAGGCTCAAGGCGTAGCTGCCGGCATCGAACAGGCGGTAGCCGCGCTCGGCCTTGCTGATGTCGCAGGGCATCAGCGGCAGAGTGGCGGCCAGTTCGGCAGCGAGCTCCAGCAGGGCTGCTGGCTCGCCTTCGCGCAGTTCCAGTTCCAGCTCGCAGATCTCTTCCGACTGCTTGCCGACGATGACCTTGCCCAGGTCCAGGGCGGCTTCTATCACCACCTTGCTTTTGCCACGGCCCCAGGCGATTTCCGCGCGCTCACGGACGAAGTCGGTGGTGAACAACGGCTTGATGGTCTTTTTGTCCAAGCCTGCCAGCTGGGCCGGCCAGCACTCGTCGTCGAGCTTTTTCACGTCGAGCTTGGCCTTGGCCAGCTTCCAGTCGTATTCGTTGCGCTCCGACAGGCCGGCGATGCTCTGGCCGCGGGTTTTCAGGGTCTGGATGAATTCGTCGCCATCACGGCGCAGGCGCAGGGCGACCTTGGCTGCCGCGAGGTCGCGCTCAGGGGTATCGAAATACTGGTTGAACAGCTCACGGCGCTCCCAGCCACTTTTATTGCGCTTTTTCAGCAGTGGGTGCTCGCGCAGTGCAGTGAGGGTTTCACGGCTGACGCGCAGTTTGATTTCGGTTTCTTTTTGCATGGCGGGAAAATCCAGGCGCTGGCGCAATGCCGCGCAGACGCTAAATGAAGAGGCAGCTAAGGCCGTGCAGTGTACAGCAGTGTTGCACCAGCGGTTTATTCTCGACGCCAGATGGCTCTATGATGGGGCTCGCCCCAGGAGATAGCTCATGCCTTTGCCGTCCTTGAAAGACCAGTTCGCGGCCCTGATCGCGGTCCCTTCGGTCAGCTGCACGCAGGCTAGCCTGGACCTGTCCAACCGCCCGGTGATCGACCTGCTGGCCGGCTGGCTGGGGGACTTGGGTTTCGCCTGCGACATCCAGCAGGTGGCGCCGGGCAAGTTCAACCTGTTGGCGTCCTACGGCAGCGGCCCCGGCGGCCTGGTGTTGGCCGGGCATAGCGACACGGTGCCGTTCGACGAGAAGCTGTGGAAAACCGACCCTCTGAAACTCACCGAAGTGGATGGCCGCTGGGTGGGCCTGGGCAGTTGCGACATGAAGGGCTTTTTCGCGTTGATTATCGAGGCGGTACGGCCGTTGCTCGACCAGCCGTTCAAGCAGCCGCTGCTGATTCTCGCCACCTGCGACGAGGAAAGCTCGATGTCCGGCGCCCGCGCGCTGGCCGAAGCGGGGCGGCCGCTTGGCCGTGCGGCGGTGATCGGCGAGCCGACCGGGCTCAAGCCGATTCGCCTGCACAAGGGGGTGATGATGGAGCGCATCGACATCCTCGGCCAAAGCGGCCACTCCTCGGACCCAAGCCTTGGCCATAGCGCGCTCGAAGCCATGCACGACGCCATCGCCGCGCTCAAGGCGCTGCGCCAGGAATGGCAGGGCGAATACCGCAACCCGCAGTTCAGCGTGCCGCAGCCGACCCTGAACTTCGGTTGCATCCACGGCGGCGATAACCCGAACCGCATCTGCGGCCAGTGCTCCCTGGAATTCGATCTGCGGCCGCTGCCGGGTATGGACCCGCAGGTACTGCGCGATGCCATCCGCCAGAAGCTGGTGCCGCTGGCCGAGCAGCACCAGGTGAAAATAGACTACGCCCCGCTGTTCCCGGAAGTGCCGCCGTTCGAGCAACTGGCGGACGCCGAGCTGGTGCGCGTGGCCGAGCGTTTGACCGGGCACACGGCCGCCGCAGTGGCGTTCGGCACCGAAGCGCCGTATTTTCAGCGGCTGGGTTGCGAGACTCTGGTGCTGGGCCCCGGCGATATCGCCTGCGCCCACCAGCCGGGCGAGTACCTGGAAATGTCACGTTTGCAGCCGACAGTGCGTCTATTGCAACAATTGATCGAACATTATTGCCTGACCCCGGTCTCTGAGAAGTGATTGCAGCGCCAATCGCCAAAGAGCCTGTTCAACGTTAGCTAGAAGGAGCGCCCGCGTGTTGCCAAGCCTGTTTCGACGATAACTCACAACACCGAAGTTGCGTTTTTTCACGTTTCGTCCAATTTTTTACAGGCTTATTCAGCATGCCCGAGTACGTTAACTGGCTTCGTCACGCCTCTCCCTATATCAATGCCCACCGGGACTGCACCTTCGTGGTCATGCTGCCCGGCGATGGGGTAGACCATCCGAATTTCGGCAATATCGTCCACGACCTGGTGCTGCTGCACAGCCTGGGCGTGCGCCTGGTGCTGGTGCACGGCTCACGTCCGCAGATCGAAACCCGCCTGGCCGCTCGCGGTATCTCCCCGCACTACCACCACGGCCTGCGCATCACCGATGCCGCCACGCTGGACTGCGTGATCGACGCCGTCGGCTACCTGCGGATCGCCATCGAGGCGCGCCTGTCGATGGACATGGCGTCGTCGCCGATGCAGGGCTCGCGCCTGCGGGTGGCGGGCGGCAATCTGGTGACCGCGCGGCCGATCGGCGTGGTCGAAGGGGTGGATTACCACCATACCGGCCTGGTGCGGCGGGTTGACCGCAAAGGGATCAACAAGCTGCTGGACGAGCGCGCCATCGTGCTGCTGTCGCCGCTGGGCTATTCGCCCACTGGCGAGATTTTCAACATTGCCTGCGAAGACGTGGCCACCCGCGCCGCCATCGACCTGGGGGCCGACAAGTTGCTGCTGTTCGGCGCCGAGCCCGGCCTGCTGGACGAAAACGGCAAGCTGGTGCGCGAGCTGGGGCCCCAGCAAGTGCCGGCGCACCTGTTGCGCCTGGGCAGCGACTACCAGGGCGAACTGCTCGATGCCGCAGCGGAAGCCTGCAAGGGCGGCGTGGCCCGCAGCCATATCGTCAGTTACGCCGAAGATGGCGCCTTGCTCACCGAGCTGTTCACCCGCGACGGTGGCGGTACGTTGGTGGCCCAGGAGCAGTTCGAGAAAGTTCGCGAGGCCAATATCGAGGATGTCGGCGGCCTGATCGAGTTGATCAGCCCGCTGGAAGAGCAGGGCATTCTGGTGCGCCGTTCACGGGAGGTACTGGAGCGCGAGATCACCCAGTTCAGCGTGGTCGAGCGAGAGGGCATGATCATCGCCTGCGCCGCGCTGTACCCGATCACTGATTCCCAGGCCGGTGAACTCGCCTGCCTGGCGGTAAATCCCGAGTACCGTCACGGCGGCCGCGGCGACGAACTGCTGGAGCGCATCGAAGAGCGCGCCAAGGCCTTGGGTATCAATACCCTGTTCGTGCTCACCACCCGCACGGCCCACTGGTTCCGCGAGCGCGGTTTCATCCCCAGCGGCGTGGAGCGCCTGCCAGCGGCGCGGGCTTCGCTGTACAATTACCAGCGCAATTCGAAGATCTTCGAAAAAGCCCTGTAACCCACGCTATACCGCATCGCGCGGTAGCATCAGGCCCAGCGGCAATACCACCCGGGCTTCGAGGCCGCCGCCAGAGCGGTTGCGCAGCTCGACGTTGCCGCCGTGCATCAGCACGATGCGTTTGACGATAGCCAGGCCCAGGCCTGTGCCCTTGCCACTGCGAGCTAGGTCACCACGGGTGAAGGGGTTGAAGATCCCTTCCAGTTCCTTCGGGTCGATGCCATTGCCGCGGTCCAGCACGCTCAGCACCACATAGGGCGCGCTGGAGTCTTCGGCGACGTACGCTGCCACTTCCACGCCGGTGCCCGCGTGGTAAAGGGCGTTGCCAATCAGGTTGTTGAGCAAACGCTTGAACGATACACGGCGCAGGGGGAAGGGCGGGATCGGCTCCAGGCACAGGCGCACCCGTTCTTCCGGCTGGTTGAACGGCGCCACGGTGTGGCGGATCAGGTCGCAGAGGTCGACCTCCTCGATGGCTTCATCGCGGCCATCACGGATGAAGGCCAGGAACTGATCGAGGATGGCGTCCATGTCTTCGATGTCGCGCACCATGTCAGCGCTCAGGTCGCTGTCGCCCTTCATCAATTCCAGGGACAGGCGCAGCCGGGTCAGGGGCGTGCGCAGGTCATGGGAAACCCCGGCCAGCATCAACTCGCGCTCGCGGGCAGCCTGCTCGACGTCTTCGGCCATCTGGTTGAATGAGCGGTACACCTCGGCCATCTCGCTGGGGGTATCACCAATTGGCAGGCGCACGCTGCGGCCTTGGCCCAGTTGCCGGGAGGCAAACACCAGGCGCTTGAACGGCTGGTTGAGCTGGCGCACGAAGATCCAGGCCGCAGCCGTGGACAGCAAGCCGATGGCCAGGAACCAGCCCAGCACGCTCCAGATTTTCTGCCCGCGCAGCGGGTGGGGGTACAGCGGGACTTTCAGCCAGCCTGGGCCGAGGCTCGGTGCCTGTACCCACAGGGCTGGCGGCGCGTGTACCCGCAGCCGTACTTCAGTGTCATCGCCCAGTTCCGCCTGCATCTGGCGCTGGTAGATCTCGCTGTAGGGCCAGTGCTGCTCGCCTTCCGGCACACCGCCGCCGACCACGCGAATCAAGCCCGCGGCCTCGGCGATCTGGTCGCGGTTGGATTCATCGGCAGCCCAGTACGCACGCAAGGTCAAGGCCACGCCGTGGCTGTACTGGCGGTCGACCAGCACGTCCTCGTTCATCAGCAGGTAGACCAGGGTCAACGCCTTGGAGAACAGAACGACGATCAGCACCAGCCAGAGCGTGCGGGAGAAGAAACTCTGGGGGAACCACAAGGGGGTTTTCATAAGGTGTCAGCACATACTTTGCAGGAGCGAGGCAATCTCGCAGTGGTGCGGATGGCGAGCCCAATGTACCGCGCAGCCTGGGGAGGGTGCGCGGTGCAGGGTGGCTCGCTCCTACAAATCAGACCTTGCTCTTGCCGCCGTCCGGCACGAAGACATAGCCCACACCCCAGACCGTCTGGATATAGCGTGGCTTGGAAGGGTCGGGCTCGATCATCCGGCGCAGGCGGGAGATCTGGACGTCGATGGAGCGCTCCAGGGCGTCCCATTCGCGGCCGCGGGCCAGGTTCATCAGCTTGTCACGGGTCAGCGGCTCGCGAGCGTGCATCACCAGAGCCTTGAGCACGGCGAACTCACCGGTGGTGAGCATGTGCACTTCGCTGCCGCGGCGCAGCTCGCGAGTGGCCAGGGACAGCTCGTAGTCACCGAACGTGACGGACTCGTCTTCGCTTCCGGGGGCGCCGGGTACCGGGGCGGACTGGCGGCGCAGTACGGCCTTGACGCGGGCCATCAGCTCGTCGGGGTTGAAAGGCTTGCCGAGGTAGTCGTCGGCACCTAGCTCCAGCCCCTTGATGCGGCTGGCTTCCTCGCCCTTGGCGGTGAGCATGATGATCGGGATCTGGTTGTTCGAGGCACGCAGGCGCTTGCACGCGGACAGGCCATCTTCACCGGGCAGCATGACGTCCAGCACCACCAGGTTGAAGACTTCACGCGCCAAGAGGCGGTCCATCTGCTCGGCGTTGGGCACGGCGCGGGCGCGGTAGCCCTTGCTGGTGAAGAAGCGTTCCAGAAGACTGCTCAGCCCTGGATCGTCGTCCACGATGAGGATTTTATCGCCTTCGGTTGGGGCAGTGCTGCTCATGACTAGCTCCTATGATCTCGGCGCGCATTATGGCGTAGCTGCGCGACGATGTGCCGGGTGCATTGTTAGCAGATTTTTCCTGGCACGGCATCCTGTCAGATCGTGCAGGCAAAGGGAGGGCCCCCGCAAGCGCTTCCCGGTGGTTATAATGCGGGCCTTTTACGCTAGGCGAAGGTGCCTGGCGAGGGGGTCGCCCGCCCTGGCGGGGCCTGCATTCACTTTAGGTCAGGTGGTTCAATGGAAAGCATCAACAGCCGCATCGCCGAAGAACTGGGCGTACGCCCCCAACAGGTCGAAGCGGCCGTGGCACTCCTCGATGAAGGCTCTACCGTGCCGTTCATCGCCCGTTATCGGAAAGAAGTCACCGGCAGCCTCGACGACATCCAGTTGCGGCACCTCGAAGAGCGCCTGCGCTACCTGCGCGAACTCGACGAACGGCGCATCAGCATCCTCGCCAGTATCGAGGAGCAGGGCAAGCTGACCCCCGAGCTGGCCCGCGACATCAAGCTCGCCGACACCAAGACCCGCCTCGAAGACCTCTACCTGCCGTATAAGCAGAAGCGCCGCACCAAAGGCCAGATCGCCCTCGAAGCCGGCCTCGGCGACCTCGCCGACGGCCTGTTCAACGACCCGCAGCTGGACCCGGAAGCTACCGCCGCCGCCTTCATCAGCGCCGACAAGGGCATTGCCGACAGCAAGGCCGCGCTGGAAGGCGCCAAGTACATCCTCATGGAGCGCTTCGCCGAAGACGCCCGCCTGCTCGACAAGCTGCGTGGCTTCCTGAAGCAGGATTCCACCCTGAGCGCCCGCGTGGTGGCGGGCAAGGAAGAGGAAGGCGCCAAGTTCCGCGATTACTTCGAGCACGACGAGCCGCTCAAGAGCATGCCGTCGCACCGCGCCCTGGCGATTTTCCGTGGCCGCAATGAAGGCATCCTCAGTTCGTCGCTGAAAGTCGGCGACGAGCAGCCCGGCAGCATGCACCCGTGCGAGGGTATGATCGGCGGCCATTTCGGCATCCAGAACCAGGGCCGACCCGCCGACAAGTGGCTGGGCGAAGTGGTGCGCTGGACCTGGAAGGTCAAGCTCTACACCCACCTGGAAACCGACCTGCTGAGCGAGCTGCGCGACGGCGCCGAAGCAGAAGCCATCAATGTGTTCGCCCACAACCTGCACGACCTGCTGCTGGCCGCGCCGGCCGGCCCGCGCGCCACCCTGGGTCTGGACCCGGGCCTGCGCACCGGTTGCAAGGTCGCGGTGGTCGATGCCACCGGCAAGCTGCTCGACCACGCCACCGTGTACCCCCACGTGCCCCACAACAAGTGGGACCAGACCCTCGCCGTGCTGGGTGCGCTGTGCGCCAAGCACGCCGTCGACCTGATCGCCATCGGCAACGGCACCGCCAGCCGCGAGACCGACAAGCTGGCCGCCGAGCTGATCAAAAAATACCCAGGCCTGAAAATGACCAAGGTCATGGTCTCCGAAGCCGGCGCTTCGGTGTATTCGGCCTCGGAACTGGCTTCCCGCGAGTTCCCGGACCTCGACGTGTCGATCCGCGGCGCGGTGTCCATCGCCCGCCGCCTGCAAGACCCGCTGGCCGAGCTGGTGAAGATCGACCCGAAATCCATCGGCGTCGGCCAGTACCAGCATGACGTTTCCCAGGTCAAGCTGGCCCGCGGCCTGGACGCTGTGGTCGAGGACTGCGTGAACGCCGTGGGCGTGGACGTCAACACCGCCTCGGTGGCCTTGCTGGCGCGCATCTCCGGCCTCAATAGCACCCTGGCGCAGAACATCGTCAGCCATCGCGATGCCAACGGCGCGTTCAAAACCCGCGCCGCGCTGAAGAAAGTCAGCCGCCTGGGCGAGAAAACCTTCGAACAGGCCGCCGGCTTCCTGCGCGTGATGAGTGGCGACAACCCGCTCGACGCCTCGGCCGTGCACCCTGAAGCCTACCCGCTGGTGCAGCGCATCGCCGCCGAGACCGGCCGCGATATTCGCTCGCTGATTGGCGACAGCGGCTTCCTCAAGCGCCTCGACCCAAAGAAATTCACCGACGAAACCTTCGGCCTGCCGACCGTCACCGACATCCTCCAGGAACTGGACAAGCCCGGCCGCGACCCGCGCCCTGGGTTCAAGACCGCCGAGTTCCAGGAAGGCGTCGAAGACCTCAAAGATCTGCAACTGGGCATGATCCTCGAGGGCGTAGTCACCAACGTCACCAACTTCGGCGCCTTCGTCGACATCGGTGTGCATCAGGACGGCCTGGTGCACATCTCGGCGCTGTCGGAGAAGTTCGTCAAGGACCCGCGCGAAGCGGTCAAGGCCGGTGACGTGGTCAAGGTCAAGGTCATGGAAGTGGACATCCCGCGCAAACGCGTGGGCTTGTCGATGCGCATGGGCGACACCCCAGGCGAGAAGATCGATGGCGCCCGCGGCAGCCGCCCAGGCTCGTCGCCACGCCAGCAGAACGCCCCGGCGCGGGCCAAGGAAACCGCAGCGGCCCCGGCCAACAACGCCATGGCTTCGCTGTTTGCCAACGCCAAGCAACTGAAGAAGCGCTGATGGACCTGCCCGAAGAGTTCACTCAAAGTGCCTACAGCCAGCTGCTTGGCTGCCGTGTGCTGCGCGTCGAAGGGGGCGTGGCCGAGGTAGCCATGACCCTGGAGCCGGCGCTGCGCAACCGCCTCGGCAAGCTGCATGGCGGGGCGATGTTCAGCCTCGTCGACGTGGCCATGGGCCTGGCCTGCTCGTCGTCCCATGGCTTCGACAAGCAGAGCGTGACCCTGGAATGCAAGATCAACTACATCCGCGCGGTAGCGGATGGCGAAGTGGTCTGCACCGCCAAGGTCATCCACGGCGGGCGGCGCACGCTTGTGGTCGACGCTGAAGTGCTTCAGGGCGACAAATTGATGGCGAAGGCGCAAGCAACCTTCGCCGCCATCTAGCTCGTTCCGCGCTTCTGGGGTAATTTCGGCATTGTATCGACATTGCCGGAATTACACTCAGGCGCCGCCAGTCATAACTGGTGACGAGATCGAAACCAGGCGACAACGCCGGTAACTTTCTTCACCCTTGTAGACCGTTATGTCCACCCCCATATTGGGGCGACTGACCGTGAAGGAATTCAACTTGAGCGACTTTCTCAACCGCCGCCTGGATTTGCTTGGGGCACCTGCCAACCTCTCCCTGCTGCAGCAGTGCCTGCACGGTATCGAGCGTGAATGCCTGCGCGTGAACACCGAAGGGCGCCTGGCGCAAACGCCGCACCCCGAAGCACTCGGCGCGGCCTTGACCCACGAGCAGATCACCACGGACTATTCCGAGTCGTTGCTGGAGTTCATCACTCCGGCCCTGGCCGACCCGGCGCAGACCCTGAAAAGCCTGGAAACCATTCATCGCTTCGTCTATAGCAAGCTCGGCAACGAGCTGCTGTGGAGCCCCTCGATGCCGTGCCCGTTGCCGGCCGAGGAAGATATTCCCATCGCCTATTACGGCACCTCGAACATCGGCCAGCTCAAGTACGTATACCGCCAGGGTCTGTCCCTGCGCTACGGGCGGACCATGCAGTGCATCGCCGGTATTCACTACAATTTCTCGGTGCCCGACGCCCTCTGGCCGCTGCTCAAGCAGGCTGAAGGTTCGAGCGCCAGCGACCGTGACTATCAGTCGTCGGCCTACATCGCGCTGATCCGCAACTTCCGCCGCTACAGCTGGCTGCTGATGTACCTGTTCGGTGCCTCGCCGGCACTGGACGCCGGCTTCCTGCGCGGCCGCCCGCACCAGCTCGAGCAGCTGGATGCCGACACCCTGTACCTGCCGTACGCCACCAGCCTGCGCATGAGCGACCTGGGTTACCAGAGCAACGCCCAGGCCGGCCTTACGCCTTGCTACAACGACCTGGCCAGCTACACCGACAGCCTGCGCCTGGCCGTGGCCACCCCCTATGCGCCCTACGTGGAAGTGGGCACGCACAAGGACGGCGAGTGGGTGCAGCTGAACACCAACATCCTGCAGATCGAAAACGAGTATTACTCCAACATCCGCCCCAAGCGCGTGACCTACACCGGCGAGCGGCCTATCCAGGCGTTGCAGGCCCGCGGCGTGCAGTACGTGGAAGTGCGCTGCCTGGACATCAACCCGTTCCTGCCCACCGGCGTCGACCTCAACGAGGCGCGGTTCCTGGATGCCTTCCTGCTGTTCTGCGCGCTGGAAGAAAGCCCCCAGCTGGAAAACCTGGAATGTGGCAACTGCACCAACAACTTCCTGACGGTGGTCAAGGAAGGCCGGCGCCCGGGCCTGCAATTGCAGCGCAATGGCCAGGCCGTCGAGCTCAAGCAATGGGCCGACGAGTTGCTCGAACGCATTCGCCCGCTGGCCGAGCTGCTGGACCGCAGCCATGCTATCGATGGCCACGGCAAGGCCCTGGCATTGCAAGCCGCCAAGGTGGCTGACCCGTCGCTCACACCCTCGGCCCAGGTGCTGGCGAGCATGGCCGAGCACAAGGAAAGCTTCACCCAGTTCTCCCTGCGCCAGAGCAACGCCCACGCCGACCAGCTGCGCGGCAACCCGCTCAGCGTGGAAGAGCAGGCGGCGTTCGAAACCCAGGCGCGGGAATCCATTGCCCGGCAGTCGGAGCTGGAGCAAACGGAAGTGGGGGATTTCGATCTGTTCGTAGCGTCGTATCAGGCCAGCATTCTGGCTATCAGCCACTGATCAAGGTCAAAAGCTCGCAGGCTTCGCCAGCTCCTACCCCGACCGTATTCACAACCTG
>Ga0308164_10000369_pt1 | contig 85263 bp, 83 predicted proteins | sample PhyTR2_FD_201031 | JGI IMG/M metagenome (GOLD analysis project Ga0308164, IMG submission 201031) | Phyllosphere microbial communities from UC Gill Tract Community Farm, Albany, California, United States - DLSLT.R2 | ecosystem: Host-associated > Plants > Phyllosphere > Unclassified | place: USA... | reverse complement strand
TGTTTGCCATGATTTCTAAATTTTAAATATTAATATTTTGTGAATTGGTTTTCTTGATTTCTATATACCAAAGATAAAACCACATCCCCAAATTCTCAATAGTAGTTTTACTACACTTTTTTAGAAAAACAGAAGGCTAACGTACTGGCGATGAAGGCAGAATCTGATACCGTACGCCGAAATCATCAACAAGCAATTTGTAAGATCCTGGCTTTATTAAATACATAAATAAGGAATCTGACTTTGTGGAACTAATCTTCAAATCTTGATCAGAAATAATCCTGACCGGGAAATTAATACTTTCTTTATCAGTTTTCATTAATCTACCGGCATTAATTTTATAAATGTAAACTGCCTTTTTATTGATTACCGGAGTGCTTAAAAGTTCAGTTTCGTTACTTTTTATGACAATCAGGCTTTTCTCCGCCGCTTCCTCGTGAGACAGCACTCTTTTCTTCTGTTCATTTTTTTCATTTTGAAACAGATCTACCGCATAATGGTCCGGCCGCACATATTCTTTCTTACAGGAAGTGGCGGCAGAAAGCGTTGCGAGCATCATCAGAATGGTATAAAATCCGGGTATCTTCATCGCATTGGTTTTTATTAAAAAAGGGAATTTGCACATCATATCGCAAATTCCCTTTCGTTATTTAATACTATTTAATTATTCCTGTTGATACTGAGCATCCCATTCGTTGCCGTCGTCGCCTTTGTGTCCGTCCAGTTTTATCACAAAACTTTTGGTAGGGAAATATGGCGTCATTCTGATATCCAGCCATACACGGTCTTTATTAACTTTATCCTGCTCAAATTTCACAATTTTGAATTTTTCAATCAGTTTGTCCGGGCCTTTAATACCATCCAGGAAGGTCACAATTTGTCTTCTCAGATCGTCTTCATTTCGTGGATTCCAGTTTTCGAAGGCTCTTCTGTTTAGGAAATCCAGCAGAACTTTGGTTACATAATCGAAAACCCGCACCACAGAATAGGTCTGCAAACCGATATTGTCGCCGGTGAAAAGAGTCTTGGCAGAGAATGCCATAATCTTTCCATATTCATTGACCATTGGGACCAATCCCATTTTTTCCAACTGCGAAATTTCACTTTTTTTAAGATCAAATTTAACAGCGTCTACCTCATTGATGTTACCGTGCTTCTTACCGGCAGCCACCTGCGACATCAGAGTTTTATAAATTTTCCCAGCCATAGAAGTAGATGGCGGCAGATCTACATTTTCCTCCTCGCCTACTTCCTCCGCACGTCCGCGTCCCACAAGCCAGTTGGTGGTCATTATTACATTACTTCTGTGAAGCTCACCACCCGTCAGATTTGCAGAATGGAAAAGATCTACCACATCATCAGGCTTGTCCAGATTTGCAAAATCAGTTACAAGCATTACTTTATTTTCGTTACAGATTTTTGCCCACTTTTCAACCACTTTGTTGGATCCCAAATATCCGGGAATTGCCAGAATAGAATAATTGTCCCGAAGATCCAGCCTGTCATAATTCTGTTTGAATTCATCTGCAATGGCGTCGATAAATATCGGATTATCAAGATCCTTCATCTGATCCAGAGAAGCATTCACAATGCTGACATTATCAACCTTATCGAGTTCCGTATTTTTGAAAAACTGCGCCATTGTTCTGTACGCGGTTTCCAGCTGGCGGATTTCTGCAAGGCTGTTTTTTAGGTTGGTTTTGAGGTTTCTTTCTGCAGAGATTGCTTTGTTTTTGCAGGTCTCTGCCATTTCATCTGCGGTGGCATTATTTTCCAGAAGCGAGATCCATAGATTCAGTTTCTGAGCAAGATCTTTGCGCTCCGTCTGTTTGTTGGAGTCATTCAGAAAAATCTCTTTCCTTGCTTTCCGCGTCGGATTCATATTGGCGATGCCGTCTACCACAGTTTCTATAAAGTTGAATCCACCAACTTTGTTCAGATCGTCTATTGATGAGCCTTTCCTGTGGTCTTGATGCTGCTGGCCAGCCTGCTGGTTTTGCTGTGCTGCTTGTTGTTTATTATCCATAGTTATGTTTTTTTATTTTTCTAATTCTGCGGCCACTTCTTTCAAGACGTCGATAAGGGCGTCTTTGGTCTGTGGATTTTCGAGAATATTTTTAAGGATTTTATTGTTTTTCAGCTGGCGCAGAATCTTGTTGTATTGCTCCTGCTCTATGCTGAGGGTTTTCAGATATTCTGAATTCTGAGTCAGATTTTTTGGTGTAAAATCGCCTATCTGCTGGAATCTGAATTCCTCATCCACATAAGTCCCATCTTCTGTCTCGTGCTGAACGGAGATGGATGGCTGGAAATGCTTAAAAACATCATCTACCGATTTCAAACCTTTCACAATTTCCGGAACAAAAGGTTCATCTGCTGTCAGCTGACCTACGATGAGAGATCTGTTCTCCTGGATTTCCTGGATCGCTTCGTTGGCGTCAACTTTGACTTCGTTTCCTCCAACACCATAATTAAACATTGCCATATTTTCTATTTTTAAGTGATTTGAATAATTAATTATTTAATAAAATTATAAAAAAATTATTGAATTATCATAGTTAATCTATTATAGATCAATTATATCTGATAATAAATGCTTTTTAAAGGATTACAACTACAGAGATGCAACAGGCTGCGTCGTCGGCATAAAAAACCGGTTGAGCCAGAAGAACTTTTCACCGTTTTGATCTATGATCACTTTTGGGTTACTTTTGTTGTTTAGCAATCTGTCTGCCAATGTTTTATACTGTTTGAAATACAACTTCACATTCTCATTTGAAATCACATTCGGCTGTTTCCAGCCACTCAGTTTGTATTTTGAAAGCGTCTCTTCCGAAGCATTATCAAAGCCTGTACTTACTGCAACGGAATAGGCCATTGACTGATTTCTAAGTTTTGCTTTATCAAATTTGCCTTCGCCGGAATAGTATTTTTGCAAAACATTCAAATAGCTGTTCACAGCGGATTCCTGATGAAAGTCGGGACTGTAACTCTTTGTCTCCTGGTATACTTCCTGATAAAAAGTGCGCAGTTTATCGTATTCGGATTCGGATAGCAGAATCCCTTTCTCCACTGCAGGATAGCTTTCCTTGAACTCATCGGAATAAGTTCCCTTGGTTATAAAAGGATTTTCATAACTGATCAGTTGCGCCGTAGTTTCGGTCGGGATCGTAGCCGGAGCATCTGAAAACTGATTTCTGAAATCCGGCTTTAAAGTCGTTTTCGAACTTCCTACGGAGGATTTGAAATAGTTTTTAAGCGATGCATTCACAGTTTTGTTGTAGTCTGTTACCTGTACGAGAAGGCTGTCCAGAGATTTGACCAACAGATTGCTGGAGTTGAGTTCGCCTTTTTTAGGAAAAACCACAAAACCCTGCGACATACTCGCTTTTGGATAATCCAGAGAATAAACGCCGCCTTCTCCCATTACGAGGCTGTAGTTGTTCTTATCCATTATCATTTTCTGATCTACGATTCTTTCTTTATCAAGTTCTGCAATATTCCTTGCAGTACTCGTCAAAATATTTTCTGAGAATAGCACGAAATTATTATAAAAGTCTGAAGATCCTGATGCCGACTGGAAAAACAGCATTCTTGCACGGGCAAGAGTCAGGCTTCGCATCGCAGCATTTAATCCGCCATAGCTGGAAGCAGTTGAACCGACGACGACGACAATATTGGTCTCATCCGGAACTCTGCCCAAAAGATCTCCGGTAGCTTCAAGTGCTTCCTGGAGAGGCTGAGCACCGTTGCTGCTGCAATTCTGATTGGCTGCCTGCAAATCTATAAAAGCATTAATTTCTTCAAAATTATTACTCAGCGCAGATGGCAGAACATCCTCGCCACACGTATTATTTTTATATAAAACAACACCGTATTTGATATTTTTAAAATATTTTAACTGGTCCAGTTTCAGCTGCAGATCCTGAAATACAGATTTTGCCAAAGCTGCATTCTGGGCATTATCCCTGCTGATATCAACTGTAAAAACGATGTTCAGATTTTTACTTTTATTGGTGATCTCTTTATATCTGCCGTAGTAAACAGGCTGTCCTAAGACATTGTAAACAAAATTTTTGCTGTAATCCAACGCACTTGTGAAAAAACGGGCTTTGCGGGTACTGTCCACCGTAGCAGGTGCAATAGCCACAAGATTCTCTACAGAAGTCCTGTCTCCTGCATCAGCCAGCGCAAACCTTGTGTCAGACACAGATCCCGGAACTGCATCTTTTGGAATCGAAAGATTATTTTCTGCGGAATAGCTGAAATCTGATGCTACTTTCATTGCACTTCTATCGCCCCAATTGGCAATCATATTGGAACTTACCCAACCGTAAACGTCATTAGAAATACTATCGATCTTCAAAGAAGGCGATTTCCCGATGAGAAATCTGTTGCTGCCATCCGACTGTTTGTAGATATAAACCAGCTGGCCAACGGGTAATTTTTTATTGATCGGTTTTGTAAGATCCGGCGACGAAAAGATCAGTACAGAGTCATTTTTCATATACTTGGCGCCGTTTTTCAATACATCCGATTTATTGGGCGACAACACTGCTTTTACATTAAAACCATTGTCACTGCGCTTTAGAGAATTGGTCCAGAGCAATAATTGATCTTTTGGAATCCAGCCGTAAGTTTTCACAGATTTGGAGGGCAGTTTTTTCATCAGCGCATCCGGATTATATTCTGCTACTTTCACGAGATTTTTTGAAGCTTTCTCTTTTACAACCAAAAGCGGCTCCAGGAATTTGATTTCTTTCGGCGATTTTTCGTCACCTTTGTCCATAAAAACCGTATTGTTGGCACGATCAGAGACAACTACCCAAGGTTCTGCTTTTTTCGGGAACCCATCGCTTACTTTTACCTGATCTACATAGCCGTAAAAACCTGTCTTCGGAGTCTCGTTGGAAGGGATTCTGACCTGGCATCCTGTTACAATGCAGGCGGTTCCCAGAACATATATGGCGTTGAGAAAGTTCTTTTTCATAATTATTTTTTTTAGTTTTTACTGCTTACTCTGAGTTACTTCCACCTTGATTACGCAGTTCTGGTTGGCATCTAATGTCGTCTTCACTTCCTGAATATTATTTTTCTTATCAAACTGTAATCCTGTACAGTAATAGTAGAAAGAATTCGCTTTGTCATTCACGTTTACAGCAATATTATCTTTGCTGCAGAGGTAGGTATTGAGAAGGTAATTGTAATGTGTATTGAAACTGTTGCCGTCAGCAATCTGCTGGAGATGGTATTTAAAGTCATCATTGATTTTCCCGTAGATATCGGCGACAGTAGGTGTTGCGATCTCCTCATCATCCAATTCTTCGTAAGCCGGCAGAATCTTGATCATATGCTGGATCGGCTCCTGATCGGCATCTGTATATAAAGTGACAATATAATTTCCCGGATTTTTGAAGGCGTAAGTGGCCATTTTTTCTTTGGCATCAATATTTCCTGTTTCACCAAATTTCCATGTAAAAATCTTGGCGTCTGGTGCTTCTGCGCGGAAAAAAACATTCTCCAACTGCATCGCCTGGCTCGGCGCATCTATCCTGGTTGGTACTTTTTCCAGATTTACAGCTCTCGCAACACCTGCGGAAACCAAAACCGGAAATGACTTGGTATATTTATTATCGATAATGACAGAAACCTGATAATACCCTGGTTTTTTGAAGAAATGGGCACCTCTGTTTTTCTCAGAATTGAATCCGTCACCAAAATCCCATTTTCTGCTTTTTCCAAACGTCGTTTTGTCCTCATAGGTGAGTGTATCTCCTACATTGAGCGACGTCGGATAGACGGCTGCCACGATATCGTCTGAACTGTGGATGACTTTCCGCTGCAACCAAAGAATAATAATTGCCGCTAAAAGCAAAAGACTTATTACTGCAATAATAATATTCTTTTTGTTTTTCTGCATGTAATTCATAAGTAATAGTTATTAGTTAGTTTTCATAAGTAATGCATTATCTCTCTGTAATTTCTGATTTTTCCGTTCCTTAAATCCAATCGAACAGTCTTCGAACTGCTTTGTGAAAATCTTAATATTTTCATTCTTTTTGCCTGCCACATTTTTATCCTCCATATACATCTTGTAGAATTGTGCGATCTGGGCGTACGACTGTTTTCTCGGATCTGTGATATTGACGGTTTCGAAGATGTTGGCAATATCGTTGATGCTGTATCGGATTTCATTTTCTTTTAAAGGATTTTGCTCTTCCACAGACACTTCCTCGATGTTGGCAAATGTGCTGTCCAGAACTGGCTGGGCCATTTTCTGTCTATCATCAAATTTTGCTTTCTCCTCCAGCGTCTGGATTGCCAGGATATCAGAATTGTTGAACGGCGACTCTGTCCTGTACAGAATAATGACCGACAAAAGAATCACTGCAAAAAATAAAAGACCGAGAAGATATAAGAAGTAATACCGCTTCTCTTTGTTGGAAAGTGTAATATTAACCTGCATAGATTCTATTTTAGACGTTTGGCAATTCTTCCTCCGGGTTCGCTTGTTTTCAGTCTGGTAGTCATTTTACCCACTTTTCCCATACATTCGTTGAGACTTCGTAATGCATTCTGTTCCTTGGCAGTAATGTTGATCAGCTCATTTTTAAAAACCGTCATCTTCCCGATATTTTTAGTAAGTGTCGCATATTGCTTAAAAGATTTGGCCGTATCAGCACCCATAATATTGCGTGTATCCTGCAAATCCTCAAGAATCGAGTTTCTGAGAAAAATGTCATTATCCACTTTGTTGGAGTTCAGCAAAGCCATTTTATAATAGATCGTATCCATTTTGATTTTCAGAAGTTCATTTCTGCTGAGGACGCTTTTGTAATCGTTTAGCTCCTTCTGAATCTGCTGTTTCTGCACCTCAGAACTTCTGAAAAACAGAAAAACCGTCAAAAAGCTGATAGTCAGCAGAACACAAAACGAAAATGCGAAACGCAATATTCCGTTTCTGACATCATCTTTGTTAAGTTTCTTTTGTCCGTGCGCCGCCATCGTATTAAATGCTTGAATTATAGTATCCGTTTTCGACACAGAATCTGGCAAGATCCAGTTTACTTTTCAGGCCCAGCTTGTCGGTAAGTCTTGTGATGTAGGTATCAATAGTGCGTGCACTCAGGTTGATTCTGTCGCCGATTTCTTTATTACTGAAGCCTTCGTAGCATAGTTTTATAATCTGAATTTCTGTCACGCTCAGTTCGCCCTGTTCTTTTTTCTGACGATCCATATAGCTTTTTACCACCTCTTCCTGCAGTGCCCATTCTCTTTTATAATCTTCATAATTCGAATTTTGGCTCAGGATGCAGTTACGGAGAATATCTTTGATCACAATGCTGTTCTTCTGACAGTAATAAGTGTTTGGAATATCGCTGATGGTGGCGGCAATATCATCCTGAAAAGTCGCCGAATAGGTAAGAATAGGAACTTCTTTGTTGGTCTGCCTGATATATTTGATGGCTTCTATTCCACTTAGGATCGGCATAAAAAGATTGATTATAAACACATCTTCCTGCTTCCTGTAGAGCCTGTTGATGAGCTCGTTCCCATTATTACAGTCGTTCACAATTGAAAAGAGCGGATTTTCCAGCAGCATTTTCACGAGGAATTGCTTGAAGTAAAAGTCGTTTTCTGCGATTGAGAATCTGGTTGCTTTAGTAGTGTTGTTATACATATAGGAAACGTATCGATGTTATTAATTTTCGGAAAAAAATATAAAATGTAGAAGTTTGACCTGATTTGCAGCACTGCTAAGAATCGTAAAATATCAGCGATGTTTTGGAAAAATTCAGAAGATGATAAAACCTGAATTTGGAGGAGGAAAAATCCCCGCTGGTGAAGGCGTAAATACTATAGAATAAATAAAAAACTAAACAAATGGCTGTAATCATTGAACAAGTTTTAATAATGTTATAATATAATTTCAGTTACCTCAACATAATACTGATATACTTACGGAAATCTTAAAAGCAAATATATTGCCAAGGAATGCGTTAGCGTCAATAGTTAATATTAGAAATAAGCATTTAACAGTTGATTAATAACTGCAACCTGTTGATAATGGAATTGTTACGATAACATTAAATTTTATATCAAATTGAAAAATTAGCATCCGTAATTCAGAATAATTTATAATATAATAATGAGAATACAGACCAGAACAAAAAAATGCCACTTATAAAAGTGGCAGTGTATTCAGAATAAAAGATTGGCGCGAGCAATTAAAAGTTCACTATCATAAATAATTTAATCTTCTTATTATCAAACATTTAAGACTTCATATATTTGTCAAAATAATGAAGATCATCATTGTTTTTGACAGATATATAAAACAGCATCTTCAAAGGTTCTTTGACACCAATGCTTTCCACCGAGTCAAAATTGGCAATGAAGGCGTGAAAATTCTTGTCCTCCTCGTCCTTCAGAAGCACAAAAAGAAGAAAAATGTTTTTCCTGATTTCCTTAGCATAAATAGTGGCGCCGGCATCAAACTTTTTACATTTATTAATTACTTTTTTAAAGCGTTGATTATTCAGCGATGAGAGTATATTTTCATAGTCCATAAGTCAGTTTTCTTGGTAAAATAAGCCATACAGGGAAAAATCTGTATGGCATTTTCATAACTTCAAATCATTACTATTAATCCTCCTGCTCGGCTTCAAAATTGATGGATGTCTCTGCAATCTCGGTCAGCAACAGATCGGTATCTTCCTCTTCCTGAAGGGTTCGCTCCAGCAGGTCGGCTGCTTTCTCGTGATTCATGGTAATGGCAAGCTGCGCAAGACCGCCATAGGTCGCAATCTCGTAATGCTCTACTTTTTGGGCCGCAATGATCAGTCCCACATCTCTCGTCATAGAACCTTGTTCTGTAGATTTTATGATTTCATTACCTTCTTCTATAATACCGACAATGGCTTTGCATTCTTTTTTAGCAGGCTCTTCACCAATCAGTTTGAACACTTTTTCCAGACGGCTGATATGCTTTTTGGTCTGCAGCTGATGATCTTCAAAGGCCTCTTTCAGCTCTTCTGTGGTTGCCGCTTCCTGCATTTTTGTCAATGCATCTACAATAGCATGTTCTGCGAAGTAGATATCCTTGAGTGCGTCGATAAATAATTTGTGAAGTGGCGACGCTTTCATTTTGTCGTTCATATTGGTATCCAGATCTGCAGTCTGCTGTGTAGTGGATTTGGATGATGTTTCTGACTTATTTTCTGTTTTAGTAGCCATAATAATTTATTTTTTGTGATTAGGAAAAGATTACCTCTCTATAAAAAAGAGGTAATCAAAAGAAAATATGAGGAAAAGAAATGTTTAAGAATTGTTTCGTCGGCCGCCGTAACCGGATCTTCCTGATCCGGATGATCTGCCGCCACCGTGGGAAGCCTGGCCGCCCATTCTCGCGATTCTGGTTCGCTCTGCTTTACTCATCGAAGCAAAACCTCTTCTGCTGGTTCCAGAACCTGAATTTGAATTAGAATTTGATCCACGGCCGGAGCTACCTCTGCCGCCGGAAGAGCTGCCAGAGCCGCCTCCCGAATTAGATCCGCCGGAGCCGGACGATCTGCCTCCGCCGTGGGATGCCTGGCCGCCCATTCGTGCAATACGTGTACGCTCCTGCTTGCTCATAGAGGCAAAACCACGTCTGGATGTGCCGCTACCGCCCGATCCACCAGAATTGCCCCTTCCGGATCCTGAGCCTGAACGGCCACTTTGAGAACCGCCGCCTGAGCCACGTCCGCCTCCGGAAGTGAACCTTCCCTGGCTGTCACGGTCCTGATTTCCCTGGTTGCCCCTCGAACCGCCGCGGCCTCTGTTGTCATCGTCCTCTTCATCATCGTAGTCATCGTCATACTCTTCATCATCGTAATCTTCTTCATCATCGTCGTAACTGTTCTGATAATCTTCAAATTCGTCCTCGTATTCCGAGAAGTCATCATCGTATTCATCATTTTCGGTAGCATCGCTGTAGCCGTGGTCGTAGCCTAGCTGATACACTTCTTCGAGGACGGATTTTGATTGGTTTGAATTGCTGTTTGAACGGTTGTTGCGTGAATTTCTAGTGTTCATAACTTTAATGTTTTGATATTAATATTAAGTGAAAAACTACAAATCCGTGACTAGTATTAGAGATGTAATTTTGGTTTGGAATTTTTTACTTAAAGGAAACACGTAAAGTCTTAATCATTCTCCTTCATAGAAGGCTTTAGGTGTGAGATGTAAAATGATATTTCAAAGTTAGGATGATTGAAAACTCAATTTTATGATCTCGGTCATATTTCAATAAAATATCTTGTGATTTTCTATTTTTATGATGTTATTCTGCTCCATTCTTTTCAAAACACGAATCACAGTTTCGACGCGAAGGCCTATCAAATCGGCAATCTGCTGCCGCGTGAGCTGAACTTTGAATGCAAAGCGCGACTTATCCTCCTGAAAACTTTAAAAAAAATCCAAAAGCCCCGTCACCCTTACCTGCGGATTATTGGAGGACATATTTTGCATCATTATCAACTTGTAGTAGAGCCTGTGCGAGAGACAGGCATTCATTTCAAAGGATGTTTTTGGATATTCATTCAGCATATTGATAAAATCGCTTTTTGGCAGGCGAATAATGGTGCATGGTGTGAGTGCGATGGCATTCATCGGATAAGTTTTCTGAACAAAAAGCATCGGATCGCCGAAACTCTGATGTTCCGACAGTATATTGTGGATAAACTCCTTTCCGTCTTCATTATAATTATTGATCTTCACTGTCCCGCTGACAATCTGGTAGTAAGATATAGGCGAATCTCCTTCCCGGAAAATGAATTCTTTCGCATCATAATCTCTGGTCTGGGAACCGAAAGATCTCAGGATTTTTTCGTCGATATTCATACAGCTGATAGTTCTCATAATTTCAGTTTTTAATAATTAGAAATGTCCTCTCAGTACAATATTTTGCGGTTACAGATCTTGACCATATTATTCCGCTCCATTGCTTTGATGGTTCTGATGGTTGTTTCTACGCAAAGTCCGGTCAGGCTCGCCATCTGCTGCCTTGTGAGCGGAATCTGGAAGGAAAACGGCGACTTTTCGATTTCGAAACTTTTGAGGTAATCCATCAGTGTTTTTAACTTTGAGACGGGATTTTGTGAGCAGATATTCTGGGTCATGATGAACTTAAAATAGAGGCTCTGGGAAATACACCTGTTCATATCCAATGAGATCTCCGGATACTTTTTCAGCAACAGGAAGAAACTGCTTTTACTGAGTTTTATGATGACGCAGGCCGTGAGTGCTATGGCGTTTATCGGATAAGGTTTGTCCATAAAAAGCAGAGACTCGCCGATGCTTTCTCCGGACTCCAGAATGGTTTGAATAATTTCTTTTCCTTCTTCGTTATAATTATTAAGCTTTACCTCTCCTACTGCAATCTGGTAATAGTAAGACGGAATATTGTTTTCGCAAAAAATAAAGTCGGAAACATTGTAATTTTCTATAGCTGCACCCATCTGATACAGGATGTCTTCATCGATAACCATAACATCTTATTTGTGATTTTTTTTGATTGGAAATAAATCGGACAACGCAGTTGACCAAAAACAATCTAAAGGCAACAGCTAAAAGCCTATTGCCTTTAAAAATGAAAACTCGGGAAAAGTTTTGGGAGAAACGGCGAAACCTATTTACTATTCGCTGAATCTGTACGTGTATTTGCCGTATCCGTAGTTGCAGCAGAACCGGAGACAGCTGCAGTATCCATATCCGGAGCGGCGTATGAATCCACCATTGTACTGTCAAGACTTGTAGAAGTGTCCATATCCATTCTGGTGTCCGAATCTTTCTTCGAGCAGCTTATTCCTAAGAAAAGCATGCAAAGAAAAGGCAGAATTAGCTTTTTCATAATATTTTATTTTTTGTGGTTTGATGCGAAATTAACAATCAATAATCATTCCATTATTTAATAAAATAAAACATTATTTATAAAAATAAATTGTTAATACTGTATATTTTTTATCGAATAATAATATTTTATACTAATTAACAATCAATATAAATTATTTATATCACTTTTAAATTTTAATAATTTATACGTTAAAATCCAAAATAGTAATATATTATACAATATTCACTTTTTATAACTCAAGCTATCAGTAATACTTTTTCGACGCTGTTCTGTTTCAGAATTTTCTTTCCGGTCGCGGGCATCATCTCTGTCATCTACATCGCAAGCGCAAGAGAGACAAAGGCAGGAAATTGCCAGTACTAATAATGGTTTCATATATTTTAGTTTAAGTTGGAAGCTTAAAAATTTACAAGTTTATCTATCTCTGACATTAATCTCATTCATCGTAATCTTCTCACTTATATCAGATTATCGTTGTAAATACTGAAAACAAATTTAGGATTATGATCAATCCAAATTTATGACCTGAGTCATAATAATATAAAAAATTGATAATCTTACTCGTTATGACCGGGGTCATATCCTCCAGCTTTTCATAATGTTATATTTGTAATACAGTCATAAATTATTAACCGGTCTTTCTGGCGCATCAATTAAAAGAAAGAAACAAGATAGTGCGAAACGCCATGCTTGCTGCAAAAGTGCAACAGAAAACCAGCCACTAAAATAATCCGTCATGCTTGTTGATCCCGATCTGCTTTTAAAATACGGTGGGTTTGCAGAGAACTATGCACCATCAGAAATCATCTTTTCGGAAGGTGAAATTCCACATTACTATTACCAGCTCGTCACCGGCTTGGTAAAGCTAAATCACTTTGCCGAGGATGATAAAGAGATGATCCAAAGCATTGTTTTTGAAGGCAAAAGTGTGTGCGAGCTGTTATCGTTTACAGATCAGAAATTTCCCGTGAATGCCGTTGCAATGGTGCCGAGCATTGTCATCAAAGTCCCCAAAGAGGGCTTTCTACAACTGATTGCAGAGCACCAGCAGTCTGCCGTGGCTACGCAGCGGTATGTGGCGGAAAGGCTGTATCACAAGTTCAGGCTGATGCAGAATAACGCTTCCAAATATTCCCACGTCCGGATCAAGGGAATTCTTACCTATTTCAAGAGTCTGAGCGATGACAAAACACCCTATTCTTATGAAGTGCAGCTGACAAGAAAGCAACTAGCAGCGCTCACAGGACTACGAATAGAAACAGTAATACGAACCGTTAAAAAAATGGAAAGCGAAAAGCTCCTGAAAATAATTAAGAGGAAAATCTATTTCTAGATTTATGAAAAATGCGACAATATAATATTATAAATATGCATTAAGAAAAGCTAAGACCTTACATCATACCTCTTCTGCGTTCTGATCAAGGTCAGCGCTCGTGTTTGCTGACATTTTCATCTTATCACCAAGCCTGCCAGAGAGAGAACTGGCCAAATCAATAAAAAATTCCGGCTGATCTTTCATCAACTGAAAAAACTGATCCTTTCCCATTTTTCTTACAGTACAATCTGTCACCGCAATAGCGCTCACAGGATACGGTTTGTCCAATATAAGCATAGATTCCCCAAAGCAGGATTCTCCAGAAACCGTCTCGTGAACGACCTCCGAACCACTTGAACGGTAACTGGCCAATTTGACCTCGCCGTGTATTAACTGGTAATAGAAAGCAGGTCTATCATTTTCTTTAAAAATAAAATCGCCAGCACTGTAATGCTCTTCGACTGTCTCTACGGACTGCAAAACTGATTCTGGAATAGACATATTATTATTTTTATGATTGCTGATTCTACATCGTACAAAAACATTGCAAAATGAAAGAAAATATGTGGGAGATGATTAGAAATCAATCTCAATTCAAAGATAAGGCATCAACAGATTACATTATATGACATAGGTCATAAATATAGATTTTTTGCCAAAACAAGTCATAATTGTAATTATTTGGTTTTCATTAATTTACATCAATTATTACGAAAAGCATATTGGAATTTTTGAAAAGATAAGTGCGGTAGTTTTGAGTAACAGCCGAAAGCAACATCGATATTAAATTGAAAATATATACATTAATATAAGCAGATAATGCAAAATAAATGGCCATTTCTGACCTAGGTCATATTCGAAAAATTATTAAAGTAATATATTTGTAATCAGAGCCAAACTCTGTGAAATTGTTTAATTAGATGATAATACAAGAAGACTTGCTCAGTGCTTTTGGAGCGGACATTATTCGTTTAAAAAAATCTCAATTCCTTTTTGAAGAAGATAGTGATCCGACGTATTATTTTCAAATCAAAACAGGCAAAATAAAACTGATCAATTTCCAGCACGAGAAAAGAGAATTTATCCACAGCATCCACGGAGAGGGCGATTCCGTTGGCGAGATGTTCTTATTTACCAAATACGGATATCCTGTAGATGCAGTTCTGATGGAGGATTGCTCGATTTACAGGTTGGAGCGTTCCAAGCTGCTGAAACTACTGCAGTCGGATTTTGAAATCCAGAAGACCTTTCTAAACTATCTGGCGGAAAAGAGCTACTACAGCTACATATTTCTCAACAGCATTACTTCTGAGGATGCTACTCATCTACTAACGACGCTTCTGAATCACCTTAAAGAAAGCAACAGCGATAAGGAACCGCATTCTTATAAAATCCCCTATACGAGAAAGGAAATCGCTTTTTTAACCGGATTAAGAATCGAAACAGTCATCCGGACTTTCAAAAAAATGGAGAATGACAATCTGATTAGGATCGTGAAGGGCAAGGTATATTATTAGCCATAAAAAAAAGGAAAACTGCCATCATTCGAAAGTTGAACCTTCAAATCTGATACAGTTTTCCCACTTAAAAAAAGTAAAATGATTGCTGATGGAGGTCTTCCGCTGCCAGGCTTTCAGTTATCTGGTAGTACTGCCAGAATTGCCCGAGTTGGAGGAAGAAGGTGTTGTAGAAGGAGAAGGATTCGGTGTCGCAGTATTGCCGGATCCTGATCCAGAACCTGTTCCGCCAGGCGTTGTACCTGTTCCTGTCCCTGTCCCAGAGCCCGTAGTACCCGTACCTGAACCTGCGTCCGTACCTGTTCCAGTCCCAGAACCACTGCCTGTTCCGGTGGAAACACTGTCCTGGCCAACTCCAGTATTGTCTGTACCTTGTCCGGACTGCATACTTCCATTGTTGGACGTGCTGTCGATTCCCATGGTTGTACCATTTTCACTTTGCGACGAATTGTTCTTTGAACAACTGAAGATAATCCCTATACTCAGGATTGCAAATAACTTTTTCATAACGTTTTATTTTTTGGTTATATCAAAGTTATTAAGATCATCTTGTCAAGTTTATGACCTGAATCATAATAAGGAATTTTCTTTATAAATCAATGGAAATTAAGGCTTAAGATCATACCAATACCTTTTCTGAAACCAGCTTTTCAGAAGTTCGAATTTGCAATTCTTCGCCCTTCAGAACAAAATAAATGTTCTGCAGCTGATGCAGATATTGGCAATGGATATAGTTGCCACAGTATAAAAATCCTTCCAATAACTTCTGGCTGGAGAGATCAAAATCATATTTTCCGATGCCTGGCACATCATACCTTATTCGGCTTTCGGACCGGTAAGATTCTTTGAAACCCAATTTGGACATCCACGCGCTGGTAAGCAGCACTGGCTTCAGAAGGCTGAAAGGAACATTTCTTTTTTCCTTACCACGCTGGATTTGTACAAGATGATCATCCGTATTGTTCTCCAGATTAAAACCAACAACAGTGACTTCTTCGCCCTGATACTGGAGCAGATTGCCCATTCTAAATTCTTTTACATTCATATCAGTCTCTATTTGTTTGTATTTTAATATTATATTTTTTGGAGAAGCAAATGGTCATTTACGCTTCGTGATTTTGCAGTTTGAAATATTTTTCAAAGAAATAAATATCGTCATCCTTACAGATAGAATGGAAAAACATGACGTGATAAGGCTCTGTCACACCGATATTCTCCAGAGCGTCATAGTTGGCAAGCAGCGCATTGATCTGTTCACACTCTTCATTTTCCATAACGAAGAGCAGAAAAATGTTGTCCGAGATCTCTTTTGCGTAGATGATGGCACCTTTCACAAATCTTTCACTCGTATTGATACACTTCACAAAATCATTGGCCTGGAATACTTTCACCACATTTCTACTGTTCATAACTTTAAATTTTTTAAGATAAAAAAAACCAAACAGGAAAAATTCTTTGCAGAACGCTTTGGTCTATATTTGTGCGTATTCCAAATGTATGGCTTAAAGCAGGCAACTCTTTATGATTTGAATCATATCAGCTGTTTGCACGCTTTTTCATTTGTAAAAGATGGTAATAGCAAAGAAAAAAATTAAAAAAGTCAAAGTATTTGAAATAAAAATTTTAAATTGCTATAAATAATTATTTATCAATGTTGATCGATCAAGACCTCCTCTACTCTTATGGCGCCGAGGATGAGCACCACCAGCCCGGTGATATTATCTTTAGCGAAGGGCAGACTCCCGTTTCCTACTACCAGATTTCTACCGGAAGAATCAAACTGAATCATTACAATGAAGATGGTAAGGAATTGATTTTGGCCATTCTGCATTCCGGCCTAAGTGTTTGTGAGCTGTTGCTGTTCATTGATAAGAAATATCCGGTAAATGCTGTGGTTCTGGAACCCAGCCATACCATAAAACTTCCCAAATCCAACTTTCTCAAAATGCTGGACGACCATCCTGAGGTGGCCAAAAAAGTGAATAAATTTCTCGCGGAAAGGCTCTACCATAAGTTTATAATGCTGGAAAACAACTCCAGCCTCAATCCGGAAGTGAGGATCAAAGGCGTTTTGGATTACCAGAAAAGTTTTGTCGAAGAAGTACAGAAGTATTCTTATGAAGTACCGCTCACCCGCCAGCAACTGGCTTCTATGACTGGTCTGCGGGTAGAAACAGTGATCCGCACCATCAAAAATATAGAGAAGTCCGGTGTGTTGCAGATTGTGAACGGTAAGATTTATTATTAAGAATCAGTTCCCTATTAAGGTGTTTAATAGAGAATTTTCCGATTGTGAATTTTCACCATATTGTCCTTTTCCATGATTTTCAGCGTTCTGATCGTTGTTTCTACGCGCAAACCTGTGAGGCCAGCCATCTGCTGCCTGGTAAGCGGTATCTGAAAGGAAAAAGGCTCTTTCTCTTCCTGGAAGCTTTTCATATAATCCATCAGGGTTTTCAGCTTTACAACAGGATCTTTGGAGGAATTATGCTGATTCATCACAAACTTGAAATACATGCCACGCGCGATATTTCTGTTCATAGCCAACGATATTTCGGGATGCTTTTCCAGGAGCTGAAAAAAGCTTGATTTTAATAATTTGAAAACTTTGCAGGAGGTAATTGCCACAGCGTTTATCGGATACGGCTTGTCTACGAACAATAAAGATTCTGCAATGCTGGCGCCTGATTCCAGAATATACTGGATGGTTTCTTTGCCGTTTTCGCTATAATTGTTGAGTTTTACCTCGCCTTCGCTGATCTGATAATAATATTTGGGCGTGTTTCCTACAGAAAAAATAACATCAGCAATATCATAATTTTCAAGACTTGCCCCTACAGAATATAATATACTCTCCTCAATAACCATAAAAAGTACTGTTCTATTATTATTTAATCAAAGAAAATATAGCGTAATGGCAAGGAGAGAATGCGCGAAGGTCTATTATAGAAAATAGTTGCTGAACAGAAATAATCATGGCTGCTAATTGTAATTTGATGTTTAAAGGTGCTGGTATTAGATTTTTCGGGAATAAGAAAAATAAATATACTTTCTTACGAAATCTAACATTACAAATCTAATGAATCACAATGCCAATTATTTATGATTACAATCATAAGGTAAAACCCGTCCAGCATTTGGTTCACGAGGTTTTACCTATGGCCGATTTTAAGTTAAAAAAAGGCTTATACAGAGAATAAAAACAATGGGAAAATTCGGGAACGTTATGATCTCAATATCTAACATTTACTTTTTCAGCTGCATCATTAAAGCGTCATAATCCTCGAGGGAATTGAGCCGTACGCCAGTGGTTAAAATAATGGAGCAACCTCTGTTTGGTGTCTCCGGATTTATATAAACAATATGATCGACATTGACCATTACAAAAACATTTACTGATGTAAAAACCTTCAAAAACATGACTCGAAATTTCTGAACTTGTAACTAAAAATTATGCCACAGCTATCAGATTTGGCGCATCCTTTGAAGATAAAAATGAGACTAGAAAGTTCTGGTGTCTTTAATCAAATCAGAAAAAGACAAGCTCAGAGATTCAACAGCGTTTCTTTAAGCAAAAAATTGCCTTAATATTTAATCCTTATTACTTAACGAGATCACTAAATATAAATCAATCATAAAATAATTCTATTATGGATACTCAAAAAACAATATCTGTCCTGAACGCTCTACTTCATATTACGAATGACAGAATCCGCGGCTTTGGCAATGTGGAAGGCAAAGTGTGGGAGATGTACTCCAACCTGAAGGGCGCCTACGACGGTATGATCACCCAGAGCAAAATAATGCGCGTGGAGCTTATTGATCTGATTACGGCGCGTGGCGGCGAGCCAGAGGACACCGTTTCTCTTGCCGGAAGTCTGCACAGAACGTGGATCAACATCAAAAATTCTTTCTCTATGGAAGGCAAAGAACTCACGACGCTTCAAAATGTTGTCTTTGGCGAAAATGCAGCTATACAGGCTTATCAGGAAGCTCTGGACAGCGGTGAACTGGATGAGGAAAGTATAAAAATTGTTTCCGAACAGTTACATCTGATCAAAGAATCTGCCCGCCATTTCAGCGGCACCGTCAACTATATTACAAAATAGATTCGTTGATTAACGATCTTATTGTGAGTAGCTATTACGGACTAAGGTCAGTTGAATTAAAAAAGCTGCTGCGGCAACGCTTAAATCCTTCATAAATAAAGTCACGGATCTTCGGAATTTGTGACTTTTTTTATTGTTGATTCGCTTATATTATTGAGGGGAGGAAATTACTGTCTTGTCACAAGCATACCATTACAATGTGGCGTGAAGTACAATAAAAAATAAAATTTTCACTTTCGTAACTACTTTATTTCTCCTCCGTATCTCAAACAATTTTCATACATCACGGAAAAATCTAACGTCCTGTTACAAAAAATTGACTCTGAACAAATTATTGTCGCTGTCAGAAAAATCATGATCCGTAAGCCCTCTGTTAGAGGCGCATTCGCATAATATCAGGAATTGTTCCTGAATGCATATTAAAATACTTTCTCATTCAGAATCTTGTTAAATTATACTAAAATTTTTTATGGCGGTATTTATTTTGCTGCAATATTCTCAATACCAATCATAAATAAACATCTATGTTAGCAATGAATTTCCGCGGACCAATGCGCGTACGTGCAGACCGCAATATGCCTGAGCCAAAAATAGAACATCCAGAAGACGCCATTGTGCGGGTATTGAGATCCTGCATTTGCGGCTCGGATCTTCACCTTTATCACGGTCTTGTACCGGATACACGTGTTGGCACTACCTTCGGGCACGAGTTTATAGGAGAAGTAGTTGAAATTGGCTCCTCTGTACAGAAATTAAAAGTAGGCGATAAGGTGATGGTGCCTTTCAATATTGCCTGCGGTAAATGTGCCTTCTGCAGGCAGGAACTTTACGGCAATTGCCACGAGTCAAATCCGATGGCAACAGCCGTAGGCGGTATTTTGGGCTATTCCCATACTGCTGGCGGCTATCAGGGAGGCCAGGCAGAGTACGCCCGCGTTCCTTACGCTGATGTAGGCCCGACACTCATCCCGGACTGGATGGATTCAGACGATGCTGTGCTGCTTACAGACGTGGTTCCCACCGGATATCAGGCGGCAGAAATGGCAGGCATCCAGAAAGGAGATACCGTAGTCGTATTTGGTGCTGGACCTATTGGAATTATGGCTGCCAAATGTGCCTGGCTTTTTGGTGCAGGAAGAGTCATAGTGATTGATAATCAGGAATACAGATTAGATTTCGTAGCCAAATATGCACAATGTGAAGCTTATAATTTTAACAGTATCGGCGATCCCGTTGTATTCATAAAAACGCAGACCGATTCGCTGGGTGCAGATGTATGCATCGATGCCGTGGGCTGCGAGGCAAAAGGAAATTTGACGAATACTATTTTGGGAACTAAGCTGCTTTTACAGGGCGGATCTACGACAGCGCTTCACTGGGCAATCAATTCTGTGAAGAAGGGCGGAATTGTCTCTATTGTTGGGGTTTACGGCCCTACAGACGCATTGGTTCCGATAGGAAATGTTGTGAACAAAGGGATTACAATCCGCGCCAATCAGGCAGCCGTGAAGCGCAATTTACCCAAACTTATTGAACATGTAAAAAATGGTGTTCTCGATCCAAAACAAATCATTACCCACCGGGTTCCGCTGGAAGAAGTGGCCGAGGCCTATCATATATTTTCGCGCAAGCTGGATGGCTGCATAAAGACAGTGCTAATACCGCCAACTGCTTAAAAATTTTATAATTTAAAAATACCACGACATGCTTACAGACGAAACAAAACCCTCCGATTTTAAAAAGAGTGAACAGGCAGATTGCAGGCACATCAAAGGTTGGGGAATAGATGCCGATTCACAAAACGACCCAACGTATCCTATAAAAAAACGAACTGACGAAGAAATTAAAGGCTATTCTTGGGAAAGGCCTCAGCAACAACCCGATGACGTCGAAATCCTGAAATCCGTAGAGCGGCCCAATCTCACCGCTGTATTTGGAACCGCATCGCCACCGGAAGGAATCAACGGAGCGATCCGGAAATTTGCCTTCAAATACAGTGAATCCAGCTATGGCAGATGGCTTCCGCTTGTACTCGCAGACCGTGTGGGTGCACTGGAAGGCATAGTTGACGACTTAAAAAACGGACACGTTCCCAATATCTTTGCCGAGCGTGGTTGGGGCGCAGAATGGAAGTATAACAGGAAAAATTTTCTATTGAAAGCGGCTTTAGCGGTCGCTGTGACGGCAGTCGCAGTAAAAGTATTAAGGTCAGACAAGAAGAGTTTAAGTTGATGTAATAGCGGTCGGAAGTCATTCCGGCCGTTTTTTGTTTAATGAACTTATTTCTAACCTTATAGATCAAGGAATTCTAGCATTATCCAAAATTATTTATACCGGATATTCTGCTTTTAGCTTTTTATCAAGATAGAAAGGAACAAAAGGTAAAACTGAACCGATTAAATAAATGCCGATTCTGAGTAGGCTCCAGCGGTATTTTATGGCCGCTATTACTAGAATCACAAAGAAAACCAGAAATAACAGACCGTGGATCCATCCAAAATATTTGACAGCATCTGGAATATTGAAAAAATATTTGAGCGGCATGGCGATGAAGAGCAAAATCAAATAGGAAATACCTTCGATTAAAGCAGCTTTTCTATACAGATTGATCATTTAAGTTGAAATATATTTATCGGTTTTACAGGATAAAAATACAATGATAATGATTTTGAAATAAGAACAAAAAATAATTGCTCTCAGTGATTCAGTTTTCATCATACAGAGCGGACTTCCACATTTAACTCTCGTTCAGATTTAAAAGCGATAAAAACAACATCATATATAATATAGCAGTTTTGCATTTCTGTTGTTCTTCGACCGCTTTCAGAACAAATATTTTTTTTTTGTCGTCAATGTAGCTTTCTTTATCCCAAATGAATTAGGCCATAGCTTCATCATTTAAGTACTTATAACTGCAACAAAGTCTGGGTTTATTTGGCAAAAGCTTGACTTGCTTCCAGCTTGTTGTGTTTACAATAAACTTTCCGCCTCTTCAATTAAAATTTTTAAGATATCCCGAGTTGACCGCTCACTGAAATTCCTGGCAAATTTACCTGTCCAAATATTGACAAATTCCAGATTATGATTAGCTTTCGACACGCTTCTCAATTCTGCAGTCAGCTTATTTTGAAAAGGAAATGGAAGGATATTCGCAGTGTCGTCCAGAGAACATGTAAAAGTGTTTTTAACTCCATTGGCATATCTTCCCGAAAAGCTTTTAGTCAGTACAATATCATCATCTACGAGCATCCTAAGCCGGTTTTTTCCAGCACCGGTTAAAGCACTTTCCGGCGAGCCAAGCAAGAGACTTCCTACCTGAAAGCCCTTTGCGCCGTAGTTTTTAAATGCGTTAATTTGTTGGCCAGAATAAATACCACCAGCATAAACTACGGGAACCGAAACGCTGGCTACCACTTCTGCGAGGATTTCAAAACCGAAATTTTCAGTTGGTTTTTCGGATAAGAAATTTCCTCTGTGTCCGCCTGCTTCTGAGCCTTGGAGACAGATGATATCAATGCCGGATTTTTCGAGCAAGAGAGATTCTTCCACAGTTGTAGAGGAACCTATCAAGGTAATATTATTCGCCTTCAGTTTCTGTATACTAGCCGCATCCGGTATTCCGAAAGTGAAACTTAGAGTTGTACAACCCGCAGAAATGACCACATCAATCAAATCACGATAGTCATTGAATGTAAGATCTTCTATTTCCGGAAGTCTTACTTCTAACTGATGATCATTTGCAAGATTTTCTATAAAGTTTTTAGCTCTTTTATATTGATCTACTAATTTCTGATCAATCTCAGGTAAATCATACACAAAAATGTTTACAGCAAATGGTCGGTCAGTCTGGCTTTTTACTTTATTAATTAATTCAATGGCTTTATCTGGACTGATATCGGCTATTGGTAATGATCCCAGGCAACCCAGATTGGAGGCAGATACGACCATTTCTGTAGTAGTAACACCAAACATAGGAGCTTGTATTATTGGATATTTAATTTTTAGGATATCGGTTATTTCATTGCTCCAGTTCATTTTTTTTGATTTTTAAATGGTGTAAAGGAATTTCTAATCAAATCTCTTTATAAAATTGCATTAGCACAAATTAATGATAATGATATTTATTAATTTTAATATACTTCCTCTCACTGTCCTAAATGATTAATTAAAAATAGGCTTAAGGATCGCCTTTCCTCGTAAGACTGCTAAACGTCCGACTCACTTGGTAGGGAAAAAGATAATGTACGGAAACTCATCGAAATCAAGCTTACTGTCCGACTTTCATCATAAATATTCTAATTTTTTCTATAATTTCATCCCCATATTCTTCTAATGCAAAATGCCCGGTATCGTAAATATTATAGTCAATTTCCCTGACATCATTTTTAAAGGCAGCTGCTCCACTTTCAGGGAAAAACGCATCATTTTTACCCCAAACTATTAATAGCGGTGGCTGATTATCACTTAAATACTTTTGCCATTTTGGATATAGTTTCAGGTTATTTTGATAATCATAAAATAAATCCAGATTCACCTGATGTGCATGTGGCCTTGAAAGGCTTAAATAATCCAAATGCCAGGTGTCCGGATTGATGGTTTCGATATTTCCCGTTCCGTGTGCGTATTGCCATTTCAAACCTTCCAATGAAAAGGATGGCAGTATTGCTTTTTCGGTATCAGCATTTCGGTCTTTCCAAAGTGCTCTGATACCAGCCCAGGCCTCGCCCAAACCTTCTAAATAGGCGTTCCCATTTTGATTTATTATGGCCGTAACCCTTTCCGGGTGGGCTGTTGCAATTCTGAATCCGACTGGTGCTCCATAATCCTGTATCATTAGTGCATAAGAGTCAATTTTCTTCTTCTCTAAAAAGGCATCCATCGTTTTTGCAATATTATCAAAAGTGTATTCATATTCGCTTTCTGATGGAAAATCGCTGTTTCCAAATGAAGGATAATCTGGAGCAATCAAATGATAGTCATCCGATAATTGCGACAGAACTTTCCGGTATTGATGTGAAGATGATGGAAAGCCATGCAACAGAACGATTGTAGGATTATTTGGGTTTCCTGCCTCCCGGTAAGCAATGTTGACGCCATCAATATTGATGGTTTTAAATAATGTAGGGTGTTTCTGTGTCATAGTTTTTGATTGATTAATAATGAGACTTCCTGTCTTGCTTTTACATCCAAATGTGAACAGGATGAAAAGATGTAATAGAATTATTTTCTTCATATTGTGATTGTTTATAACCTTCTTTCAGTTTCTTCAATTTTTAAGTCATTAATGCTTGCGAACCGTTTTTTCATTAATCCATTTTCATCAAATTCCCAGTTCTCGTTTCCGTAGGCTCTGTACCACTGATCGTTTTGATCGCGATATTCGTACTCAAATCTGACGGCAATACGATTGCTATCAAATGTCCAAAGCTGTTTTTTAAGCTTGTAATCCAATTCATTTTTCCATTTGTCAGTAAGGAACTCCTGTACTTCTTTTCTACCGTTAATGAATTGACTTCGATTTCGCCATTCTGTATCAGTCGTATAGGCTTCTGAAATTCGGATTGGGTCTTTGCTGTTCCAGGCATCTTCTGCCTTTTGAATTTTTTGTTTTGCTGTCTCTTCGTTAAAAGGTGGCAGCGGACGTAGTTGTATCATTATTTACCGAACGTTTGTTAAATTAATAGTTCAAATTTTTTTATTCTACCGAATATCGTTTTTCGATGTTTTTTAAAGTGCTTTCAAAAATATTGGTGTCTGCTAATCCTCTGGTGACAATGAGACTGCCCTGCAATTCTATCAAGGTCTGAACAGCATTCTGGTGAGATTGTATGGAAGTTAATTGCAAGGAAATACCCAAAGCATTAAATGCGGAAATCCATTTTTCCATACCGGATTTTATCTGTTGTTCGAATAATGATAATCCGCCTTGCATGGAGAAAGCTCTTAATACACAGGTATTTTCTCCGCCGTTATAAAGAATTCCAATATTTTTCAGGGCTTCCTTCAATCTCAGTTTTGTTGGTTGATTTTCGTCCATTAAAGGAAAGAAGATATTGTCATCAACCCATTGGTCTATATAGTTCAGCACAGATTCTGCCATCTCCTGTTTTCCATTTGGAAACCGATGATAGAGGCTTGCTTTTTTTAATCCGGTAACATCTGCCAGATCATTTAAACTCGCTCCTTCATAGCCTTTGTCTCGGAAAACTTTGGTAAGGCCGGCTATCATATCTGTATCTAAAATTTTCTGTGGTCTCATAGTGCAAAGATACACACAAATATTTAGTTACCTAACGTTCGTTAAAATATTTTCTGTCCTCATCTACAATTATTTCCAAGACTCTTACTTCCTTTTGGCTTTAAATGATTATTTTGAGAGATTTACTCATCAGATAACGCATTGGCCACAAGCCAGGTCAATTCTACTTCAACATATATTTGCTGGTCCTTGTGCTAGTGGTGAGAAAACATTACAATCAGATCCTTAAAACAGTTAAGAAAACTGCTATGGCAGAACATTTGTTAATCAAGGCTGTATCAGTTTTAACAAAATACGACACATCATCAATTCCAAAAAATTTTTTGCAATAGAAAAACGCAAATCACATTAACATTAAGAAAATATGACCACAAGGATTCAAAGAGCATATCACGATTTCTCAGCATTTCTGAGAGACAGAAGAAAAACTATTTTTCTTTGCTTTTCTATATTTTTTACCATTGTATTTCTTTTGTTGTGTTTTTTCGTATTGAATCCTTCTATGCATTCGTGGGATGTCTTGGTAAGCCAGGAAATTCAGGAGGATCAAAGCATCATTCTAGACACCGTTATGAAAGCCTTTAGCTGGCTTGGGACTGTATATGTAGCCGGAATTATCATCGTTGCATTTTCATTGATTTTCTTTATTTTTAAATATATCAGAGAGGGACTTTTCATATTATCAAGTATTTTATCAGGTGGTGTCAGCTACGTCCTAAAGATGATAATAGACCGTCCAAGACCGACAATGGATTTTGTGAGAATTGTAGAAGAAACCCATTACCAAAGCTTCCCCAGTGGTCATGTGCTTTTTTACACCGTATTCTTCGGCTCGCTGACAGTTATCGCATTGTCTTCAAAAATTATGAAACTATATTTGAAAGTTCTGGTGGCCGCCGCTTGTCTAGCTATGATTGTTTTAGGCGCTATTTCCCGTATTTATTTAGGTGCACACTGGTTTACCGACGTGATCGGAGGATTTGTCGTGGGCGTTCTTTTCCTGATGATTACAGGAAGTATTTACATCAGAAGCAAAAATAAAATATAAAAAATAGTGTTGAGAAAGCGCAAAAGCTAAGACAAATGGATAATTGAAGGGAATAAAATGTCTTTAACACTCGGAATAAGCCTGTAAAAAGAGTCTGAAATACGTCCTTCCGATCCTGATCTCTTGATTCGACACTCATTTTTCATCCTTCCGGAGAAACACTTATTTTCTGTTACAAAATTAAGAGAGTCAGTTTATTACCAATTTAAAAATAATCAATTACGGTTATCCATTTTCGGGAATTCGACTGTTCGTTCGGTTGCAAATCTGCCATTTGCGCTATTTCTTTGCAGCAAAATTAACAAACACATAATGATCCCATAAAATACAATTGATGAAAGCACAACTTTCCCCGATCCACACTAAGGGGAAAGTTTTTTTCATTTCAATCTCTTGGCGCTTCCTGTCTGAACTGCCTTTCCAAAGCATTTTATAGATCTGAATTAATTTAACAATTACCGTTGGCTTTACTGCTCTTTTTTGGGAAATTAATTAAACCAATTTATATGGCAAAATGATCACGCAAGGTCAGCCATTCCCTTATAAAATCACAAAAACTTTGAATCAAGTTAATATTTTTATTAGTCTTCTAAACCTGCGCTTTTTGGCGGCTAGACTATTACTGATTCAACGTCCGGGAATGCGGAATGTCCCTTTCCTGCTTTCTAAATTTCGATTTGTCACCTTATTTTTAAGTCTTTTTTTCTCTTCACAGGAATTAAAAAAAGAAAAGTTTCTTGACAATGAACCCACTTTTGCCGTAATGACCGGCGCCTCGGTTTATTCTACTGATACTGATTTTAACACGCAAATCTCCAAAAACAAATCGCTGCGACAGTACGCCGTGATCATTGCTTCTGACGATGGTACAGAACTGAAAATTATTTCAAAAACAACCGTCATCTCAAAAAAGAGAAAGAAAGCAGGTATTAGAAAAAAAAGTATCAAAACGCTCGACAGGACAATAGCGCCCAAACCTCAAACATATCCTGCTTCTGATGCACAGATCTGCACACCGAGCCGGGATCACTTTGCTCAATTACACGCGGTAGAAACGGGTTTTTGTCTTGTGACAGTCCATGATTTTAATCTGATAAGTTCTGTTTCAATTTCTGTTGAAACTATGTCCATCTCCTGCCCGCCCGTAATGGTATGTGATTATTTTTACACAAATGACAATTCCAGATTACAGATGGCCAGTCTATGCCTTTCTGTAAGACCACCACCCGGTAGCTAACATGATCTAATCTTTTTTAAACCATAAATAAATCCTGTGACAGATATCCTGTTGCAGTGTAAAAAAATGTTAATAAACTATAATGACGAAACTAAAATTACTTAAAACAATAGCATTTCTCCTTTTGGCTAATGGGATGCTGTTTTCCCAGGCTGTTGACAGACTTTACCTATCTCTGGCGCAAAGTGGAAGAATCTATGATATCACCGCCATATCACCAACACCTGCAACAGCAATTGCTCTTCCTGCAGCTCTTACGACTCCCAATTTGAGCACAACACCTGCGAATGCGAGCAATCTGGCTGTGGGCTACGATGCCGCGGGTGGAAATCCTTCAAACCTGGTATTTCTACAGTCCAATATAGACGCTGGCTCTGCACTTTATAAAAACGGAAACCTGATAAATGGTGTCACAATGCCGACAGGTCTTACAATTGGTGGTCTTGCAACCAATAATGTTCCCGGCCCTTACTTTGGAAATACTTATGGCTTCCAAACCAATACAAAAACGCTGTATCCTATCTATCCATCAGGTAATGCAATCCCGATTACCGGCGATGCTATCTGGACTGCCGGTACCACTTTGGGAACGGACACCTTCTTTGATTATCAGAATAACATCTATATGTTTCTTAATAATGCGGGCGGCACGGCCAGGTATCTCTACAAAATATCCCTTGCAACGGGAACTGCTGTGCAGGTGGTTCAGATCGCCGGTACTGCGGCTACTGTAGCCTCCATACAGGGAATGGCATATTTGCAGGGCTATGTCTTTGTGGCCTCTGTTCTTGCAGGCAATACAATAGAAGTCCGCCGAATCAATATTTTTAACGGAAGTTCAATCGTATATGCAACCTACACCGGTGGAAATAACCAAAATCTGGATTTGGGAACCGTCCCGTACTATGTTCCGTTTACATTTATGTGCGGACAGATTACACAAACCTCAGCCATTCCTTTTGTCAAAGGAATAGCCAGCAATGGACAGAAATTTATTAATATTCCTATCAGTAATGTCTACGCCGCAGGTGACTATGTGATCAATATTGCGGGAGCAGATTTTAACAGTTCTTCTACTGTTACTATTACCACTACAACCACCTCTATCCAGGTTCCGCTGAATTATAATGGTAATGCCAGCGGCGCTTCTGGTGTCCGGACTCTTTCCGTAAACCTCAATGGCAGTTCTACGGCCTGTTCTGTAAATGTAATGGTGGATGAAGATACCGATGGCGATACGATAGGAAACTCTCAGGATCTGGATTCCGATAATGATGGCATTCTGGATATTTTTGAATGTGCTGACGCAGTCGTGAGCACCAACTTCAGCTCTACTGACGGGACTGTGACCAATTTTTCGGCACCCGCTGCAGATCTGGGATTTATCTTTGATGTTTATACGCTGGACAATTCATTTAATCTGAATATCAACGGAACCAACCTTTCAACAAGCACTCTGGAATTCCAGCCGGATCAGACAGAGAATGTCAGATTTCTGGATGGTTCTACATATGGTGGCGGAAGTGTACCCCAAATCTACAGTATGACCGGAACTGCCGCTGCGCCGCTGGTTAGGATCATCATCCATAAAAATGGTGCGGTCAATATGTATGGCAGCAAAACAGGTGGCGGACCACTTTTTCCGCTGCAACTTTATAATGGAAATGCATTCAACCCGGTTATATGGAATCAGACTGGTGCCAACAGTGTGCAGCTGACACAGCCGGTTGTGGGACAGACCTATATCACAGGACGTGGACAGGGTCTGAAGAACGGATTCTGTGATCCTGACGGCGATCTGATCTCCAACCAGTTAGATACAGACAGTGACGGAGACGGATGCCCCGATGCTATCGAAGGTTCTGAAACTGTCAAATTGGAACAGGTACATTCACTTAGCTTAGCTAATACAGATCCTAATTATCCTTACAGAGGACAGATCCAGGTTTTAGCTAATGGCATTGCAACAGGCAGTCCTTCACAGGTTGTCAGCAAAGTCCTCAATGCCTATGGCGTTCCTGAATTTGTAAATTATGTGCAGGTCAACACTACTGCTATTGCTGGAGCAGCCGACAATACAGATGGTACTGCTGACGTGGGACAAGGTATTGGAGATTCTCAGAATGCGGCCGTCAATGCCTGTGTCTGCTACAAACCTGCTGTTACTGCGGGAACAGTTCTGGACACCAATCACGGAATTACATCGCTGCAAAGAGCCGGCACCAACGGCAGCAACTGGCCAATGGTAAGAAAAGGCGCTTGGACAGCGTTAGAGTCCAAGACCAAAGGATTTGTACCGAACAGACTGACTAATGCCCAGATTGCTGCAATTCCTGCTGCCAATCTAATAGAAGGAATGATGGTTTATAATATTACAGCAGACTGTCTACAGATCAACACAGACGGTACCGCAGCCGGCTGGAAATGTTTCAGTACGCAGACTTGTTCTGACATCAATTAAAAATAAAATCATGAAAAATATAACATTTATCTTCCTTATTGTATTCAATACATCTGCTATTGCGCAAGTAGCAATCGGAAAACCAACGGTGTCCAATTCCTCTGTTTCTCTTGAGTTTGGAAATTCCAACAGAGGCCTATTGTTGCCCTGGGTGACAAATACAGGGTCTGTAGCCAACGTAGTAGATGGCACAATGGCTTATGACCTCTCGGACAAAAGAGTGAAAGTAAAATATGCCGGCGCCTGGAAAGATCTTTCAGTAAATACCTCAGGTACGACAGTAGATCCGCTTACCGGTGTTGACGGTGCAGTCATACAGAATTCTTCAGTAGAGCCAGCCGGTAGTACTGCCAAATTTGCCATCGGAACTGTAACTGGCACACCTGGAGTTCTGGTTTTAGAAGATGCGAGCAAAGCGATGGTGCTTCCCAAAGTGGCCAGCCCGCATCTCAATATAATCAACCCGGCACCGGGAATGATTGTCTATGATACAACAGCAAAGTTGATGACGGTTTTCAATGGCAGCGTCTGGACATTCTGGAGACCTTAAACTATGATTCTCTGCATTCTAAAACGCCATACGTTCATACGTATGGTGTTTTTATTTTTAAGTCTGAAAAACGCTGATTATCAAAAGTCTAAACAACTAAAAAGATAAGTGAAAAACCATCCATTTTCCTGAATTCGAATACTGCCGGTCTTTGAAAAGTGCTTTTATCTATGCTTCTTTGCGTCCTGACATCAAACAAAATATGAATCAATTACAACATAATGCAGTAGATATTTTGATTTGTTCCCAGTCTTACCAAATATTATGAAAATAAGTAACAGAAAATATATCACGAGGCTAGCGTGGTATCTTACATTTTTTATGCCCGTCATTGTGCTGGTGATGTTGTTTCAATTTTTACTGAGTAAAAAAATCGATACCATTATCATTGCTTTTGGATTGCTGCTAATTGCTATCGTAAGAACTATATATCTTTTGAGCTACATCGAATTTGAAAACTCAGGGTATGTTTTGACCGTAAAGAAACGTCATCCATTCGCATCAAAAGGTATTGTGTTCCCCATTCTGGAATTTCCTTTGTATCTGCTAAAGGAATGTGACATTAAAAAACATAGTCTCTTTCTTATCGTCGAAAATTCTCAGAGATCAAAGACGCATCAATTCAAAATCTTGATGGAGGGCTTTACCGGTGAGCAGAAGAACGAAATCTTGACATCGTTTCCCACTGTCCGGAAATCTGATGTAAAAAGTGTGGATTTTATCAATAATGAACACTTTACTCTAGCTCAATCCTGAGAGCTTCAATCTTATAGATTCTTTGTAGGCAGCCATTAATCTGAGTTTGAATAATCTTTAAAAAGTGTAAAACTGACCATCTCCCGTTCAATTAAATTATAATTATTGCCCTGACAAAATCATATTCTACTGGTTTAACCTAATATATCAGATGAATGTTTAATATTTCAACTGTAAAATTGATAAATTTAAAATATTGTAGATCAGAATGTTGAAGTTTAATAATTAGCCATTTTCCCGAATTCGGACAAGCTAAGTTTAGTAAATCTGATAAAATAGATCTTCCTTTGCACCGCATTAAAACGCTGTAATTATTGTTTACACCAGCGATTCAGCAGATGGGATATTATTAAAGATTTAATGTTTAGAATACCTTTTGTAATCGACCTAAAAATCTTCAGAATATTAATAATCACTTAAAATAAAAGCAAGGCTCCACCACCAACAAACACACAAAAAAATGATGAAACGGTGGGGTCTTGTTTTATATTAAATAGCCATAGGAAAAAGGCTAAAAAGGACTACAAAATAATATGATCAGCCGGGCAGTTTAGTTTATGATTTTTTATCATTTTCATATTTGTGTTTTTTCCTGCCCGGCGTTTTTATAATGATGAAAATAAGTAATAAAAATTATATAGAAGGCCTTGGAGTTTTCCTCATGCTCTGCATTCTCCTGATCTTATTAGCATTGGCATTTCATTCTTTGATTTTCAAGAAAATTGATGGAATGGTGATAGGATTTTTAATGCTTTTAGCAGGAATTCTTATCATATTATCAAAATTACACCATATAGAAATAGATCATTCCGGATTGGTAATTACAGTTAAAAAGCAGCATTTATTTTCAAGAAAACGCATTACGGCGCCCCATCTGGAATTCCCGGCTCACCTGTTGAAAGAAAGTCGTTTTAAAGAAAATCACCTCTATTTCTTTGTCTCCGGCAATGCCGACGTTACGAAGATCCACAAATTTAAAATACTGCTGTATGGCTTTTCAGAAGGTCAACGTACAGAATTATTGAATTTATTATCAAACACAAATTCATAAATTCTGGCTCCGTATATTTAGATCCTTAAACAACATTATATTGTATCAATGAAAATTCTGATGAGGTACAATTTGGCTTTAAAGATTGCTTAAATGTTGGCATTAGAGACATTTATTCAACCAAGCAAAATTAGCGGTTTGAAATGCCAAAATTAATTGCCGAACATGCATTTTGGAATATGTATTGCCTGTGATTCAACAATAATCCAGATCACACCGTACAAAATGAAGATTGCAACTTATAATGTCAACGGTATCAACAGCCGTCTTCCTGTCCTTCTTCAATGGCTTGGAGAATCGCAGCCGGATATCGTATGCCTTCAGGAACTGAAAGCAGCCCAGGATAATTTTCCGGTGGAAGCCTTGCATAAAGCCGGATACCAAGCCATTTGGAAAGGACAGAAACAATGGAACGGTGTTGCCATTCTTTCGAAGGGCTATGCGATGACGGAAGTTCAAAATACCCTGCCAGGCGATGCCGATGATGAGCAAAGCAGGTATCTGGAAGTCATTGTAGACGAGATTGTTATTTGCTGCTTCTACCTTCCCAACGGAAATCCATATCCCGGGAATAAATTTGATTATAAGCTGAACTGGATCAAACGGCTTAAAAAAAGGAGCCAACAGTTCATTGAGATGGATCTGCCGGCAGTGCTGATTGGCGATTTTAATATTATTCCCACAGAACAGGATGTTTACAAGCCTGAGAAATGGAAAGATGATGCACTATTCCGGCCGGAAGTCCGCAAAGCCTTTCAGGATCTGATCAGTAAAGGCTGGACAGATGCGATCAGATCTCTGTTTCCTCGTGAAACCGTTTACACCTTTTGGGATTATATGCGAAATGCTTATGCCCGAAATGCAGGGTTGCGTCTGGATCATATTTTAATAAGTCCTTACCTTAAAAATGCACTTATAAAAGGTGGCGTAGATCAACATGTGCGTGGCTGGGAGAAAAGCAGCGATCACGCCCCTGTATGGATTGAAATTGATGATGAAAGATAATATAAGGATCAGCTGAAAACATTGCTGCGTCTGGGAAATCACTTTTAATACCTTCTTAAAGCATTACATTTTATCAATATCGACACTGCATATTTAGAAATTGGTGGTCGCCTATAATGCTAAATCGCTATATGATAATATCAGAATTAGCCTTTAATTTACGGTCAAACCCGTAATGAGGAAAGAAGACTTAGCTCTGCAGGTCTTTCTAATTAATATTTGTAAGGCATCGCAGTACATTATAGGGGTACTCTATATTTTGGAGGTTGTTTCCATCTTCTTTTTTAGTGATATTTGGCAACCACTATCTGCTAAATCGGATGTGTGAATTGTAAACCCCAAATTATAGCTTTAGAGACCTCCGACAGATCAGTATACTGCAAAAGAATTCAAACATCTGATTTATGATAAATTTAGAAACACTGATCCTGACAAAGACGCTGCATTAAGCCAGACAATCAACAAAGGCGTTGCCTGTTATTTCACCTACGTTTTCGTCGACAGAGAGATTACACAACATTAGGCGGTAGTTTAATTTATATTTTAAAAATACTAAACAAGGAGATCAGATTCTGCGGGTTTTTTCATTCTTAACATTAGCAAATCGTAGAATTACTACAATTTTAAAAATATTGTCCCGACGGGATCATCAATGAAAATCTCTTTTTTAACTTTATAAGACGAAAATTCCCTTTTCCAACAAACTAAAATTAATGGAAGAAAATATTCTGATATACGATGTAAAATCTGGAGACACTCTTGACATAATAGGTCGCGAAATTGGAATGAGCGCAGACCAGCTGAAAGATTTTCACAATACACATTGTCACAAAATGGAAAGATTATGGTTTAATAATCTCGTCGGGGTGAAGCAAATTATTATTCCAAAAGATTACAAAAACCCTGAACAGTTAAGACAAGAGAACAATAGAGAACTTCCACCGTCCAGTGTTACAAAAGAATTTTATTCTACAGGCTACACCGTAAAAGAATCCTTTTCAAATCTGTCTAAAAACCCGTTGAATCTAGAATACAAAGTTGATATTTCTTTTAGAAGAAAACAGGATACGAATATTCCTGATGAGGTTTTAGATTTAAGATGTTATGATTTCAAAAGAAACGGAACAATTCCTGATGACAAGATGAGCACCATTGCGCTGGCCTGTATGGAAAGCATCTACCCTATTTCTCTCATCATTCCTATTCAGGGAAGAATGGTGGATATTTATAATTTTGATGAGTTAGTAAAAAGATTTGAGAGAAAACGGCCAGAGTTGGAGGCGTTTTTTACGGGCGACGTTTACAATATATATTTAGATAAGTTTTGGTTTAGTATTCAAAATAAAAATAACTTGCTGAAACAATTATCCTCTTCTCTACTTTATCAGACGCTTTTCCCAAGAATGGAATGGTTTCATAAGACGGATAACTGGACAGAAGAGTTTTATCTTTCACCGAATTCTTTCCCGGTAAAGTGCTTGATGAGTGCAGAATACGATCACAAGGGCACTGAAATTGTACAGACTTTATTGCTCGGTGACATTAAAGACGCTTTCAGTCTGCAGATGATTTTAAGTGGAAAAACGCTGGATCATGATTCCGAAAACATCGCAGACGGACAAGTAGCATTCCGGTATATGACTGATAAGAAAACAAAAAAATTGAATCACGCAGATGCAATGATCAAAATCCTGAATAACAATGAAATTTACACCCAACAAATTTTAAAACTTACACGCTATGAGTAATACTATCGATCCATTCCAAGATGAAGATTTTGAACTGTATTATGAGGAGGATGATTGTATGAATGATGATGAACAGGAGGAAAATGAAGATTCAGAATCTGTTCAAAAAGCTCCGGAGGCAACTGAAAATAAAGAAGAAAAAGAAGAGAAAAAAGATAACAGTAACTCCAGCGAGCACGACGGCAAATATTTCGTTGTTCAGAAAGGATTGGCATGCTGTGACAAAGGTGCCAAATTTCCTAATTTTAAGGTGACCAGTCATCAGAAGCATTATTGGAATGATAGAAAAGGCGAACCTGATTACCTTTCAGTAACAGAAGATGATCTTAATTTTAATCCTTCCGCAATGCCTTTCGGTACGTGCAGTATCAAAAACGGAAATCCCTGTGCATTTGCGCCAGCCGGAAAGTGGACGAAAACTTATGAGAAAGTAAAAATTTTGGATAAAACACCACTGACAGAAATTTCTGAATTGATGTGTGCGGTGGGTGGCAAAATAACTGTTATGAAACACGGGCAGCAAATCGCAGCCGGAAAAAGTGATGTGAAAAGTTCAGACGAGAGAGAACAACGTGTTTATAATCCTATTATGGATTTCGAAGAATTTGCGGAGGAAGTAAATGGAAAAGAAGGAGAAGCCTGGTAATTATAAAATCATAGATCATGTCGAAAAAGGGAGTATCATCAGTTTCGGGAGTTATAAATCCAGTTGTAGGTGAGAAGCATATCTACAATATTGTAAGCTGGTATCCTGGTACATCAGAATCGGAACGCAACCCTGCAAAGGTGACGTGGGAACTATTTAAAAAGAGAAAAGACGGACTATTTACAACCACAAATATAAAAAAAACTGGCCACAGCGATTTTACTTTTGGGGAAGCTGCAGCAGGCGAAACTTATAAACTGGAAGCCTACCTTTATAAACCCGAAGGCGGCGGCTTAATCATCACTCCCAAGGCAGCAAAAATCCCGAAGATCAATAAAGTAGAACTATTTTATGTAGATGATAAAAAAGCCGTGCTTTTCAGTTTTATGGAAAGACTTAGAGCCAGAGCCTTTTGTGTGAATATGATAGGGAAAGAACTGATCTTTACCCTTTGGGAAGACGATGCAAAAGGAACGGGTCATAACGTAAAAAATGTACCGATTGCCAGCCTGAAAGCACGGGTTGACAAAGAAGGTGTGGCTGCTGTAGATTTTTCACTTTCTACACTGATGTTTAAAGCTGCAATGGGTGAGCAGGATTCAAAACTGGAATTCTATGTGACGGTGGAATATTTTAAGGATAGAAAGCACGCGTCTAATAACGTAGATGTCAATAATCCTTTTCCCAAAGCTCCTGCCAATCCTCCAAAAAAATCAGAACCAAAAAAAACAGAACCAAAGAAAGTACCAGTTGCTAAAGGCTCGCCTGCGGAAAACAAGGGGAATTCCAAAAAAGAGGAAAAAGGAATTTGGGACAGCATTACAGAAAATATTTCAACAAAAGGCGGGGAACTATGGGATTGGGCAGAGAGCGTAGGGACAGCGGTGAAAAATAAATTGCCGACATTCCCAATGCCGGGAAATAAAAGTCCTGCAATAGTGAAACCTGGTGAAAATAAAAATAAGGATGAAGGAGGTTGTCCACGATGTAAAATCCCTGTCACACCAGAACAACTAAAAACCATTTTTCCTGATGCTTCCGAAGCCAACAGAAAAATTGTTGCAGACACTTACACAAAGTATATGAAGGAACTGGGAATGGACACTTGTTGGAATAAAGCTCACTTTTTTGCACAGGCAATGGTAGAAGGTGGAAAATCTTTGAATCTCAAACAGGGAGAAATAATGAATTATCCTGTAGAGCGATTACCTACGGTTCCCTTCAAAGCCTTCCAGGCAAAAGACAAAAACGGCCGCATTATCCCAAATGATCTGGCTTTTAAATATGGTAGAATTGATAAAAAAAATCTTCAGTTACTGAAAACAAAGTATGATAGAGCAAACCTAAGCTATCAGGCAGCTAATGTGAAAATGATCTCTAATGTTGCATACAGCAACAGGAAAGATTTGGGAAATATTGGAGGTGATGACGGGTGGAATTTTAGAGGAAGAGGACTGATACAAATTACCGGAAGAGAAATATATACATTTTGCAAACCTTATACCTTAAAATATGAAAATATAGATGTCCTTGCAAATCCTGAGATGGTGGGTGAGAAAATAAGTCTGGGAGTATCCACTTCTATGGTATTCTTTCTTTGGAAAAAGATCAATAAAAAAACAACAGGAGAAAAAAATGTCAAAGGTAAAATTTGTCCGTTCGTAGGAAACAATGTTGATATCAAAGATAGCTCGGGAAAAATGACAACGAATTATGATGAAAAGCAAAGTTGTTTTGATGAAACTACCTCCGTTATTTTTAAAATTGATCAATGTAAATTAAGTAAAAGTAAAACGACAGAAACTGCAAATTCATCCAAAGTTGTAATAAAATTTGGAGCCAATGCGGACAAATCAGCGGTAAGTGAAAAATCTTTGAATATATTAAGAGAGGTTGGCGAAAAAACAAAGAATTACCTTATCAACATTACGAGTACAGCAAGAGACCCGTATAATCAAGCGAGGGTAATGTATGATAATATAGTAAAAAAGGGAATGAAAGAACAGAGAAATACTTACAAAGAACCTGGTCAAAAAGTTTTAGATGCCTACGAAGCGGCCAAAAAAGACGGCAAAGACAAAGCAGGTATCATAAAGGAAATGGAGAAAACGATAAAAGAGATTGGACCTTCAAAAGTTTCAAGACATTGTGGTGACCCGGCTGTCGTCAATGTTTTTGATGTCTCTCAAGGATTGAGTAATCCTAAGGATTTTAAAAAAGAAATCACTCCTAAGATTGCTAAATTGTTAGATGAAAATGCATGTTATCATTTAGAAATAAATCAGTAATTATGAAAAACGTAATCGCGATATTCCATTTATTTGTTTGTCTTAATTTTGTGTCATGTAAAAAAACAGATACGGTTGCAAAAACAGGTGCCAGTCTTACATCTGACACGTTAATATTAGATAATAATGCTATCATATTTGTCTCACCGAGCGGTAAAGAAATTGAACGTTTAAAAAAAATACAAGGGGACGATTTTTACACTATTGCAGATGATGCGAATAATTATTTTTCAATCGCATCATCCTATTTAGATTCACTTAAAGTCTCTTATCAAAATGAGGATACTGATAAAATTATCGGATATAAAAAAGATGGGAAATTTTTTAGAATTCCAGCTGAAAAAAGTTCTTGGTACGCTGTGTTATATAAAAATGGAAATTTTAAAACTGTAAATTTTGTAGATTTTCAGGATCAATACAAATTGTTTTTTGACACTTCTAATCAGAAAACAAAACAAAATGATCCTGCAAAAATTATAGATTCCATTTCCAGCAAAGGTTATTTTGTAGTTGAGAAAAAAGAATGTGATTTGAACAATGATTCTTTTAAGGATTTGATTGTGGTTTTTGCAAATCAAAAAGAGATTGACCCGCAAGATCCCGACACTAAAATTGCTCCTATTGTTGTCCTTATCAATCAAAACAATACAAGTTATAAAGTTTTTAGCAATAGCAACATATATCCAAACAGTTTTGCTGATGCATTTAAAAACCTTGTTATAAAAAGTTCATTTTTCACTATTGAATTAAGTAATGAAGTCCCAGATAACTACGCTTCTGACAAGTATATTACTTTTAAATATGATGCAAAACAAGATCATATTTTCCTCTCAAAGTATGGTGAAAATATTAATTGGAAAGACACAAAAACAACCAGTAAAATTTGCACATCCAAAGATTTCGGCGAGATTTCATTTGAGAGTTACAATTCTGATAATATCCGAAATTTCTGCAAATAGCAGAATTTGAACAAATAAGGGGTGATAAATTCTTTTTTAATACTTATTGACATAATAATAATATCCACGAATGTTATAAAGATCCAAATGTGATAGGAATTTGTGCACAGACTTACTAATTCGTTATTTCGGGAACTTTCCGTGATAATGCAGTGACTTCTTAAAACTATATCACTTATCTTATAAATTGCAGACTTGAGTGCCGCAACAGATAAGACAAATTGAAGCTAATAATTTTTCAAAATCAATATTGAAAAAAAATTGTCGCACAATATCCTTATAGCACTGTAGCATTTGTAGATTTAGCAGATTTTGATGGGAAAATCGATAAAGAAGAAGATGCATAAAAAATTTACAATATCTACTTTTCACTCATGCTATCGCAAAACAAAGAATTATCAAAGATTCCAAAGAAAGTTTATGAGAGGAATAGATAAAATGGTTAATTCTAGAAAAATATCTGGTGAAATGAATATTGGAGAGGAATGTGCTTTTAGGCATTTACAAATTGATAAAATTTACATCGATATAGTTTATGATTGAAATTAGTTTATGATTGAAATTATTTAATAAAAAATTCCTAAAACAAATCAAACTATAGAAATAATAAAAAGGTATTTATCTCTTTAGAATATAAAATCAAAAATAATAAAATAAAAAAAAGGGAAAAATCACTAATAAAAGTGACTTTTCCCTTAGAGTGACCTCAGCGGTGCATTTTCCGAACACATTTGTGGAAGATTTGAATAAACTTGCTCAACTATCATCACTTTAAAGATTATTAAAAACAAATTCTATCCGATACTATTTTTGAAAATTAGTATCTAATATAACTCGATACATAATCGTAGAATTCATTTTATACAAAATGTAATTTAATACTTTATTTCAATAATTAATTATTTTGTTAATTTTATCGTTTAAAGCTAAAACTACTATTAACCATGTCTAAAATTGCAATCTGTATTGGGGTAAATAATGTCAAAAATTTTACACCTCTCCAAGGTGCTACCAAAGGTGCCATAAAATTCTCCGATTGGGCGAAAGGTCAAGGCTATGAAATCAAACTTTTTTTAGATGAAGATAAGCTTATCGTTAAAGCAAATGATATATTTGATTTTATACAGGAATGTCTAAATTCCATGCGATATAGTCAAATGTTAATTTATTTTTCCGGGCATGGTGTTTTAAGAGGTCCTAAGCAGGAATTATGGTTTCTTTCTAATGCTGGAACTAGCCCAAATGAATTTATCAACGTAACCGAATCAAAGGATAATGCATCCACCTGTCCAATCCCTTATGTACTTTTTATATCTGATGCCTGCAGATCATTACCAACACACCTAAATCAAACTAACGGAGCAAGTTCGATTTTTCCAATAATGGAAAGTATTGAAGATAATGTAATCGATATTTTTTATGCCACAAGGCCTGGAGCTGTGGCATATGAGGTTGCGGGAAATAACCTAAAAGATGCTTACGGAATTTTCACAGAAACATTGGTGGAGTATCTCGATGGTTTATATACGGAAACTATTATAAACAATGATAAAAGCGAAGAAGCAGAAGTCAAATGGTTTCTAAACAAATATTATGATTATAAAGAGCTTGCAACAAACTTTAACTACAAAAATTTACGCAATCCAGAAGATAAGTGGATTATATCTGCAAATGAAGTAAGTATAAAACTAAAAAAAATCGTTGAAAACAAATCATTTCTTGTTAGTAACGGACAATCTCCTCAATTCAATATCAGCCAACATAAACAGGAATATCCTCTTTCAACTTTCACAGACGAACAAGGTAAGAAGCTTGTTCTTAAAAATGAGATGAAAATTAAAATAAAGCCAGATCCAGTATTCAGGCTTGATGAAACAATTTCTCCAATAGAAATAGTAACTCATTACAAATATAAATTCAACTTTGGCTTGGAAAGACTTTGGTCACGAAACAAAAAATCTGATAATAAAACGGAATTACTGACTAATAAGTTATTTGAAACTAACATTCATCTGTTTAACAGGTTTGAAGATTTTGAGGAAACTGGCATACAAATTATAGGTCAAAGAATTTTTGACTTTATTGTTCCGCAAGAAGTAGAATTTGACATGTCTCATTCCACGGTCAAAATTAAAACTAAAAACCCTAAACCTTATGGTCTTTTAGTACTTAAAGATGGTAAATCAATACCAATTGCAATTATCAAAGGTTACGTAGCTCAGCTCATATTTAAAGGAGGCGACCTTTTTACAATTAATTATACTCCTGCAAAATCAAATGAATATACACATTACAGCTACCACGCGAACAAAGAAATGATAAACAGTAAACGAATTTTTGTTGCAAATGCTGCAAATAATGGTCTCAATTATAATAGTGTATTTGATGATGTGAATTTTGAAAGACTCAAACAAGGATACCCTGACGCTGGTAGTTTCCTTCGTATTGGAAAAAATCTTGATCCATCATTAGGTCTTTATGCTGCTTACGCATTTAAAGAATTCGAAAATCAAAAAAAGATAAAATCAGTTTATAATTATATGCAAAATGATAATCCTAATGTAATTTATGATGTTGCTATGTTATCAGGAAAGCTTAGTATAAATAAAAGCACGGCATCTTTTTGCCCTGTAATGACAAGTGGATGGTCATATAAACGCCTATACAAAGACTTTATTAATTCTAAAATAGCCGAAGCAGCGAATTTTCTTGAGCCTGGCTTGTGGACTACTTTCAATCGCAAAGGCACGAAAATTCTGATACCAGAAATTCATCAAAATAAAATATAAGAATATGAAACTAGTACTATTACATGGCCGTTCGCAGCAAAATAAAGAAGAGGCTAAATTAAAAGAAGAATGGATAGATTCATTAGAGCAGGGATTAAAAAAAAGCGGGCTAACTTTAAATCTGTCCGAAGATGATATTATCTTTCCCTACTATGGCAATTTACTAATTGACTTGATTGATAACCGAAATAACTATCAAAAAGATGTCATTGAAAAAGGTGCAGGAGGAGTTGATCCAGAATATGCTGCGTTTTGTTCTCAATTTCTTGGGGAAATTGCTGCTAATGCAGGTATAACAGATAAACAGATAGCTGACGCATCAGATATTTCCATCACTGAAAAAGGTCCGCTAAATTGGCCATGGATATTGGCTATGTTACGAAAAATTGACTCAGAATCTTCTTTTGGTCAGGCTACACTTTGGACTTTTACAAATGATGTATTTCATTACTTGAAAAATCCAATCATTAGACGTAGAATAGATGATTTTGTAAAATCTTTTATTCCTAAGGAAGAATGTGTTTGGGTTGGGCACTCTCTTGGTTCTGTGATATCTTACAACATACTTAGTACCTATGCAACCAATACGATTAAAGAAATTATTACAGTCGGATCACCCCTTGGAATGAAGGTGATTAAAAGTAATTTAAAAAGTCCACTAGTAATGCCTCCGTGCTCTAATAATGGCTGGTACAATGCTTTTGATAAAAATGATACTGTTTCACTCTTCCCCTTGGAAGATCCTCATTTTTATACAGACCCTGTAATCACAAACAATGGAAAGGTTCTAAACGACACGTCAAACAAACATGGAATTACCGGCTATTTAAAAGATAAAGAAGTTGCATTACGAATCTACAATGCTCTAATAAAATAAAAATTAAATAAAGTGCAAAGCTATTATAGTTTTGCACTTTTATGCTGCTATCCAAATTTAAATATTTGATAGTATGTCGCTAACTCTGTAATATTTTATTTTATAAAATAATTTCCAACTCGTCTTATCCAAACCATTCATCATTAATGACATTTTTCTTCAATTCTTCTGGTAAATCTGTGTAAACAACCACTAACAGACAATTAAATTGGCTCTTCAAATCTGACCATATATACCAAATCATTAGACTCTTCTATTATCCATTGATTAAGTTCTATTAATTTTTTCATGATATCTGACTGGTTAGCTGTTAATAAATATTCGATATTTCTATCCTTGATGTTTTCCCATTTACTATTATGCTCAGTATCTACGATATCTTTTGGAATACCATTCGGTGTAAGGAGTTTAATGTTTGGCATTTTTTCTTTTACTAAAGGATAAATGATGAATAAACCGTCAAAATCCCAATCACAAGAGTAGTAGATAGGCAACCCTCTTGTATCTGCATAATTCAATTTAGTAACATTTTTACCACCAGCATACCATAACTCTATATTGTTAGCTCTAGCTAATGTAGGACGCTTTAAAAAATCAATGTTTTCACAAAGTACAATGCAAGTGGGATCATTACATTCAAGCACATATTTATATTGTAAATCCTTATCATCTGCTAATTCTTCAATATCCAAAAGTAATTTTACAGCATTGATCAAAGAATCTTTACCTAATAGATACTTTTCATTTTTGAAAAACATAAGAGATACGATTCTAACAGTTGCTTCATTTTTTATAATCTGCTCCCGCAATGGCTCTAAATTGCCATTATCCATATTATCTTTTATTCCAATTAAGATTTGAATATCAGATTCTTCAAAGCGAAGTTGAGGCTTTAATAATTCATTATCTGATAAAAAAGTTTCATAACGGTTATATTTCTCCAAATAATCTTTTTCATAAACCTCTGTAAAACCCTCTAAAATAAAAAGCTTATTGTGTGTTCTGTCAAGTATTCTGAGAGAGTTGATAAGGTAATTAATTTCTCCACTTTTCGCTAAAGTATCATTTATCTTTACCTCACCGTTTGAATATAAATTATTTAGTGCCCTTAACTCAATCCAATTCATTTTTCTATTCTGTTTATATAGATATTCAAATCTTCGTTGCTGTCCTTTGTTTTAAAATAGGAAGCCGAAGGGCAATAGTTGATATTGTCATCCTCTTTTCCTTTAATCAAATGATGGGCATACCATTCATCAGATAATCCGATATTGAATGTATGAGGAGCCATTGTTATTATCTGATATTGGAATTCTTCTGCTATAGCAGGAAAGGTATTAAAATTGGTATTATCCAAACTTCCTAATTCTTCTAAAATGATAAATCTTAAACCATTACGTTTTTCCTTTTGTACGGCAGAAAGTCTTGCGATCCCCAGTAACGCAATAGCTGAATAAGTTTCTCCGGTACTACCAGGAACTTCTGTTCCAAACTGATCTGTGAGTTTAGCTGACAGTTCAAAGTATGTTTTGGGGTTTAGTAATTTATCAATCGGAACTTTGTTTTTGATTTTTGCTTGTTTCCTGAAAAAATCTTCAATGAAATCTACTATAGATTGTCCAAACTGTAACTCTCCTTTTGTCGCTGTATTACGAACCTCGTAAGCTATCTGCTTGATATAATCGATCTTTATTTCTTTGTTACCATCAAATTCAAGTTTGAAATAAAACTTGTTACTAATCTTTCGATCAACAAAGAATGCATTTATTCTTTTTACTTGGTCATCATATTTTTCGTATCGCTCAGCAGTTTTACTAAATATCTTAGTCATATTATCTCTGATACCATTGGCTATGGTTATTCGGGTTTGATTAGCTTCATCTAACGCAGTAGTGATATCATCAGTAGATTTGATTTTACTACCCAATAATGCTTCTTCCAAAACCCTGAATGAAAAATCCTGGTCTTTAATCGTTAATTGTACTGCCGGATTCTTCTCATCACCCGTTTCTTCAAATGAATTCGAAATGCCAATAAATGTTGTTTTATATTCTTCCCACAGCCTATTGTAGGCTTGCTGTAATTCCTCAGTGTTTATTGGTGTTAAAGGAAAATTTGTTACGTTCTTCTGGAAATGTTGGAAATAAGCATCATTGAGCGTAGTGAATTCTGTTTGCTTCTTAGTCAGATTACCAATGATTATCTGCAAAGCTTGTTTATCGCTCTTTATTTTAATTTCCAGAGATTGGAACTTAATTTGTTTAGCTCCTTTTTGTTCATAAAACTGGTCTTTCTTATCACTCCATTCTTTACGAACCCTCAACAATTCCTTTTTTACGACTTCCGGCTCATCATATTCAACTTTAAATAGACTTTTGATTTCCAATAGTTCTTCTCCCACTCTTTTCTTTTGTGATTGCAATTGAGAGGTCTTTTCATCAATCTGTAAAATGCAGGCTACAGCATTTTTTAATTTTTCAATATTGCTAAAAACAGCAATAGAAACATCAAAGAAATAATCAAACAGACTTACATCATAAGGCTTTCCATCTACGATATTCTCCAATGCTTCCAGTTTGGTATTTATGGAGCTGGTTTCGGTGTTCAATTTTTGAATTAACTGCTGTACAGATTTTTCCAAATTTGCTTTGTCTCCTAATAGCGTTGCATCTGGATTAAATTGTATAAATTGGTTTAATGCCCCCAGTTTTAACCAAAAACCTTCTTTAGATGGGGTTGTTTTAAAATTATTAATCAGTTCATCAGGATTGATATATTGAGATGAATTGTTAGGATTAGAAATTTCAGAAATAGGTTTGGTCGCGTAATACAAAACCGTCTGTAATTGTTCATTATCTAACGAGGGTAGATTCTTAATATACCAGTGTAAAAGTCCATTTTCATTATTGTCTTTCAATAATTCTAATAGTTTTTCTTTGGTTGCCTTATCATTTTTTAAGGATGATTTTAATTCATCTAAAATCTCCGATTGTTCTTTTCGGGTTTGGATAATTTTTTCAAGTGTTTTGTATTTTTCCAGATAAGGTTTTGCAAAAGTGATTTCTTTTTTAATACCTTCATTGTTTCTGCTTAAAACATCAATTCTTTGTATCTCATTTGCCCAGCTATCATCTACTTCAGGAAGGATAAACATTTTAAGTTCATCGACTTCTTTACCCAACTTTTCTCTGCTGTTAGATAAGTCTTGATAACGATTGAACATATTAAGATTTTCATCTGCTTCCTCGTAACTCTTTTTTATTATTTCTTCTGCAGCTGGGAGATTTTCGATAGCCGTATTTAGTTCAGTAAATTCAGTTTCTTGGATCGCTATAAGTGCCTTTCCTTCTGATTCTTTTTGTTCTAATTGCTTTAGTTCTATATAGGTGTTTTGTAATTCAGCTTCTTTAAAAGATTTAAATTTCACTTTGTGAGACTGTTCCAACTCTCGTAAATTGATTAACCTTTTTTGTTTGTTGGACAAATTTTGAATGTCTTTATTCAGACTTTCATATTCTCTCAATATCTTTTCAAGCTCGGATTGCTCTTTTTGAAAGTTGGCAAGAATATCTTCATCATATTCTTCAAAGAGAAATTCTTTTAAGTTTTTGGAAGCCTGATTACCGCTTAAATTTAGTGTTTTAGCTTTTGAAAATGACTGTATGACCTTAGCAAAGGCTTTTAGATTTTTATCCTGGCTGAGATTCAGAGGTAATATATTTTTGTCATAGAGGAACCTGTAATAGTTATTGACAGTTTCATTGTTACTGAAGAAGTTCAATCGAAGCTTATGTTTTTCATAAAGGAATGTTGCTAAATCCTGTATGTCCACTATTTCTTTCTCTCCAGCTTCCTTTTCCTTTAATAAATCTTTGGCGAAAATAAGCTCTTCTTTTTCAAGAGATAGTTCATTTATTTTCAGGCTTATATCTGCCTGTTTTGTAATTACAAAAGGGATGATACGTTTTCCCTTCTGGTTATTTATCTGTATTCCGATGGTAATAAATTTACCAGTATTTACCTCAATATTCAAGAAACAGTAGGCACATTTTGTTTTATAGGGAAGGGTATTGATTTGTCGTTCTTCTTTCTTTACCCCATCAGTACCGAATTTGATATGGTCTTTATCATAAACAAAAATCATTTGGAGTAAATCGGCAATAATAGATTTTCCGACACCGTTTGCACCAACAAAATCTGTTCTTGTTGGATGAAAGAGGTAGTCGTGTATATAGTGTTTCAGAATACCGACGGTAGATAAGGAGTAAATTCTTGGATAACTCATAGCACTTCATCATTTTTAAGTTGTTGGCTAAATGACTCAAAATTCTGAAGCTCCTCCTGATATAATTTTGTTAAACGGTGAATAGCGGGTCTTATTTCAAAGACTAATTCTTCATTCCTCCCTGATTGCTTTTCTACCCAACCTAATTTATCAAAGCTGTCTATCGTTTTACCAAATTTGTTTTCTACTGTACTCCATTCTTTTTCATCATAAGAATCTCTTATATCATTGAACAAAATCCTTTTGTACGCTTCCTGATGATCACTTTCCAGTATTTGTGTCTTGATGTCGTTCCAGTGAATGATTTTTTCCTCGTCAAAATACTTTTGGTAATACATATCCAAAAGTGTCAGTCCAATAAGTGTTTGTAATTCAGTAAGCTCTTTATTACGGCTTGCATCGCTTAATTTTCCTTTCCCGTTTACTGTGAAATCAAGATAATAATATCGACTTCTATCAGAGATATCAGCAACAAGATTAAGCTTGTATAAGTTACTATAAAAATTTATCCACTGTGATTCATAGCTTTCCAGTACGGTATACTCTGCGTAATACTTGTGGTCAATATGCTTACCAGACAACAACAGAATATTGATGTCCGCAAAATGCTTTTCAACACTCTCCTCTGTGAGAAAAGAATAATCGCTTATTTCATAATTTTCGTTTTCCATAGGGATAGGTTATGTTGTGACAAGGAAATGATCTTTTGTTCTACATCGATAAATACATCGTTACTCTCTGAAGTATAAGCTGTCATACGGGATGCTACCTGATATGCAATGGACAAATCCTTTTCTTCATCTACAATACTATTCATAAGTTCATCTATAGACAATTGCCCTTTGTTTTCCAGAATATCTTTGGCTTTATCAACCCATTGATTTATGATTTGTTGACGGTTGATTTCTTTCACTATTTTCTGCTTTTCATTACGTTCATAGGTTTCATCAACTTCAACGTTTACAATGATATTGGGCTTTGGGAGCTCAAACTCGTAATATCTTGGGTATAACATTCGGACAGGCTCATATACCAATTGCTTTAGCGGGAAATTGTTATTAGACATTACACCATCAGCAGTGTATTGCGAGCTTTCCAAGACTGTTCGATGTAGTTTTTTTATTTGTAATCTAAAAAATGCTCGTGCTGAAAATTGTTCTTGTAATTCGGTCAATTTCTCACTGGCGTGGTTGATTTGCCTGCGGATAATGTAAACTTTACGGTCTACAGAATTGAAAAATTCCCTGATATCTGTATATATTTCCTGTGCTTTCTCCCAATCACTTTTACTTTTTTGTACATTGTCCCTATCAAATTTCCCATCATCTTCCATTTTTCTGTAAAAATGATCCACAACATTTATTAAACTACCAAGAAATTGGTCTTTGGAAATGATTGCTTCCGTAATATCTTCTGCTCTTTCTCCGAACTTTCTAAAGACAATAGTAAATTCACGTACTAAAGAAGTTGCACTTTGTTCGTCTTCTTTTCGTAGAATATCATTTAATTCTTTGTAAGCCTCTCTCAATTCATCTTCTAATGCTTCTAAATGATCCGTAATAATTTTTTTTGAGCCTTGTATAAATATTCTTCCGAATTTTCTTTCAAGCTCTTCAATAGTGTTGATTTCACCATGCAGTATGGTAAATGAGTCTTGCACACTTTTTTTGAGGGGATGATTCTTGTATGGATTTTCTAATTTACTTACCATTAAATCCACTACATTTTTAGCGTAGTCTGTCAGGTAATATTTCCACGGTTCATCAGGGTGGCTTCGCAGGAAATAATGGAAAAGATTGTCTTTAATGTTATTCCATGGACGAATCGAATCCAAATTAAACTCAGCTTTTATAGCCGCTAAAATTTCATTGATTTCCTTTTGTGTGAAGTATTCTTCGATTTCACGGTTTTTGATTTTTTCATAAAGAGTAATAATCAAATAACCTCCATCAAAAGCTGAAGGAAGAAGAAGGTCGTATTTGGTATATAGTTCTTTATTAATCATAATATCTAGGTAAAGCCCATATTCTTGTTAAAGATGAGCTTATAATAACAATGAATTGTTTTAAAACTTTCATTGAAGAAAAATATTAAAGGACTTTAGTTAAAGTAACGATATTTTTTCTGCTATATAATTTCGATTACCAGCATCTGTTTTAGCTTTTTTATTTTCAAAAACAATTAAAACCAAAACAGGTGTTCCTTTTTTCAAATCGGAAAATTTACATTTATCTAAATGAAAAGACCTAAAGGCAACATCCTTATCCAAACCCGATATCGTAATGTAACCTGAACTTTCATAAAGGGCTTTTATAATGCCCTTATAAGCATCTCCCTGAATTGGTGTTGTTAAATAATCAGATTTTTTTTCAATTTCTGAATCTTTTTTTTGAAATAAATTAATGTTACCTACTACAACTACACCTTGCAATTTTGGTGATTGAATGTTTTCGATTGATTTAACAGGTTGATCATATTGAATTATTTCGATATTTTCATCGTCATCAGAATTTTCAACATATTCTTTTAATTCTAAATTTTCATTTAAGTTTACTTTATCCCTAGCATCAGTGTAAAGAATTACAGACCAAGCTTGAATCTGATCATATCTGAATCCAATATAAAATTTTACACGTTCGTTCTTGTTTCTTTCTGTAAACCCACCAACATTTGGCACAAAAAAGGCCTCTAAGCCACAGTCTAAAACAATTGTTCCTTGTTGTGAGCTATTTATCTCTTTTATCCGTCCGGTTACTTCCGCAAGAATGTTTTTATTCTTTTCAAAAAAGTCTGATGTAAATTCTCCTAATCTTTTATGATGAACCATCTGAGCAATACCGTTTCCTTTCCCGAACCATTCATAGCAAAACTTTTCATTCTTTATAAATGATTTCATTTTATCTTGCAACTCTTTAACAATTTGGACGGCAGTGGGATCAAATGTGTTACCTTCACTTATCGCTCGTACAGAATTTAATACATACAGATAATAATAACCTTCTAAGATTGAGTTATTATTCTGTTGTACAATTTGTGTCCAAGAACCTATCTTGGCTATACACTGTACTATAGGTGGGGGATTTATTGCATGACGTACTGCCTGTAACCATAATCTTATATTTTGCGTATTAGTTGGATCTTCAAATATATTCTCGTCCAAATATTGAATACATTGATTAAGTTCATGACTTGAGATGTCTGCCCAAGCTTGATATAAATCACCTCGGGCGTCTACTTTGGATGCTAGTAAGCACATCACAAACATACGCTTATAATGAGAACGCATGTACTCATAATCTTTTGGAGTGTTTTTTATCAAATTTTCGAATTTACTTTTTGCTGTTAAATGTTTTCCTAAGGTTTTAAAGAAAATAGCTTCGCAATCCTGAATATATTTTACAGACTTAAATACTCTTTCTTTATTTTCAACTCTTTTTGCTTGCTCAATTACAAATAGAGCTTCTTCTAGCAGTCTACTAACTTTATCTAATTTTTCTGTATACCAGCTATTTTTTGAATCTGTAATAAAAATTTCTTTTGAAGAAGCTTGATGAATCTTAAATCCAAAGTCTAATGTTTTGAGGATTACCCTGATCTGAGACTCATAGCCATAAATATTGTGAGGATCCACTTCTATACATTCATCAAATATATCGCAAGCTTGCTCTGTAAGTTGCTTCACCTCTTCTTCCGCCATTTCTGTATCGAGGCTTTGTTTCTCAAATGTATATATTATATTTTCAGCTTTTTCTCTGTAACACATACCTAATGTGTGCAAAAGCGTAGAATTATCGCGGTAACTAGCTAAAGATAATTCTGCTTCAATAATCGCCCTATCATAGTCTTTAATTCCTACATTATTACTATATAGGTATCTAGCAAAGTGACCATGATAATGATCTTCATCAGGATACGCTTCTGTTAGAGCTTCAAATATAGCTACGCCATTCATTGGGTCTAGTAAATCATTAATTGCTTTTGTGAATTCTTTGTCTTTGACATCGTCATCAAGTGACGTTCGCTCAATAAAAAGCGAATTGAATATCTCAGCTGTATCCGTGTCTAAGTATTCTAAATTCAATCTGATATATTTAATTATATCTATTAGCCAATTTGCAAGATTATTTTTCCAATTTCTCTTAGAATCTACTCCACCACCTAAAATAATTTTCATTGCTTCTTCACCTACAAGTGCGTATCTTGGTCTCCAGGTATTATAATACTCTTCTGTATCGGATTCTTGATGGAGAATTTCAAGTAAAGGGCTATCTTTCCCTAATAGCTCTATAAGGTTACATTTATCACGAGTAACATTAAATAAGGAACTGAAAATTTCTACTGAGACAGATCTCTGTGTATAATAATAGATTATACACAGAAATGCTGCAAATTTCTTTTGTTCCAAAGTGATATTTTGTAAGCTTTTATTCACATAACTCTCAAGACCATTATAATTCTCGCCAAAAGCATTTAATGCATATAAAACCGGTGTTACGTATCGAGGATCATTTTTATATTTTATTGGTATATTTTTTATACTTTCTTTTTGATCTGGTGCTAGTAGAACGTATGTACTTTCAAATGCATTCAGTTCATTTCCTTCTAATTGCGATTTTAAAACAAATTTTTTGTCAGTCGATTTACCTATAACACCTCTACTTACAATCAATATTACTGCATTTTTCTTTGCGTTTGATAAATCTCGATAGAGCAGATTACTGTCTTTTACTTCAAAAGATTCCATGACAATAAGAACAGAGATGCTACCCTTTGTATACTGATCGTAAATTATCCGTAGTGCGTCTATTGTTTTTTTATGTTTATATGATTTAAGTATTACGGTTGGATACTCTGTAGAAAAATTATACGCAATTCTTCTAGCTAATGTTGTACCTCCAGCCCCAGCCTCATGGATCAACTGAATTTCCTCTAATTTATTTTCTTGAAGTTTAGAACTCAATCTTTTTTGAATTGATTCCAAAGAATTTCTTGTAATATCTTTTTGTTCAGAAAGATCTCTCCAACTTATAGCTCTACCTTTATAAAATGAATACTTTTCATCTGTAGGAATCAACGACTCAATACTCTTAAAAATTAATTCAATATCCATTGAGGAGAGATAATCGTAATGATCTTGTGTTACAGAAAGATATACTTTTTTATCTTCTTTTAAATGTGGAATAGGATATTTTAAATCATGTTGAGATAAACTTGTATAATCCAACATATTATGCACACCTTCTGCAATCTCATTAGCCGAAATTCTTGACGCTTCAATGTTGTCAAATTTTTCAAAAATATTTTCATAACTCTCAATTTCAGAACACAATATGAAATGTAGATTATCCTCATCTACACGATTGAATTCATCGATAATATATTCTGCAAATAAAGGTTCTATATTTAAAAGAATAACTATTCGAGAACTTACTCGAGAACCTTTAATAAATTTCTCATATAGGTTTTCTGAAAGCCGCTTGTATTTGCTTTTCCAAGATTTAAAGTCTGAAATTGATGGTATTGCTCCCTGTCCGTTAGCCATATACCAGTAATGTGGAAATTTAGTATCGAAATCTGCTTTATCACTAACTGTGAATGTTTTCTTCTTCCCAGAACCAATAATTCTATTAAAATTATGTAAAAGCCCTGTTTCAATTTCATCAGATTTGGGATTGAAGTCCATTACAAGTCTCCAAGGTAACTTAGCAAAAGCTTCAACTGTATATATATCATTTGCTAAATTCTCTGGAGAAACAAAAATATACTGGAAACGTTTATTGTCAAAATTTTGAGCTGCGACTTGAAATTCTATAAATTTTTCACGGTTGCTTTCTAATAGTTCAATATTTTGCTTTCCTTCAAATCCCTCAAGAATTTCATGAGGAATAACAGTTTTAAGAATGTCTTTGTAAAACCAAGTGATAATACTTTTGATAGAACTATTACACGAATCAAGATCATCTGTAGTGGTAGTATCAGAAGGTTTGTTTGGAGAATGAGATCCTTTGTTTGATATATTTCTTATTAGATCAAATTGCAATTCAATCGACCTTTTATCTTTTAAGATGTTTAAATTCCTTAATACTTCAATTAATCCTGCAAAGTTTAACTGTTGCCCCAAAGAAGTATTACGGGTATTGGGAATATTTCGGTCTTTACCCAGTATTATTTTGGTTCCGTCTATTTCTCCTTTTTTTTGCAAAATACAAGCTTTTGCGACGGATTCAGCGGTTATTCGTACATTGTTTGTTGTAAGATCTTTTCTTTGATAATTACCAATCCAGTAATTAAAATAGATTTGAATCTCAGATATTTTTTCATTTAAAGTCATAAGTAAATCTTTTACTACCCTTAGAAGGTATTGTTAATCAAATTTATAAATACATTTAACATTTTTGTTTTAATTTCAATATGCTGAACGAGTGTTGTACTTTGAGCACTAATTATTCATATCTATCAGGTTTTTTTTCGCTACATTTAATAATGCTCAGTAGGCACGAATTCTTCGAATTTCTGCTTATATATTGCCGATAGATTATTAAAATTAAGATATCTTAACTTAAAAGTTTACACAAAATTTATCAATCCTCTTTTTTCCATCTTTTTATAATTTCTTCAAAGCTCACATCTTTCCAGTCTTTATGCCATTCATCTTTGAATTTCACAGATTGCGATTTAGGTTGTGGATCTGGTAAATCTAATTTTACAACAGAAGGAATTAATGTAGCATCTCCAACTATAAGACATTCACCAGAACCTAAGTTGGGTAAAATATCAGCAATAGCATTTGAATTTTCGGGCATTAGGGCTTTGACATAACTTTGGTCATTCACATTGGTGAGTCTTAACGATATGAAATTATTGCATTGTGAGAAAATAGTTTCCGACACTTCTGAAGGTCGCTGACTGACAACCATAAGGCTTAATCCATATTTTCTTCCTTCTTTGGCAATCCTCTCAATTGATTTTTTTGAAGCTTTATATTCTGCTCCACCAGTTTTTGGAATATAATTGTGAGCTTCTTCACAAACAATCATAAAAGGAATATCATTTTGCTCATCTTTAGCATGCTTGATTTTAGAATAATGAAACGCAAAATCAAACACTAATCTTGAAATTAGGCTTACAGTGATACTTAATACCTCGAACGGAATTCCACTAAGGTCAATTATCGTAACATTCGATTTATCGAGATAACCAAGAAATTGCTTAAGAATATCTCCAAAATCTGAAGTCTGAAACGATGTACCATCTTCCTTTTTAGCATTGAGAATAAAATGCAATCTTTTATCAGAAAGTTTAGTTTCCAGCCTAGATATGAACCTATTAAATTCTCCATAGAAAGCTCCATTGGAGGCTTTTGTCGCTGCAGCTGTAGATTGGGTTATAAAATCTAATTTATTATTGAAATAATCCTTTTTCTCGGAATCTGTTATCAAAGTACCATCACTCAATTTCGGGCAATTTTCAGAAGCCAATTTGCCTATAACCTCATGATTAAGATTCCAGATATAGTTGTAGACCTCATTTATATCAAAGTAAACAGGTGTATCATAATTTACTTTGTCTTTTAAAGTTGGATTGTGTTTTTCTTTATTAAGAATGACTGCCCTTTTGAATTGTGAAACTTGATTATGATGGTTGTTTTCATTTCCTTCTATAAATAATGATTCCAACTCTTCAGAGTTCATTAACCAATAGGGTAATTTCAAGCTTTCTGCATCAAGGTTATTCAGATTGAATTTTTCGTCGCTATGGAGATCAAAAGCAGACTTGTATTCCGAATGAATGTCAAATATGATTATGTGAGCATTTTTTTGTTGAGCGACATTCTGATTCTTCTTTTTATCTATACCTACTGCGTCCTGAAGTATTTTTGCAACTGTACACGATTTTCCAGATCCAGTTGACCCAACGAGTGCTACATGCTTCCCAAAAAATTTGTTCGCATCAATTTTAAGATCAATGGTCTTATTTTGAACTAGCTTTCCAAATGGAAAGTTAAAATCCTTATTAGAATCATATATTAATTTAATGGTAGAATCTTCAACAACAGAAACCGGTTCTGTTGGGCTCGGGATAACAGCGCTACCTCTATGAAACTCTTCATTTTCAATATATCCGATAGGCTGCGTTTGGACAAGAAACTTCAAACCTGCATCAGAAGCATTAGACTTTATATTCTGAATAACGGCTATCACTTTATTTAAATTTCCTTCATCAATTTCCAAATACTTTCCAATTTGGAAATCTTTCTTATGTGTTTCAAATATCTTTTCGTCATTGATTTCGATTAATATTGCGTTGGGGGAACTCTCCAATACTTTACCTATTTTATTTGTACTCATAATGTTGATGTTAATGATAATAAATATTTTATCTCGTTGATTTCTGGTGTTTTTAATTTTTCTACATTACAACTTATCGCATTTTCAAAAGGAAAGTCATTATCAGATATAATAATTACATCATCAAAACCTGCGTCATTTACTATTGAATCAAACTCATTTTCATGATTACATAATTTCAATTTGAACTCAATAGTTCCGTCCTTAATAACTTTAAGAGGATCTCTAAGAAAACGAACAGAATTAAATGCACCCGCAACTAGCCCTCTTTGTAAGTTTAGTTTTTTCTGGTCGAGAGATTTCCATATACTGTTTAGCACATCTTCAGTACAAACAAGACTAAAAACAGGACATTGATTTAACCGTAATTTACTATTGTATTTCGCTACATAATCTTGTAATAGTAATGGAATACTACGTTCAAAATCTGTAATATAACTTGCATCTAGAATTACAGCTCTTTTCCGAGCATTATTATTCAATACTTCTGCTATCTGTCTCCGGCGTTGCTTTAAAAACTTAGTGTAATCTTGTAGTTCTTTTGTCCATCTACTTATAGCAGTTTTCTTTTTCTTTTTAAGTTCCTTCAAAAAGTCTACTTTCTTAATTTTTCGCTTTTGCTCATCATGTTGAATGCTCAATTCGGCTATAGCATGGATTGCATTAGGATAAAATATTTCAGTTGCGTCTTCAGTTGTAAATCCTTCATTTGAAAGACATACAATAACGGCTTTTTCAGTATCTGACAGAGAAGCTCCAAATTCAACTTTGAACCGTTTCAAAAATTCATCTCCTCCGGCAAAACCAGAAAGCTCAGCTAAATATTTTTGTAAATCTATTGCTCTTGAATCTAATATAGAGTCTAGTTCAGTTTTCGTTAATATTTTTTCTGAACCTACAGTTTCATTAGGGAAGTGTGCGTGAAGTCGATAATTTATATTTGCAGTTGGATTATTTTTGTAATGACAAAACATCTGTAATACCGGTTTGTAAATAGTTGAGAGGGTAAATTTTTGCTTACTCTCATGATATTTACATTGTACTGCTTTTTGTCCCGTAGGGGTACTGACATCAATGTCTTCTATTATTCCTTCAACGATGATTTCATCATTATCTGATGAAAGTAATAATTCATGGAACGTTATTATGAATTGATAAATAAATCCTTGTATTGTATAGTCTGCTGTTCTGCTCATAATGATAATTGATAAACAGATAGCTGAAACGACAAGGTAAATCCAATAGAAATCTTAGTAGATTTGGTATAATAAATCATGGTTTTTAGTAGTTTTTAAATTTATCGCAAAGAATGAATAAAAACACCCAACAAATTGCAATTCATACAAATATAATAAAATAAAATGTCTATAAATTACAAATTAAACTTAGGTTTCAATTTTTAAAAACTTTTATTTCTCCTTATAAGAAAAGTCAATATCTAGATTTTTCTTTATTAAATTACTTCTTCTTAAAATATAAAAGCCATTCTTAAAACGTTAACATTTTATAATCTCACATTTATGAAATCAGCGTATTTATATGTTCGTGTAAGTACAGACGAACAAAAAAGAAAAGGTTACTCCTTGCCTGAGCAGGAGGACAGATTATTGAAATATTGTAAATACAACAATATCGAAGTCAAAGGAATTTATAGTGAAGATTACTCTGCTAAAAACTTCAATCGACCTGAGTGGAAGGAATTATTCTCCGAAATTAAAAAGAAATCATCAGGAGAAGATAAAAACATATTATTTATAAAATGGGATCGATTCAGTCGTAATGTTGAGTATGCTTATGAAATGATTGGAAAGCTTAGGAAGTACAAAACAACTGCAATGGCTATCGATCAACCTATTGATTTCTCCGTACCGGAAAGTACTGTTATGCTGGCTGTATATTTAGCTGTTCCTGAAGCGGAAAACACCCGGAGAGCCCAGAATACATCAAATGGAATACGGCGTGCAAAACTTATGGGTAGATATCCTAATAAAGCTCCAATAGGATTTATCAACGTAACATTAATTGATGGTAAAAAAGCTATTGTACCTAAAGAACCGGAAGCTGAAATTATAAAATGGGCTTTCAGTCAAGCTGTTCAAAATCATCACAAAATATCTGAAATCAGTAAAAATGCTAATGAGAAAGGATTGATATGCTCACGATCATACTTTTTCCGGATTTTGCGCAATCCAATTTATTGTGGAATCATATCAGTTAAACTTAATTCTAATGAAAGACAGATGATAAAGGGATTACATGAACCATTAATATCTGAGGCATTATTTAATCAAGTTCAGTCTGTCATTAATACAAAAAGAAAAACGACAGCTAAAAGAGATGATTTAAAAGAAATGTTTTTTCTTCGAGGTTTTTTAACTTGTCCTGTTTGTGGTCGAAAACTTACCGGGAGTTTTTCAAAAGGTAAGCAGAATAGATACCCCTATTACCATTGCGACAATCGTTGCAAAATTAGGATTGGTGCAGTTTTACTTAATGACAGTTATCAAAATAAACTTCAAGAATTAATACTAGCAGATAACACGATGGAGTTGTTTAAGAATATTTTGGAAGATCAGAATATAAAGACTCAGAAAGCGAGTTATTTGTATGCTCAACAATTAGTAGAAAGAAAGATAAAAGAGGAAAAATTAACGCTTTCTCGAGGCAGGAAATTATTTATAGCAGGAATATTAAAAATCGATGATTATAATGAATTAAAACAAGAAAGTCAAATCAACACAAAAAATCTGAAGAAAGAAGAGCGTGACATTACTCTTAATTTAAGAGTAATCGATAAAATGAATCAAATGGAAAATAAGACATTTCGTGAGATTTTCCAAAAATTTGTCGAGTTTGATACTTCAGATAAAAAGCATCTTGTGAATCTTATTCCTCCTGTTGATATTGATTATAAAACTGGAGACCTTTCATTAGAACTTAAGCAAGCATTTTCAAAAATATTGTCAAAAAAAAGTAATCGAAAAAACAATAGGAAAAATGAATTTCATTGATAGAACTGTTTCAGTAGAACAAGCGATTATTATTCTGGCCAAGAATGGTGTTCAGGTAAATGAGAAAGAAGCTAAGGATATATTAGAATTGCTATATTTAGTAGCAAAAACCTACAATAAGTCAACAGAGAAAAAAAGCTCTAACCTTAAGGAGAATTCGAACTCTTAATGATTGTAGATTACAAGCCTATTGTGGCACTTTCAGACTGTTTATTTCAAACAGACTAAGTATTTTACGTTTAAAATATCGAACATAAAATATGAAATTCTAAAGATTTGATAAATAGGTATTTATGGGTAAAAAAGTAGACAACTAATAAATAGTTGTCTACTTAAGTGCCCTGAAGCAATATTTTCGAACACTTTTATAGAAGATTTGAATGAAATTGCAAAATTATCATCAATCAATTTTTTATAAAAAGCATCTGATTATACAAATTAAGACCAGTAATAAGGGGATATAATTTTCTTACTTGAGTTAGGAAGATATTAATGCACGCAAAGCATAATCGCCAATAAAAACATATTGATTTGACCCTCTCCAAAGTTTAAAAAAATTTGTATTTCTTGTTCTTGTATCTTCAATTCGAATTCCTATACTGATATCCATTTCTGATAATATGCTTCTTTAATTTCTATTTTCAATAGGCAGAATTCTAACATAGTTTAAAATCGCATCTAACACTTTCTTTTAACAATATTGCTTATCACAGTTTTGCTTTTAAACCTTATAATTTCATTCTTTTAACCAAATATTTATTTAGGTAGCTCTGTAAGTTCTGTCGCCATTGTTGATGATGGGAAAATTTCCTTCAAGTTTTGAGCACATATACAATCTTATCGCTAAATCCGAATATATGCTGAAATTATTCGTGCCAGATTATGATACAAAAAGTAAGAAATCTGCCACAGAAAAGAATTTCTTCTGCCAAAAAGATCTTATCGCTGAAGACATTTTCCATGATTATCAGTTCTCTGCCTAGACTAAGCTATTCCCAACCGTGATGTTAGAAGCCACTTTCTCAGTAGCCTATATAATGATCTTCGCATCACTTATCAATGCCATTGTTCGGTTTCTGATAAGAAAACTTTTTGGAGTTACAGGATAATTGTCCGGGAACTGCGAAATCAGAAGGTGATTTTCAGAAAATAAAATACTGAAAATCCTTATTTCTTCAGAGAAATATATATTAAGCGGTATTTCTATAGATCGCTGGGCTACTCATCAAATTCAATGGCAGTTTTGCGTGCGATCAAGTCAACTACTTTGGTTAAACCGCTAAGGACAGAGATCTAATTTTGCACCAACAGCTTTGCGATCTTCCTCGCTCTTCGTACACAGAATCCAGAAACCTTCCTAGAATCAACAACCGCTACCCTTCTTCCATTTTCCAGTAACGAAAAATCCCTTAGTTAAATAACTCTTTAGGACTGTTTTTCTTTTCAACGGTGGTCAGCTTGTCGTAATATTCTTTAAAGCACTGATCTACAAAGTTCGTCAAGATTTAAGTGAAAAATGTAAATATAGCTTTTTACCCTATAGATACAAATTGAAAATATTATCGATCACGTAAAGTTATACTACAATAATTTAAAGAGAAGTCATATTTCTCATAATAAACCGGTAAAAAGGCAGCTAAGGTATATCGGTCACCCTACTCTTCTTCGAGCCAAAAGACTACGGCATAAACGGTTTCCTCCCTAAAGGTACCCTCCAATTATTCCGTTTCCTTTTGGCTTTCAGCATTGACCGCTTTGATTATCTGCTTTCTTTTTTCCGGTTTTTCTTTTGAAAAATATTCAGCGAAGCCTGAAAGGCTTTTAGGGGATGGGTCGGAGAAGAGATTGAGAACAAATCAAAATGTACAATCTTTAAAACCAACGATTATGAACATTATCGGAAGACTGACAAGGGATGCGGAAGTGCGCAACTTGCCAAATGAAAAACAGGTAGTTAATTTTTCAATTGCTACGAATGACAATTATCGCAACAAACAAGGCGAACGAATCGAACAAACCACCTATTTTGACTGTGCCTATTGGATCTCTCCAAAAGTGGCGGACTTTTTAACAAAAGGCACTTTGGTAGAATTAAGCGGCAGAATCTACAGCTCTGCCTGGTTGGGAAAAGACGGCGAACCTCGTGCAGGTTTGAATTTCCAAACCTCGCAGATCAAAATTCATAGCAATAATAAGCGCACTGAAAACAAGGTTGCTGAATCGAATAAAACGGATAACAAGGAAATTTCTAATTCTAAATCCAACGACACTGACAAGGATGATGATCTCCCATTTTAAAACTATCAAATACAATTTTACAAAAATCAAAATATTAACATCATGGCACACAATTTAAATTTCAACAATAGAACAGGAAAATACTCATTTTTCAGTGTAAAAGAAAAAGCCTGGCACAACCTAGGGCAGATCGTACAGGAATACCCGACAAGCGAAGAAGCCATCAAATTTGCAGGACTTGACTACGAGGTCGAAAAGTCTCCCCTATTTACGAAAGGTGCAGGAATTATCGAAAGTACAAACGGAATAGAAATGATCGATTCAGAACTGGAAGTTTCTAACTATTTTGCCAATGTCCGCACCGATAACAATGCCGTTTTAGGCGTGGTCGGCAAAGATTACCAAATCGTACAAAACCGTGAAGCCTTTTCATTTTTTGATGCTATCGTAGGCGGTAATAGTGGAATTTTATATGAGACTGCAGGAGCTCTGGGAAATGGTGAGCGGATTTTTATTACCGCTAAACTACCCGATTACATAAGAGTTGGAAACGGTGACGATATTACAGAGAAATATATTTTCCTTACCACCTCGCACGACGGGAGCGGAAGCATTACCGCCGCCTTCACACCCGTCCGGATAGTTTGCCAAAACACCCTAAATGCCTCATTGCGAAATATGAGTAATGTGGTAAGGATCAGACACACCGCAGGCGCAAAACAGCGTCTGGAAGATGCCCACAAGGTGATGGGATTAGCGAATAAACTGAGTACTGAATTGGAAAGTACTTTTAATCATTGGGCAAAAATCACGGTCGGTGATAATGAAATGAAAAAATTAATTCAGTTGGCACTGTGTCCCAATAAAGAAACCTTAAACCATTTACAGAAAGGCAGTTTTGATGATCTGTCTACCGTATTTAAAAACACCGTTGATGATGCATTCGCCTATGCAATGATCAGCGAAAGCCAACAAACTATAACCACCAAAGGAACTTTGTTTGGCGCTTACAATGCGGTAACAGGATACTTCCAGAATGTCCGTAATTACAAAAATAACGAAGCTAAACTTCAATCCATTGTTTTAGGCGGAACTGCGCAGATGAAGTCTCAAAAGTCTTTTGACCTCTGTGAAAAGTTTGCCAAATCTGGTGCAGAAACTTTAATTATGAATTAACTATCAGTTTAAAATTTAAGTACGGGAAATTCAAGTCTCTGCCGTACAAGAGCAAAATCTATGAAATATAATATTGTCAACGAGATAAAATTAAGCTATTCCAGAAAAGGAAACTCTGAGAAACTGGTAGGAAGTTCAAGAGATGCAGTAGAGGTCTTCCGTCAGCATTTTGACGCGGATGAAATGGATTACAGAGAATCATTTTTTGCCTTGTATTTAAATCAGGCTCATAAAGTTTTAGGAATAAGAAAAATTTCTGAATCAGGAATTTCTTCAACGGTTGTCGATATTCGTATCATCATGCAGGTGGCACTGCTTTGTAATGCCTCAGCAGTGATACTGGCTCACAATCATCCATCCGGGAATCTTAAGCCCTCTGCGGAAGATCTGAAAATTACACAAAGCATTAAAAGTGCATCTGAATTTCTAAACATCAAATTATTGGATCATTGCATTCTAACATCAACTGACCACTTATCATTCGCCGATGAAGGTCATTTATAAATGATTCATATTATTAGAGATACACGACAATTTTTGAATTGTCGTGTATTTTCAAATTCGGGCGAAAAGACAATTCCTTCCGGTGGTCGGAAACGTCTTTTCGCATTAGAAATTGATGCAACACTTATGGTATTCTTTCCTCACCAACCGTACCATAACAGTTGCAAGAAACACATCATTTGCTTTGGACGACAGTGGAAAAAGATAATTTCTTTATGCGGGCGAAAACATCTTTTTCTTCAAAGGGATCAACATATTTGAATTTCCAGCGCTATTTCTTTTCGCATTCAAAAAAGTTGTATATTTTTTTTTACTTACAATGGCTAAGAATTAATTATTATCGTAATATTGCAATATAAAATTAAAACGAATGGGTCTTACAAAAACAGAAATGTTTTCCAAAGAGCAAAATAACTTAGCATCTCTTTTCAAAGTTTTAGCGCATCCGGCAAGGATAGCGATCTTACAACATATCATCAACCAGAGATCTTGTATTTGCAATGACCTGGTTGAGGAATTGGGTTTGGCACAGCCTACCATCTCACAACATTTGAATGAACTGAAAAGTGTTGGTATTATTCAGGGGACAATTGAGGGCAAGTCCGTATGTTACTGTATAGAACAAAGCAAATGGAAAAAAATCCAGGAACTTTTCAATGGGTTCTTCGATCAAGATGTGGTTGCTGGTAAATGCTGTTAAAAGCATTTTTTTTTAAATTAACATTGTCATATTGCAATATCAAATTATAAAATATTTAATTTATGAGACTATCAGAAATCAAAGAAATTCTAACAACATTGGATCATGTTGAATTTCAATTAGAAGACGGACATCGGGTTCCTGAACATTTTCACGTTACAGAAATAGGATCTGTTACGAAACATTTCATTGATTGCGGCGGAACGATCCGACATGAGAAAAACGTCAGCTTTCAATTGTGGAATGCCAATGATTTTGAGCACCGGCTAAAGCCTGCGAAACTTTTAAATATCATCAGATTATCAGAGGAAAAGTTAGGCATTCAAGATGATGAGATAGAGGTCGAATATCAAAATATGACCATTGGCAAGTTCGATCTGGAATTCAATGGAAAAATTTTTGTCCTTAAAAACAAAGTGACAGCTTGCTTGGCTCAGGATGCCTGTGGTATCCCTGCAGAGAAACAGAAGGTAAATCTAAAAGAACTTTCGTCTGATCAAACGGCCTGCTGTACTCCAGATTCCGGATGTTGCTGAAATTTAATAACTGAAAAATAAAATAAACTATGTATCCCAAACTGTTAGAAACAATAGATCTGCTGAAAGATCAGGAGATTTGTGAAGATCGAAAAGCCATTTTAGCACCATTGGTCAACTTTATTCAGACAAGATGGTCAGAAAATAAAAGAATAGATATTAATTTTATCTGTACCCATAATTCAAGAAGAAGTCACTTGTCACAGGTCTGGGCACAGGTTGCCAGTGCTTATTTCAATATTCCAAACGTAAACTGCTATTCAGGAGGAACAGAGACAACTGCAATGTTTCCTAAAGTGGTCGAAACTTTAAATGACCAGGGACTTTACATGATGAAAATTTCCGAAACTGAAAATCCCTTCTATGCTGTCAAATATGATGCAAATCGGCATCCCATCATAGGTTTTTCTAAAAAATATGACAGTTCCTTCAATCCTGATCAGGGTTTCGCAGCAGTCATGACCTGTTCTCAGGCGGATGGTGGATGCCCTTTCATTGCTGGAGCTGATCAACGCATCCCCATCACTTTTGAGGATCCTAAAGTGTCGGATGGTACACCTGAACAGACAGAGGTTTATCATAATAGGAGCTTACAGATCGCAGCAGAAATGTTCTATGTATTTGCACAGATAAAAAAATAATATGGAAATAATTTCAATCGGTAAACAGCATTACCAGGCTATTGCTGAGATATACAAAGAAGGTATCGATACAGGCATTGCAACCTTTGAAACCTCAGTACCGTCGTGGGAAACCTGGGATGAAGGTAAATTAAAACATAGCAGATTTCTGGCTGTTGAAAATAACGTTGTACTAGGATGGATCGCTTTATCAAAAGTCAGCAGCCGTTGTGTTTATAATGGTGTTGCAGAAGTCAGTGTTTATGTATCTGAAAACCACAGAGGCAAGGGCGTAGGGAAATTTTTAATGGAAAATGTTATTACAGAAAGTGAAGCTAATGGTATTTGGACTTTGCAATCTGGAATGTTTGCGGAAAATGAAGCAACCATAGCATTACATAAAATGTTTGGATTCAGAATCATCGGTTACCGTGAAAAGATCGGTAAGCTGGACGGTGTCTGGAAAGATAATTTGATGATGGAAAGGAGAAGTAAAATTGTAGGTATTGAATGGGCTGTATGAAAACCAACTTAAAATTTCTTGACAGATTCCTTACCCTATGGATTTTTCTGGCTATGTTCTTAGGAATAGGCTTAGGCCATTTCTTGCCGAATATTTCAAATATTACCAATTCCCTGTCCATAGGAACTACAAACATTCCATTAGCTGTAGGTTTGATCATTATGATGTACCCGCCACTCTCAAAAGTTGACTATTCATTGTTACCGAAAGTATTTGCAGACAAAAAAGTGATCGGAATTTCGCTGCTGCTTAATTGGGTGATCGGTCCTGTTTTAATGTTTTTGCTGGCCATCCTGTTCCTTAGAGATGAACCTGACTACATGATTGGTCTAATTCTTATTGGATTGGCTCGATGTATTGCAATGGTGCTCGTCTGGAATGATCTTGCAAAAGGGAATCGAGAATATGGAGCATTATTAGTTGCTCTGAACAGCTTATTCCAAGTGTTCAGCTACAGCTTTATGGTCTGGCTTTTTATTAATATTTTACCTGGAAAGCTGGGTTTGGCTAATTTTAATGTCGGCGTATCAATGACCGATGTCACAGTCAGTGTTTTAATATACTTGGGAATTCCTTTTATACTGGGTTTTTTAAGCCGTTACCTCTTAACCAAATTAAAAGGTCAGGAATGGTACAACCGGAAGTTTTTGCCTAAAATATCTCCGCTGACTTTATATGCACTTCTGTTTACCATTGTTCTGATGTTCAGTCTGAAAGGTGACAAGATCTTACAATTACCATTGGATGTCTTAAAAGTAGCTCTGCCGTTGGTCATCTACTTTGTACTAATCTTCTTCTTAAGCTTCTTTATCAATAGATCCTTCAACATACCGTATGACAAGAATGCATCAATTGCTTTTACAGCAACAGGAAATAATTTTGAATTGGCAATTGCATTAGCCATTTCTGTGTTTGGGATCCATTCTCCACAAGCATTTGTGGGCGTCATCGGACCATTGGTTGAAGTACCTGTTCTGATATTACTCGTTAAGATCAGCTTGTTTCTAAAAAAAAGATATTATTGAGACTCAAATTCAGTCATTAAAAATTAAGGAGACCTATTAACTAAGTGATGAACCATTAACAAGTAAAGGAAATCACAAGTTCAAGTCAATGCATCCACCTATCAAAATCTTAGCACGGTTACGAAATACTGCCGGAAAACGTAATTATAAACTTCGTCCCCTTATTCTCAGTACTTTCAAAGTCTATACTTCCATTAATTTTTTTCATTATGCTCTCCACAATTGACAATCCAACACCACTTCCAAAGTAGGATTTTGTATTGGACATTCTGTTAAATATCTTGAAGACATCTTTCTTGGAAGTATAGGGAATGCCAATTCCATTATCCTCAATTTCGTAGACTACGCTGTCTTCCTTCAGATGGGAAGAAATATGAATTTCAGCATCTTCCCCTTTCTTACTGGAATATTTTACTGCATTGGTTATGATATTCTGAAATACTTGTGTTACCAAACTTTTTTCTCCGCTGATCTTGAATATATTCCCGACATCAACGGTGGCGCTGTCGTTATAGGATAATTTTGCATCGGAAACAGCCTTCTGAATGATTTGTGAAGGGTCAATATCAACTATATCATATTCCGAATATTTTAACTTGCTAATCTTAAGAACATTGGTCATCATATCGGACATATTATCGATCTCGTTCAAGACATTGTTGATCAGTGAAATATTTCTGTTATCCGTATTTAGCTTGGCCATGATCTGCATATTCAGCTTCATCACTGTCAAAGGCGTGGCCAGATCATGTGAAATTGTATGTGAATAAGAATCAAGCTCTTCGTTCACCCTCCCAAGTTCAGAATTGACTTTATTGAGCTCGACGTTTAGATTGCTCACGTGAAATAATTGTTCCTGTATCGTACGGTCGATCACTTTCCTTATCAGGCTGATCTTCTTTTTATGTCTTGAATCCCAAGAGGTCGACCTGTCAAGAATTTCTTCACTGAAAACATCAAAAGATTGTCGTGGGGAAACGACCTTTTTCTTCTCATCGAAGAGTTGTATGGTCTTGAATTTATTTTCTTTCTTACCTGCCCAGCTGATATGCTGTTTAAATTCTCCCTTGAACCACATGATGATATTTCCTTGCGATCTATTGATGAACGACAGTGCAATACCACAACAGCTTTTATCCAGTCTCAGCGTTTTACCGTAGGTCTTATAGAAAGAATCACTAAAGTAGATCTCATTATCAACATTTTCCTGGGCCCAGAGTACTATCTTTTTTAAAGTCTCCCGATCAGGTGTTCTTCCGCTAATGGTGATCTGGCCATCTATCACAGAGGCGCATCCCTCAGTTTCAGATAATTCTCTGATCTTATGCAGATTTTCAGAAATAGAATCACTAATTTTTTGAAATGACAATAGTTCAACTTTTAGATCCGCACATTTTTGAAGAAGGTCACTATCATATTTTAAGGTGTTCGCTGACAGAAATGAGTGATAGGAATTTGCAGCGATGAATGTTGCAATTTCAGCACTTATTCTGTGGTCGAGGTCGATATGCTTTTGATAGGTACTGTGACAAGTGACAAGACCCCAGAGCTCATTGTCTATGATAATCGATATGCTGAAACTTGATGCTATTTTTGCATTGATCAAATATTCTACGTGGATCGGAGAAAGTGCACGGACACTGGATATTGTCAGATCGACTTTTTCGATATTGCTGAGTATCTTGACAGGTTTATCATTGACATTGCTTAAAATCCTTTTGAAATTTTTAAGATACAATGCTCTCGCCTGCGATGGGATGTCACTCTCTGGATAATGAAGATTCAAGTAGCTTTCCATATTGGCATTTTTTGCCTCGGCTACTACCCTGCCACTTTTGTCCTCATTGAACTGATAGATCATCACACGATCGTAATCTGTTATTTCCTTGATCTTTTCGACTAAAAATTCCCAGATATTTGCACCCTGCCTGTAAGAGATCAGATTTTTGATCTTTTTTACTAAAACGTTGTTGTCTTTTGCATCTAATATACATTTCTCCAGTTCAATATATATGATGTCGGTGTGCTTGTAAAAAGTAATATGGTAATCTCGGCCAGCTATGATCGTCCTATCGATATACTTCACATCTTCCTCTGCGGATGAACGTACAAATAAAAATTGAGGACTTTCAAATATAAATGTGAGTTCACTGACATCTTTAATATTTTGATTGAGGATGGAGCCATCGAAATTAAATAAGTCGGAGATATTACTGCTGTAAAACTCAATTTTGTCTCCTGAAAATCCTATACCTATTATATAACCAAAACTTTGAATATATCCAGGCTCATGTATTACGATCTCGTTGCACTCAGTTGTTTTCATTCCTTATATTTTTAAAATGAAATTAGATAACAACATGGTCAACGATCATAATTTCAGAATAAATAAATCTACAGATGCAAATTTATAAAAAAATCCAGCAGTCCAAAATACTGGAAACTGAAAAAATAGACCTAATCATAATGCCCATTATTAGGTCTTTACATGCAGATCGAAGATCTGATCACAGAAAAATAACATAATCTAAGTGATCATCAGCATTTTAGAGAAATGTTGATTGAAGATCCATTCAAAAAATTGACCAATCAAACGTGATGAATAATTATGAGCAGTGTTGAAATTAAATGAAAAAAGGAGGAGCACTACTAGCTCCCCCCAGCTCACTTTTTATCATTGACTATCGAACTCAAAGTCTATTTTCCGTTCATTTCCAAAACTATCTTTGATCCAGATACTGAACTGATGAGATTCGCTTGCTTTAGATGTATAGTAAAGCCTGAATTGCTTTAGTTTCAGCGGATACTCGTCGTTGGGTAAATATGGCGGATCACTGTAATATTGAAGCTGACCAGATCCTTCATACTGGAAGTAACGAATGCTGTATGTTGTTCCATTAAAGTTCGAAGGAGTAATGAGTGAAATACGAATTTCTATTGTTTCATTCTCTGCTATGTCAGTGGGTACGGGCATTATTTGAACTTCAAAAGGAAAGTCCTGTTGAATTTCCAGATCGTTGGTTTGACAGGAAGTAGAGACAAAACCGATTAATAAAATTAACATCGAATACTTGAATAATGTCAAGAATTGATTATTGATCAAATTTTTCATTATATAAATTATTTAAAAATTATACCGTACTCCGAAACCAAACAGCGACTGGAAGTGACCAAGCTGGCTGTTTTGCAAAAAGCGTAACTGCCCACTGACCAAAAAAACGCAATGGTCTGTCAGATAACTTTCTACGGACAGCTTACCATTTGCGCCGTAAATAAAACTCTCGGTTGAGTTAAGTATGGAGCCGTCGTAGATCATTTCATCTCCCCTATTGATCAGCTCATAACCTGCAATCCCGCCGATACCCACATTGATATTGACATTTCTCATCCGATCTCCCCACAGATAGAGACTGTAACCTCCGTTGAAGGTGAAAGTATCGATCGGAATATCATAATTGTTATATTCTTCGTATTTTCTGCTGTACTCAGCCAGTCCGAAAAGATAATTACCGTTCTTTGCGTATGAAATTAGCCCTGCAGTTAAAGCATAATTTTGCTTTTCAGGAGACTGAGGAAAAACTGAATATGACATTTCAAATCCTTTTTGCTTGGGGATCATTTGCTGGGCAAACGACTTAATACCTATCGTTAGCAGCAATGCTGTTAATAAAAATATCCTTTTCATCTTACTTCGTTTTTATGGTTAAACCGTCGATCAGTCTGGCATTGATGAGGTCTTTATTTTCAAGCTGAACCTTCTGATGCCTTCCACCATTCTTTTCCAGAATTTCAATTTCCAAAACCTGATCCTTTAAAAGGGTAAACTGATCCAGCAGATAAACCCCTGATATATCGGAATGGTGAGATGCTGAAGTTACTGGCATATAAACACGGAGCGGCTCTAAAGGTTTGTCCTGAACGACCGTCCTTTTTAAATTCTTCTTATCAACAATTTTAAAATTGATCAGATCGATATCGAACGACACATTGCTGTTATTTCTAATCTGTAATTTGAAATAGAATTTATTGTCATTTACGTGTAACGCCCGGACTGAAAACTGTATCCCATAACTCCTGGACGATATGTGTTTGATGGTCTTGCTGCTTTTTTCATAAAGATTTTCCATAATCAATTCCGTCAGAGAGGACGAACTGCCTGTAAGATCTTCAAACAGGACATCCGCAATATACTGGCGCTCATTGCTTCTCTGCATCTTTAAAAGGTCATAGCTGAGTGCATCTGGGTATGAACTGTAATACACATCGAAGCTGTAAAATTTCCCGTCTTCGGTGATCACTGAAAAATTGGTCTCATCTTCAAAATCTTTTACCGCCGACTTGATCCTTAGGACATTGCTGACAGGTTCTGCCTTGCTGGCGATCAGGAGATCACTCCCGAGGTCAACATATCGGATTCGGGATGGAAACAGCAGATGTGAGGTCTTATTATAAGTGACCTGCATTTTGTAAGGTTTTAACGTTGCCGCTTCGAGTGGTTGATAAGTTAAGATAGAGTCCTGAGCAAACGATCTGCTCACAGAGAGCAAAAACAGGATCACAATTATATAATGGTTTCTTTTTAGGTTCATTTTCTGATTTTTATTGGTTACTTTTTTGGTACAAGCAAGACCTGATGACCTGCCTTTACCGTGACTTTTAAATGTCTGACACGTTTCTGGAAGTAGCCTGACAAACCCTGAAGCATTCCCCTGCTCAAGTCCGCCGCAGCCTGTTGATCAGCCGACTGCGTCATCATTATGCTGGTACCTGAAGTTTGTCCCATACTTCCGACAATGTCGGTCACTGCATTTTGTTCTTGTGAATACGGAACGTATAAACCCAACTGCCCGTCATTGTCATGAACATTGATCTCTACAGGATAAATACTGCCCTTATATTCGATCGCTGAAATGATAAGCTGCAGTCTCCCATTTTGAAATTTACCGGTAGCTTTAAGTATGGTTCCAGAAGGAATGTCAGTACGCCCGACCCGCATACCTTGGGAGAGCCTGATCGACAATGTACTTTCAGTGGTCATCATCTTGGTCTCCTGTACAAAACCTTTGATCGCATTTTTAGAATATCCTGTATTTTTGGCATTGATTTGAGATCCAAACATTCTGCTGTCATTCAGACCAGCCAGAAAGGCACTGTCCGATGGTTCCCTGTACAATGACGAAACAACATTTAGATGGGCTGGTTTTACTGCAGTGAGCAATAGTTTATTTCCAGAGGACTGCTTCATATCATCTTCCCTTGACAAAGGTTTTTCCTGCTTTGTAGTTTGAGGAAGGTACTTCGCAGCCATCTGATAAGATTTTTCCATTAGCTCCAACTGGTCATTGATTCCGAGTCCCGCAGGCACTGCACTGTTTTGGGAAGCTTCGTTTTTTAACCTGGAAATTTCTTTCCTAAGGTGATTCACTTCCTGCTCATCCCTACCATAGAAGGAGCCCAAAGTTTGCTGTGCATTGCGGTAGCTATTGACTGCACTCTGATTAGACTGTGACAAGCCATCTGAATTTTTTTTCAGTAGGGCTTGATCAGAACTTTGGGCGGTGTTGCTGCTGTCATTCCAGTAATCAGACAAAGTGGTCATCGCATTCTTCTTCTCTTCATTTTTTTGTTCCAACAGCTGCTGCTCATAAGCTTTCTGTTTATCAGACTGCATCTGATCATCCTTTGCCTGTGGTATTCCTGCATTGAATCCCGACTCTTCCGCAATTTTATCGTCCTTGGGCTTAAAGATGAGGTAGAAACAACCCGCACATACCACTGCCATCAAAAAATAGATCAGCGGTTTCTTGATTCTCTCCCACTCGAGATCCTTAAGACCTCTGGATTCTTGCTCCAATGGTGGAGCATCACTTTCAGTGATCTTGATTTTATCTGAATCTTTCATCACTCTATCTTTTAATGGGGACATTCGTTTGATTATCATTCACAGCTTTTTCCACACTACTGTGGTTTGAAATAGTGCTAATATGATCGATCAACATCGTATTGGTCTTATTTCCAGTCGACATACAAATGTTGATAAGAACTAGTACAGTTAATACGGTGTAACCCGTAAAAAAAAGTTTGGTGAAGTACCTTTGCCGCTTCTCAGGAAGCGCCTTCCATTTTCTGTCGGTACACAAAATGTGGTGTTCTATTTTATCTTTTATTTTTTTCATTGTTCTGATTTTTAACGTTCAACGGTTTCAACATCTTTGTTTTCAAGGACATTGAATTTTTCAATCGTAAATCCTTGAGGATTGCTGTCTGACCGCACGGAGTTCACTAATGAACAATTGGTGATCAGACTTCGTATCGTCAGATTACTGGATCGGATAATGAACTGTCTTGCAAAGGTTTTGACATGATAAGGGTAATTGTTAAAATCAGCCACTACACTGTCAACCTCAATCCTCTGCTGGATATTCCCGGAGATGATCCTGTTATAATAGCCTTTCTCCTGCAAATCTTTGTAGTAATTGAAGGCCGACTGGTCTGCCAGATTAAAAGCCCTCTTAACGTTGCTTTCAATCGCATTTTTATCAGGCGCCACCGTAAAAAACAGTTCGTGAAACCGTCGGACGTGCTCTCTTGCCTCTACCGGTCTGTTAATCGACATATCCTGAGACAATGCCACCATGAGGGACTTGCCGTTATCCAACACGTAGATTTTTTGCCTCTGCTCTTCTGCAAACTGATACGACTTGAAAACGACAACGCCCACCACGGCAAAACAAAGCATTGCAAAAACGAAGGTGAAAAGCCGGATCTGTCTGAAGCTGCTCTCCATATTTCTTAAAGTTTTAAATTCCATTGGATTGTATTTTTATTTTAATAATCGGCCCGAAATATTACCAGTGGCAGTGCCGGCCGCTGCACCGGCTAAATTCCCTGATTTCGCAGCGGTCTGATTGACATTGCGCACAAAGTTACCGGCACCTCCCGCCTGAATGACCCATCCCGTAACGGTCGGAACCGTGAAGTATCCGATAATTCCGATAATCATATAAATGATATAAACCGTGTTGGATGTATCCGGAATGAAGTTGGGATCTGCCAGCATCTCAATGTCCCGCTCCAGTATCAGCGTCTGAATCTTGGCCAAAATTGAACTGAAAATATCAGCGACCGGCAGCCAGAGATATACACTGATATATCTGGTGAGCCATTGGGTCAGGGTGGTCTGAAAACCATCCCATACTGAAATGGCAAATGCAATGGGGCCCAATATGGAAAGTACAATGAGAAAAAAGGTTCGGATCGTGTCAATGACCAGCGCTGCGGACTGGAAAAGAATCTCAAGAAACTCGCGGAAGCCATCCCGAATATCTTTTTTAATGGTGAACATTTCTCTTTCAATGTACATTCCGGACATCGTTACCAGATCACCAGGCGACCAGCCGAGTTCTTCCAGCTTCTTGTCAAACTCTTCATCTGATATGAGATAGGCCATTTCAGGATTTCTGAGCATAGCTTCCCGCTCCAGCAGATCTTTTTTCGCCTGCAGATCATTCATATCCAGCACTTGACCCTCCAACATAGAATGGCTGCCCTGAACAATTGGACTCAATACCGCATTGATGCTGCCGAGAACCAAAGTTGAAAAGAACATAATGCAGATCCCAATAGCAAAAGGTCTGAGCATCGGAAAAAGATCAATCGGTTCCGCACGGCTCAGCGACTGCCATACTTTGACGGCTACATAGAACAGCGCACCCAAACCTGCCACGCCTTTTGCGACAGCAGCCATATCGGCACAGAGCGGAAGCATCTCCTCATAAACCGAACGAAGTACTTCGTGTAGATTAGTCGGTTCCATCTTACCAGTATTTTTGGTTGGAAGTGCCGTAAAGATCTAACACCCGTTGGGTGTTGTTTTGTTTTTTTGCCCTTAGATAGCTGACAGAAATGTTCTTATTGGTGTAGTACCGCACCAGATTGTGGTACTCTTTGACTTCTTTATACACCCTGTCAATCACATCCATTCTTTCTTTGTCATTGAGCGAGAGTTCATTGGCGGTAATGATCTGCTTCAGTTCTTTCAAAAGCTCGGTACTTTCCGTCAGTAATGCTGAATAGCCGTTTGCAATAGCGGTCAGCTCCTGAGCATTGAAATTGGGATCGTTCAGCATCTTACTGAAATTACTGACATACATTTCGGAAACGTCGCCCACCAGCAGAACAGTCTGCTGAACCTTTCGGGCATCTTTGACCAGATTGTTGATGGCTTTCAGTTTATCGTAATATTCCTTGCCCTGCTCATACACTTTCTTCACCTCGTTGAAATTTTTAACGACGTTGGAAACGGTTGATGAGGTCTGCACTATTTCGTTGGCAGAGTTGAGGATACCGGACGCGAGATTTGCCGGATCTGTGACCACAAATTGTGCTTTTGCGGAAGTTGTGGTAGCAAAAATGGCTACCATTGCTGTTTTAATAATTAGATTTTTCATTGTTTGAAAATTTTAAAGGATTGAATTATTGCTCTTTTGTTGATTTAATTCTTTGTAAAGAAATTCTCTTGATGGCCTGCTCCACATTACCGTCAAGTTCTGAAGCGAGATTCATGACTTCCATTTTCTCGGTCTCTTCAGTGGTGTAAGCGAGATATTCCTCCGTCGAAACTTCGGTGGCATAAACCGCAGAATGGGTTCCGCCCAGACCGATCCAGACTTCTTTATACAGTCTTTTGGGATCGTTGTTCATATTGATCGAAAGTACCTGCGACTTTTCTTTGTCCGTCAGTCCAAGCATCGCCTGGATATCATCGAACTTGTTCATATACTTCCGCTGGTCCAAAAGGATTTTGCAGTCTGAATTGTTGATGATACTTTCTTTGACGATCGGCGACTGGATGATATCATCCACCTCCTGCGTTACTACGATGGCTTCGCCGAAGAATTTTCTGACCGTTTTGAACAGGTATTTGATGTATTCTGCCATTCCTTCTTTGGCGATGGCTTTCCAGGCTTCTTCGATGAGTATGAGTTTTCTGATGCCCTTGAGCCGCCGCATTTTATTGATGAAAACCTCCATAATAATGATGGTGACAATAGGAAACAGGATTTTGTGGTCTTTGATCGCATCAATCTCGAAAACGATGAAACGCTTGGACAACAGGTCAAGCTGTTTTTCTGAATTCAACAGGTAGTCGTATTCTCCGCCTTTATAATAAGGCTCCAATACATTGAGGAAGTTGGCGATGTCAAAATCTTTTTCGCGGACTTTCTTCACCTCCAAAACTTTCTGGTAATCATCTTTGACGTATTCATAGAAGCCATTGAAGGAGGGAAATTGACTGCTTCGTTTAATCTGTTCAATGTAGCCGCTCACGGCATTGGACAGCGCCACTTCTTCTGAACGCTTAGGTGGCTCATCGTCCCGTTTCCATAATGTGAGAATCAGGGTTTTGATGCTTTCCCGTTTTTCAATATCAAAGATGCCGTCATCGGTATAAAATGGATTGAAGGCGATCGGATGTTCTTCGGTATAGGTAAAATACACGCCGTCCTCTCCTTTTGTCTTTCCCCTGATCAGTTCACACAAGCCCTGGTAGGAATTTCCGGTGTCGACCAGCAGAACGTGCGCACCCTGCTCATAGTACTGCCTCACCATATGATTGGTGAAAAATGACTTACCGCTGCCTGATGGGCCAAGGATGAACTTGTTCCGGTTTGTGATGATCCCCTGTTTCATCGGCAAATCGGAGATGTCGAGATGAATGGGTTTACCGGTCAGCCGGTCGGCCATCTTGATCCCAAAGGGCGAAGGGGAGTTTTTGTAGTTGGTCTCTTCCGTAAAAAAGCATAAGGCGGGTTCGATAAAAGTGTAGAAACTTTCTTCGCTCGGAAAATCACCGGCATTTCCGGGGATGCCTGCCCAGTATAAAGTTGCTGTGTCTGTAGTATTATGACGGGGCTTGCATTCCATAAGGGCTAAAGCACTGCCGGTATCATTTTTCAGCTGTTTCAATTCAGACGGATTTTCAGACCAAGACATCACATTGAAATGAGCACGGATAGATTGCAGACCATAAGAATGGGCTTCATTGAGGTATTTCTCAATCCATTCTTTGTTGATCTGATTCGCTCTGCTGTACCTTGCCAGAGAATGCATATTCCTAGAAGACTTTTCAAATTTGGTCAGGTTTCCATCGCTGTTATCAATGAACAGATACTGATTGTAAATGTGATTGCAGCTCAACAGAAGTCCGACCGGAGAGGCAAAAGATAACAGACAGTCACTTCTGTCGGTACTCAGCTTTTCATATCGGCTGTGCGAGGAGACGCTGCCGGGCAGGTCATCTGTATCTGATAAGGTATGCATACTAATCCGCTTGTTGCCGATCCTCATTTCCTCTGATCCGAGTTTGATATCCTCTAATGATGGACCCATTTCTCTTGATAAGCTTAAGTACTGCTCCAATATTCCCGATTGACTGTCAGTTCCTGAAATCTCATCCGCTGTCATTCTATCCATTTGGATATAGCCACTGTCATTCATAATTCTTTCGAACTGATCCACGGCTTCCATAAACCGGCTTATCACTTCTTTGTCTTTGATGTCTTTTGGAATCAGTTTGCCTCTGCAGAGGGATGAGAAGTTGCTCTGCATCCTCATTCTTTCTTTACTAGTTTTTGTCAGGTACAGATAGCAGTAATGGTTTAAAAAAGGTCTCTCATTGAAATGCCTCTCAAAGGATTTTGAAAGAAAACTCTGGTCTTCTTTTAAAAGGTCCGGGCTGTAGTTTTCTTTGACAAACCAATCCTGCTTGTGTACAACTGTAAAATCAGGCAGGGTTTTGATGGCTTTAAACCAGGCTGAATGGATGGCTTCATATTCTGCAGACGCTACCGTGAATAATTCGGGGAGTCTGACCTTGAAGCAAACCGTCACATCCGCATCTTTGGAAATGATGCAGTTGTTTTCTATTGCAAGCAGTGGAAATTTACTTTCCAGCGTTGCGGCCTTGGAGGTATTTCTCATACTGAAGCTTTTTGAACATTACTTTTCAGGTAGCGGGATATTTTCTTTCGGCTGATAATATATTTCGGATGCTTTTTTTGAGCCCCTAATTTCATCAGGCCATACTCGCCGTATTTCCTGTTCAGTGAAAAGGTCTGCCAGATTAAAATGGCACTGCTGGCTCCGCCGATCGTAAGGCAGAGGTAGGTATTGATACCGACGATATACATGACCATCACAAGCACAAGTATTCCTAATAATCCCCCAGCAAAAATGAACAGATACTGTGCTTTGAGTCCTTTGAACTCAACCGTTCTTCCGATGCCTTTGTTGATATGATAGGTATTCATCATCATCACTTTAAAGGAAGAATGAACGGAGGATCGTTGCAGCTACAATTAAGAAGATACACGCACCAAACCAGCTGGCAGCAGTCTTGCTCGTATCGGGATCACCGCTGCTGAACTTGTTGTAGACCTTGACCCCACCGATCAGTCCGACGACCGCCCCGATCGCGTAAATGAGTTGGGTGGCCGGTTCAAAATAGGAGGTCACCATTTGGGTGGCCTCGTTGATCCCTGCGGTACCATTGCCTTGGGCAAAGGCACCTGTTACTGCTAAAAAGGTCAGGCCTGATAGCAGTAATTTTTTTCTTTGTTTTTCCATAACAGAAAATGATTATTTGTTAATCGACCCACACCTTGTGGGTTGATGAGGCAAAGGTGTGAGAGGCTTGGATCTTTTTTGAACGAATGGCTTTATGTGTAATGTTTTGGCTGTCAGATGACATTTAACTTGGCTTCATTCGTTTATAATTAATTGTAAATTTGCAGGAATTTCAAAAGAGGCATCATGGATAACAGGTTTACAGACATCATTCAACTTATCAAGCGTTCTCGCACCAATGCTATAAAAGCAGTCAATTCCGAATTGATCAATTTATACTGGAATATTGGTGAGTACATCAGCAAAAAGGTTGAATTAAGTGAATGGGGACAATCCGTAGTCAAAGAACTGTCTCAATATATCCAAACCAACGAGCCTGACATCAAAGGGTTTTCGGATAAGAACCTTTGGAGAATGAAGCAGTTTTATGAAACCTACAAAGGATTTCCAAAAATCTCAACACTGTTGAGAGAAATAAGCTGGTCTCATAATCTCGCTATTTTTTCACGTTGCAAAACAATTGAAGAACAGGAATTTTACATCAAACTGACGAAGCAGGAGAATTACAGCTTTCGTGAACTTGATAGGCAGATATCCAGCAGCCAATTTGAAAGAACCATGATTGCAAATTCAAAACTCTCAACAGCGTTGAGAGAAAGTAATGCAGACATTGCCAATACCTTTAAAGACAGCTATGTGTTTGACTTTTTGAATTTGCCTGAAACGTTTAATGAAAGTGATCTCCAAAAAGGTCTGATACAGCAGATGAAAAAATTCATCCTGGAACTGGGCAGAGATTTTCTTTTTATCAGCGAAGAGTACAAAGTTCAGGTAGGCAATTCGGATTTCTTTATCGATCTTTTATTCTTCCACCGCGGTCTGCAATGCCTGGTGGCATTTGAACTGAAAGCAGACAAATTCAAACCAGAACATTTGGGCCAGCTCAACTTTTATCTGGAAGCGCTGGACAGAGATGTCAAACGTCAGAACGAAAACCCAAGCATTGGGATACTGCTTTGTAAAGACAAGGACAGTGAGGTTGTAGAATATGCACTAAGCCGTAGCTTGTCTCCAACAATGGTCGCCGAATACCAGACACAGCTTCCCGACAAAAAGCTTCTTCAGCAGAAAATACATCAGTTGTTTGACAACAGAGAATAGTTAATGCCTTCTATTTTTATATGCTTTGTATGGTAAAATAAAAAGGGAATCTGTTTACACAAACTCCCCAATATCGAAACCTTCTGCATCATCTTTATGCTTAAAAGAAATTTCCTCATCTTCATTCGAAATACTTTGGCTCAGCAAAGCGGCGACGCGCTTAGAAGCGTCGTCCAACGAATTTTCTAAAAGATCAAAAAGCTCGGTTCCCTGAATTTTTTGGATAATGGCAACTGCTTGTTGTTCTAAGTCAGCCTCCAGCACATCTTGCTGAAGCAGCTGTCCCGCAGTACTCAATTCCTGAAAGGTAACCCCTGTGGCAAACCCGCTTTCGATTTTAGAATCATCGTGATATTTCCAATCTTCTTCCTCGTCTTCCCAATCATTATTTTTGATCGGTAGCTCGTCAGGATCTTTCTTTGAAGCCATATTTATAATTACTTCCTCTTTGGTTTCTGAATCAAAATTATTTGCTTTTAGCACAACAGATTCTACCTGACCTTCACCGGCATCAGATGGCTGTAAATTACTTTCTATTCTCCTTGCTTGTCCCATAATAGATGGCAAAACGTTTTGCTTGTCAGTGTTTTTTTTAGGATGCTGATTTATAGACTTCCTGTCCCACATCAGTAGTATTATAATGAGTAATAGCCCTATGATGATAAATTGTTCCATAAGATGATAGATTAAAAGATTGGACGGTATTTATTATTGAAATCATCAGTGATCTCTTTTTCAAACGTTTCGAAATGGTGGGCTAGAATATTATCCAGATAAGCGTAAAGAGGAAGCTCGTCCCCTGCCACAATCTGGATGATCCGCGAAAGTCTTTCGTGGTATTCCTGCCGGATGTAAATGCTCTTATCACCCCGCTTCGTCATTGTATGCTGCGTAAGAAACTGCTCAGCATAGGTAACTTCAACGCTTCGCTTGCTCTTAGGTTTTTGCTTCAAAACCGGATTTTCTTTTGGTTCACCTTGTTTCTGGCTCTGCACTTCGGTTTTTTGATTGCCAGCCATCATTGACATGAGATACTGCTCATCAATATTGGTATCTTCCCTGTTATAATTTTCATTTTCCATCTCCTTCCAATTTAATAATCTTTAAAAACTCATCCATAAACTGATCAAGACGGCACAACTTCATCAAATAAGGATCTGGCGGCAGTAAAGTCGATCGGAACACAGTTTTGGCCACCGTCTCCCCTTCCTTACGAAATCTCTTACTGTCTGTGATGGATGTTTCCATCAATTGAAGTCCCAGATCTTTGATGACCTTATTATAATTTTCATACAGCGGTGTTTTCTCCCTGCCATCGACCTGGTTCCAGAAAAGATGAATTCCTTTGATTTCAGTGTGTTTTTTCTTCATCAATACATTGGTAAGAACATCCGTGAAACTCAGCGTGCTTTCTAAAACGACCCGGTCTGCGGTGATTGGAGAAAAAATATAATGGACACTGGCAAGGGTACTCAAGATACCCGCCGTATTGACGGTGCCGGGCAGATCCAGAAAAATGACATCCGCCTGGACCTCTGAACGACTCTTATATTTTTCAAGCTCTTCCAAAACCAGATCGGCTTTACTTTGCAAAACCGGATACGCTTTTTTCTTGATGGTGGTAAACTGCTTATGAGCCATTTTTTTCAGCAGTTCATTTTGCATGACAGTTTTTAGATCCCGTTCCCGCATCTGGATCAGACTGTATTGGGGGAAATCACAGTCGAAGACGGCGACATTATATCCTAAACGGTAATGAAGAATGCTGGCTAAAAGGACTGTGAAAGTGCTTTTTCCTACGCCTCCTTTCTGGGTGGAGAAGGCCATAATTACGGGTTGTTTTTTTGTTTCCATTTTTTTGATTTATAGTTAAACTTTGTTTCAATCGACTGATATGCATACGGACAGCCAGCGGGCAAGTTCGGACTCCAGCCCGCCATACTGACATCTTGACTGGCTTGTTGTCATCCTACTGACAGGCCTTAACGCAGGCTGGTGACCCGTCCAATGATCTGACTGGAAAGAATTCTGACAATCAGTCTGGATGTTGTTCCCGTTTGAATGCTGTCCTGCTTTACGACTCTCCGTAGAGCTGGCCAGCTGGATTGCTGGAACTCAAGAACTCAAACAATTTTGCGGGCCCTCAGTCCTGCTGAGATTCTAGTACAAATCAATAAATTTCAATCAAAGTAAGCCTGCAACCGGTCTTATTTGGCTCTTCGTGGTTGCGTTTGGCATTCTGAACTTCACAGGATGTGTGAAGCGTTGTCATTTACTTTGTCAATGGTGAGTGAATGCTTAAAAATTTTGTCCTGTTCCTGATAGTTTATTCCGGTCTGCCGGATCGGAACTGATTATAAATAGAATAGCCTTTCACCGGAAAGGGGCAAGTTGTGTTTTGAGCATCTCGAAACCTTTTCGGATGCCCAAAACCACTTGCCCTTGCAGGGTCCTAAAACAGTCTCCGAAGTCGATGTTTTTTAAATTTTAATTAGACAGATCATGAATGAACACAATGGTAAATCAGTGAAGAAGACAGGACGCCGTCCTAAAAAAGATCCAGCTAATATCCGGTATACGATCTCTTTTAACGAAGTGGAACATGCTCAATTTCTGAAGCTTTTTGACCAGTCAGGAATGACAGTTAAAGCCCATTTTATCACTTCGTGTATTTTCGAAAAGACCATTAAAACCATCAAAATGGATAAGGGAACAATCGACTTTTATATGAGACTGACTTCATTTCACAGCCAGTTTCGGGCTGTTGGAGTCAATTACAACCAGATTGTGAAACTCTTATATACTAATTTTTCTGAGAAAAAGGCGGCTTCATTACTCTATAAACTGGAGAAGCATACTTTGGAGATGGTGGATGTTTTTAAAAAAGTGATCCTGCTGACGGAGGAATTTAATCAAAACCATCTGGAAAAACCTGATTAGAATGATCGCAAAAATTGGTAGAAGCAGTAATCTTTTTGGCGCATTGGCCTACAACAATTCAAAAATTGAAAAGGAAAAAGGAGAAATTTTATTCACTAATAAAATTATTGAAAAGGCTGATGGAAAGTATTCCGTTGCCCAGCTGGCTACGTCGTTCCAACCTTATCTTACAGCAAACCGAAATACCGAAAAACATACCTTGCACATCTCTTTAAATCCTGACCCTCAAGATCAGGTTGGTGATGAAAAGTATAAGAAATTAGCTTGGCTGTATATGGACAGAATGGGATATGGTGATCAGCCTTTTATTGTTTTTAAACATACCGATATTGACCGTATCCATATTCATATTGTATCAGTCTGCGTGGATGAAAACGGCAAGAAGATTTCTGACAAATTTGAAAAGAGACGGTCGATGCAGGTTTGCAGGGAACTCGAAGATAAACTGGGACTTACATCTGCAATTGATAAACAGCGGCCGGAAAAGCGGAGACTCTTTAAACCGGTCCAGTATGAAAAAGGAGATATTAAGTCCCAGATCGCATCTGTTATACGACACCTTCCATCCTCCTACCAATTTCAGTCATTGGGGGAATACAATGCGCTGCTTTCTCTTTTTAACATTACCGCTGAAAAAGTAGAAGGAGAACTTAATGGTCACCTCAAAAGAGGCCTGCTCTATTTTCCGCTGGATCGTAAAGGGGAAAAAGCCGGTGCTCCTTTTAAATCCTCACTGTTTGGAAAAAATGCAGGTATTGATTCGCTAGAAAAAAACTTTTCTGCCGTTAAAAATAAAAGTCATGATTCAAACAGTAAACTGAATTTAAGAGCCGTGATTACGCAGGCGATTCAGTCATCACAGGATGAGCAGACTTTTAAATGCCTATTGAAAAAAGAAGGAATTGATACTGTTGTGAGAAGCAATGCAAACGGCAGGATCTACGGAATCACATTTATAGATCACCATTCCAGAACTGTCTGGAACGGGTCGAGACTGGGAAAGGAGTATGCGGCAAATGCTTTCAGTAATCACTGGAATAAGAATACCAAGCCTGTGTCCAAAGAATCGGTTGCACAACAATTGTCAACAACATCCTTAAATGATCGAACGCCCCCTGCCGGGATGCCCCATCATATCTTTAATCTACCTGATATCCAGGGAAAACAGGTAGACTCTCTCTTTGACGCCCTCGGCGGATTATTACCTATGGGACAGTCAGAAGATTATGAGGAAGAGACTTTTGCGGCGCAAATGAAGAGAAAGCGTAAGAAAAAGAGACCAAGGTGACCAAGGTCTTATCTCGTTATTTTATCCCGGGATCACAATCGTTGTGTAGGGACTGCACACTTTCCAACCTAACGCCTGATAAAGCTTGCGGCCTTGTTCTGTTGCTACCAGGAAATTTGTATTAATGTTGTGTGACAGGGCGACTTTTTCGAGCTCAGCCATCAAATAAGTCGCCAGGCCTTTCCTCTTGTGATTTTCTTCTGTAGAAATCCTGTCGTATACTGCTAAATCATCTACAATGACGAGTCTGCCGACCGACGCCAGCTCCCCATCTTTCGTCAGCACCCTGACAACGGTCGTTGCATTATACTTTTCTACATCAACTTTATAGCTATCTGGAAGACTGATTTTGGGAATGGTCATCGGTGATGAACAAGACATCATATATCCTTGTGGCTGAACGACCCAATGATCCGGGATTACATCCATAAGGTCTTCAGCACAGGCACATACTTTAAGGAAAACCCAGGTCTCCGTAATCGTTTTAGTGAGTTGCAAATAATCTTCATTGGGCTCTGTAAATACATACCTGGCTTTTTGCTTGTCGTCTCCGACATCCACCTTATAACCTGATTTAAATTTTATCGGTAAGGGCAGCTGACGCGACAGTGACCAGGCACGTAACCATCTTTCCAGTAAATCAGAAGAAATGCATTGTATCATAATGTCATGCTCAATAGGAATTCTAAATATATAAATTTGGGTTGAATCTGCCTATTACTGAACGCCACTTATGGTAGTATGTTGCCAAAAACTGCCACATTTCCTAAGTATGATACATAGATCATATATTGACATTCAAATATTAAAACTAAAAACAATGCAGGGAGAAGACGATTTACGGGGACTCGCCAAGATAATGGCTTTTATGAGGGCTGTAAGTATCATTTTGGTACTGATGCACCTCTATTGGTTCTGCTACAGTTTCTTTTTAGAGCGTGGCTGGACTTTAGAAGTCATCAACAAAATACTAGGAAATTTTCACCATACTTCCGGACTATTTGCATATACCTTATATACCAAATTATTTGCTTTGATATTGTTGGCTTTAAGTTGCTTAGGTACTAAGGGTGTTAAAAATGATAAAATAACCTGGCCTAAAATTTATAAGGCTCTGGGCATTGGCTTTGCGCTGTTTTTTCTGAATACACCACTGTTAAAGTTATCTGAGGAAATAGGAGCATTCCTTTATATTCTTACGGTCTCATTAGGTTATATAGCTTTGATGATGGCTGGTTTATGGATGAGCCGCCTCCTGAAAAACAACTTAATGGACGATGTCTTCAACAATGAAAATGAAAGCTTCCAGCAGGAGACCAAATTGCTTTATAACGAATTTTCAGTCAATCTGCCTACCAGATTTTATTATGAGGGGAAATGGAATCACGGGTGGATCAATGTCGTCAATCCCTTTCGGGCGACCATTGTACTGGGCACACCCGGCTCAGGAAAATCGTATGCTGTCGTCAACAATTATATCAAACAGCATATAGAGAAGGGATTCTCTATGTACATCTACGATTTTAAATTTGACGATCTTTCTATGATTGCCTACAATCATCTGCTCACCCACTCAGCAGGTTATAAAGTCAAACCCAAATTCTACATTATTAACTTCGATGACCCCAGTAAAAGCCACCGCTGCAATCCATTAAATCCTGATTTTATGACGGATATCTCTGATGCCTACGAAGCGGCCTATACCATCATGTTAAATCTGAACCGAAGTTGGATACAGAAGCAGGGCGACTTCTTCGTGGAAAGCCCGATTATCCTTTTAGCGGCCATCATATGGTTTCTGAAGATCTATGAAAATGGAAAGTTTTGCACTTTCCCACATGCTATCGAACTGCTGAATAAAAAATACGAAGACGTGTTTACGATACTGACATCCTACTCTGAACTGGAGAACTACCTCTCCCCTTTTATGGACGCCTGGCAGGGCGGTGCGCAGGATCAGCTTCAGGGACAGATCGCTTCGGCAAAGATTCCTTTGTCACGAATGATTTCCCCACAACTCTATTGGGTGATGACGGGGGACGATTTCTCGCTCGACATCAATAATCCGAAGGAACCGAAAATATTATGCGTCGGCAATAATCCGGATCGTCAGAACATCTACTCTGCCGCATTGGGATTGTATAATTCGAGAATCGTCAAACTGATCAATAAGAAGGGTCAGCTCAAGAGTTCAGTCATCATTGATGAATTGCCTACTATTTATTTCAGAGGTTTGGACAACCTGATCGCAACAGCCAGAAGTAACAAGGTCTCTGTCTGCCTGGGCTTTCAGGATTTTTCGCAGCTCACCAGGGACTATGGCGATAAAGAAAGCAAGGTGATCCAGAATACCGTTGGGAATATTTTCAGCGGCCAGGTAGTTGGAGAAACGGCGAAAGCTTTGTCTGAGCGATTTGGTAAGGTACTGCAGAAAAGGCAAAGCATCTCCATCAATAGAAATGACACGTCCACCTCCATTTCAACACAGTTGGACAGCCTGATCCCGGCCTCAAAAATTTCAACACTGACGCAGGGCTTTTTTGTTGGGGCGGTGTCCGACAATTTTGATGAAAGAATAGCTCAGAAAATATTCCATTCGGAAATTGTGGTCGACAATGAAAAAGTTTCTGAGGAAAGTAAAAATTATAAGAAGATACCGCAGATCGTTTCATTCCTCGATGAGAATGGGAAGAATAAGATGAAAGAAGAGATTGATGCCAATTACAGGATGGTCAAAACAGATATTCTATCCATCATAACTACAGAAAT